>Ga0187894_10001499_pt1 | contig 29877 bp, 29 predicted proteins | sample GBC1701081metaG_FD_136650 | JGI IMG/M metagenome (GOLD analysis project Ga0187894, IMG submission 136650) | White microbial mat communities from a lava cave in the Kipuka Kanohina Cave System on the Island of Hawaii, USA - GBC170108-1 metaG ...
GCGCGATCCCTACCTGATGACCAGCGTCGACAACATGTGGATGAATGTCGGGCGCAGCCAGTTCCATCTGCCCACCGGCAATCCGCAGGTCCTGCGCGGCCGCGTCGGCCTGGTCATTCCCGATCGGGCGTGGCTGTCGAAGCGCCTGGCGGGCGTGCGCGGCGCACTCGAGGGCAGCCGCTTCGCCGTCCAGGAACATGCGGACTTCATCGATGCCGTGTGCCCGTGGGGCAACCGGATCCGGGTTCACGAGCCGGACACGCGCTTCGGCCGTGTCGCCTTGGGCATGGGTTATATCGCCTTCGACGTTCCGTCCGGGACCGCCGCCGGCATCAGCCGGTTCTACCGCGACATCTTCGCGGCGCCGGCGCGCCTGACGGAGGAGGGCGGCAGCCCGTGCGCCGAGGTGACTGTGGGCCGCGATCAGCGTCTTCTCTTCCGCGAGACCGGCGATCCGTTGCCGGCCTATGACGGCCACCATATCCAAATCTACCTGGCCGATTTTTCAGGACCTTACCGGCGACTGCTCGAGCGCGGCCTGGTTTCGCAGGAAAGCAGCCAGTGGCAGTACCGCGTCCTTGACATCACCGACCCCGATACGGGTAAGGTGCTGTTCACGATCGAGCACGAGGTGCGCAGCATGACGCACCCGCTCTATGCCCGCCCGCTCGTGAACCGCAATCCCTACCAGACCAACAACGCCTTCGCCGCCGGCTACGAGAGCCGGTCGTGGGAACTGCCGTATTCGGGGTAGGGCTGCCTACAGCACCGCCAGCCGCGCATTCAGCAGGTCGCTCACCAGCATGTAGCCCGGCGCGTGCGTGATGCTGAACTCGGGCTTGACCGTGGCGATCACCGATTGCGGGGTGACGCCGCAGGCCCAGAACACCGGCAGCTCGTCGTCATGCACCGGCACGGCATCGCCGTAGTCGGGCTTGGCGATGTCCTTGATGCCGATCATCTCCGGCTTGCCCAGATGCACCGGCGCGCCGTGCACCGAGGGGAAGCGGGACGTCACCTGCACGGCGCGGATCGCATCGGCCGGCCGGAACGGTCGCATCGACACCACCATCGGGCCGTGGAAGGGTCCCGCCGGCGCGGTCTGGATCGATGTGCGGTACATCGGCACGTTGGTGCCGCAGCTGATGTGGCGCAGATCGAGCCCATTCTCGATCAGCGCCTCCTCGAAGGAGAACGAACAGCCCAGCACGAAGGCGACGAGGTCGTCGCGCCAGACCTTCTTGAGGTCGTCGACTTCCTCGACCAGTTCGCCGTGACGCCAGATGCGATAGCGCGGGATGTCAGTGCGGATGTCGAGGTCGGCGCCCAGGCTCGGCAGGCGCGGGTCGCCCGGCTCGGAGGCGGCCAGCAGCGGGCAGGGCTTGGGATTGAGGTGGCAGAAGCGGTGGAAGTCGGCCGCCAGCGCCGCCGGCAGGACGGCGAGATTGCCCTGCACGTAGCCTGGCGCCAGGCCGGCGGTGGGCAGCCGGTGATCGCCGCGGCGGATCTTCAGTCGCGCGGCGTGGCCGGTCTCGCGACCCGTGCTGCCCAGCGTGGTCATGGTGGTGTCCATGAGGGACCTCCAGAGGAACGTTTAGTGGACATGGTGGCACCGTTCGTGTGCCGACGCAAAGGGGTCACACCGTCACATCGACGGCGCCGCCGTCGATGCGGATGTTCTGGCCGTTGATGAAGGCGGCGCGGCTGCCGGCGAGGAAGGCCACCAGGTCGCCGACCTCGTCGACCGTGGCGATGCGGCCAACGGGGTTGGGCATGTCGCTGGCGGCGAGGCGGCGCAGCAGCGCGGTGGGGTTGGGATCGTCGGCCTCGGTCCAGCTCTCGCGCTTGCCGCGCTTGCGCGCCATGTCGATCACCTCGGCGGTCGCGATCAGGCCGGGGCTGACCAGGTTGACCGTGATCCCGCTGCCGCTCAGTTCCTTGGCCAGGCTGACGGTGATGGCCGGCAGCGCCGCCTTGGCGGCGTAGTAGTGCGGCATGCGCGCCGCCGGCCGGGTCGAGCCGATGGTCCCGATCAGGATAACGCGGCCAGAACCGCGGGCCTTCATACCCGGCGTCAAGGCGCGGATCAGGCGTACCGCTGACAGCACGTTCTTTTCGTACATATCAAGCCACGCGGCGTCGTCGGCATCGGTCCAGCGCTTGCGCTCGGCGGTGCCGTAGTTGGCGACCAGGATGTCGATGTCGCGCTTGGCCTCGACCAGGCGTGCCACCACGGCATTGGCGCCGTCATGGGTGGCGACATCGCCGGCGGCGATGCTGGCCTGGTGACCGGCGGCTACAATGGTGTTGGCGGTGTCACCGGCCGCATCCTCGGTCGGTCCGTTCACCACGACATGCGCGCCCTCGCGGGCCAGCGCCCAGGCAATGCCGGCGCCGGTGCCGCGATGGGCGCCGGTGACCAGCGCCGTCTTGCCGTTCAGGTCCAGATCGATGGCGACCTCCCGCCGGCGGGTTTGTCGTCCCGGCCGGACGGCAAACCCTAGAGCAGATCGCTGCGGGCGCAAATCACCTCATTACGCCGCCCTGACCGCGACCGGCGCCTCGCTGGCGAGCTTGCGCAGATGCTCGCGTGCCCGCGACAGGCGGGACATCACAGTACCGGGTGGAACGCCCAGCGCCGCGGCGGCGTCGGCATAGGGCATGCCCTCGATCGCGACCAGGATCAGCACCTCGCGATGGGCTTCGGACAATTGGTGGAGGGCGCTCAAGGTCTGGTTCGCCATCAGGCGTTCGATTTGCTGCGCCGGCCGTGCCGCCTCGGGACGATCCCCCGTCATCGCCATCGTCGAACGCGCGGCGGCGTACCGACAATGATTGGCATTGAGGTTGTGCATGATGGTGAATAGCCAGGCGCGCATATTGCCGGGCTCGCGCCACAGGTGAGCGCGCGAGAGGGCGCGTTCGACGCAGTCCTGCACCAGATCATCGGCGGCCGCGGTGTCACCGGTCAGCACCCGGGCGTACCGCCGCAGCGCCGGCAGATGTTGCGGCAGCTGATCGGCGACCGCGTTCATCGCTTGAGCGGCCATGATTGCACCTCAAGTGTCGCGACCGGCGCGCTTCTGCCCAGCGATGATGGCGATCGGCGAGTGCGCTGGGCCGGGCAGCGCTCGAACGCTGTCCAGGCCCGCACGCGTCAACAGCGTCTGGGCGGCATCGACGGAGAGCAGGCAGCCACCCCACAGGGCCGTTCGGAATTGGGTCAGCGCTGCGGTCAAGGCGTCGTTGCCCGGGTTGGCCATCGCCAGCAGCAGCCACCCCGCCGGGCGCAGCGCCGCCGCCGCGCGCGCGATTACATCGGGGATCACCGGCTGTGGGATGAAAGCGCTGGCGATCCACGCGAGGTCGAAAACATCGACATCGGGCAGGGCTTCGCCCGCCTGTTCGCGCAAAGCGATCCGGCCCGCGAGGCCCGCATTGCACACGTTTTCGCGGGCGATCGCCAGGGACGTCGGCCAGGGCTCGACACCGGTCACCTGCAGCGACGGCCACTGGCGGGCCATCTCGATGGACAGCGCGGCGACGCCGGCACCAATGTCGAGAAACGCTGCGCTCGGTGCCTCCAGCCGTCCGACAAGCCCGTCGAGTTGTGGGGCGATCCCCTGGCGCAAGACGGCGGGGAATCCGGCCGATACGTCGCCAAACGCCTGCAGCATGTTCGTCTCGATGTGGGTCCAGCCGCATGCGCTCTTGGGTCGGGAGAGAACCTTGGCGGCCAGCAGGCAATCGGCGCGAATACCGGCAAGCACGGGCCGCAAGTGGATGGGATCGACGCTGTCGATGGCGTCGTGCACGCCGCTGGCCGCCAGAACACGGTCGAGCCCGGCTTGAAGAGGCGGGTCGAGGGATACCCCGGTCTGGCGCGCCTGCAACGCCACACCCAGGGCCGTCAGGACGCCGGCGGAGCGGCTGAGCTGGCTGACGATCTCGCGAATGGCTTCAACGTCCATGGTGCCTCCGGCGCGAATGCGCGCTCAACACGATGCGCACCCTGCCGGCGGCGGGCGGCGCGGGCCATTGGCGAAGACCGCCCAGGGTTGGGCGAGAAATGCACAGGCCGATGATCTACACTCGCGACGTGGCCAAGCCTGACGCTCTCGACTGGAACGATCTTCGCTTCTTCCTCGTCGCCCTGCGGTCGCGGACGCTGGCCGGCGCAGCGCGGACGCTCGGCGTCGAGCATTCGACGATCAGCCGGCGGCTGGCTGCGCTGGAGCGTTCGCTGGACGCGCCGCTGGTCATCCGGCGTCCTGACGGCCTGCATCCCACGCCGCTGGGCGAGAAGCTGCTGGTGCTGGCCCAGGACGCCGAGCGCGCCGTGCTTGCGATCGAGGCGCTGGCCGCCGCGGAGAGGAAGCGCATACGGCTGGCCGTACCGTCCGGTTTCACCGCGTTCTTCAGCGCCCATCTCGCCGGCATTCAGCAGGACGTGCCCGACGTGTCGCTCGAGCTCCTGAGCGGCAGCCGGCCTGTCGACCTGTCGCGCGGCGAGGCCGAGCTTGCGTTGCGAATCGGTCCGGTGGCCGACGAGGACCTGATCGCGCGCAAGATGGGCGATGTCGGATGGTCGCTCTATGCCGCGCCGGGCTACCTCGAGCGACGGCCTGCACCCGTGGACCCGCGCGATCTCAAGGGGCATGACATCGTCGGTTATGACGCGACGCTGGCCGCGGTCCCCGGCGCACAGTGGATCGAAAAGTACGGCGAGGGAGCCGCGCTGGTGCTGCGCAGCCGGGAGCTCGCCGACATGGTGGCGGCCGCGGCAGCGGGCGTCGGCCTCGCCGTCCTGCCGTGCATGCTGGCCGACACCGAGCCGGCCTTGCGACGCCTGACCGACGACGTCCTCGGCCGGCGTGCGATCGCGCTGGTCTACCGTCGTGAAATGCTGCAGTCCGAAACGGCGCGCGGCGTCATCGCCTTTATCGCTGCCGTCATGCGCAAGCACGCCGCCAGGATCAGCGGCGTGAAACCCGCTACTGTCGCGTCATCGCCACCACGCGATCGGCGATCGCGAGAGCCGCTGTGAGACCAGGCGATTCGATGCCGAACAGATGGATCAGGCCGGGGATGCCGTGTGTCTCGCGACCGTGGAAGGTGAAGTCCTGCGCCGGTGCACCCTGCGGCACGATCTTGGGCCGCAGCCCGGCATAATCCGGCTGCAGGGCGCCATCCTTGAGGCCGGGCCAGTAGCGCCGCACGGCGGCGTAGAACTTGTCACCGCGGCTGTGGTCGATCGTGTAGTCGATCTTGTCGATCCACTCGACGTCCGGCCCGAAACGCGCCTGATTGCCGAGATCGAGCGTGATATGCACGCCCAGTCCCCCCGGCACCGGCACGGGATAGATCAGGCGCGAGAACGGCGCCTTGCCCATCAGGCGAAAATAGTTGCCCTTGGCGTAGTAGGCCTGCGGGATGGTGTTGTAGAGCGCGCCCTGGAACCGCCGTGCCAGATCCGGTGCGTGCAGGCCGGCGCTGGTCACCACCAGGCGGGCGCGCAGGGTCATGGGATCGGCGCCGCCGATATCGAGTTCGATGCCGTCCTCAAAGACACGACCGTGCTCGACCGGGCTGTGGAAGGCGAGCACGGCGCCGGCCGTTTCGGCATCGCCCTGCAAGGCCAGCATGAAGGCATGGCTGTCGAGGATGCCCGTGGTGGGCGACAGCAGCGCGCCGGTGCATTGCAGGTTGGGCTCCATCGCCATCGCCTCGGCTGCGGTGAGGAAGCGCATGCCCTCCACACCGTTGGCCTCGGCGCGGGCCTTGATGCTGGCCAGGGTCTCGCGCTCGGCGTCCGTGGTGGCGACGATCAGCTTGCCGCAATTGTTGTAGGGGACCCCATGCTCATCGCAATAGTGATACAGCGCCCGCCGTCCCGCGACGCACAGCCGCGCCATGTTGCTGTCCTTGGGGTAGTAGATGCCGGCATGAATCACCTCGCTGTTGCGCGAGGAGGTTTCCGTCCCGATGGCCTCCAGCGCCTCGACAAGGATCACCTCGCGCCCGGCCAGCGCCAGGGCGCGGGCGATGGCGATGCCCACCACGCCGGCGCCTACGACAACACAATCGACAGTTTCCACGTTCATGGCGTCGCACTGTAGTGGGGCGGTGCCCAAGATGCCACAGCGCGTCGTTGCGCTGCCGGCGTTGGCGCCTATGATCGGGTGCGATGAAAAAAACGAGTTCTCTCCGCCGGGCAGCCCTCGTCACTGGCGCCGGCAAGCGGATCGGGCAAGCCTTCGCCGAGGCATTGGCAGCCGACGGCTGGTTCGTCTTTGTGCACTATCACCAGTCAGCGGCCGAGGCGCACGAGACGGTGCGGCGCATCCGCGCCGGTGGGGGCGCGGCGAAGCCGGTTCGGGCCGATCTCCGGTCGGCCAAAGCGACCGCCGGTCTGGTCGACCGCTGCAGGGTGCCGGGCTTGGCGCTGGCGTGCATCGTCAACAGCGCCTCGCTGTTCGAGCTCGACCGCATCCCAACGGCCACGGCGCCATCGTTTGATGCCCATATGGCGGTGAACCTGCGGGCGCCGCTGCTGATCGCGCAGGCGTTCGCCCGCCGACTGCCCGAGGGTGAGACCGGCGTGATCGTCAATCTGCTCGATCAGAAGCTGTGGAACCTGAACCCCGACTTCGTCAGCTACACGTTGAGCAAGATCGGCCTGCAAGGGCTGACGACCCTTCTGGCGCAGTCGCTGGCGCCTCGTATCCGCGTCGCTGGCATCGCGCCGGGACTGACCCTGCGCAGCGGCAGCCAGACCGACGAGCGCTTCCAGGCCCAGCACACCGCCAACCCGCTGGGCGTCGGCGTCAATCCGGAACATCTCGTGGCGGCGCTGCGCTTCATCCTGGCGACGCCCAGCTACACCGGCGACACGATCGTGATCGACAGCGGCGAGCATCTGACCGGCCGGCCGCGTGACATCGCCTTCGATCGGCGCGGCGCCAAGACGAGGCGGCGATGACAAACGACCTCCTGGCACGGTACGGCGAAACGCGACGCATCTTCCTGCGCAACTACCGCGTGATGGCCAATATCGGCATCCACGATTTCGAGAAGCAGGGGCCACAGGCGCTGCTGATCAACGTCGAGCTCTATGTGCGCCCACCGGCGGCAGTGCTGAACGACGATGTCGCCAACACGCTCGACTATGATTTCCTGCGGCAGGGCATCGCCGAGCTGGTGGCGGCGCAGCGCTTCAACCTGCAGGAAACGCTGGTGCATGCCATCCTCGAGCTGTGCCTGTCGCGCGAGGAGGTGCTGCTGGCCCGCGTGTCGAGCGAGAAGCCGGACGTTTATCCGGACTGCGAAGCGGTCGGCTACGAGGCAGCACGCGCGCGATAGTCGCGGAACCATTGCATCGCTCAAGCGTAAAGCCTGCAACCCGCCGTCGGTCGGGTGGAGCAGGGAGAGGCCGATGCGCGTAGCGGCGGTAGTTGGATTCGCTGTCGTGATTGTTGCCTGGGGAGCCGGGTTTTCTCGGGCCCAGGAGCCATCAGTCTCCGAACTGACGCAGTCTGCTCCGCCGCCGGCGCCGTCTCCTGGCCGGGATCAGCGCGAGCCCAAGGCGATCATCACCTTCCAGATCGAGAATGACTTTTTCAGCCGCTGGGCCAAGTCGGACCGTGACTACACCAATGGCGTTCGTCTGGGTTGGTTGTCGGCACCGACGTCGATGCCGGATTGGTTGGTCAGCGCAACGAGCCTGCCGACGATCTTTGGCGAACGTGCCGCCGACAGCGTTGTGCGGCGGTGGGGCGTCTCGATCGGCCAGAACCTCTATACGCCGAGCAATACCAATGTACGGGGTTTGATTGCCAACGACCGGCCCTATGCCGGTTGGCTCTATCTCGGTTTTGCCCTGCAATACACGTCCCTCGTCGGCGATACGCCGGTACGGCTCGATACGCTGCAGCTTGACCTCGGCGTCGTCGGCCCGGCCGCCGGTGGCCGCTTCGTGCAGAACAACATCCACACGCTGATCGGCGCCGACAAGGCGCGCGGCTGGCGCAACCAGCTGCGCAACGAGCCGACCGTCAACCTTACCTTCGAGCGCCGCTGGCGTGTCGGGCGGTTGGACTTGTCGTTGCCGCTGGGCCTGGAGTCGGACGTCATCCCCCGGGTCGGTCTCGCGGTCGGCAATGTCGCGACCTATGCCGCGATCGGCGGCATCCTGCGGATCGGCAACGACCTGCGCAACGATTTCGGGCCGCCGCGGGCGCGTCCGGCCATGCCCGGCTCCGAGACGTTCACCGCGCGTGATGATTTCGGCTGGTACTTTTTTGTCGGTGTCGACGGGCAGGCGCACCTGCAGAACATTTTCCTCGATGGCAACACGTTTCGTCGCAGCCACCGGGTCGATCGCTACCCGTTCGTGCTCGATGTGCAGGCCGGTTTCGCCTTCCTGTTTCGCAGCGTCCGCGTCAGCCTGACACATGTCCTGCGCTCGCCGGAATTCTCGGAGCGCAGTCGCTGGCAGCAGTTCGGGTCCATCAGCGTCGCCTTTCGCTACTAGCGCGAACCGACCGGGTCGGCAGGAACAAGTGGTGCTCACACGGCCGAAAGTCGGAGGATCCTTGGAAAATGGATCCTCGACGATCGTGGGCTACATCTTCTTCCAGTCGCCCGACTGCTCGAAGGCGAGCGCCGCCTTGTAGATGGTGGGCTCGTCGAAATGCTTGCCGATCAGCATGACGGAGACGGGCAGGCCATCCGACATGCCGCACGGGACCGCCATCGCCGGATGGTGCGTGATGTCGAACGGCGCGGTGTTGGAGATCATGTTCAGGGCCCGCTCGACATAGAGCTCGCGCGGCGCGTCGGCCGGCGGCAGCGGTGTCGCCTTGATCGGCGTGGTCGGCATCAGCAGCAGGTCGTGCTCGGCCAGCGCCTTGTCGTAGGCGGCCGTGAGCAGGCGGCAGATGTTCATCGCTTTGCCGTAGTAGCGGCTGCCGTAATATTTACGCACGTAGGTGCCGAACAGCGTCATCAGCTTGGTGGTTTCCGACAGCTCGTTGGCGCGGTTGCGCCAGTTGCGGTGGAAGTCCATCAGGCTGGTGACATAGAGGTCGGGCCGGCTGACGCCGTAGCCGTCGCCGTACATCATGGTCTGGGTCAGGCCTTCGACGCCGATCGGCATCCAGATCGCCGGCGCCAGCAGATGCCAGGGGATCGATACTTCCGACACCGTCGCGCCCAGGGCCTCGAACTTCTTGGCGGCAGCTCTCACCTTGTCGTTGACATCCTTTTCGGCGTTCGCCTGCTGGAAGCCTTCCGTGACGACGCCGATCTTCATATCCTTGACGCCGCCCTCCAGCATCTTGGTGTAGGGGTGCGTCTTCACGTTGTACTGGCGCGGATCGTAGTCGTCGGTGCCGGCGATCACCTCCAGCAGCAAGGCATTGTCGGCGACATTGGCCGTCATCGGGCCGGTATGATCGACATAGATCTCGATCGGCATGATGCCGGTGTAGGGAACCAGTCCATGCGTCGGCTTCATGCCGTAGGTGCCGCAGAACGACGACGGCATGCGGATCGAGCCGCCCTGATCGCCACCCAGCGCCATGTCGACCTCGCCCAGCGCCACCAGCACGGCGCTGCCCGACGACGAACCGCCGGCCGAGTAGCCCATCTTGTGCGGGTTATGCACCGGTCCGGTCGCGTTGGTGTGGCTGCCGCCCGACAGGCAGTAGAACTCACAATGCGCCTTGCCGGCGATCGTACCGCCGGCGTCGAGGATGCGATGCACCACCGTGGCGTCGATGTCGGGCACGTAGCCTTCCAAGGTCGCCGCACCATTCATCATCGGCACACCGGCCAGCATGATGTTGTCCTTGAGCGCAATCGTCTTGCCCTTGAGCTTGCCGCGCGCAGCGCCGTTGACCGTGGTTTTTACGTACCAGGCGTTGTGCTTGTTGTCCTCCGGGCGTGGCCGTGAGCCGGGCGTGCGCGGATACTTCACCGGTGGCAGGTTGTCGGGCATGGCATCGACGACGTTGTAGGCGGCGACGTTGGGGCGCAGCAGGCCGATATACGACTCGACTTCGGCATCGGTCAGGGACAGGCCCATCTCGCGGGCAGCTTCGCGGATCTGCTCGGGCGTGGGTACTTGGACGGCCATGGTCTCCTCCATCGGCTTCTTGGATGAACGCGTCAGAGCGGTGGGCTGCGCCGGTTCAGGGCGACAGGTATTTCAGCAATTGTGGGTCACTCTTCACGGCACCGGCGGCGCCTTGCAGGGCAATCTGGCCACGATCCATGACATAGGCGTAATTCGCCACGTCCAGCGCCAACTCGATATGCTGCTCGACCAGGATCACAGCCATCTCCTTGGTCAGTTCACGCAGCCGGTCGGCGATCTCGCTGATCACACCGACCCAGACGCCTTCGGTCGGCTCGTCCAGCATCAGGAGCTTGGGGCGACCCAGCAACGCGCGACCGATAGCCAGCATCTTGCGCTCGCCGCCCGAGAGCGTACCGGCGGTCTGCCCCAGGCGCTGGGCCAGCTTGGGAAAGAAATCGAGCACATCGGCGATGTTCGATTTGTCAGCCTGGCCGATGGCGCCCAGCAGCAGGTTCTCGCGCACCGTCATCTTGCCGAAGACGGCATGTTCCTGCGGCACGTAGCCCAGGCCGCGCTGCGCGCGCCGCTCGGTCGGCTCACCCTGGGCCTCGGTGCCGTCGAAGCGGATGCTGCCGCCCATCGGCTTGATTTCTCCGGCGAGCGTCTTCAGCAGGGTCGACTTGCCGACCCCGTTGCGGCCCAGGATGGCGACGGCGCCGCGGCGGCCGGCCGTCAGCGACAGGTCGAACAGCACGCGGCTGCGTCCATAGCCCGAGCTGAGCTTGTCGACCTGCAGGATGGTGTCGGCTTCAGACACGGGATGTATAGACCTCCTGCACGCGCGCCGACCGTTCGATCTCGGCGACGGTGCCGTCGTCCAGCACCTTGCCCTGGTCGAGCACGGTCAGGTGGTCGCAGATGTCCTTGATGAAATCGAGGTCGTGCTCGACGATCACCAGGGCGCAGTAGCTGCGGATCGGTTGCAGCAGCTCGCCGGTGACGCGTCGCTCCTCCGGACTCATGCCGCCGGTCGGCTCATCCAGCAGCAGGAGCTTGGGGCGGGGCGCCAGGGCCATGGCGATCTCCAGCCACTGCTGCTGGCCATGGCTCAGCTCGCCGGCAAGATCGTCGGCCCGATCGGCAAGGCGGAAGCGTTCCAAGGCCGTCATCACATCGCCGTCCAGCCGCCGCCGCGTGCGCGACCGCAACAGCGACCACAGGCTCTGGCCCGACTGCAGGGCCAACAACACGTTGTCGTACACGGAGAGTTCCGGCAGCACGGCTGTGATCTGGAACTTCAAGCTCAATCCGGCACGCGAGCGCTCGTAGGGTGTTGCCGTGGTGATGTCGCTGCCACTGAACGCGATGGTGCCGCTGTTGGGGAAATGCGCGCCGGCAATGGCCTTGAGCAGGGTGCTCTTGCCTGAGCCGTTGGGCCCGATCAACCCGTGGAAGCTGCCGGCTTCGACGGTGACGTCGATACCCTCCAGCGCACGCAGGGCGCCGAAGGATTTGCCGACGTTGCGGACTTCAAGCAGCGCCATCGCGCTACGCGCCGTCCTGCGGTCGTGCTCCGTAGGAGCCGACGCGTTCGCGGTCCGATACGAAGATGCCGAGGATACCCTTGGGCTGGAACATCACCACACCCAGCAGCACCAGTCCCAGAACCACCGGCCAAATGCTCTTGATCGCGTCGATATCGGCCAGTGCATAGGTGATCACCTCGACCGCGATGGTACCGAGGATGGGCCCGATCAAGGTTCCGGTGCCGCCGAACAGGCAGTAGAGGACGGCCGTGGTCGACAGGCCCGGCCCCATATTGCCCGGCCCGATAAAGCCCTGGTGGTAGCTGTAGAGCGCGCCAGCCAGGCCGGCGACGGCACCAGCCACAGAGAAGACCAGCGCCTTGAAGAGCTGCACGCGGTAACCGAAGAACGCCAGCCGCTCCTCGTTCTGCCGCATGCCGGCCAGCACCAGCCCCAGCTGCGAGCGCATCAGGATGCGTGCGGCGATGTAGACCAACAGCAGGATCGCCAGCGCCAGGAAATAGAACGCCCTGCCTTCGACGAACTCGTAACTGCCGGCCTGCAGCAGTTTGATCGACGAGAGTCCGTTGCCGGCACCGACATACTGCCAACCGGAGACCAGGCGCTCGGCGGCGTAGGAGCCCGTCAGCGTACCCAGCGCCACGAAAATGGTCGTGGGTGTCTTGCGGCCCAGCAGCAGGAAAGCGCCCAGCAATCCCGACAGCACGAAGCCGCTCAGCAGCGCCAATGGCAGGGTTCCCCAGATGTGGCTGAACCCGAGGTCGCGTCCCACCAACGCGATGACATAGCCGGCGACGCCGAAGAACAGCGCCTGGCCGAAGCTCATGATGCCGGACAACCCCCAGCACAGGTCAAAGCTGATCGCCAGCATCGACAGGATCAGCACATTGGTCGCCAGCGTCACCAGGTCGAGACGCTCCGACAGGACGAAGGGAGCAGCGATCGCGACAATGAGTGTCGCGATCTCGATGATCGGCAGGACGCGCAACCCCTTGCGGCTACGCCGCGTCTGCCAGCTGAGGATCGCCGTCATGACCGGCTATCCGACGCTGCAACGGCTCTGCGCTGCGTCCACCATGACATAGAGGGAAGACGCACCGCCTCAGCACTCCTTCGGATCGACCATGTTGGCCTTGCTGATGACATCGTAGCGCGTCTTGCCGCCTTCGACTTTGCACTGGGCAACGTACATGTTCATCTTGCAGTGCATCTTGCCGGGCACCATCTCGGCGCCGCCGCCGGGTCCGTCGGCGATCTTGCCCTTGTCCATCGCCGCCGAAACCGCTTCGCGCGCCAGATCGCCCTTGGTCTCCTTCACGGCCGCTTCGTAGAACTTCACGCCGCGGTACATGCCGGTGGCTGCCGAGCCCGCCGTGAACAGGTACTTCGTGTCGGGGAACTTCTTGGAATATGCCTCCTGCAGCTTGGTGCTGAAGGGGTCGTTCACCGACTGGAAGTAGTCGAGGCAGCTATAGAGTCCCTCCATCTCGTGCGCCGGATGGTAGTTCAGCAGGTTCTCGTCGTAGTAGACGCACGACAGCACGCCGCCGTTGCGCTGGAAGCCCGACTCGTAGAGCTGTTTCACGAACGGCTGCAGGCCGGGCGGGATGACCGTGTTGAAGACGCAATCGACCTTGCCGTCCTTAATCTTGCCGATGGTGGCCGAGTATTCGGGCTGGTCGAGCGGGTAGTATTCCTCGAAGACGACCTCGCCGCCATTGGCCTGGATCACCTTGCGGGCGTACTTGTTGAGCAGCTGCGGCCAGACATAGTTGGCCGACGGCAACGCGAAGCGCTTCTTGCCCAGCTTGTTGATGATGTAGGGAATGAGCTCGTCGCACTGCTGCGCCGGCGACGGCCCCGTGCAGTACAGGTGCTTGGTGCACTCCTGGCCTTCATAGAGCTGCGGGTAGATGTAAAGCGTGCGGCCACGGTTCACGATCGGATCCTTGATCGCCTGCCGCATGGCCGACGTGATGCCGCCCAGCACGACATCGACCTTGCGCTCCTGGATCAGCTTGCGGACGTTGCCGACCGCGACCTTGGGATCCGACGCGGTATCTTCGAGATAAAGCTCGATCGGCTTGCCGGTGACGCCGCCGGCCTGGTTGATCTGCTCGACGGCGAACTGCGCCACCTGCCAGTTGGCGTTGCCCGACGGTGCGATAGCGCCGGTGATGTCGGTAGCGATGCCCATCTTGATCGGGCCGGCTGCGTTGGCCCAGTTCGGGCGCAGCAGCCAGCCCCCTGATGTGCCGGCGATCCAGCCGGCGGCGCTCAGCGCACTGGCGCCGGTCAGCAACTGCCGGCGGCTCAGCCCACGGGCCGGTGCACCGGCCGTCGATCTCTCGTCTTTCGATGATGTCATTAGAGCCTCCCCTGTGTAATGAAGCCTTGCGGCCGGAATTTCACGATCACCAACGCGATGATGAACACCAACGGATCGGCCAGCACCGGGGCCACCAGCCATGGCAGGCCGGCGGCGGTGGCGCCGACGGCCGTCGCGCCCAGCACCGGTCCCTCGAACGTGCCGACGCCGCCCAGCATCACCGACAGGAAGGCCTGCACCAGAAAGCGCAGGCCGATATCGGCCGACAACTGGTAGAGCGGAACGATCAAGGCACCGGCCAACCCGGCGAGTGCCGATCCGAACGCGAATGTCAGCGTGTAGAGCCGCGGCGTGGCGATGCCGCAACTGCGCGCCAACGCGGGATTTTCAAGCGAGCCACGGATCTGCAAGCCGATCGAGGTGCGGGTCAGCAGCAGCCAGCTGGCCGCGATCACCACCAGCGTGGTCACCACGATCACCGTGCGCCAGATCGAGAAGTCGAGGTCGCCGACTGTGAAGACGCCGGGCAGCGGCTCGGGGATCGATTTGTAGTGACCGCCCAGGAGGCCGCGCACCGTTTCGCGGATGATCAGGCCGATGGCGTAGGTGCCGAGCATGGCGATGATGGGCGCAGCATAGAAGCGCCTGATGATGGATCGTTCCAACAGGGCGCCAAAGATCGCCAGCACGATCGGCGCCGCGACGATCCCGGCCCAGATCGGCAGGCCGCTTTCGTGAAAGGTGAAGACGGTATAGGCGCCCAGCAGCACGAACTCGCCATGGGCGAAATTGAAGATGCCCATCATGCTGGCAACAACACCGAGACCGAGCACGATCAGCACCATCACCGACGTGAAGGCCAGCAGATCGAACGCGAGCTTGACGCCGAAATCCATGATCACCAACCGACTGAAACCGCCAGCCCGCGACTCGCCGGCCTCAGGCTCGGTCAAGCGGGCACCTTGGAAGTGGACGAATATATTTGAAGGAGAAATCTTTCCGTATTCAAGTATTAATTTTCAAACGGCCGAATCACTAACCTGGAACGAACGTCGGACGACGTGAAGGCAGCTGACGCCTTGTTCAGAACCGTTCGAGCAGGCGGAACTCGAGGCCGTCGGCCTGCGCCAGGTAGATCGGCATCTCGGCGCAGCGTCGATGGATGCCGACGGTACCGCGTGCCGCCTGATAAACAGCGCCTTCGGCGGCGGCGATCAAAGACCGCGACTCGAGTGAAGCGGCGCGGCGGGAGAGTGCGTCCAGAAAATACAATCCTTCGTAATTCGACTGGGCCGTGGAACCCGGCACCGGTGCGTAGGGACCGAAGGCGCCGTGATAGCGACCGCGGAAGGCTTCGTTGTCGGCCGTCGGCATGTTGGCGAAATAGCCCGAGGCAGCGAACAGATTTTCGGTATTGTCAGCGCCAATGCCGAGCGTAACCGTCTCGTCGATACAGTTGGCCAGCCGCAGCATCTTGCCGGCCAGGCCGTATTCGGCGAAGGCCCGATTGAAGAGAATGCCGTCCAGACCGATCAACGAGATGAACACGACATCGGGTTGCGCCGCTTCGATACGCTCTAGGTAGGACGTGTGGTCGTCTTGGCCTAGCGCCACGAAGTCTTCGCCGACAACCCGCCCACCCGAGGCGGCGATATAGCGTTTGACGGCCCGATGCGATTGCCACGGCCAGACATAGTCGCTACCGATCAGGTACCAGCGCTTGGCGCGCATCCTGTCGGCCAGCCACATGATGGCCGGGCGCGCCTGGCGCGGTGGCGTTTCGCCGATGGCAAGCACGCCGGGCGTCCGTTCGCCGCCCTCGTAGATTGGCGTATAGATGTAGGGGAGGTGTCCGGCGAAGACATCCCTCAGGATCAGGCGCACGACGCTCATGTGCGAGCCGAGCACAATATCGGCCGCACCCGATGCGACGATATCGTTGGCCGTGTCGGCGATCTCGTCCGCTGCGGCGCCGGCATCATGGACCGAGATCTCGATCTCGCGGCCGAGAATCCCGCCGCGGGCATTGATTTCCTGTACTGCCAGCGTGGCGCTGTTGATGGAGCACGGGCCCCAGATCCCGGCGGGGCCGGACAGGCTGAGAAAGTGCGCGATACGCAGCTTGTCGTGATGGCGGCGGCGGAACGGGCTTGGCACGTCGGCGTCGATCGTCCGCATCGCAGCAAAAGGTCTGTGAAGCTGCAATGCCTCGCGCCGACTGTCGGGTATCAGCATGGGCTGCCGATCCCGCCAAAGGCCATGGCAAGAAGGTGCCGCATGACGACCTCCGCTTCACCCCTGTCTGCACCGTGCGATCAGGCACACGGATGCAGCATTCTGAGGGTGATGGGCGTGCCGACCCTAGGGAAAAAATGTTGAAAGTTCAACATTTGAAGGACATATAGTCGGCAATTGCACATATCTTGTGCTGTCGCTAGCTCAGGACTTCGTCGTGTCCGACTCGTCGTCTCCCAACACACCGATCACGGCACATCTGGCGTATCTGCTTGCCCAGGCCAATCGCGAGATCAACCGGCAGCTCGATGTGCGGCTGCGCGCCGAGGGCGTGCCGGTCGAGCAATGGCGCATCCTCAAGGTGTTGTCGGACGGCAATGGCCGGTCGATGGGCGACCTGGCCGAGGCCGCTCTGCTCAATCATCCGACACTGACCAAGACGATCGACCGCATGGTGTCTGATTCGCTCGTCTATCGGATCTCTGATCCCAACGACCGGCGCAAGGTGCTGATCTTCAGTTCCGATCGCGGCAAGGCGCTCAGCCAACGACTGAACTCGCTGGCACTCAGTCAGGAAGCGCACATCGTCGACAGCTATGGCGACAAGGCCACGACGCAACTCAAGCGCTTACTCGAGAACCTGATCGAAAGCGCCGGTTGAGACCGTACGCGACGTTCATCGGTCGCCAGGCGCGGTCCCGCAACCCGCAAACGCCGGCGTCAACGACACTGCGATGCGGCAGGTTCCCGGTCGCCCGCCTGCGCGTGATCGCGCGATCCTGGACTGCACCGGGCAGCCTTGTGATGGCAGGTCGCATGCTGATACAGACCCTGCAGCCGGGAGCAAACAACCGGCACGCGCGGAGGATATATGCTCGAACGGCTGCCCGACCTGGTGAACGGCAATACCGCGCTCGTACGCCGCGGTCGCTGTTTCAGCGCGACCTTTCTGGTGGAAGTCGGACCGCGGGGGTGGCTTGTGCATGTACGCGATGGCCGCGTCACCAGTGTTGAGCGCGGGCCGTTTCGCATGGCGTCATGGTCCTTTGCGCTGCGTGGCACGGCTGAAGGCTGGGCCAAGTTCTGGCAACCGGTTCCGCCGCCTTACTATCAGGACATGTTCGGACTTCTGCGCCAGGGCGAACTGCGCTTCGAAGGCGACTTGCTGCCGCTGTGGGCCAACATGCTCTACGTCAAAGGCGTCATGGGCGCGCTGCGCGGCAACGGGGGTGCGTCATGAGCGTCGCGTTCGAGCCGATTGTCGGCCGCTATCTGCCGTTCGCCTTCCAGGGCCGCACGTATCGCCTCTATATCGAGGAGGCGGGGCAGGGCATCCCGCTGCTCTGCCTGCACACTGCCGGCTCGGATACGCGGCAGTACCGGGCATTGATGAACGATGCGCAGATCACGCAGCGTTTTCGCGTCATCGCCTTCGACCTGCCCTGGCATGGCAAGTCGTCGCCACCGGCTGGGTGGCATGAGGAGGAATACAAGCTCACGCGTGACTTCTATATCGAGATCATCGTCGCCGTGGCCCGCGCGCTGGAGCTCGACAGGCCGGTGGTGATGGGCTGTTCGATCGGTGGCCGTGTCGTGCTGGGATTGGCGGCCGATCACGCCGATGCATTTCGCGCCATCATCGGCCTGCAGTCTTCGGCCAGTCCCAGCGCCTACTATGACATCTCCTGGCTCGATCACCCTGGCGTCGATCATAGCGAAGCCGCGCTGGGCGCGGTATCGGGCTTGATGGCGCCGATGAGTCCCGAGACCGAGCGCTGGGAGACGCTGTGGCACTACATGCAGGGCGGGCCGGGCGTGTTCTACGGCGATCTGCACTTCTATACCGTCGACGGCGACCTGAAGGATCGCCTGCGGCAGATCGATACGACACGCTGTCCGCTCTATCTGCTGACCGGCGAGTACGACTATTCCTGCAAGCCGGAATACACCCTGGAGGTCGGCAAGGCGGTGCCCGGCGCCAGGATCACCATCATGAAAGGGCTGGGCCACTTTCCGATGAGCGAGAATCCGGCGCTGTTTCGCAGCTTCATCCTGCCTGTCCTGGATGAGATCGCACGGCCGGGTTGATGATCGAGCAACGGGTGTTGTTATCGCGGGTCGGCCGCCGTGGCTGAGCGCGCGTCACGGTCGGCGCTGTTGTGGGCATCCGGCGGCCTGCTGCTGACGGCCCTGATCTGGGGCACGATGACGCCGCTCCTGAAGGTGCTGACCGACGTCATCGACGTTTGGCTGTTGGCCGCCCTGCGCTACGTGCTGGGCCTGCCGTTTCTGGCGGCGTGCCTGTTGGTGGTGGCGCGGCCGGCGCAGCCACCGCGGAAGCTGAATGCCGCCCGGCTTGCGATCCTCGGGCTCGCGATGACGGCCTTCTCGATCCTCTACACAATCGGCGTGCGCTATTCGCATCCCGTGACCGCGGTCGTCGTGCTGAATTTCGGACCGGTGATCTCGGCCGTCATGGCGCGCGTCATGCTGGGCACGCGCATGGCGCCGGGCTTTCCCGTGGCACTAGGGTTGGCGCTGCTGGGTGGCGCGATGGTGCTGTTCGGCACGCCGGGTGTACGCGAGCGCGGGTTCACGCTGGAAGGTGGCGAGCCGCTGCTGGTGATCGGCCAGATCTGCTGGCAATGGTATTCGATCCGCGCCCAGCAATGGCTCGGTGATCGCGGGCAGATCGGGTTGAGCACCATCACATCGGCCGTGGCGGCGCTGTGGATGGTGCTGGTGTATCTTACCCTGTGGGGCAGTGGCGTGGCCGGCAGTGTTCCCGACGGACTGACGTGGCGACACGCGCTGTACCTGGTCTGGATCTGCGTCTTCGGTGTCGCGGTGGCCATCGTTCTGTGGAACGTGGGCGTCAGCCGAGTCGGCCTGCCGGTCGCAGCGCTGCACATGAACGCGTCGCCCGTGTTTGCCGTGCTGACGGCAGCGGCGATCGGGCTGCCGCCGACAGGTTTGCAGATCGCCGGCGGCCTGCTGGTGTTGTGCGGTATCGTCTACATGCAGGTCCTGCAGGTCCGGCGCGCGAGGTCAGGATGACGCCGGCGGCTGACTCGCGGCGCACCGTCTGGACCGGCTTGGCGGCGTTTGTGATCACCGCCATGCTGTGGGGCGCCAATATGCCGCTGACAGCAGTTTTGCTGCGCTCCTTTGATCCGTTCTGGCTCACGCTCTGGCGCCTGGTTCTGGCATCGATCGCCCTGGCGGCGATGGTATGGGCGACCGAGGGAAGGGCGGCCCTGCGCATCGACATATCGTGGCCACGGTTCCTGCTGCTCAGTCTGGCCGTCAGCGTTTTCTACATCGATTACAACCTGACGCTGCGCTACACGAATACCATCACGGCGGCGGCCGTTTTCGCCGGTGCGCCGATCTACGCGGTGATCACGCTGTGGGTTGTCGCCCGCATGCCGATCGAGCGCGGTTTTGGTGTCGCCGCGCTGCTGACCATCATCGGCGGCGCCATTGCCATCTATGGCCGGGCCGGCAGTACCGGTGGCGGCCTGCGACTCGAGGGTGGCGAACCGCTGGCAGTGCTGAGCATCGTGCTATGGACGCTCTACTCACTCCTCGCCCAACGGTGGTTTCCGCCTGCGGTCAGCCAGTTGCGTCGCGTCTATATCGCGTCCGTGGGCGCCATTTTTTGGCTGTTCCTGTTCTGGGTCACTTGTCGGATTGCCGGTCTGGTCGGCCCCCCGAACGTCGCCCCCGGCGGCGAGGCGATCGTGTGGCTGCTGGTAACCGCCGTCTTCGCCACCGCGGTGGGCAGCTTCACCTGGAACATCGGGGTGAGCCGCCTGGGCATTGCCCTGGGATCGCTGTGGCAGAACGCGGTGCCCGTGTTCGGCGTGTTGATCGCCATCCTGTTCGGGATCGAGCCGACTACCGAGCAGGTCGTGGGCGGCATCGTTGTGATGGCCGGCGTGCTCTATATGCAGTGGCGTCGCTTTCGGGCATGACGCTAGTTCTCGGTACAACCGCCACACCTGCACCCTCAATTTGTCAAAATCCTTGTGATCTTATTGACGGGATGCTTACGGTACGGACACGCGGCTCCACCCGCTGACAGGATACCAACGAGAATCGATTGCTGGGCGCCGCGGGGAGCGGCTCCGGCATGTGGCAGGAGGCCGACAGATGACCAACAATGCCACCCACGGGATCCCGCCATGACGCCGCCGGCGCCGGCCGTGGCTGGCTGCCGTTGGCTCGATCTGCGCGGCGCCCGCGATCCTCGCGGCAGGATCAACTTCGTCGAGACGGGCACTGATCTCGATTTTCCCATCAGTCGTGCATTTTGGCTCCACGGCGTGCCGGTTGGCCAGAACCGCGGCCATCATGCCCATCGCGACGCGCGCCTGTTGATGGTGGCACTGAGCGGTGGCGCCGATGTCGTGCTGGATGATGGGCAGCGGCGGGAGACGGTTCGCCTCGAGGGGGCCGATCTCGGCCTGATCTGCGATGCCTGGGTCTGGCATGAGCTGCACGACTTCGCCGCCGGGACGGTCGTGCTCGTGCTCTCGTCAACAGGTTACGCGGAGTCTGATTACATCCGCAATTACGATGACTTCCTGCGGGAAGTTAAGATGCGAGGTTCGCGATGATTCCGTTTCTCGACCTGCGCGCTGCCTACACCGAGCTCAAGGGCGAGCTCGATGCGGCAATGGGGCGCGTCGCAGCATCGGGCTGGTATGTGCTCGGTGCCGAGGTCACGGCTTTCGAACAGGAGTTCGCCGCCTATTGCGGCACCAAGCACTGCGTTGGCGTCGCCAATGGGCTGGAGGCGTTGGAACTGGTGCTGCGGGCCTGGGACATCGGTGCCGGCGACGAAGTGATCGTGCCATCGAGCACGTATATCGCGACGTGGCTTGCGGTATCGGCATCCGGCGCGCGGCCGGTACCGGTCGAGCCTGACGTTCGGACCGCCAATCTCGATCCGGAGCGGGTGGCGGCGGCGCTCACGCCACGCACCAAGGCGATCCTGCCGGTCCATCTCTATGGCCAGCCGGCGGACATGGATCCGATCATGGAGCTGGCGGCGCGCCACGGATTGAAGGTGCTGGAAGACGTCGCCCAGGCGCAGGGTGCCCGCTACAAGGGGCGCCGGACCGGCGCGCTGGCGCATGCCGGTGCCTTCAGCTTCTTTCCCACCAAGAACATCGGCGCATTCGGTGATGCCGGCGCCGTGACGACCAACGACGACCGCCTCGCGGATCGCCTGCGGACGCTGCGCAACTACGGCTCGAAAGTGAAATACGTCAACGTCGAGGCCGGCGTGAACTCGCGTCTCGACGAGCTGCAGGCGGCCATCCTGCGCGTCAAACTGCCGGTGCTGGACGCCTGGAATGATCGCCGCCGCGCGTTGGCGACGCGCTACCTGCAGGGGCTGGCGGGAGTCGGGATCGTCGAGGCACCTTATGTGCCGCAATGGGCCGACCCGGCGTGGCATCTGTTCACCGTCCGCTGTCCTGACCGGCGGCGGGTCACCGAGGTGTTGGATACGGCCAAGGTCGGCTGGTTGATTCACTATCCGATTCCGCCGCATCTGCAGCAGGCCTACGCGTCGTTGGGCGGCAAGAAGGGCGACCAGCCGCTCGCCGAGCAGATTGCCGACAGCATCCTCAGCCTGCCGATCAGCCCGCATATGCCGGAGGCGCACGTCGACACGATCGTTGATGCGTTGCGCCGCGCGGCGTGAGAAGCGCGACGCGCGTTCGAGGGGGGCTCGCCATTTCAAGTCGCCGCAAGGATAGCGCGGTATCCGATGGATCAAGGCCGGGGCCGCCGCGGTGCTGAAGCTCTTGAAAGCGATGGCGACCATCGGCGGCGCCAGCGGCGTGACGATGCTGCTGGGGCTGGCGACGAACAAGATCATCGCGGTCATCTTGGGTCCCACCGGCGTCGGGCTGCTGGCGTCCTACCGGGCGGTTCAGGACACGGTTACAGGATTGGGTGTCCTCGGCGGCACCGCCGCCCAAGTGCAGGGGCTGAGCTCCGTCGAAGGCGAGGCGAGGGTGCGCCGCGTGGTCGCCAGCGTCTGGCTGACGATGACGGGCATGGTGGTCTTCTCGATACTGCTGCTGGTTGGTGCCCCGTGGATCGCCGAGCATTTCTTTCGTGATCCGTCGCCGGAAATCGTGGCCTCCGTGCGCTGGATGGTGGTTTCATTCTGCGTTGCCGTAGGCGCTTCCGTCGCACTCGCCTTCGTCAACGTGTCGCGCGCCATCGGGTGGCTTGCGTTGGCGCAGGTCATTGGTTCCATCGCGGCCCTGGCTGCTGTCTGGCCGCTGGCGATCTGGGCGGGGAACGGCGTCCAGACCGCCTATGTCGGCATGATTTTGACGCCGCTGGCGGTTCAGCTTGTGCTGGCAGCCTTCATGCTCTGGCGGCTGCAATGGATGCCGCAAATCGGCGCCGCTTTCCGGCAGCTCCCGGCGCGCGCCGACATCGTGCATTTCTTGACGTACTTCGTGGCCAATGTCGGCGGTGGCTTGATCACGTCAGCCAGCATGCTGACGCTGCGGGCTACCATCATCGAGACTTCCGACCAGGCGACCAATGGCCTGTTCCAGGCGTCATGGACGTTGACGCAGCAGAATCTCACCCTGTTGATGGCGTCGTTCGGCACCTACCTGCTGCCGGTGCTGAGCGCCGCGCACGATGACGATGAGCGCCGGCGTTTTCTGGACGACACCATACCCATCATCATCGTGCTGACGGTGCCGCTGGCCGGCGTCGGCTTGCTCTTCATGCCGTTCATCCTGCGGGTTCTTTACTCGTCAGCGTTCCTGCCGGCCATCGAGTCGTTGCGCTGGATGCTGCTGGCCAACCTCTTCAGCGCCATTATCGCTGTCTTCGCCGTGCTGCTGTTGGCGCGCGGGCGGCCGTTGATCAATGCCATGACCGACGTCGGCTGGTATGTCGGCTTTGCCGGCGTCGGTGTGGCGGTGCTGACCGGCGTGATCGACCCCGGCCGCATCGGCCTGGGGCGCCTCGAGGCGCTGGGAGCCGCTTTTTTTGTGTTCCACGGATTGCGACTGGCATTCTTGATCATCTTCTGCCGGGTCGCGGTGTCGTATGTTCCGGCGCGCAATGTCTGGCTGACCGGCACCTTCGGCTTCAGTGCGTTGCTGGTTGCGGCCGCAATCGGCTGGTCGGCCCAGGACGTGAACTGGGCCGTTTCGCTGCCGGTCGGGATGGTGATTTGCGCGAGCCCGCTAGCACTGCTGCTCGATCGTCAGCGCTGGAGTCGCCTACGAAGCCTGGTGCGGGCGAGGTGGGGCCGCGAGCGCGGCTGATCCCTGGTGGCCGGCGTTATGCGTGCAGGCCCAGGCGCTCGCCGCGATAGGCCCCGCTCATGACGCGCTCCCACCAGGTGCGGTTGTCGAGGAACCATTGCACCGTCGCGCGCAGGCCCGACTCGAAGGTGTGGCGTGGCTTCCAGCCGACCTCGCGTTCAATTTTCGACGGGTCGATGGCATAGCGCTGGTCATGTCCCGGCCGGTCGGTGACGAATTCGATCAGTCGCTCGTGCGGCCGGTGCTGCGGGTCGGGGGCGAGTTCGTCAAGCAGAGCGCAAATCGCGCGGACGACGTCGATGTTGCGCCGTTCGCTGTGGCCGCCGACGTTATAGGTTTCGCCGGCCTTGCCGCGCTCGAGAACGGCGAGCAGGGCCTCGGCGTGGTCCTCGACATGCAACCAGTCGCGCACGTTCTCGCCCTTGCCGTAGACCGGCAGCTTCTCGCCGCGCAACGCGCGGATGATGACCAGTGGGATGAGCTTTTCGGGAAAGTGATAGGGGCCATAGTTGTTGGAGCAGTTGGTCGCGAGCGTCGGCAGGCCGTAGGTGTGATGCCAGGCACGCACGAGGTGGTCGGACGATGCCTTGCTGGCGGAGTAGGGCGAGTTGGGCTGATAGGGTGTGTCTTCGGTGAAGAGGCCAGTGGCACCCAGCGAACCGAAGACTTCGTCGGTCGAGATGTGCTGGAAGCGGAAGCGGCTCTGCGCGGCGCCGGACAAGCCACGCCAATAGGCGAGCACCGCTTCGAGCAGGGTCCACGTGCCGACGATGTTGGTCGTAATGAAAGGCGCAGCACCGTCGATCGAGCGGTCGACATGGCTCTCGGCGGCCAGATGCAGGATGGCGTCGGGCTGCTCGTCGGCCAGGATCCGGTCCAGCGTGGATCGATCGCAGATATCGGCGCGGTGAAAGCGATGGCGAGGATGATCCATCGCGCCGGCCAGCGATTCGAGGTTGCCGGCATATGTGAGCTTGTCCAGGGTCACCACGTGCCAGGCCGTGTTGTGGATCATGCGCCGGACGACAGCCGATCCGATGAAGCCGGCGCCGCCGGTAACGAGAACTTTCACCAGTAAACCCTTTGGTTAGCGCCCCGGACCGACAGGCTGGTTTTGGCCGCGGCGGGTGACTCTGTGCGTAACGGATGATACATCAATTAACTAGGTATTATCACGCTCCGACGTTCGCTTGCGGTATCGATCTTGAACCAGAATCCGGCAGCCAAGGAAATCGCTACGTCTACCACCGCCGTGCCCGGCCAGGGGCGCACGCGGACCTTTTCGACCGATCTTTTTGCGCACATCAAGCAACCACCTCTGCAATCCGACTGGCCCGAGAGCTGGAAGGGGTCGCACTACCACGACGCGGCATCCGTCTGGCCAGGGCGCAGCGAACTGGGCTATCGGCGGGCCTACCACAACCGGGTGGCCAAGGCCCTGAATGCCGTGTTGCGCAACACCGAACCCGGCGCCCGGGTGCTCGATTTGGCAGCGGCCCAGGGCAACTTCTCGATCGTACTGGCGGCGATGGGCTACCGCGTCACCTGGAATGACCTGCGCGACGACCTGATCGGCTACGTCAAGCTCAAGACGGATCGGACCGATATCGAATTCCTGCCGGGCAATCTTTTCGATCTGCCACCACAGCGCGTCGGCCGGTTCGACGCCATTGTCGCGACGGAAATCATCGAGCACGTCGCGCACCCCGATCAGTTTCTGCGCCAGCTTGCCAGCCTTCTGTCGCCCGGTGGCATCATCGTGCTGACGACGCCCAACGGCCGGTACTTCCGCAACACCCTGCCGCGGTTTTCCGATTGCCCCGATCCGTCGCTGTTCGAAGCGATGCAGTTCAAGCCCGACGCCGATGGGCACATTTTCCTGCTGCACCCCGACGAATGGGTGGTGCTGTCAGCCAAGGCCGCGCTGCGGATCGCCGATCTCGAGTTCTTCACCAACCCGTTGTCCAACGGACACCTCAAGACCAAGTACCTCCTGCCGTGGTTGCCATCGACCGTCGTGGAGGGGATCGAGCGCGCCACGCAAAGCCTGGGGCCGAGCCTGCGGTCACGATTGCACCTGCAGACCCTGGCCGTGCTGACGCCGCTGTCGTGATCACCGTATCCGACCCAAGCGTTCGGGATGGCGGCAAAAGTCCCCGGTGCCCTTTATGTCTGCTTTGCGGGCGCCAGCCACTTGCCCAACCTGGAAGAGCCGGCGGCCTTCAACGCCGCTGTGATCGAATTCCTGCGCGATCTACCATACCGTACAGCGGCCTGAGCGGAGTCGGCTGATGCCTGCACCTGATATCGACGCATATGACACCGACGCACCGATGTTTGCACCGGATGCGTTCCGGCTCACCGCGGCGCAGGCCGACCTGATCGCCAAGGCGCGCCGCTTCGGCAAGCGCGTGCTGGCGCCTCGCGCGGCCCAGCACGACCGCGAGGCGACATTCCCGATCGAAAACTTCCGCGACATGCATGGCGAAGGCCTGCTGGCGATCTGCGTTCCCAAAGCCGATGGCGGTCTCGGCGCCGACTACCAGACCTACTGTCTTGCCGCGGCGGAGCTTGGCCGCTACTGCGGCGCCACCGCGCTGTCGTGGAACATGCACGTGGCCTCTACCTTGTGGCCCGGCGCGATGGCCGACGAGTTGCCGATGAGCGCCGAGGATCGTGCCACCCATGAGCGGCGCCGGCGCTTGCACTACCGACGCATCGTAGCGGACGGGGCACTTTACGCGCAGCCCTTCTCCGAAGAGGGCGGCGCCGCGGCGGCCGGCAGCGTCGCGTTCGGCACGGAAGCGCGGCCGACGGCGGGCGGTTTCATCGTCAACGGGAAGAAGATCTTCGCCTCGCTGTCCGGCTCGGCCGACTACTACGGCATCCTGTGCACGGCGCGCGCCGAGGGTGAGAGTGCCAGCCGGCGCAACACGCTCTTTCTCGCCATTCCCGCGAAGGCGCCGGGCGTCGAGGTCACTGGCGACTGGGATCCGCTGGGCATGCGGGGCACCGTCTCGCGCACGTTACTGTTCAAGGATGTGTTCGTGGCGGAAGACGAAATGCTGATGCCGCGCGGTGTTTACTTCCAGGCCGCGACGCGCTGGCCGCACATGTTCCTGACCCTGACGCCGACCTATGTCGGGTTGGCGCAGGCTGCCTTCGACTTCACGGTGGCCTATCTGCGCGGCGAGGTCCCGGGCGCACCGCCGGTCAAGCGGCGCATGTTCCCGCCCAAGCAATTCGCCGTCGCCTCCTTGTCCGTTCTGCTGGAGCAGACCAAGACCTTGTGGTTCCAGTCGATCAGCGAGGCGCGCGCCAATCCGTCCCGGGAGCAGGTCCTGCGCGCCTATGCGGCGCAGCACACGGTCATGGAGAATGCCAACGCGATCGCCACGACGGCCATCCGGACCTGCGGCGGGCATGCCATGCTGAAACGCTTTCCCCTGGAGCGCATCTACCGCGACAGCCGCTGTGGTGCGGTCATGCTGCCGTGGACGGCGGAAATCTGCCTCGAGCGCATCGGGCGCGAGACGTTGTACAAGCCGGGTGAAACGGACGATTGATGGCTGCGAGAAGGAAGGCGGACTGATGGACCTTTCCGATCTCATCGATCGCAATGCGGCTTTCACGCCGCACAAGGCAGCGATTCGCTTTTCCGGCCGCACGCTGACCTACGCCGGCTTCGCCGCGCGCATCGCCGCGTGTGCGCGTGGGCTGAAGTCGCGGCTGGGCGTCGGTCGCGGTGATCGGGTGGCGATCCTGTCGGCCAATCATCCCGACTATCTCGTCCTGCTCTATGCCTGTGCCCGGCTCGGCGCCATGCTGGTGCCGCTCAACTGGCGCCTGGCCGTGGCAGAGCGGGTGTTCATCCTGTCCGACGCCGGCGTGAAGGTGCTGGTCGTCGAGGAGACCTTCGCCGCCGTCATTGCGCCGCTGAGGCAGGTGCTGCCCGACGTGCATGTCGTCGGCATCGATTTCCAGCCTCAGGATGGCTCATTCGAGCAGGTGCTGGACCGCGGCCGTGGCGAAGATCGCAATCCGCACATCGATGTTTCATGTCCGCTGCTGATCGTTTACACCTCGGGCACCACGGGGCGGCCGAAGGGTGCTGTGCTGCGCCAGGAAGCACTCGTGTGGAACGCGGCGATGAGCCAGCACGCGCACGGGCTTACCGCCGGCGATCACGTGCTGACCGCGCTGCCGCTGTTTCATGTCGGCGGACTCAACATCCAGACCACGCCGGCACTACAGGCCGGTGCGACCGTGACCCTGCATGCGCGTTTCGCGCCCGACGCGACGCTGGCGGCGCTGGCCGAGGATGCGCCGACGCTCTTCGTCCTGGTGCCGGCGATGATACAGGCACTGATCGCCCATCCCCGCTGGCAGGATACCAGTCTCACGAGTTTGCGCGCGGTCACGACCGGATCGACCATCGTGCCGCAGCCGCTGATCGATGCGCTGACCGCGCGCGGGCGCCCGGTGCTGCAGGTCTATGGATCGACCGAAACCTGTCCGATCGCGATCTACACGCGGCTCGGCGGTGACACAAGCCGCGGCAATTCGACGGGGCTGCCCGGGCTTCACTGCGAGGCGCGCGTGGTCGGCGACGATGGCCGCGAGGTACCGCATGGCATCGCCGGTGAGGTGGTGGTGCGCGGGCCCAACGTGTTCCAGGAGTACTGGGGCAACGCCGCCGCGACCGGCGAGGCGCTGCGCGACGGCTGGTACCACACCGGTGATGTCGCGACGCGCGACCCCGACGGCTACTTCCACATCCACGACCGCAAGAAGAACATGATCATCTCCGGCGGCGAGAACATCTACCCGGCCGAGATCGAACGCGTGCTGGGCGATCACCCGGCTGTCGCGGAGGCGGCCGTGATCGGACGCTCCGATCCGAAGTGGCAGGAGGTGCCGGTTGCTTACGTGGTGCTGCGTTCGGGCGCATCGGCCGACGCCGCCGGCCTGGCCCAGTACGTCGGCGAGCACCTTGCCCGCTTCAAGATTCCGCGCGACTTTGTCTTTGTCGACGATCTGCCGCACACGGCGCTGGGCAAGGTGCAGCATTTCCGACTCAGGGAGATCGTGCGCGACGCAGCGCGGACGACGACGGGAGTGGCGTAATGCGCATCGCTGTACTGGGTGGCGGTAATGGCTCGTTCGCGGCGGCGGGCGATTTTGCCATGGCGGGCCACGAGGTCCGCCTGTGGCGGCGCGATTCAGGTGCGGTGGCGGCACATCGCGACGCCGGCAGCCGGATCCTGCTGAAGGATTTCAACGGGCGGCACGACGTGGCCGTTGCACTTGTTACCACCGACATGGCCGCTGCTGTCCAGGGTGTGGCGTTGATCGTCTGTCCGACGCCGGCGATGGCGCAGGCTGACATCGCGCGGGTGCTGGCGCCGCATCTTGTCGATGGCCAGGTCGTGTTCCTGCCGCCCGGGACCTTCGGCTCGATGGTCTTCGCCCAGGCCGCGCGCGATGCCGGCAATGGCGCCGACGTCGCCTTTGCCGAGACCGGCACGCTGCCGTGGCTCACCCGCAAGCACGGCCCGTTCGAGGCCGCCATCACCGTGCGCGCCAAGCGTTTGCCGACCGGTGTCTTCCCGCTGACCCGCAAGGATCACGCCCTGGGGGTGATCGCGGAAGCCTTCCCGGGTGTGATCGAGGATTGCGGCGATGCGCTGTCGGGTGCCTTGATGAACGCCGGGCCCATCATCCATCCACCGCTGATCACCATGAATGCCGGCCCGCTCGAGCATTTCGAGCGCTGGGACATTCACAAGGAGGGCACCCAGCCGGCGATCCGGCGCGTGACCGACGCACTCGACGCCGAACGCATCGCCGTGCGCGCGGCATTGGGCTATGGGCCACCGCATTTCCCGCTCGCCAATCACTATGCCAAGGACGGCGAGGTGTGGATGTACGGCCGCGGCTCGCACGATCGCCTGACCGATTCCGGCGACTGGCGCGAGCACATCGTGCTGACGGCGCACCGCTACATGGTGGAAGACACGCGGATGGGCTTGTCGTTCCTGGTGTCGGTTGCCGAATTGGCTGGTGTCGCCGCGCCGCTGGCGCGCGCTTTCGCCGCCATCGGCGGTGCGATCTGCGGTGCGGACTTCATGACGACGGGGCGGACGCTGGCCGGCCTGGGACTTGGCCACCTCGATCGCGGCGGCCTGCAGCAGCTCCTCAAGGTTGGATTCAAGTGACGGCTCGGGCGTCCATCGCCTGCCTGGGTGCCGGCCGCATGGGCCGCGGCATCGCCGTGGCGTTCGCCTATGCCGGCCACAAGGTGATCCTGGTCGACGTCAAGGCGCGCACACCGGACGCCTTTGCCGTCCTCGCGCAAGCGGCGCGCGA
>Ga0187894_10001500_pt1 | contig 29866 bp, 23 predicted proteins | sample GBC1701081metaG_FD_136650 | JGI IMG/M metagenome (GOLD analysis project Ga0187894, IMG submission 136650) | White microbial mat communities from a lava cave in the Kipuka Kanohina Cave System on the Island of Hawaii, USA - GBC170108-1 metaG ...
AAGGACCGCAACAACCGCCGAGCCACCATCGACTGGCAGTTCACTACCGCCGACGCGAGGGTCAAGCTCCGAAGGCTATACCCGAAGATTCAATAGAGACGAGGCACTAGGCCGCGGGCGCCGCCAATCCATCGCGATCGCCGCAAGGATCAATCCGCACCCGATCAGGAACCAGCCGGCCGGCCGCTCGCCATACCAGCCCCACTCGCACAGCACCGTCACCATGAACTGGGCGTTGATCACGATCAGCGCCCGCGTGGCCTCGAAGCGCGCCAGCACGATGTAAAACAGCAGGTAGCCGACGTAAATGGTGATCAGCGTCAGCCACGCCAGGCCGCCGGCGCCGCGCCAGGTGATCGATTCGACCTGCAATTCCTTCAGATCGAGCAGCATCAACGGCGTGTGCAACAGCGCCCCGAGCGAAAGCACGGCGGTCAGCACCGGCAGCGCGCCAACCTTCTGGATCACCGGCTCGCTCAGCACGACGAATCCTGCCCAGGCGCAGACCGCCACCAGCAGCAGCAGCACGCCGCCGAAGGTGCGCATCGCATGGGCGCTGCCCGCGGAGCGCGGGTCGGCCGCGGCAAGCAGGTCCGGCAGCGCTACGCTCGCCGCGCCCGCAAAGGCCAGCAGCGCCGCCAGCAGCATCCAACGGTCGAACGGGCGGCGTCCGGCCGCGACGGAGAACCAGAACACCAGCACCGGCATCAGCGCGTAGATCACCCCCGCGTGCGACCCGCTTGAAAGCTTGATCCCCCAGAGAAAACCGACCTGATTGACGGGGACCAGCAGCACCGCCATCAGCAACCAGAGCCAGGCCGGTGCCGCGCGCCACGGCAGCCGCGTGCCGCGCGCCAGCAGCGTGAGCCAGAGCGGGACGGAGGCGCTGCCGAAGCGAATCCACGCCAGCGTCAGTGCGGGCATTTCGTGCAGCGCCAGACGCGCCGCGAGAGGCGTGATGCCGCCGATCAGGACCAATGCCAGCAATAACAGAGCGAGCGCCGCGGGGCTGTGTCTCAGAGGCGGCGCACTGGTCGAACGATTCTTGCCGGCGGGATCGATTCGGTCGGCCGGCTCAGGAAGCGCCAGATCGCCGTCGAGCGTGACCGAAGGTTCAATCGGCGCTTGTGTCATGACGAGGAGTCCAGCCGTACGTCAACAGCCGGACTCTACCGGAATGCTGCCTGCATCGGCCAGCGCGGAGGTCGTCTCCTTCGCGATCGGCCGCACCGCCACGACCGGTGGCGGTGCGAGTTCGGCAGCGGCAGGCGCCGGCGAATCCTTGCGTCGCGCATCGACCGGTTCCACTCGGGGCGCGGGCTGCCGCGGGGCGCTGGTGATGAATGCAACGGCAGCGACGATGATCGCGGCCGCCAGCGCCATGCGCGACGTAAAAGGCTCGCCTCCCAGCAGCCAGCCGAGAAAGACCGCCACGATCGGATTGACGTAGGCATAGGTAGCCACGCGCGCCGGCGCAGCGACCTGAAGCAGCCAGACGTAGGCCGTGAAGGCGATCAGAGAACCGAAGATGATCAGATAAGCCAGCGCCAGCCATGACTCGCGCGTGACGGAAGCAAACGTGAATTCGCGCAAATCACCGTGCGCCCAGGCCAGCGCAGCCAGCACCGCGCCGCCGCAGAGCATCTGCATGGCGGTCGCCAGCGGACCCGACGAAGGAAGCTTCATCAGCCTCGAATAGACCGACCCGATCGCCCAGCAGAGCGATCCCGACGCCAGAACCGCCGCGCCCAGCGGATCGATCCGCCCCGCGCCGGAGAGTTTCCCGGGATCGATCAGCACCGCGAGACCGACGAAACCCACCGCCACGCCGCCGAGCAATCGCGCCGTGGGGCGGCGGCCGCCGGGACGGAACCACTCCACCAGCACGAACCAGAGCGGAATGGTGGCAATCATCAGGGATGCCGCGCCGGAGGGAACCCGCCCGCCATGCACGGCCCAGACGACCCCGCCGTTGCCGCAGGTCAGCAGAAGCGTTCCGATGATGGCGCTGCTGCGCCAGTGCGTCAGCGTGGGGCGCGCCGCGCCTCGGGCGCGCGCGAATGCATAGAGGACGCCGCCGGCGATCAGAAACCGCAACGATCCCAGCACAAAGGGCGGCAGCGACCGCCCCGCCACGGCGATGCCGAGATAGGTCGATCCCCACACGATGTAGACGATTAGAAACGCCGCGATCACTCGACCCAGCGGCGGTGGAGAGGAACGAGGCAATTCAGGGGACAAGGGGTCGCTCCGAAAGAAGCCGAGGCTCGCGAAAAGAATGCTTTAACGAAGAGGGCCGGAGACTCCGAAAAACAGTCCGCCGGGATTCTATGCGCGCCGCTACGCGCCAGTTCGCCGGCCGCCCTTCGGAATACCCCTATGCCTGAGCCAGCAACAGCCGCTCCAGATCGAGCAGATGCTGCTTCCGCCAAAGGCCGCCGCCATATCCCGTCAGCCGTCCATCCGCGCCGATCACGCGATGGCAGGGAATGACGATGGCGATGCGGTTGTCACCGTTGGCGCGGCCGACGGCGCGGCGCGCCAGCGGCCGGCCGACCCCCCGGGCCAGCCGGTCGTAGGACCAGGTCTCGCCGTAGGGAATCTTCAGCAGGCCGCGCCAGACCAGCTCCTGGAAGGGTGTGCCGCGGATGACCAGCGGCGTCTTGAAGGCCTTGCGGCGACCGTCGAAGTATTCCGCCAGTTCGTCATGCAACCGATCGAGGTGCGGATGTCGGCCGGGGACGAAGGGCAGGTCCATTCGCTTGCCTGCGGTCTGAATCTGCTTCTCGATCGCGCGGCGGTCGGCGAACTCCAGCAGGCAGACCCCCGAATCCGTCGCCGCCGTCAGGAGTGGTCCGAGCGGACTCGTGATCCAGCTCACCGTCATGCAGTCGCTTGATCGAGCGCGGCCGGGCGTGCGGCCGAATGTTTTTTCGAATGCCTCGCTGAATCCCGACGACGAGTCATATCCGTGCCGGATCGCAGTCTCCACCACGCCCCCGCCGCTGCGAACTTCCGCGAATGCCATGCCCAGTCTCCTGCTGCGCTGATAGGCCTGAAACGTCATGCCGTAATGCTGTTTGAAATATCGCATCGCCCGCGCCGGCTCGATTCCCATCGCCCGCAGGTCGCTCGACCGCATGCGGCCGTCGGGCCGCGCCTCCACCCGCTCAATGAGCCGCCGCACCCACGCGGGAGGGCGGCCGTCCGACTCCATCGGGCGGCAGCGCCGGCAGGGACGGTAGCCGGCAAGCATCGCCTGCTGCGTTGTGGGGAAGAACTCGACATTCTCCGGCCGCGGCGGACGCGACGTGCAGGAGGGTCGGCAGAAGATGCCGGTCGTGCGGACCGCCGTGAAAAAGAGGCCGTCGTAGGAGGCATCCCGACGGGCGATGGCGCGTCGCATTTCGGCGGCGGGCGGCGTGGCACGAATCCGTGTCTGAATCATCATGGAAACAGTCTACCCGCGCGGCGGTCGGGCGGACCACCGGTTTTTGAGCGCGCAATTCGAGTTTTCGGCGTCGGTGCGGCCATAATGATCGCATGAGCGAACCGGTGACCGCGCGGCTGGAACGCCGCGGACAGCAGGTGGATGAGCGGCTGCGGCAATTTTTCGCCAGTCGGTCGGACGTGCCGCGCGGGCTGGTCGAGGCGATGCTCTACAGCATCGAGGCCGGCGGCAAGCGGCTGCGGCCCGCCCTGGTGCTGGAGTGCTGCACCCTGTGCGGCGGGACCGACGACGACGCCATGCCCGCCGCGATGTCGATCGAGTGCGTGCACACCTTTTCGCTGATCCACGACGACCTGCCCGCGATGGATGACGATGATCTGCGGCGCGGACGCCCGACCAGTCACCGCGTCTTCGGCGAGGCGATGGCGATCCTGGCGGGCGACGCCCTGCTGACCGTGGCGTTCGAGATTCTGGCGCGCCACGACGTGGATGCCGCGAGGTCGCTCGAAATGATTCGCGTGCTGGCGGAGTCCGCGGGCGGCGCGGGAATGATCGGCGGACAGGTGCTGGACATCGCAGCGACCGCGCCGAGCGGCGACGAGCGGGGCGATGATGCGCCTTCGCTGCTCGATCGGGTGCGCGAGATTCACCTGCGCAAGACCGCGGCACTGCTTCGCGCGGCCTGCCGGCTGGGCGGAATATCGGCCGGCGCGGATTCGGCGCGGCGAGCGGCGCTGGATGTCTACGGATGCGGGCTGGGTCTGGCCGTTCAAGCGGTGGACGATCTGCTCGACGTGACCGGTAACTCGGCCGCGCTGGGCAAATCGGCGGGAAAAGATGCGCGAACGGGCAAACTCACGCTCGCCCGCTGCGTAAGTCTGGCGGAGGGTTGGAAGCAGGCCGAGGCGCTGGCGGCCGAGGCGGTCGGCGGACTGCATCTGTTCGGTGCGGCGGCGCGGCCGCTGGAAGAGCTGGCGCGATTCGTGGTGACGCGCAGCACCTGATCGACCGCTCCGCGACCGCCCCGTCGCGGCGGGGCCGCGGCGGCTATACTGGTTCTCCGGTTCAACGCCGGTACCCATGCCGGAACAAGCGGATGGCGCGCGGGGGCGGCACGCCGTTCGAGGAGCGACATGAACCCCATTCTCCCGTCGATTCAATCGCCGCAGGACCTTCGATCGCTGACCATGCCGCAACTGCGCCAACTCGCGCAGGAGATTCGCGAGCGCATCATCACCGTCGTGGGGCGCAACGGCGGACATCTCGCCAGCAATCTCGGCGCGGTGGAACTGACGCTCGCCCTGCACACGGTCTTCGATTTTTCGCACGATCGGCTGCTCTGGGATGTCGGCCACCAGGCCTACGTTCACAAGCTGATCACCGGCCGCAACGAACGCTTCGATACGCTGCGCAAGGCAGGCGGCATCAGCGGCTTCCCCAGCAAGGATGAAAGTCCCTTCGATCTCTTCAGCGTCGGCCACGCCGGCACGGCCATCGCCACGGCGGCGGGAATGGCGCGCGGCGATCAACTGTTGCGCAACGACCGGCGCACCGTCGCGCTGGTGGGCGACGCCAGCATCGTCAACGGCGTCGCGTTCGAAGGCCTGAATCAGGCCGGCACGCTCAAGCGGCAGTTCATGGTCGTGCTGAACGACAACTCGATGGGCATCGCTCCGACGCAGGGAGGATTCGCCGAGTATCTCGCGCGATTCCGCGTCAGCACGGTCTATGAAGAGGTCAAGAAGCGCGCCAAGCAGTACCTCCCGCAGATTCCCCTGATCGGCAAGGCGACCTTCCACGCGATCGACCACCTCAAGGAGGCGATCAAGGCGACCGTCTCTCCCTATCAGATTTTCGAGCAGCTCGGCTTCCTCTACGTCGGCCCCACCGACGGGCATGATGTGGAGCATCTCATCGAACTGCTCGCGGCGCTGCGCGACGTGCAGCATCCCGTCCTGCTCCACGTGCACACGGAGAAGGGGCGCGGCGCCTCGTTCGCCACCGCCGAACCGACGAAGTTCCACAGCCCCAAGCCCTTCAACATCGAGGAGAGCGACTGCGGCTGCACCGTCACGATCCAGTCGGGAGGGCGAAGCTGGACCACGGCGTTTGCCGACGCGCTGATCGCGCTGGCGCGTGAAGACTCGCGCGTCTTCGCCTTCACCGCGGCGATGCCCGACGGCACCGGGCTGAACAAATTTCACAACGCTTTCCCCGATCGCTGCCTCGACGGCGGCATCGCCGAGAGCGCCACGGTCGACATGGCGGCCGGCATGGCTCGCGCCGGGATTCGGCCGGTCGCGGCGATCTATTCCACCTTCCTCCAGCGCGCCTTCGATCAGGTCTTTCAGGAAGTCGCGCTGCAGGAGCTGCCGGTGCTCTTCTGCATCGACCGCGCGGGACTGGTCGGCGGCGACGGCGCGGTACATCACGGTTTTCTCGACATCACCTATCTGCGCGGCTTCCCTGGCATGACGCTGATGGCCCCCGGCGACGAGCCGGAGCTGCTCGCGGCGCTGCGGTTGGGCCTCTCACTCAAGGGGCCGGCGGCGGTGCGCTACCCGCGCGACAACGTGCCCGAGCCGCTGGCGGAGGAGTGTCCCCCCTTCGAGTTGGGGCGGTCGCGCCGGCTACGAGCCGGATCGGATGCCACGATTCTCGCCTACGGCGCGGTCTGCCGCGCGGCGCTGGATGCGGCGGAACTGCTCGCCGCCGACGGCGTCAACGCCGCGGTGGTCAACGCGCGCTTCGCGCGCCCGATCGACCGGGAGATGCTGCGGTCCGCGTTTGACGGCCGTCCGGTCGTCACCGTCGAGGATCACTCCGTCGCCGGCGGATTCGGATCGGCCGTGCTCGAAGGAGCGCAGGATCTCGGACTGCCGACGGCCGGAATGGTGCGCCTGGGCATGCCGGCGGATCGCTTCATCGCCCATGGCTCGCGCGTCGGGCAATTGGCCGAGTGCGGGCTGGATGCGGCCGGCATCGCCGCCGCGGTCCGCGCCGCGATCGACGAGCGGAGCGCCGGGTCGGATCGCACCGCCCGGCCTGAAGAGGTCGCGCGGCGTACCGATCCCGGCGCACCGCGCTACGTCTTCTCTCAGAGCGCCTGACCCGCCCCCGACCTCCTCCTGCCGACGCGCGCGGCCCGGCCGTAGAATCCCCTCCCGGCACACCGCCGCGGAGCGATCGATGACCCTCCCCACCTGGCCCTGTCTCACGGCCGACGTTCCCGCGGTTCCCGGCGCGATCAAGCGCCGCTACGAGGATTTCCGCGTCGAGGAAATTCCCGCCTACCGCCCCAGCGGCGAGGGCGAGCATGTCTATGTAACCATTGAAAAGACCGGCCTCGCCACGATGCGCGCGGTCAACGACGTCGCCCGCGCGCTCGGCATCGCGCCGCGCTCCATCGGTGTCGCCGGACTGAAGGACGCGCGCGGCATCACTCGGCAGATGATCAGCATGCAGGGAATCGACCCGGAGCGCATCCGCGGCCTGCGCATCCCACGCATCGCCATCCTCGCGGTGGACCGCCACACCAACAAGCTGCGGATCGGCCATCTGCGCGGCAATCGATTCGCGATCCGCTTGCGCGAAACCGAGCCCGGCCGCCGCCGCGACGTGCAGGCCGTGCTCGACGTGCTGGTCCGGCGCGGCGTGCCCAACTACTTCGGTCCGCAGCGATTCGGCTCGCGCGGCGACACCGGCCTGATCGGCCGCGCGCTGCTGGATGGCGATTATGCAACCGCCGCCGCCCTGATCGCCGGTCGCGCGGGACCGCACGACACGGGAGAAGTGCTGCGCGCCCGCGCGCTCTATGACCGCGGGGAACATGAGAAAGCCGCCGCGGCCTGGCCCTACGGATTTCGCGAGTGCGCCCACGTCTGCCGCACGATGGCCCGGACCGGCGGCGACGCGCGACGCGCCATCTTCGGCATCGACCGCAACGTGCAGGGGTTCTACGTCTCGGCCTTCCAGAGCATGCTCTTCAATGATCTCCTCGCGCGGCGGCTTGACGGGATCGACCGGTTGATGACCGGCGACCTCGCCTACAAGGAGCAGCATGGCGCGATCTTCCGCGTCGAGGATGCCACCGTGGAGCAGCCCCGCTGCGATCGATTCGAGATCTCCCCCACCGGGCCGCTCTTCGGACCGCGCATGACCGCGCCCTCCGGCGAACCCGCCGCGCTGGAGCAGGCGGTCCTCGACGCGGCCGAGCGGAAACTCGAAGATTTCCCCGCGACCGGGCCGTTCCGCGCCATCGGCGGCCGCCGGCCGCTGCGGTTCAAGCCCGAAGGCGCCGAGGCTGAGGCGGGATCGGACGACGCCGGGCCTTACCTCGAACTGCGCTTCAGCCTGCCCGCGGGGTGCTATGCCACCTCGCTGCTGCGCGAAGTCTGCAAGGAGCGCCTGGAGGAGGGTCTGCGCGATGACGATTGATGCCCGAATCTCCCGCGACGAGCTGATCCGCCGCATCCGGCGCAGCGCCTACCTGCGGGGCGAATTCACGCTGCGCTCCGGCCGCAAGAGCAACGTCTATCTGGACAAGTATCTCTTCGAGACGCAGCCGGACATTCTCGCCGAGCTGGGCCGGCTGCTGGCCGACCGCCGCACGCCGCGCACCCGTCGCATTGCCGGCGCGGAGCTGGGCGGCATCGCGCTGGCCGCCGCCGCGAGCCTTGCGGCGGGTCTGCCCTTCGTCATCGTTCGCAACCGGAAGAAGGATTACGGAACCGCCAAGCCGATCGAGGGGCGGATCGAGACGGGCGATCTCGTGCTCCTGGTCGAGGACATCGCGACGACGGGCGGGCAGGCCATCGAGGCCGCGGCCGCGCTGCGCGAAGCGGGCGCGACCGTCGAGCGCGTCGTGGCGGTGGTCGATCGGCAGGAGGGAGCGGCGGAGAATTTCAACAAGGCGGAGCTGATCTTTGAATCCCTGGTCACGCTGCGCGAGATCGAGGCGGCGGGGGAATAGGGAGGCTGTTCCACCGATGCGCGCACTGCTTTGCATTGCCGGGTCATTCGGCGTCGCCGCTGCGGCCGTGTGGGCGGCGTGGGAGCCGACGTCACCGCAATCCGCGCCGGCCTCCGCGCCGTCGCGCGCCGCCCCGCGCTACAACGTGCTCTTCATCATCGCCGACGACCTCTCCGCCGAGCTGGGCTGTTACGGCAATCCGCTCGTCCATTCGCCCCGCATCGACCGGCTGGCCGCCGCCGGCATATGCTTCGACCGCGCCTACTGCCAGTTTCCGCTCTGCAATCCTTCGCGCGCCTCGATCCTCGCCGGGATGCGGCCTGCCTCGCTCGGCGTGCTCGACAACCGGACTCCGCCGCGCCGGACGGTCGGTCCCATCCCCTTTCTGCCGGAGCATTTCGCGCGGCACGGTTATGTCACGCTCGGCGTCGGGAAGGTCGCCCACGAGGCCTTCGCCGACTCGATCGCCTGGGACCGTTTCATCTTCGACGCCAAGAATCCTTCCTACCGTCCGAAGGCGGTCGAAGCGGGCGAGGAAATCGATCGCGAGGGCCGACGCCGCCGGCGCGGCGCCTCTTCTCTCCGCTGGAAGGCGCTGACGCTCCACGAAGAAGATGACCGCGACGCATACAATGCAACGTTCGCCGCGGCGCAGCTCGATTCGCTGCGCGGCCACCCCTTCTTCCTTGCCGTCGGTTTCGAGCGGCCCCATCTGCCCTTCAACGCGCCAAAGAAATACTTCGACCTCTACGACCCCGCAAAGATTCCGCTCCCCGCTCATCCGCCCCGCGCCGCAGCGGCCGCCGCCTCCGCGCCGAACGACGACGACAGCCTCTCGGAGGACGACTACCGGAAGGCCGTCGTCGCCTACTACGCCTGCATCTCCTACATCGACGCACAGGTCGGCAAACTGCTCGACGCGCTGGAGCGGATCAACCTCTCAGAAGAGACGATCGTGATTCTGACCGGCGACCATGGCTTTTCGCTCGGCGAACACGCCGGCGCGTGGCGCAAAGGCTCGCTCCACGAATCGGTCGCGCGCGTGCCGCTGATCCTTCGCGTGCCCGGCCGCCGCGGGGGCGCGCATTGCCCGCGGCTGGTGGAACTGGTCGACCTCTATCCGACGCTGACCGACCTCTGTGGGCTGCCCTCCCCCGCCCATCTCGAAGGCGATTCCATGACCCCCCTGCTGGATGACCCGAATCGGCCGTGGAAGCGAGCCGCCTTCACTCAACTCCGCCGCCAGCGCGACGGCGTCGCTGCCCAGGGAGTGCGGACCGAGCGTTATCGCTACACCTGGTGGCCCGCCGCCGGAACCGCCGAACTCTTCGACGAGCAGGAGGATCCGGACGAACTGAAGGACCTCTCGGGCAATCCGGACCTCGCGGAAGTCCGCAAAAAGCTCGCCGATGCGATGACCGCCGGCTGGCGCGCGGCACGTCCGCCGCCGCCGGCCGCCAGGCCGTAATTCTCCTGCCGTCGTGCGCCGATACAGAGGATGTCAACCAACGGCCATTCCGCCGCGCGCGGAAAGCGGGAGCAATGATCGTGCGCAAGATCCCCAGTCAATCGCATGGCTTCGTGGATTTCCTGGCGGGCCGAAATGTCATCACGCCCGAGCAGGCTCAGTCGCTGCGCCGACGCCTCACCGCGCCGGAAAACTGGATCGGCCGGTTGATGGTCTCGCACGCCCTGATCGGACAGCAGCACATCGATGAGATTCTCAACCGCCAGGACATCTATGGCGGACTCTTCGGCGAGAACGCCGTGGCGCTCGGCTATCTGACGCAGGCTCAGCTCGATGCCCTGCTCGTCGCGCAAGAGGCACGCCGCAACATGGACGCGATCGAGGCGCTGGCGATCGGCGGACATCTGGACGTGCGCGAAGGGCTGCGGCTTATCTGCGAATACCTGCTCGCGTCGGACAAGACGAAGGTCGTTGAGAAACGCGCCGCCTCGGCATCGCTCCGCGCCCCGCGCGAACCCGGCGAGCGCGGCACGCGCCGGACCCCTTCCGCGCTCTGCGCCGACTGAACCCTGCTCCCACGATCCCCAGCCTTGGTCCGGATCCGAACCGCGACCGTCTGGTAGCGGCGGCGAGCCTGTTCCATTCCCGCGATCCCCCTGCTCAACAACGCCGGGTCGCCCCGGGTTGCTCCTCAGCGGGCGGTTTACGGAAGGTTTGATTCACCCACCCGGGGATCGTTAAAATGCCTTCACGAGCTGAATCGGCGGCCCGGCGGCCCCCACGGGGCTGAGTCGCCGCAGGGGAAAGATAGTACGACCTGCCAATGCTGCTCCGGCGGCAAGGGGAATTTCGATGCGATATACGACGTGGATCGGGTTGGCGCGAGTCTTCTGCGCCCTGCTTGTCGCGATGGCAATGACGGCGTCGCAGGCTGCACAGGCGCAGCCGGCGATGAGCCCCGAGTGGCAGCTTTATCGCTGCGCCAAGTGCGACACCGCTGCCGCCTGCGATGATCCCGAAGTGATGCTGCCCAGCGAGACCGGGCCGGTGAACCGGTTCGAGCCGCGCGAGGCGCTGGGCGACACCGATCTGACGCATGTCGACCTGGACATCGAGCTGAACATGGCGGCGCAGAACATCCGCACCGGCGACTGCACGCTCCACCTGACCAGCCTGGTCAACGGACTGACGCAGTTCACCTTCCGGCTGCGCGACAACATGATTCTGACCGAGGCGCGCATCAACAACGTGGTGCAGCCGCTCGGCAACGTCGTGCAGGTTGACATCAGCACGCGGCGAATCACGCTGGACCGCGCCTACAACGCCGGCGAGGAGTTCACGATCCGGCTCAAGTACAACGGCGCGCCGGCCAATCTCGGGTTCGGCTCCTTTTCATGGACGACGCACGGCCCCGGTTCGACCCGCGCGGTCGACAGCCTGAGCGAGCCCTATTACGCCTACTCCTGGTGGCCGGCGAAGGACGGGCAGGTGCTGACGGCCGGCGACAACAAGGACAAATTCACGCTCGACATGTACCTGACGGTGCCCACCACGATGATTGCGGCGAGCAACGGGCTGCTGGATCTGGATTCGTCGAGCAATCTCCCGGCCGATCCGCCGACCATCACGGTTCCGCGAACGCGCTACCACTGGGAGGCGTACGAGTATCCGACCGCCACCTATCTGGTGTCGCTGGGAGCGACCAACTACACGACCTGGACCATCCCCTACAACTATCCCGCGGGCGAAGACTACGCGGCCGGGACCATGCCGCTGCAATTCTTCGTCTATCCCGAGAACGACACCCCTGCGGGGCGCGCCGCGTGGGGGGCGGTCGCCGACATGATGGCCGCGTTCCGCGACTGTTACGGCGAATATCCCTTTATCAAGGAGAAATACGGCATCTACCAGTTCTCATTCGGCGGCGGCATGGAGCATCAGACCATGACCGGCCAGAACGGCTCGTCGCTCACCACGACACAGGAATACCTCACGGCCCACGAGCTGGGCCACCAGTGGTGGGGGGACAACGTCACCTGCCGGACCTGGAGCGACATCTGGCTGAACGAGGGATTCGCGACCTACACCGAGGCACTCTGGCAGGAGCGCAAGCCGGGCGGCAGCGTGGCCGCCTATCACGCCCACATGGCCTCCCGTCGCCCCGCCGCCACCAGCGGCACGGTCTATCGCTATGACACCTCCAGCGCATCGACGATCTTCAGCAGCACCTACGCCTACAACAAGGCGGGCTGGGTCGTCCACATGCTGCGTCACCGGCTGGGGGATGCGGTCTTTTTCCAGGGGCTGAAGGACTATCGCGACACGTTTGAGGGAAGCGCGGCGACGACCGACGATTTCAGAAACGCGATGTCCGCGTCGAGCGGCAAGGACCTGACCAACTTCATCAATCAGTGGGTCTATAACGGGGGCGCGCCGGCCTACCAGCTTGCGTGGAGCGCCGGCACGGCCAACGGTCAGCCGCTGCTGAACGTTCGCATCGTTCAGACGCAGGGCGGCACACCCTTCGAAATGCCGGTGGACATTCGATACACCGTGGCGGGGCAGCCGCACACGCAGGTGGTCTGGAACTCCCACCAGACCGATCACTTCTGCCTGAAGGTCGAGGGCAACGTGACCGCCACGTCGCTCGATCCGGACAACTGGATTCTGCATGATCCGCCGACCAGCACGGCCTATGCCCCCGGTCCGCCGAAGCTCTTCACGACCTTCCCACCGCCCGGCGGTCAGCTTTACGGCTCGCTCTCCAATATGACGGTCAGCGCGACCTTTCACGTGCCGGTCAGCACGAACAGCGCGCACTACTCGCTGGTCGGGCAGTCGGTCGGCGCGGTGCCCTTCAGCATGAGCTACAACGGGCCGTCGCAGACCGCGACCCTGACGACCCCCGCCCCGCTGGCCAACGACGTCTATACGCTGACCGTCGACGACGCGGTGACCGCGCTGAGCAACGGACTGTCGCTGGATGGCGAGCTGGCGGATTCGGACGATCCCGCGTCGCTGCCGTCCGGCAACGGCGTGACGGGCGGCGATGCGGTGGTCATCTTCGAGGTACGGCGCTATCCGACCGACATCGACAACAACCTGGTAACGGATGCGACGGATATTTCGCTCTTCGTCGACGTGCTGCTGGGGATCAACCAGAACCCGGTGATGGTGAGCCGCTGCAACATCAACGGCGACAGCCGCACCGACGCGGATGACATCCAACCCTATCTCGATTACCTGGAGTTCGCGATTTAGGCTCCGACGGCCGATGGCGCTGGATCGAAATCTTCCCGGCGGATGCTACCATGCGATCATGCGCGGTACGTGTCTCGTCGTCGCGCTCTGCACCCTCGCGGGCTGCGTCCAGCCGCGCGGCACGGACGCCTCATCGGACGCCGCCGCCGGTGTCGCCGCTCTGCTTCAGCGCATCGAGCGATGCGACTCCGCCGAGGAACTCGACGGAATCGTCTCCTGCTATGACGCCGACGCCCTCTGGCTGCCTCCCGACGGCTCGACGGTCCATGGGCTGCCGGCCATTCGCTCCCGCTACGAAAGACTCTTTCGCGAGAATGACCTGGACGTGAAGCTGACCTCCACGAATACCGCCATGGGCCGGGGGGTCGCTGTCGTGCACGGCTGGACGACGTGCGCCGAACCCCGCGCAACGGCGGCCCCGCGGTCGCGTCACGCGACGCCTTCATTCTCCTCGCGCGCTCCGGTCCCCGCGGATGGGTCGTTCAGACGCTCGCATGGTGGCCGGAGCCGGGCTGACCGGGCGCCTCGTCATGGCGCGCCGGCGATCTCCCGCTCAGGTAACATGACGCCATGCGCGGCGTCACGGTCTTTGTCCTGGCGTTCGCCGTTCTGGCGGTCCCGCTCGCCTATTTCTTCACCGACGGCAGCGTGACGCAGATCGCCTCCATGCTGCTCGTCGGCGGCGCGGGTGTCGCCTGCCTCGGCGCGGCGTCCCAGCAGACCGACACCACCGGGAAATTCGGCCTCGGAGTGCTGGGAATCGGCCTGCTCTACGCAACGACGCTGCTGCTCTGAGCGGCGGGTTGACCCGTCTCGCGGCGCGGCGTACGGTTTCAGAAGGATCAAATCGAATACGGAAGGAAGGTCAGGCATGAACCTGGTCACCGGCGCCAGCGGCCTGCTGGGCAGTCACATCGTGGAGCAGTTGCGGCGTCGCGGCCGGCCGGTGCGCGTGCTGCTGCGGCGCGGCGCGGCGCGAGGCTGGCTGGAAACGCAGGGGGTCGAATACGCCGAGGGTGATCTGACCGACGCCGCTTCGCTGGCGACGGCCTGCCGCGGCGTCGGCACGGTCTATCACGCGGCGGCGCGCGTGGGCGACTGGGGACCGTGGGATGATTTTGTCCGGGTCAGCATCGATGGCACGCGCGAGCTGATCGACGCGGCGGCCGCGGCGAAGGTTCAGCGGTTCGTGCATGTCAGCTCGATCAGTGCCTACGGCCACGTCAACGGACCGGGTATCGTTCTGGATGAGACCGCCCCGCTCGGACAAAACGTCTATCGCTGGAGCTATTACACGCGGGCCAAGGTGGAGGCGGAGCGGCTCGTCTGGGATCGCCACCGCCGCGGCGCGATTCCGGTCAGCGTCATCCGGCCGAGCTGGATCTACGGACCGCGCGACCGCACCAGCATCGCACGGATCATCAACCTGATCCGAACGCGGAAGGCCAAGTTGCTGGGCGACGGAGAGAACCGCCTTAACACGGTCTATGCGGGCAATGTGGCTGAGTGCTGCATCCTCGCCGCCGACAGCCCGCGCGCGGTCGGCCAGGCCTATAACGCCAGCCACGACGGCACGATCACGCAGCGGCAGATGTATGACCTGATCGCCAGGGCGCTGGGCTGCCCACCGGTGACGAAGTGCGTCCCCTATCGCGCCGCCTACAACGTTGCGTTCCTGCTGGAATGCATGGGCCACCTGTTCCGCTGGAAGAAGCCGCCGATGATCACGCGCTACAGCGTCTGGCTGATGGGGCGGCGCAGCTTCTTCGAGGCGCAGAAGGCGCGCGAGGAGCTGGGGTGGCGACCGAGCATCACCTATGACGTGGGGGTCCCGATGACCGTGCGCTGGCATCTCGCCAAGGAGGGCGGCGCGGGGGTCGAGGCGGACGTGCAGGCCACGGCGAACGCTCCGATTCTCGCGGCGGGCTAGAGTGCGCCGGATTCCGCCCCCGCACTCCGCGCGGCCGCACGACGATTCCGGTGCGGAGAACTTCATGCAGAATATCACCCGCCGCCGTGATGATTATCGAGCGCTGCATGCCTCCGGTTGCTTTGTCATTCCCAATCCCTGGGACGCCGGCTCGGCGCGCTATCTGCAATCGCTCGGCTTTCGCGCGCTCGCGACCACCAGCGCCGGCTTCGGTTTCACCTGCGGCCTGCCCGATTCGCCGGAAGCGCTCACCTGCGAACGTGTCCTGGCGCATGTGGCCGAACTCGTCGCGGCGGTCGATCTCCCGGTCAACGCCGATTTCCAGTCCGGCTACGCCGACGATCTCGCGGGCGTGGCGGAGAACGTGCGCCGCTGCGTGGCGACCGGCGTCGCGGGCTTGTCCATCGAGGATGCCACGGGTCGCCGGGATCAGCCGCTCTACGAGCCCGCCGAGGCGGTGGATCGGCTTCGCGCTGCCCGCGGCGCGATCGACTCCGCCGGCGCAAACGTGCTGCTGACGGCGCGATCCGAATGTTTCCTGGTCGGCCACTCCGATCCGTTGCGCGAATCGATCCGCCGGTTGAAGGTCTATGCTGCGGCGGGAGCGGACGTGCTTTTTGCGCCCGGCGTGCGCGAGCACGACGACATCCGCGCGATCGTGGACGCGGTCGCACCGAAGCCTGTCAACGTGCTGGTGTCGACGGATGGCGGCCTGCGCGTGGCGGACTATGCCGCCCTGGGCGTGCGCCGGCTGAGCGTCGGATCGGCGCTGGCGCGGGTGGCGTGGGGCGGCTTCATGCGGGCCGCGCAGCGACTGGCGGAGGAAGGGAGTTTCGCCGGGCTGGAGGGTGCGGCGACCTTCGCGGAGCTGAACGCGCTATTCGAGGCGGAGCGAGGGCGGTAGCGCTACCGCTATCCCACCCGCAGGACGTGGTAGTGCTTCTTGCCCTTTCGCAGGATGACGTACCCGCCGGGCAGCACATCTCGCTCGCTGAGCACATACTCGGGGTCTAGGACCACCTCCTGATTCACCGAGACCGCGCGATGCGGCAAGTCCTTCCTGGCCTGTCCGCGCGAGGGGTATAGCCCGCTCTCCGCGAGCAGCGCGACCAGCTTCGCCGATTCGCCACCCAATCGATCGCGCGGCAGCTCCGATCGCGGCGCGCCCTTGAAGGCATCTTCCAACTGCTGCGGAGTCAGCGATCGCAGGTCGCCGCCGCCGCCGAAGAGCGCCGTCGACGCCCCCTTTGCCTCCTGAAGCGCCGCATCGCCATGGACCATGCGCGTGATCTCATCCGCCAGGGCGCGCTGCGCCTCGCGCTGCTGCGGGGCGGCGGCGCTGCGCTGCTCGATCCCGGCGATCTCCTCCAGCGGCAGGAAGGTGAAGCTGCGCAGATAGGGTCCCGCATCGCGGTCGTCGACGTTGAGCCAGAACTGGTGGAACTGGTAGGGGCTGGTACGCTTCGGATCGAGCCAGATGTTCCCCTCCTCCGACTTGCCGAACTTCTTGCCGTCCGATCGGGTCATCAGCGGCGTCACGACGCCGAAAGCCTCGGTGCCGCGCAGCCGCCGGATCAGGTCCGCGCCCGAGAGAATGTTGCCATACTGGTCGCTGCCTCCCATCTGGATGCGGCAGTTGTACCGGTCGAAGAGCGCCAGATAGTCATACGCCTGAAGCAGCATGTAGGAGAATTCGGTGTAGCTGATTCCCTGGTCGCGCCCCTCCAGCCGGGTGCGCACCGAATCGCGCATGATCATCTGGTTGACGGAAAAGTGCTTGCCGATGTCGCGCAGAAACTCGAGCAGCCGCACCGGGGCCAGCCACTCGGCGTTGTTGACGAGCATCCCCGCGCCGGCGGAGCAATCCAGCACGCGCTCAATTTGAGTGCGGAGGCCCGCGACGTTTCGCTCGATCGTCTCGGCCGAAAGCATCGTCCGCTCCGACTCCTTGCCGCTGGGGTCGCCGATCAGTCCGGTCGCGCCGCCGACCACCGCGATCGGCCGATGTCCGGCAAGCTGAAATCGCCGCAGCAGCGTGAGCGGCAGCAGCGAACCGACGTGCAGGCTGTCGGCGGTCGGATCAAATCCGCAGTAGCCGGTCATCGAGCCGGCGCGCAGGGCGTCGGCCAGCGCGGGGGATGAGATCTGATGCAGCAGGCCGCGGAGTTCGAGATCGCGCAGAAAATCGGCGTTCATCGCCGCCATTATACGGATCGGACGGAGAGGTCGATCGGCGCGGGCGGCGGCGGAAGGGCGGATTCGCGGCGACGCGGTGCAACGCCCGGTTCGGCGTCGTATTGCGGCGCGGGCTCGGCCGGGGCGGGACGCGCGGGCCAGTCACCGCAGTCCGATTCGCGGCACGTCGTCTGACGGCCGGAGATCACCCCATCGCAGCGCAGAGCGACGCGCCGCGCGGCCGTCAAGACTCCCGCGGGCGAGCCGTCGAGATCGGGCATCGGCAGACGGCCGGTTCGAGCGGAGAGTTCGAACGGCGCCGGCGGAGTGGCGGAGGCCGCCACCGCATCCGTTGCGGCCGCGCGCGGGTCGGCCCTGTTTCTCTTCGGAACGCGAATGTTCATCGTGGTGCTACGACCGCATCGGGAATGGTTTTTCGCACGCCGGGGAGTGCCGCGATGGCGTCCTTTTGTGCCGTGTACATGCCAACGTAGACGACGTGGGCGGAGCGGCCGTTGCGCTGCTCGACCTCGATCCGCGGCGTCAGCCCCGCGCGGGTCAGTCGCGCCGCCACGCCGGTGGCCGAGTCGGCCCGGCTGAAGACGCCGCATTGAATGGCGTAGCTCGTGGCGCCGGTCTTGCGATTGCGGAGATAACGGTTCGCCTCGTCGGCGTGAATGCTGTTGGGGAAATATTGAATCAGCCGCGCGAACTGCACGCGCGCCTCGGCATCGCGCGAGACGCGCATGAGGCTGATGCCATAACGGTAATAGACCTCATCCACGGAGCCGGTGGGCGGCAGGAGCGTCGCGGACTGGCCGAAGTGGTCGTTGGCGACGTTCCAGCGCTGATCGTCGTAGGCCATGCTGCCCAGCGCGGCGTGGCAGCGCGCGGTCAGGTCCTTGCGGCGGGAAAGCTTCAGTGCCCGTTCAAAATCCTTCGCGGCGAAGCCGGTGCGGCGCATGCGCTGGGCGCAGAGGCCGCGCAGGTAGTAGGCTTCGGCGGTTTCGTTGACGTCGGGATAATCCTTGATGACCGTGTCGGCGTTCGATTCGGCGCGGCCGTAGTTGCCCCGCTCATACTCGCGGGCCGCATCCGCGACTTTCTGCCGTGCGGTCGGAGGCAGCGTCGTGCATCCGCCCGCGGCCGCCAGCAGGGCCGCCGCCGCCGCGTTCGAGAACCATCGTGCGCGTTGAATGGATCGAATTTGTGACCTCATGCCGCTCCTCGTGACATGGCTGTCGAGGGGACGATGGTCCCGCCCGGTCATCCGGCGGCGTGGAGCATCGCCGCAGCGGCGCTCCCGTGCAACCCTTTCTTTGACAGCCTTTGGCGGACTTCTATAATCGCCGCCGCGCTTCGACGACGGGCCGGCGCGGCTCTCGTCGGCATTCCCCTGCGCGAATCATCGCGGCGGAAGCCAACCTCATGCGGCCCCTCGCTCGTCCCTGCCTGACTGCCGCCTGCTGCCTCGGAATCTGGGTCGCCGCGTCGGGTCAGGATGGCGCGCCGCCGCCGGTCACCTTTGAGGCCGCCCTTCCGTCCACGGCTCCCGCCGCGGAGACGATCGAACCGGCCTCCGCCTCGCCGCTGCCCGCGGGGGTGAGCGAACTGGATGTCGAACTCTACGCGACCTACGCCTACACCTGGCGTCAGCCGGAGGGCGATCCGACCATCGAATGCACCGGGGAATTCGAGCTGCGCATGGGCGGCTACACCGTCCGCAGCAACGACGCGGTGATCTGGCTGAAGCGCGTTCCCTGGCGCGACCGGGTCTATTACGAACTTGAAGTGTTCCTGTGGCGCAACGCCGAAATCCGCCATCCGGGCGGGACGGTGGAGAGCGGGGACGCCCTGCTCGCGTCACTGCGAAGCTTCGGCCGCATGGTGCTCAATGCCGACGGACACGTCGAGCAGGATGACTCCAGCAGCGATCTCTATCACTCCGCCGCGCAAGTGCGTTCGGGTGTCGGCCTGCTGGAGACGCCGCCGCCCGAGTCCGCGACCGAGCCGGTGGCCTCTACCGATCTGCTGCGAGTGCGGCGCGTCATGCGGCCGCCGTCGCGCAAGACGGTGAGCTATCGCAGCGACGAACTGAAGAGCGTGGTGCGCGACCAGCAGCGGCTGGTGGTGGCGACGGGAAACGTCTATGCGTCGCAGGGATCAGCGAACTCGGGAGACTATCTCGAGCTGCGCGCCGACGCGGCGGTGCTCTTCCTGAGCGAGGAGAAGCTCTCCGGCGCGGCGGCCGGCGTGGCCGGGGCCGAGGGGAATTCCGGCGGCGCGGGCGGTGCACCCGAAACGCCCGCGCCCGCGGCAGCACCGGCCGAATCGCCCACCGGCGAGATCGAGCCCCCGCCGGAAATCTCCGGCGGCGCGCCGGCCTCCGCGAAAACGGCAACGCCCCATCCGCGCGGCCGCGGCGATGCTCCGAGCGAGGGCGAGCTGCCCTCCACCCCCGAAGAAGAAATCCTGCGCGACCGTCCGCCCGCCGCGAATCTGGCCCGCGAGTATGTCGAAGCGATCTACCTCGAGGGCGACGTGGTGCTGACGCGCGGCTCGCGGATGATCCGGGCGGAACGGATGTATTACGACGTACAGGCGGACCGGGCGCTGATCCTCGACGCCGTGATGCGGGCCTTCGCGCTGGGCCGGGCGCTGCCGATCTACGTGCGGGCCGAGCAGGTGCGGCAGCTTTCGGCCACCGAGTACACCGCTCAAAACGCGCGGATTTCCAACAGCGAGTTCCACACCCCTCATGCCTCCCTCGGCGCGCAGGAGCTGCGGCTGACCGACCGCACGCCGCGGAATGAACGCGGCGACGCCACCGGCGTGGTCGCCGGGACCTACGACGCGCGGCACACGACCGTCGCGCTGGATGGGACGCCGATCCTCTACTGGCCGAGAAGCCGCGGCGATTTTCAGGAGGAGCAGCAGGGGTTCCGCGGCATCCGCTCCGGATACACCGATGAGTTCGGCGGAATCGTGGAGACGCGCTGGGGACTTTTCAACGTCCTCGGGCTGGAGCCGCCGGTCGGCTACGACGCGACGCTCAACCTCGACTACTTCACGCAGCGCGGACCGGCGACGGGAATCAACCTCGACTATGAGCGACCGGAGTACCGCGGACTGGTGCGAACCTATTACCTGCATGACGATGGCGAGGATGACCTCGGCGGCAATCCGCCGCGCGGCGGACCGCCCGATACGGAGAACCGCGGCCGCGCCACGATTCGCCATCGGCAGTTTTTCGAAAAAGGATGGGAGCTGACGCTGGAGGCATCCTACATCAGCGACGACCAGTTCATGGAGAACTGGGAGCGGAACGAATTCGAGAACGGCAAGGAGCAGGAGACGCTGCTCTATCTGCTGAAGCGCGAGCGCAACTGGCAGTTCTCGACGCTGGCGAACTTCAACATCAACGACTTCATCACCGAGACGGAGCACATGCCCGACCTGCGTCTCAGCCTGATTGGCGAGCCGCTGGGCGAGTACGCCACCTTCTATCACGATTCGCGGACCGGCGTGGTGCGGCGCGACGTGTCGGACGACGTGCAGGAGTGGGACACTCCGCCGTCGCAGCGATCCACGGGTGGCGTCTGGCGCGGAGATACGCGGGAGGAATTCTCGCTGAACCTGCCGGCGCTGGGGCCGGTCAAGTTCTCCCCCTACGGCGTGATCCGCGGCAGCGCGTGGGACGACAATCCGATCGACTCGGGCGGCGTGGGGCGGGTCTTCGGCAGCTACGGCCTGCGGGCCAACATGTACCTGCAGCGCGTCTACGAGGACGTCGAGTCCCGGCTGCTGGACCTCCATCGCCTGCGGCACATCATCAAGCCGGAGCTGACGATCTGGAACGCGCACGACGACCGCAACAGCACGCAGATCTCGCAGTTCGATCCGGACGTCGAGGGAATCGACGATTTCGGAGGCGGCGTGCTGGGCGTTCGCCAGCGCTGGCAGACACAGCGCGGCGCGCCGGGGCGCTGGCGCACGGTGGACTGGATCGTGCTGGACATCGAGAGTTCGCTGATCAACAACCCGCGCAACCGCGACAACACGCACGGCAATTTCATCTCGCCGCGGCCGGAGGACAGCATCAGCTCGAACTTCCTCTCGGTCGACTTCCTCTACCGGGTGAGCGACACGACGGCGATTGTGTATGACGGCGTCTATGACTGGAACCGCGGCAACGCGGGCGTTTCCAACGTCTCGCTGGCCTTCGAGCGGCTGCCGCGCGTCTCGGGCTTCTTCGGCTGGCGCTACATCCACGACACGAACAACAATCTGATCGCGCTGGGGGCCAACTACAAGCTGAACGAGAAACACACGATCGGCGTGCGCGAGCTGTATGACATCGACATCTCGCGCAACGCCGAGACGCAGCTCATCCTGATCCGCCGCTGGCCGCGCTGGAACTCGGCGATCTCGCTGGAGTGGGACCGCACGATCGACGATTTCGGAGTGGTCTTCTCGATCTGGCCGGAGGGCGCGCCGAATTTCGCCATCGGCTCGAAGCGCTTCACCGGACTGGGGCAGTCGGTGGGCATCCGGCCGTGACGCGAATCGTCGACGAGCGACATCACCTGAGTTTGGGCTGTTTCGTCACCCTGCGGAAGCGGGAGCCAGGTTTGGATTCAAGCAACTGGATTCCTGTCTCCGCGGGAATGACGTTCCGTCGCAGGGTCGTTTCCTGGCCACCTAGAACCGCAGCACTGCCGGCGCCGCGCCGCCCAGCAGCTCCGCCACCAGCTCGACATATCCGCGCCTCTCCTGCGACGCATCGCCGAGTCCGATGGCGCGCAGCACCTCGCGCACCGCGGACTCGCCCGGACCCTCCACCTCGACAAACGATCCAAGCGTCGGCAGCTCATCCAGCTCGACCGTGCAATCGCTCAACCGCCACCGCTCGCGACGCTTCTCAAAGCTGACCATGAGGCGATAACCCAGCGATTCGAGCAGCGCCCGCCCCGCGGCTGCATCATCCAGCGCGACCTCAATCTCTTCGCGAATCTTGTACGCACCCGGCCGACGCGGCCCCTTGAACGTCATCGTCGGAGCCATCTCGGCGGACGCGCCGGATCCGCGGGAATCCGCGCCAGCGCCGCGATCGGCCGCATCGAGCGGCCGCATGGACCGGATCCGCAGGCCGCTCCCCGCCGCGCGGAGCGTCCCCTCCGGACGGTCGAACAGCTCGTTCGACTCCAGAAAAAGGAGTACGAATTCCGCCCCCGCGCGCTTCAGGGCTTTCCGGACCGGTCCATGCCCTGATACCCGCACTTTGCACTCAATTTCGAGCGGCATAAGGACTTCCCGTAGCGGCCGGACCCCGGCCGGACCCGATCGCGGCCATGATAAGCCACGGCGGTCGCCCGGCGGGGTGAACCTTCCCTGCGGTTTGACCGTTATATCTGGTAAGTTTCCATTCGAAAGGAACCTCTCATGGCAGAGAATCCTCAGCAGCAGCAATCGCCGCCGACCGATCCGACGCCTCCCCTGAAACGCTGGCTTCTCGCGGCATGGCGCGAGCTGCGACCCATTCTCATCATTATCGCGGTCCTGACCACTCTGCGCTCGGCCGCGGCTGACTGGTACAACGTTCCCACCGGCTCGATGAAGCCGAGCATCCTCGAGGGTGACCGCATCTTCGTGAACAAGATGGCCTACGCCCTCCGTTTTCCGCTGACCGACTGGCGGATGCTCGAGTTCTCCGGCCCGCGGCGCGGCGAGATTGTCGTCTTCTATTCGCCCAAGAATCACGAACGGCTCGTCAAGCGCGTGATCGGTCTGCCGGGCGAAACCGTCGAGCTGCGCGACAACCACCTGATCATCGACGGTCGCGAACTGACCTACTCCGAAGCGCCCGGAGACTGGCTCTCCGATCTGGCCGTCTCGGACCGCGGCGGCCGGCACATTCTCGAAGAGCAACTGGGCGGCGTGACCCATCCGGTGATCGATACGCCGGAGCGCCCCTCGATGCGCAACTTCCCGCCGATCCAGGTGCCGCAGAACCAGTATCTGCTCATGGGCGACAACCGTGACGAGAGCGCCGACTCGCGCTTCTTCGGATTCGTCCCGCGCGAACTGATCGCCGGCCGCGCGCTGGCGGTGCTCTGGTCGATGGACGCCGAGGCCTGGTATCTGCCGCGCTGGAGCCGCTTCTTCAAGAAACTTCCCTAGCGACGCGCTCGGCCGCCCCGGTCGGCGTTAGAATCCGCCCGCGCGGGATGACGCGCTGCAAGCGCACCCCACGCGGAGTCGTAATGCCCTTCAAAACACTGGTGGTCGGAAGCGGCGGCCGCGAACACGCGCTCGTCCGCGGACTGCTGCGGTCGCGCCGCCGGCCGCAGGTTTTCTGCGCGCCCGGCAACGCGGGCACTGACGCGCCGATCGACGGCCGCGTCGCGCAGAACGTGCCGATCCCCGCCTCCGATCTGGACGCCCTGGTGGACTTCGCCCGTCGCGAGCGAATCGACCTCACTCTCGTCGGACCCGAAGAACCCCTGTGTCTCGGCCTGGTCGACCGGCTTGCCGCTGCCGGACTGCGGGCGTTCGGCCCCACCGCCGAGGCCGCACAGCTCGAAGGGGACAAAGTCTTCGCCAAGCAGTTGATGCAGGCGACCGGGATCCCCACCGCCGAGGCGCGTATCTTCGCACCGGGCGGGCAGGAGCAGATTCTGATGGACCGGCCCAAGGAGGGAGGGCCGAACTTCGTCGACCGCGCCTTCGATCGCGCCCGCGCCTATCTGGAAACGCGCGACGAGCCGCTGGTGGTCAAGGCCTCCGGTCTGGCGCGGGGCAAAGGCGTCTTCGTCTGCCGCGACCCGGCCGAAGCGATTCGCGCCGCCGAGATGCTGATGGTGCAGCGCGTCTTCGGCGCGGCGGGCGATACGATCCTCGTCGAGGAACGGCTCACCGGCCGCGAAGCCTCGCTCCTGGCGCTGGTCGACGGCCGCACGATCTACATGCTCGAGGCCGCCCGCGACTACAAGCGGCTGAACGACAACGATGCCGGCCCCAACACGGGCGGCATGGGCGCCTGCTCGATGGGCGGCCTGCTGGACGATGCGCTGATGCGGCAGATCGAGGAGCAGATCTTCGTCCCGATCGTGGATGCGATGGCCTATCGCGGAACCCCCTATCGCGGCGTGCTCTACGCGGGCTTGATGCTGACGCCGGGCGGACCGAAAGTGCTCGAATTCAACTGCCGGCTCGGCGATCCCGAGGCGCAGGCCATCCTGATGCGCCTGGAGGGGGACCTGCTCGAAGCGCTGGAGGCCGCGACGGAGGGACGGCTCGATCAGGCGGACCTTCACTGGGACCGGCGGCCGTCGGTCTGCGTCGTGATGGCGGCGGCCGGATATCCCGACGCGCCGCGCGAAGGAGATCCCATTGAAGGATTGAGCGACGCGGCGACGATTCAGGATTGCTGCGTCTTTCATGCCGGCACTGCGCGGGATGCAACCGGTCAGGTCGTGACGAGTGGCGGCCGCGTGCTCGGGGTGACGGCGCTGGGCGACACGACTCAGCAGGCGCGCGAGCGGGCCTACGATGCGGTCGAACGCATCCGCTTCGCCGGAATGCAATTCCGGCGGGATATCGGGCAGGGGTGAATCACGGGGAGAGGCGGGCGTGCTGACGAAGCCATGCTTTGAAGGTCGTCGCGTGTTGGTCATGGGGCTGGGCCGCTTCGGCGGCGGCATCGGCGTCTGCCGCTGGCTGGTCGAACAGGGAGCCGACGTCACCGTCACCGATCTGGCGCCGCCCGCCGACCTGACCGAATCGGTCGCCGCGCTCGACGGGTTGCCGATCCGCTACCGGCTCGGCGGCCACGACCTCGCCGATCTCGAGGGCTGCGAGTCCCTCGTCGTCAGCCCCGCGGTCGACAAGAGCAGGTCCGACTTCTTCCGCGCCGCCCTCCAGCGCGGCATCCGTTGGACGACGGAGATGAACCTCTTCGTCGAGCGCTGCCCCTCGCTCGTCGCGGGAGTCACCGGCAGCGTCGGCAAGAGCACCACCACTGCGATGCTCGGCGCGCTTCTGGAACATGCGTCGACGCGCCCCGGCTGGCGGCACGGCCGCGTCTGGATCGGCGGAAACATCGGCCGTTCGCTGCTCGCATCGCTGCCGCGGATGAGCGAGCGCGACGTGGTCGTGCTGGAACTGTCGAGCTTTCAGCTCGAGGACATGGCGTCCCTGCAAATCTCGCCCCGCGTCGCGCTGCTCACCAATCTCCGGCCGAATCACCTGGATCGGCACGGAACGATGGAGGCCTACGCGGCCGCCAAGCGCGGCATCTTCGCATGGCAGCGGCGCGGCGACATGGCGATTCTGCCCGCGCCGGAAAGCCTTTCGGGATTCTCCTTCGAGCCGAACGAGGGCGTGACACGCATGCGGTTCGATCTCGATCGTGCCGGCCGGCCGCGATGGACCGCCGAGTTCGCGGCAGGTTCGTCCGCTGAAGGGATCGAAATGCGCCTCGCCACTCCCGGCTGGCACAATCGCCTCAACGCGGCGGCGGCACTGGCAGCGGCCGATGCGCTGGGCGTGCCGCGCGGAACAGCGATCGAGGGGCTGGCGGAGTTTCGCGGCCTGCCGCACCGGCTGGAATTCGTGCGCGAACTGCGCGCGGTCCGCTACTTCAACGACTCCAAGGCAACCACGCCCGACGCGGCAGCCACCGCGCTGGAGGCGTTCGATCAGCCGGTCATCATGCTCTGCGGCGGCTATGACAAGAAGCTTCCGTTCGACGAACTGGGACGACGGCTGGCGGCGCGGGCCCGGGCGGTCATCTGCTTCGGCGCGACGCGCGACGCCATCGCCGCCGCCGTGCACTCGGCCGGACGGACGGCGACAGCGGCCACGCACGGGGATGCCCGCGCGCCGACCGTGGAGACCGCCGATCAGCTCGCGTCGGCGGCCCTTCGCGCGCGCGCGATCGCGCAGGCCGGCGATGTCGTGGTGCTCTCGCCCGGCTGTGCGAGCTTCGACGAGTTCAAGAACTACGAATTTCGCGGTGACGCCTTCCGGCGCCTTGTGACGGAATGGCAGTAGCGCCCGGTGCATCCATTCCTGTCAGGGGTGGGAGACTTCCGGTGCCTCGCGCCGTCCGATCTCTTCGATGCATCGCATGACCGGCCAGCGATAGAGCCGGAAATAGCCAAAGTCTCCCAGGCAATCGAACTGCTGCAACACCTCCGGCGGCACGTTCGATTTATCCGTGATGTCCTCGAGATGCGCCAGCACCGGCGCGACGTAATAGAGATTCGCCAGCCCCTGCGCCAGGGGATCGGCCGCGGTCCGCGCGGCGGACAACCCCGCGCGGAACAGGTATCGTGAGAGGGTGAAGTAGCCGTTGCGGTCGGTGAGGATCGAATAGCTCTCATCCGGCGCGATCGTGCGCCGCAGATGCTCAACCAGCGCGGCCGGACCATACCGCGCCGCGTAGTAGCACCAGTAGCCATCCTGCGCGAACTCCACGTCGCGCCGCGCCGAGAGCCGTTCGGGATAGGTCGCCAGCGGGCGGACCAGCAGCGCGTGCAGCAGCAGAATGACGGCAAGCCCCGCCACCCCCTGACCGATGCGCGGTGACGCGGCTCCTCGCAGCGCGTCCACAATGGCCCACAACAGTCCGCCGCAGGTCAACGCATAGAGCGGCAGCAGCGGGCTGAAGGTGCGGTCAAACGGTCCCGGCTGCCGCAGAAATGTCTGAAGGACGAACGGTCCGAAGAGACCGACGATGGCGATGAGCGGCAGCAGGCGGCGCGACGCCGAATCGCGCAGAGGATGGGTCGCCGCGCTTCGGCCGCTCCGCAGCCAGCACCACCCTCCCAGCGGGATGAGCATCGCCTCCAGGGGCCATGTGTCATGCGCTGCCGCCGTGAAGAAGCTGCGCAGCGATTTCCACCCTTCATCCCATCCGCCCGGCGCGCCGCGCGCCGCAAGGACCTCTCGCGCAATCGGAAAGTATGCCAGTCCCGCCAGCAGGCCGCCCGACATCCACGGAAGTAATGCTTTCCACGGTAATCGCGCCCGGCGGGCCCGGCTGAAACTCTCGGCGCCGCGGCCCCACGACCCCGCCGCCAAAATCGCTACGCCGCAGAGCGGAACAATGGTCAGGACGTTGGACGGAATCGTGTAGAGCAATCCCCCGCAGTAAAGCGCTATCCACGCGCCATCCCACCAGCGCTCGCTTTCGTCAATCTCCCTCTCCGTGCGTTTGTTTTCGTCATTCTCCCTCTCCCCTTGAGGCTGAGTGCGCCCGATGAGGAAGCCCGAAGGGATGGGGTGAGGGGTACGGTGCATGCGACTCGACATCCGCTCCAGCAGCAGCGTCGTCAGAAGCATCGACAGGCCATACCCGCGCACCTGCATGACGTGGTTCTGAAACATCTGGTTCAGTCCGAGCCACGCCGTCGCCGCCGCGCCGCACCCCGCGCCCCCCATGCGGCGGCCGACCGCGAAAACGCACCCCAGCGTGACGACGGCCATCGCCATCCCCGGCAGCCGCAGGGCCGCGTCTGAATCGGAGCAGAGCCAGACCGGCCGCAGCATCAGCGAATAGAACACGTGATTGTTCGGCAGGCTGAACTCGGTGACGATCGCGCGGGCGCCGCGCGAGACGAACTGCTCGATCGTGCAGGCTTCGTCATACCAGAGATTGAGATTCAGCCGCGCCGCGCACAGTCCGAGCGGCAGCCCGGCCGCCGCGATGAACAGGAACAGGTCGCGACGGCGAGTCTCATGCGATGATGAATGGGATCGGGTCGCGGTGGCGGCGGGAGAATGGGTCATGTCGTCCCGAGTGCGGCCGGTCAGCGCGCTTCGCCCACATCATGGGCCGGCTGCATCTCGACCGGCGGTTCGACCGTCTCCAGCGTCCAGCGCGGATCGAGGTCCGACGGCAGCGCCGCGCCATACTCTCCGCGCGGATCAAACTCGCGCCGCCACCACGCCTCGAAGCGCCCTTCCGCCTCGCGCTGGTCCTCTTCGCGCAGGCCCAGTACGGCCTCCAGCCGAAGCTCGCTAACGCCGCGCATCACGCGCAGCGCCACGCGCGTGCGCGGCGGAAACTTGCTGATCCAAGAGGGAAAATCGCCGCCGCGCATGTCCAGCGGCCGGCCGTTCAGCTCCATGATCAGGTCATCCAGCCGCAGTCCCGCCCGCTCCGCTCCCGACCCCGGCAGCACGCGATTGACCTTGATCCAGATCACCCCTTCCGGCACGCGCTCGTCCCGCGCGCTCGTCCAGGGCTCGATGCCGATTCCGAGAAATCCCGGCCGCCGCGGCGTCGAGCGAAAGACGTAAATCTCTTCCGCCACTTGCCGGATCGCGCGGCGCACCTCGTATCGCGACGTCGTTTCGAATGCCGCCTTCAGCGACGAATAGGCGGTTCCGCCCGCCTCCAGCAGACGCCGGCCCGCTTCCGCGCGTTCCCGCGACGAGGGATCGCCCAGCCGGACGGCCAACCGGTCCATTTCCTGATTCGTCGACGGCGGAATCGGCGGGTCGACCCGCGTCGCGGGTTGCGACGCAAGCGGCGCCTGGGCCGCAACGGGCGGCGCGATGCCCGCCATCCCGACGAACGCCGTCGCAACATGGATGAATCGTTTCATGCCGATCCCCGATGCCATCTGCGGCCTTCGTCCGCGCGGCTAATCACCCCACCCCTCGCCGATGGCCGTCGCGTGCTCTTCGATCCAGCGCACCTTGCGCGCCACCGTGAGCAGGAAGGCGAAGCCGTCGAGCTGCGCGAATCGGCCCGTCGCGGCGATCGGACCGAGCGACTCGGCGATCAGCGCCTCGATCATCAGCCAGGGTACGGCCTGCAGTTCCGCCACCGACAGTTTCTGCTGCTCATCATAGCCCGCGACGAATCCGCGCAGACGCCCCAAGTCACATCCGTCGGGCCAGGTTTCGAGGTTGCGCCCGCCGCGCTCGATGGAGAACTGCAGCGCGCCGTTCGCCAGGTCGGTGACCGGCGGCATGATGCGGGCCGAGTCGAAATCCAGCACCGCCACCACGAACTGCGACTGGAAGAGTACGTTGCCCGGATGCCAGTCGCCATGCACGATCTGAGTCCGCCAGCGATCCTAGCCCAGCCCATTGACCCGTGTGGCGGCGCGGTTGTAAGCGTCGCGCAGCCGTTCGACCACCGCGCGAACCTCGCCCTCGCGCCCGCGGGCCGATGGTGCGCCGGGCGATCGCGGCAGCTCCTCGCTCATTTTCGACAGCAGGCTGCGCGCCCGCGGGGAATCGTGGTAGTGGCTCGCCGGCGGCTCGATCAGCAGCGGCATGTCGCGGACGAGCCGGTGAAAGACCGCCAGCATTTTTCCCGCTTCGCGCGCCGCCGGCACGGTCGTTTCGAATCGTTCGCCGGGAATGAACTCGAAAAGTTCGAAGACCGATTCATCGAGCAGGAGCATCGATTCGTTTTTCGAACGCGTGCCGATCAGGTGCGGCACCGGGAAGGCCGCGGCGGCAAGGAAATTCTGAAGATGGTGCGAGAAGGAGACCGTCTTGAGATCGCTCTTGGCCCGCGGGCGGCGCTTCAGAATGAATCGGCCGCGATCCGTCCGGATGAGGAGTTTCGCGGCTTCGGGGGACCCG
>Ga0187894_10001501_pt1 | contig 29859 bp, 26 predicted proteins | sample GBC1701081metaG_FD_136650 | JGI IMG/M metagenome (GOLD analysis project Ga0187894, IMG submission 136650) | White microbial mat communities from a lava cave in the Kipuka Kanohina Cave System on the Island of Hawaii, USA - GBC170108-1 metaG ...
CCGTAAGCGGTGTCGCTCTTCGAGTCGAGGTCGCTGGGCCTCGTCCCCGTATCCGGTGGCAGCTCACGGAACTCGCGCGCGAGGCCGGACAGCGACGTGCGCTGCGCCCAGCCGAGCATCTCGGCGATCTGCCCGTCGCGCACCTGGCTCGAGCGCAACCGGAAATCGGCGCCGATCGTCGAGCCCGCGCCCGGGCTGTTAGGGTCGCCGTAGGTCGCGATCACGCCTGCGGTGGACTCCGTGCCGAAGTTCCACTTCGCGCGCACGACCGAGAGGTTCTTGCTGCCGATGCGCAGATTCGTCTCGCGCTCGGCTGACGCGGCGCGCCCGCACTCGCGCCGCGGGCGCGGGTCGTCCAAGTTGCAGTGCAGCTCGAAATCCTCGAGCTGGACGTTCATCACGCCGAAGTTGATCGGGCCGACGCGGCCCGTGATCTTCGCGCCCGCGCGGATGTCGAGGATCTCCGTTCCCGCGATACCGACCGGGTCCGAGAAGATGCCCACTTTGCGCGTGAAGAACGGCATGCCGTTCGGGTTCGACGTCTCGTCGAACTGGGTTTGCTCGCCGATCCCGCCGAAATCGAAGATGCCGGCGTCCTGCAAGAAGAAGTCGCGCGTCTCGGGAAAGAAAAGTGCGAAGCGGTCGAGGTTCACCTGGCGCGCGTCGATGTCGGAGTCGGAGAAGTTGGTGTTGAAGGTGAGCGCGCCGGTCACCGACGGCGTGAGCTTGTAGTAGGCGTCGAGGCCTGCATCCAGCGTCGAGTAGTCGCGATGCTCGACCGGATCGAGCTGACCGGACGAATCCGGAATCTCGTCGACGTTGCGCTCGACGAAGCCGCCGACCGCACCGTACGGCACGATGTCGAGACCGATGCCGGGCACGACGCCCTCGATGCCGGTCAGCGTACCGGCCTCGGAGACGTCGAGCGGGAATTTGTTATGGCGCCAGGAGGCCCAGCGGCTCTCCTCGTTCAAGCGGCGCACGCTGCGCGTGATGTTGAAGCCCCAGGTCGTCTGGGTCGGCTCGAACGCGAGCGACTGAAACGGAAACGCGAACTCCGCGGTCCAGCCCTCCGCGTCGATCCGTGATTTCGCGAACCAGACCCCGTCCCATTGATCGCGAACGGTCTGGTTGTTCTCGATCAGCGCTTCCCAGCGGCCGCTGTTCGGGTTCGTCGAGAACATGTAGCCATTGCGGCGGTCGTGGAACGTGTCGATCGTGATCAGCACGCGGTCGTCGCTGCGCTGGCTCGTGTCCCGCCGCATCACCTTGGTGATCAGCTTCGCGGGCTCCGGATCCCACGCGCGCACCGACACGTAGAAGAACTCGTCGTCGTAGAGAACTTTGACGTCGGTCGGGAAGGTCGGCTCTGCGCCTTCGATCGGGTTCTGCTGGGTGAGCGGGCCGAGCGCCGTCGCATGCTCCCAGGCCGCATCGCGAATGCGTCCGTCGATCTTCGGCGGCGCGACGCCTGCGGGCAGCTTCTTCAGCGCGGCGGTCGGAGACATCTCGCGGTTCGCCGCGAGCTGAGCGAGCGGCGCCTCCGCGCGCGCGAGCGCGGCGAGCACGAGCAGCGCGAGCGCATGAGCGGCTACGCGCAGACCGCGCAGGCGACCGACTCTTTCCCTGTTCTGCGCCATCCCGCGCTTGTTAGAGACGCTCGATGATCGTGCCGGTGCCGAGCCCGCCACCGCAGCACATCGAGATCAGGCCGTAGCGGCCGCGCGTGCGTTCGAGCTCGTGCAGTGCGCTGGTGATCAGGCGGTCGCCGGTGGCGCCGGTCGGATGGCCGAGCGCGATCGCGCCGCCGTTCGGGTTCACGCGCTCCTCGTTCGGCTTGCACTCGCGTTGCCACGCCAGCACCACCGACGCGAACGCTTCGTTCACCTCGTAGACGTCGACGTCCTCGATGCGCAGCTTGGTCTTCTCGAGCAGCTTGCGCGTCGCCGGGATCGGCCCCTTCAGCATCGTCTCCGGGTCCACGCCGACGATCGTCGAGTAGACGACGCGGGCGCGCGGCTTCAGCCCGAATCGTTTCACCGCCGCCTGCGAGGCGAAGATCACGGCCGATGCGCCGTCGGTGACCTGAGAGCTCGTGCCGGCGGTGTGCAGCCCGCCTTCCATCACCGGCTTCAGCGCGCCGAGCTTCTCGAGCGAAGTCTCGCGGATGCCCTCGTCGCGCGCGACGCGCAGCGTCTCGCCGGTCGGCTTGCCTTCCGTGTCGAGCACGGGCGCCTCCTGCGGCACGACCTCGCGTTCGAAGCGGCCCTCGCGCCACGCGCGCGCCGCGTTCTCCTGGCTGCGCAGCCCAAAGCGATCCGTCTCCTCGCGCGTGATCCAGTATTCCTTCGCGATCAGCTCTGCACCCTGGAACTGCGAGTTGAAGGCGTACTTCGCGAAGTACGACTTCGGCACCGGACGGCCGAGCTTCTTGTCGGCGAAGTTCGCGCCGAGCGGCACGCGGCTCATCATCTCGACGCCGCACGAGAGCACCACGTCCTCGAGGCCCGACCCGACCAGCCCCACCGCGAGCGTGCTCGCTTGTTGGGAGGAGCCGCACTGGCTGTCGACCGTCGTCGCCGCAACCTCGAGCGGGAGGCCCGCAGAGAGCCAAGCGGTGCGCGCGACGTTGTAGGACTGCTCGCCCACCTGAGAGACGCAGCCGCCGATCACCTGCCCGATCTCGCGCGCCTCGACGCCCGCGCGCTCGACCGCCGCTTTCATGACGTTCCCCAACAAGTCGGATGCATGCAGCGTCGCGAGCCCGCCGCCGCGCCGCCCGAGCGGCGAGCGGACGGCTTCGACCAGGAACACTTCGGGCATGACGAATCCTTTCGGCGTCCAGCGCATGAGCGCAGCTGCCGGCGGAAGAGCGGCGCACGGTAGCCAGACGCTCTCGCCTTCGCTCACGCATCGGCGCCGCGATTGAACAGGCTGGTGCGCGCGCAAATGCGCAGCGTGAAGCTTGCGGGCCTCGAAGGCCCGCGAGCCTCACCACCCCTTTGAGAAACCCCGCGCGCGATGTCCGTCGTACACCACCGACCGAGAGCGAAGGGCGCGCGCGACGGTGGGGGGCCGCTCGCAGCGCAGGTAGAGCGCAGCAGGAAACTCAGCGTCACGCCCGGACTTCATCCGCCGAGCCCCGGGAGACCTCAGAGTCCCAAGCGAGCCACGGAGCGAGAGCGGCACCCGAGGAGCGCGGGCCCTTCGCTCGCGCGCACGAGGCCGCCGAGCGCCTGTTATCGGTGCCGCATCTTGACGCGTTCGCCACTGCGCGTTTTGCCGCCCGCCTCGATCCACGCTTTGAAGGTTCGGCCGGAGTCGCGCGCGGGGTTGTAGACGTCTTCCTCGGATTGCCATTGCGTGTTGCCGGCGTAGACGAGCCGCGACCAATTGGGGAACGAGTACGGCTCGCCGCTCGCCTGGAAGGGCTCGGGGAACGCGTTGCGCACTTCCCAGACGATCGCGCCGCTCTCTTCGTCGATGGCGAGCCAGGTGATCGGGAACGTCATCGTGGGAAACGGCGCCATCACGTCGCAGATCCAGCTGCGGATCGCCTCGCGCCCGTGCAGCTCGCCGTACGCGTGCTCGATGTAGTGCGCGTCCTCGCTGAAGCAGTCGGCCCAGACGTTCCAGTCTCCGGTACGCGACGCGATGTCGCGCCTGCGTTTGTAGTCCTCGAAGGCTTCGAGCAGCTCTGCGCGCGTGTACTTGCCCATGCGTCCTCCTGCCGCGGGTGACGACGCTATCTCAATGCGGGCGCCTCGAAGCAACGCTCCGGTTCGGTGACGTCGAATTTGCCGAGCGACGGGTTGAACTGGCGCACGCAGACGTTCGGGCGCTGGCGCTCGGCGGCGGTGTCGACGCGCATCAACACCAGGGTCCCAGCGGTGGCTTCGCTCGTGTTGGTCTGGAAATCGGAGAACACGTTGAGCACGCGACGCCCGCCGAGATCGGCGTCTCCGTAACAAGCGAAGTTCGGGTCGTGGAGGTAGTGACCGCCGACGATCGCGAACACGCCGCCTGCGCGCGCGAGCTGCGCGGCGCGCAGCGTGTGGCCCGACTCGCTCGGCGCCGCACATGCCGGCGAATCACCGGGCCGCGCAATCGCGTGCCCGAGCAGCAGAAAGTGCGTCGTCGCGCCGTGCTGTTCGAGCACCTCGCGCGCCCACGCGGTCTGCGACTCGCAGTCCGCGTACCAGTCGAGCGAGAGCGCGGCGAAGCGCCTCGCGAAGCGGATCCAGCCGCTGCGGCTCGGCGCGCGCATCGCACCGCCCAGCCCACAGCGTCCGTGCGCGGGCCGGATCTCCGGGCCGGCGGTTTGCCACGCGGCTTGCTTCGCGGCGCGCGTCATCACGAACTGCTGGAAGTTGCCCGCGCGATCGCCGCCTCCGGGAACCGCGCAGCCGTTGGTTCCGGCATCGCAGTCGTGATTTCCGAACGCGCCGAGCCACGGCACGCCGCACCCCTCGATGCGATCGAGGAAACGCGAGATCGGGTCCCACTGCGTGTGCGCGCCGCGCGGCTGTGCCTGCACGAAATCGCCGACGTGCAGCAGCGCGGCGATGCGCAGCCCAGCGCGGTTCTCGCAGATCCAGTCCGCGTTGCGTTCGAGGCGCGGCAGCTGCCACGGAAACTCGAGCTGAGCGGAGGTATCAGGCTCCGTGTCCACCTCGTGCTGCGTGTCGGGCACGATCACGATCGTGAACGCGCCTGCGTCGGGATCGATGTCGGCCGGCGCGGACGGCTGCTGCGCAGCGCTCGCGCTCTGCTCCGGCTCCCCGAGCGCGACGCCGAGAGGTGCCGCTGCGAGCGCGAACGCCAGCGCGAGCCATCGAACTCGCGTCACTCTCATTCTCGCAGTCTACGCGCGCACTTCGGGCCGGCCTATGCTGGGCAGCGATGCGAGCCGCGAAGATTCGCTGTGGCTTCGGCGTCGCCGCGTTCGGCTTCGACCACGCGCGCGATTACTTCGCGTTCGCGGAGCAGTGCGAGGCCGGGGGTGTCGACTCGCTGTGGCAGACCGATCGCCTAGTCGGCACCGACGCGCAGCTCGAGCCGATGGCGGCGATGGCTTCGCTCGCCGGCAGCACCTCGCGCATCAAGTTCGGGATGAATGCGGTCGTCGTCGCGTATCGCGATCCACTCGTGCTCGCGAAGGAGTGCGCGACGATCGACTTTCTCTCGGGCGGGCGCCTGCTGCCGGTGTTCGGCGTCGGCTTCGAGGGCGATCCCACCTGGAAGGCGACCGGCCGCGATCCCGCGCAGCGCGGCAAGCGCTCCGACGAGACGCTGGAGATCATGGCGCGGCTCTGGCGCGGCGAAGCGGTCGACTTCGCCGGCGCGCACTTCACTTATCAGGGCGCGCGCATCGCACCGCTGCCCGTCCAGCAGCCTTTGCCGCTCTGGATCGGCGGCCACAGTCCCGCCGCGATTCGGCGCACCGCGCGTATAGGCACCGGCTGGCTCGGCGGCCTGATGCCGCCCGGCGAGGTTGCCGGAGTCGTCGCCGCGATTCGCGCTGAATGCGCGAAGCTCGGTCGCGAGATCGACGGCGATCATTATGGCGCGACGCTTCCGTTCCGCTTCGGCGGCGCGGACGATCCGCTGGTGCAGCGCTTTGCAGCGCGCGCCAGCGCGCGCGCGGCGGGAGCCGAGTCGCAGATCGTCGTAGGCAAGCCAGCGGACCTCGTTGCCCGCATCCAGCAGTACGTGCTCGGCGGAGTCTCGAAGTTCGTGCTGCTTCCGCTCGCGCAGGGCACTCTGGATCTGCGCGAGCAGACGGCGCGCGCGATCGCGGAAGTGTTGCCCGCGGTGGAGAACTAGGCGGTGGCCGCGCCGCTCGCGCCGGTCTTGTTACGCGCCGAGTGGCGCATGCTCGCGATGCTCAGCTGGGAGATCGACCCGCGCGTGCTCGCCCCGCTCGTGCCGGCCGGCTGCGAGCTCGATTCATTCCGCGGCCACACGCTGATCTCTGCGGTCGGCTTTCAGTTCCTGCGTTCCCGCGTGCTCGGCGTCGCGGCTCCGGGACATGGCGCATTCGACGAGGTGAACCTGCGCTTCTACGTGCGGCGGCGAGCGGAGTCGGAGTCCATGGGCGGTTGGCGGCGCGGCGTCGTTTTCGTGCGCGAGCTGGTCGCAAAGCCGCTCGTCCGTGCGCTCGCGAACGCCGCCTACGGCGAGCGCTACGTCACCCTGCCGATGCGCCATCGCGACGCACTGCCGGAGCTTGCCTACGAGTGGCGGCGCGCCGGCGCATGGGAAGGCTTGCGTCTCGCGTACGACGGCGCGCCGTTCACGCCCGCCGCCGACGCCGAGGAGACCTTCGTCTCCGAGCACTATTGGGGCTACACGGCGCGGCCCGCTGGGCGCGCGTTCGAGTACCGCGTCGAGCATCCGCGCTGGCGCGTGTGGAGCGCACGCGAGGCGAAGCTCGATGCGGACGTGCGTGCGCTCTACGGAGAAGAGTTCGCTGAAGCGCTGAGCGCGCCCGTGCGCTCGGCGTTCGTCGCGGAAGGCTCGCCGGTCGCCGTGCGCTGGCGGCGCAACATCCATTAGGGAGAAGAACGATGCCGATCGATCTGCAGGCGCTCGAGGAGATCAAGCAGCTCAAATACCGCTACGTGCGCTGCGTCGACCGTAAGCTGTGGGCAGAGCTGCGCGAGACTCTCGCTGAGAACGCGACCAGCTCTTACGGCGGCGGCAAGTACAGCTTCAACGGCCGCGACCAGATCATGGCGTTTCTCGAGAAGTCGATGTCGTCGCCGAAGTTTCTTTCGAGTCACACCGTGCATCAGCCGGAGATCGTGATCGAGAGCCCGACACGTGCAAAAGGAGTCTGGGCGCTGCATGACACCGTCATCAACCTCGAGCAGGGCTGGACGTTGAATGGCTCGGCGTTCTACGAGGATGTGTATGTGAAGGGCGGCGATGGGAAGTGGCGGATCCAGCACACGGGGTACACGCGCACGTACGAGGAGATCGAGCAGCGCGCGAAGACGGGAGCGAAGGTGACGGATTCGTTTTGGGGGGAGAAGGAAGTGGAGTGGCGCGCGGTTTGAGGTTTTAGGGGCAGCCTCGTGCGGCGTCCGCAGCCGCGGCGGGGCCGGGGCGGCGGGGGTTCGCCTCCGCTCACCCGCGTGGCCGCGCTGGGCGGTGCCGTGAGGTGCTCGAGGTCGTGTGCGATGCGCTTGCGCCGTGAGCGCGGCCACGCCTGGGGTTCGCTCCGCGACCGCCGCCTCGCTTCGCGAGGCGCGGTCCACCCCCGCCGCCCCGGCCCCGCCGCGGCTGCTCGTGCTGGCACGGTGTCGTGCATCTATTAGGGAGGGCGCGGATCGGCGCGGCTTTGAGCCGCGCCTCCCGCGCTCTTGGTGGTGCTGGCGCGTGGGTCGGCGGGCTTTCGTTACTTCGCGCCGCGGGCGGCGTCGATGCTCCAGATGCCCGAGCCTTTGGCGGCGATATAGAGGAAGGAGAAGCAGTAAGCGACGGCGAGCTCGCCCTTGTTCACGAGCGGGACGATGCTGTGCGTCGGGTTCTGATCGGGATTGAAGAGGTGTCCGATGAAGAACGCGACGGCCATCGTGCCCGAGACGATGAATGCGGCTGGAGCGGCGAAGAGGCCGATCGCCACGAGCAGGCCGCCGAGCAGCTCGATCGTTCCCGAGCTGTAGATGATCGCCGCAGGCGCTCCCTCGGGCACTCCGCCGAACCAGCCCAGGATCTTCTGGGTGCCATGCTGCAGCATCAGCAGGCCGGTCATGATTCGGAAAGCCGCGTAGATCTTCTCAGCGTGGGGAGCGAGGAAGCCCATGAGGTATCTCCGGGTCGTTAGGGGGTGGATGCGCTCGCCCATTATGCCCACGGCTCGTGGGGGCTGGCGCGAGAATTTGCCGATGCTGGCGCTGGGGGGCGTAACCGGCGCTCGGGGTAGGGCGTCTTCTGCACGCGCCAAGCGAGGTGCCTGAGATGCATTCGATTCGTCCGAGCCTGCTGCCCGAGCGCGAGATCACGCCCGAGGCGCTCTTCCTACGCCGCCGCTCGTTCATTCGCGCGGGAGCTGCGTTCTCTGCGGCGTTGCTGTTTGGCTGCGGCGAAGACACCTCGGCGCGCGCGTCCACTCCGGCGCCTTCGCCGCTCGCGAAGCTCCCGAACGTGCTCCCGGCGCCCGCGGGCTATCGCACCGATGAGGAGCCGACGCGTTTCGAGGACGCGACGGCCTACAACAACTTCTACGAGTTCGGCACCGGCAAGGAAGAGCCCGCCGAGAACGCGCATACGCTGCGCGTGCGGCCGTGGGCGATCGCAGTCGAGGGCGAGGTCGCGAAGCCTGGCGTGCTCGACATCGAGACGCTGCTGAAGGCGTATCCACTCGAGGAGCGCATCTACCGGCTGCGCTGTGTCGAGGCCTGGTCGATGGTGATTCCCTGGGTCGGCGTTCCGCTCGGCGAGGTGTTGAGGCGCTTCGCACCGACTTCTCAGGCGAAATACGTCGCGTTCGAGACGCTCGTCGACGAAGAGCAGATGCCCGGCCAGCGCCGCCGCGTGCTGGATTGGCCGTATCGCGAAGGGCTGCGCATCGACGAGGCGATGCATCCGCTCGCGATCCTGGCGGTCGGCATGTACGGGCGCGTGCTGCCGAGCCAGAACGGCGCGCCGGTGCGGCTGGTCGTGCCGTGGAAGTACGGCTTCAAGAGCATCAAGTCGATCGTGCGCGTGCGGCTCGTCGCGCGCATGCCGCGCACGACCTGGAGCGATGAAAACCCGAGCGAGTACGGCTTCTACGCGAACGTGAACCCGCAGGTCGACCACCCGCGCTGGAGCCAGCGCAGCGAACGCCGCATCGGCGAGTGGAGCAAGCGCCCGACGCTCGCGTTCAACGGTTACGGCGAGCAGGTCGCGAGCCTCTATCGGGACATGGACCTGCGACGGAATTTCTGAGCAACGGCGGACTCGTGTCCCAGCGAATGGCCCTTCGAGGTCAGTCCCCAATGGGCCACTTCGGAGGCGCGCGGATGAATCGCCACCTCGCCCACGCGGCGCTGATCGCGCTGGCGCTCGTGCCGTTCGCGGGGCTCGCGCTCGGCGCGGCGCGCGGCGGGCTCGGCGCGAACCCAGTCGAGACGATCACGCACGTCACCGGCGGGTGGGCGCTGCGCTTGTTATTGGCGTCGCTCGCGGTGACCCCGCTGCGGCGCCTCGACGCGCGCCTCGCCGTGCTCGCGCCGTTCCGACGCACGCTCGGTCTGCTCGCGTTTGCGTATGCGCTCTGCCACGCCGCGACGTTTTTCGCGCTCGATCTCGGGTTCGCGTTCGGCCTGCTCGCCGAGGAGATCGCCGAGCGCCCGTACGTCACGCTCGGCTTCGGCGCGCTGCTCGCGCTGGCGCCGCTCGCGATCACCTCGACCAGAGCCTGGCAGCGCCGGCTCGGTCGGCGTTGGGTCGCGCTGCATCGGCTCGTGTACCTCGCTGCGGCGCTCGCCGTCGCGCACTTCCTGTGGCTGGTAAAAAAGGATCTGCGCGAGCCGCTGCTCTACGCCGCGGTGCTCGCCGTGTTGCTCGGCGCGCGCGCCTTCGCCGCGCGACGCCGGCACGCGAGCGCTTAGCGACGGAGCGGTCGCCGCTGCGAGGTGCGCGATCGGCGTGGACTGCTCCGCGCTTAGGCGACGGAGCGATCGCCGCTGCGAGGTGCGCGATCGGCGTGGACCGCTCCGCGCTTAGGCGACGGAGCGGTCGACCCGCGAGGTGCGCGATCGGCGTGGACCGCTCCGCGCTTAGGCGACGGAGCGATCGCCGCCGCGAGGTGCGCGATGAGTGTGGACCGCTCCGCGCTTTAGCCGCTCAGCGCTCGAGGGCCGCGAGCTCGCCGCAGCCCGCGCGAACTTCGCCCCAGCGCGAGACCCGCAGTGCGAGCGCGGCGAACGAGCCCGGCGTCATCCCACGCGCGAGCTGCTTGCGCGCGTGGGCCTCGCTGCGGCCCGCCGAGCCACCGCTTGTGAGCTGGCGCACGAGATCGGAGATGCCCGGCTCATGCGCGACGACGAGCACGCACGCGTCGGCGTCGGGAACGCGTTGCAGCGCCGCGAGCAGCTGGCCCGCGCTGGCCAGATAGAGCCCCGCGTCGAGATCGATCTCCGCAAGCGTGCAAAGCGAAGCGCGGGCGGCCTCGAGCGTCGCGCTGGCGCGCAACGCGCTGGAACACAGCGCGCGCGAGGGCTGCCAGAGGGCTCCGAGCGCCGCGATGCGGCTGCCCGCCGCGCAGGCTTGCTCGCGGCCCTGTTTCGTGAGCTCGCGCGCCGCGTCCTCGCGCGCGTCCGCCGCACTCGCATGCCGGAGCAGAATCGCGCGCTTCATCTGGCCCTCGCTGCCGCGCCGAGACTTTCGCGCGCACCCTAACTCTCGAAAATTCCTCGCCTATGATGGCCTCGCTGTACGAACCGGGGGTATTGGTGGGGAAGCATCCGCTGCTCGAGCGCGCCGCGAGCGCAGACGTTCGCAACGCGAAGGGATTCAAGGCCGTCGCGGCCGCGCTGACTGGCGAGATCCTCGCCGGCGAGTTCGCAGCGGAGCGCGACGCCGCGCCGCGCCGCGCAGAGGCCGGGCGCAAGCACCTGGTCGCGGCGAACCGCAAGCTGGCTGCTGAGCGCAAACCCGCGCGCGACAGCGAGCACCTCGCGCTCGCGCTCGCCACGCGCACCAGCGAAGGCGGGCCGCCGCTGGCACTCCCCGACGCGGGCACGTTCGCGGCGCTGCACGCGGGCGCGGTGCTGAAAAGCGGGCAGCCCGACCCGGCGCTCGGAGCCGACGACGCAAACTGGGGCGCCGAGCCGATCGATCTGCTCGGCCTCGGTCCGGACGGCCGCCTCGCCGTGGCAGCGGTGCGTTGGCTCGCGCCCAGCGCGACGCGCGTCCAGACGGGCGATACGCCGCTGCGCGCGCTGCTCGAGGGGCTCGCGTGGGTGGCGGGTGTCGAGGCGAATCGCGAGTCGCTGACGGCCGAGCTCGTGGAGAAGAGCGACGCGACGATCTCGCCGGCGCCGCCTGCGCTGCTGCTGATCGGCAGCTTTCGCTGGTGGGAGCTCTCGCGCAAACGCGAGGCGCAGAAGGGCGCCGCATGGATCAAAGAGCTCGAACGACTCGCGCGCGAGATCGGCGCGAAGCTCGACATCCCGATCCGTTTTCTGACGCTGCGCACGCCGGGCGACCCTGGCTTCTCGCACGACAGCGGTGCGCCGCGGCTCGACGGCGATCCACGCTTCGAGCCGGCCTTCGAGGTGGGCGCCGATCGTGTGCGGCCGAAGGCGGCGCCGGGCCGCGCGCGCAAGAAAGCCGCGGGACCAGCGACACCGACGCGCGTCGAGGCCGATCCCGCGCGCCCGGTCCGTAATTACTCCGCGAGCGAGCACTACGCCGCAGGTGATCGCGTGCAGCACGCGGTGCTCGGCCTCGGCGTGGTGCAGGGCAGCGCAGGGCTCGGCAAGGTCAAGATTCAATTCGAGACGCGCGAGGCGGTGCTCGTGCACGATCGCAGGTGAGCGAGCCGCCGCGCGCCGGTGTGCCTCCAGCGAGCCTCGGCCTGCGTGCCGGCGCGCTCGCAACGGCGGCAGCGTCCGCGGCGCTGTTCGCGCTCGCCTGCACGCATCTGCCGCCGCGCCAGCTCGACGACTTGTGCGGGCTGTTCGCCGAGAAGCCCGACTGGGGCGAGGCGGCCGAGCGCTCGCGCCAGCGCTGGGGCGTCGTGCCAGCGGTGTCGATGGCGATCCTGCACCAGGAGTCGCGCTTTCGCGCGAAGGCTCGGCCCGGCTGGCGCAAAGCGTTCGGCGTGATTCCGATCGGGCCGGCGTCCTCTGCCTTTGGCTACGGGCAGGTGCAGGACGCCGCGTGGCGCGACTACCGCGACCGCACCGGCAATCGGCACGCGCAACGCGACGACTTCGGCGACGTGATCGACTTCGTCGGTTTCTATGCGGATTTGTTGGCGAGGAGTGCGGGGATCTCAAAGGACGACGCGTTCCATCTCTACCTCGGTTATCACGAAGGGCCGACCGGTTATCAGCGGCGGAGCTTCGATCAGAAGCCTTGGCTGTTTGGGGTGGCGCGGAAGGTGTCGGAGAGGGCGGCGGTGTACGCACAGCAAGCGCGCGCGTGTCCGTTTCCACGACCCGAGGTCGTCGCGATCGATTAGGGTCCGAGGCCGAGGCGTGCGCGCGAGCGAGGGCGCGCCCGGGCCGGCGGGGGCTCGGCTCCTCTCACCCGCGTGACCGCGATGGCAGGTGCTGTGCGGCGGGCGCGCTCGTTGGCGCTGGTTTCGAGTTTGCGCGCGGCCACGCCTGGGGTTCGCTCCGCGACCGCCGCCTCGCTTCGCGAGGCGCGGTCCACCCCCGCCGGCACGGGCGCGCCCTCGCTCGCGGTCGGCAGTGCGCGTCGCGGGTTCGGCAGAGGTGTTACTAAGGAAGTGGTGACGCAGGCGCGCCGTCGAGGCGCGCCTGCGTCACTTTTCGTTGGGTGCTGTGTGGCGTTGGGTGATTGTCGAGGTGCTCGGCGGTAGCGCGCGCGTCTCGCCGACTGCGAGGAGGGAGACTTCGTCGTCGCGGATATCGAGCTGTTGCATCTGACGACGCAGCTCGCGGGGGGCTTCGTCGGGGGGTTCGTCGGTCAGGTCGAAGGTGCCCCAGTGCATCGGGAAGAGTGTGCGGGCGCGGAGATCGCGGAAGGCGCGCAGCGCTTCGGCGGGATTCATGTGCTGGAAGTCCATGAACCAGCGCGGCTCGTAGGCGCCGATCGGCAGCAGTGCGGCGTCGATCGGGCCGAAGCGGCGGCCGTATTCGGCGAAGCCGTGGAAGTAACCGGTGTCACCGGCGAAGAAGTAGCGGCGCTCGCCCGAGTCGATCAGCCACGCGCACCAGAGCGATTCGTTGGTGGACTGCTCGATGCGCTTCGACCAGTGCTGCGAGGGCAAGCAGGTGATCGTGAAGCGCCCGCGCTGCGCACTCTGCCACCAGTCGAGCTCGATCACGTTCTCGCGGCCGCGGTCGCGGAACCAGCTCGCCAGGCCGAGCGGTACGAACCAGGCGAAGTCCGCGGGCAGGCGCTCCACGCTGAAGGCGTCGAGATGGTCGTAGTGATTATGCGAGACGACCGCGAACGCGCCGGCTGGCACCGCTGTGAGCGGAATGCCCGGAGCGACGAGGCGCGCAGGCAGCAGCGCGCGCGGGCCGAAGTGCGGATCGGTGAGGAAGACGTCGGCGCCGTCTTGCACTGCGAACGTGGCGTGGCCGATCCAGGTGAGCTGCGCGGCGCCGGCGGGAAGCGCGCGCGCGAGCGAGGCGCCGTCGTTCGCGACACGCGGCGCCGGGTTGCGCGGCAGATCGCGGTAGGGGTTGCGCGAGAACTGCCAGCGCAGAAACGCGAACGGGCTGCGCGCCTCGTCGCCGCCCCACGGCGTGAAGTAAGCGCCGTCGCGATGGTGCGGCGCGCGAAGTGATTCGACGCTCGCCGCCGTGGCGGCTGCTGGCGCGGAAGCGTCTCGAGCTTCCGCTTCAGCCGAAGCAGCGCGCGCTTCCGATTCCGCTTTCGCCGTGCTCGGCATCAGCACGGCTCCGCCGAGCACACCGAGCACGAGCACCGCGTTCACGCGGAAGCGCAGCAACGCGGGGATGCGCGCCATCACCGCGCCGAGCACGCCGAGGCACGCGACGCCGCCGAACACGACCGAGAACGTGGCGCTCGTCAGGCGCGCGAGCAGGCCCGATTCTGCGGCGCCCAGCTCGTTGGAGGCGCCGACGAAGATCTGGTTCACGGAGCTCACGCGGCCGCGCAGCGCGTCTGGCGTGCCGAGCTGGATGATCACGTTGCGCGCGACCATGCTGACTTCGTCCGCCATGCCCGTTGCCGCGAGCGCGGCGAACGACAGCCAGAACGAGCGCGAGAGCCCGAACACGATCGTCGCGACGCCGAATGCCGCGACCGCGATGCAGAGCGCACGGCCGGCGTGCAGCATGCCTGGCCGCACGATCAACACCAGCGAGGTCGCGAACGTTCCGACCGTAATTGCTCCGAACAGCGCGCCGTACGCGCGCGCGTCGAGCTGCAGGATCTCGGTGGTGTAGATCGGCAGCAGCGCGGTCGCGCCGGCGAAGATCACCGCGAACATGTCGAGGGTCATCGCGCCGAGCACGACGCGCTCGCGGCGAACGAACGCGATGCCCTCGCGGATCGCGCGCAGGCTCACCTCGCGCGCCTCGCTGGGTGCGTCGATGCGAGGCAGCAGCGTGAGGGTTAGCGCGCTCGCGAGCGTGAACAGCGCGGCGAGCGCGAAGCTGCCGCGCGCGCCCCAGGCGTCCAGAGCGAAGCCGCTGGCCAGCGGGCCGAGTGTCCAGCCGACGTTGCGCACCGTCGCGGAGAGTGCGACGGCGCTCGAGAAGCGCTCTCGCGTGACCAGATTCGGCAGCACCGTCCCCATCGCAGGCATTTCGAACGCACCGACGACGCCGATCGCGGCCGTCAATGCGAGCAGCGCAGCGAGCGAGTCTTCGCCGAACGCGGCGAGCCCGAGCGCGCCGAGCGCGACGCCGAGCTGCGAGAGCTGCACCATGCGCACGCGATTCGTCACGTCCGCGATCGCTCCGGCGAGCAGGCTCATCGGGATCGACGGCAGGAACTCGACGACGCCGACCCACATCACACCGCTCGGCGAGCCGTGCGCGAGCGCAGTGGCCTGCCAGAACAGCGTTGCCTGCAGCAATCGCCCGCCGAACGCGCGCAGCAGGCGCGCGAGCAGCAGCGGCCGGACGCCAGGCATCGCGAGCGCTTCCAGCGTGGGGTGCGTCGGCACGGAGCGCGCAGAATAACTGCGATTCCTCCGGGACTCGCGCGGTCGGCGCGCAGAACGCCGCCCGCGCGCGCTCTTGGCGCGCGCGCGTCCAGCCGAAAACGCGCGAATGCTCCGGGCTCTGTCGCGGGAAATCGATGCGGCGCTGCAGCTGGCCGACGTGATGGTCAGCGCCGCGCTGTTCGTGCTGATCGTGCGCATCCCGGCGTTCGGCGTCGCGCATGCGGGCCTCGCATTGCTGCCGCTCGGCCTCGCGGCGGCGCTCGCGTGGCCGATCTCGTTGCGCACGCTGCGCCTCTACGACTCGCAGCGCCGCGACAGCGTGGCGCACGTCTCGGGCTCGCTCGCGCTCGCCGGGATCATCTCGGCGCTCGCGCAGGCCGCAGTCGCATTCGCGACGAGCCTGTCCGCGCCGCCCTCGTTCCCGCTCGTGATCGCGGGAGCACAGCTCGGTGTCCTCGGCGGGATGCGCGTGATTCTGCTCGCGCTCGCGCGCGTGTTCCGCCGCGCCGGCCACAACACGCGCAACGTGCTGATCGCGGGCAGCGGCCCGCGCGCGGCCTACGTCGAGGAGGTGATCGTCAGCCACGCCGAGTGGGGCCTGCGCGTCGTCGGCTTCATCGACGCGAGCCTGCCGCGCAAGGGCGCCGCGGTTCAAACCTCGCGCATCTTTCCGCTCTCGGCGATCGAGGAAATTCTCGCGGATCAGGTGATCGACGAGGTGATCGTCGCGGTTCCGCGCTCGAAGCTCGAAGCGGTGGTCGGCGTGGTGGACGCCGCGACCCGCGCTGGCGTCCCGATCACGCTGCTCTCCGACGTCTTCGGCGATCTCTTGCCGGCGCCGCGCGTGAAGCGCTTCGGCTCGCTGCCCGCGCTTTCGTTCGCGCCGGTGCATCACCCGGCCGCCTGGCTCGCGGTGAAGCGCGCGGTCGACGTGCTCGCGAGCGCGCTGTTGTTGGGGGTCGCCGCGCCGGTGATCGCCGCCTGCGCGCTCGCGATCAAGCTCTCCTCGCCGGGCCCGGTCTTCTTCCACCAGGTGCGCTGCTCGCTGAACGGCCGGCTTTTCCGCATGCCGAAGCTGCGCACGATGGTGGCGGACGCCGAGCAGCGCCGTGCCGAGCTGACCGACCACAACGAGATGGACGGGCCGGTCTTCAAGATGAAACGCGACCCGCGCATCACTGCAGTCGGTCGGCTGCTGCGGCGCTACAGCCTCGACGAGCTGCCGCAGCTCTGGAGCGTGCTGCGCGGCGACATGAGCCTCGTGGGGCCGCGTCCGGCGATTCCGAGCGAAGTCGCGGCTTACCGCACCGCGGAGCGCCGCCGGCTGTCGATGCGGCCCGGGCTCACTTGTTTGTGGCAGGTGAGTGGGCGTAACAAGATCGGCTTCGAAGACTGGGTGCGCCTCGATCTCGAGTACATCGACACGTGGTCGCTCGCGAGTGACGTGTCGATATTGTTGCGGACGGTGCCGGCGGTGTTGCGGGGGGACGGGGCCAGCTAAGAGGGGCTGGGTGACGGAGCGGTAGGGCGGGGCGGTCTCGTGCGGGGTCCGCGGGCGCGGCGGGGCCGGGCGGCGCCGGCGGGGCGGGGGCTCGCGCCGCTCGCCCGCGTGGCCGCGGTGGGCGGTGCCGTGAGGCGTCCGGGTTGTTCGCGATCAGCCTTGCCTTGCGCGCGGCCACGCCTGGGGTCGCTCTGCGACCCCCGCCCCGCCGGCGCCGCCCGGCCCCGCCGCGTCCGCTCGTGGCTTTCTCTCGATCGGGCTATTGCGGGAGGGTGCGGAGCGGTCGGCGTCGAGCCGACCGCTCCGCACGCTTCGCGTTGTTTCGCGACTTGGGAAGTTGTTGTTAGGGCGGGCGGCGCCGACCGTGACGGCGCGCTGGCTCAGGAGAGCGGCGGAGTCTGCCGAACAGAGCGGGCTGATTCGCATGACGTCTCCGCCCGCTAAACCTCCGCGCATGCATCGTCCTCGGCGGCGTTACGAGCTGCGCAGCGGCGCGCTGAATGCGGAGATCGACGCGTTGGTGGCTGCCGCGGTCGCGGAGTTCGGCGCGCGCGATCCGGAAAGCGCGGAGTACGCACGGCAGATGGTCGTCACGGCGCTGCGCTTCCTGCGCGACGACACCGACGACGGCGACTTCAAGCTGGTGAACGCCGCGATCAAGGAGCTGCGCCACGCGCTGCGCGTGTTCGCGCCGTACGAGGGCGTGCGCAAGGTCTCGGTGTTCGGTAGTGCGCGCACGCTGCCAGGCTCGCCCGATTGGGAGCAGGCGGAACGCTTCGCAGGCGCGATGGCGCGCCACGGCTGGATGGTGATCACCGGCGCCGGAGGCGGAATCATGCAGGCCGCGCAGGGCGGCGCCGGTCGCGATGCCTCGTTCGGCGTGAACATCCGGTTGCCGTTCGAGCAGCAGGCGAACGAGGTGATCGCGGGCGACGCGAAGCTCGTGAACTTCCGATACTTCTTCACGCGCAAGGTGAGCTTCGTGCGCCACTCGCACGCGATCGCGCTGTTCCCCGGCGGCTTCGGAACTCACGACGAGGGCTTCGAGGCGCTGACGCTGATCCAGACCGGTAAGAGCGAGATGCTGCCGGTGGTCTTCATCGACGCGCCGGGTGGTGATTATTGGCGCGACTGGGCGCAGTACGTCGACGAGCATCTGTTAGGGCGGAAGCTGATCTCGCCCGACGACATCGCGCTGTTCCGCGTGACCGATTCGGTCGACGACGCGGTTGCCGAGATCACGCGCTTCTATCGCAACTACCATTCGAGCCGCTATGTCGGAGATCGGCTCGTACTGCGCGTGAACGAAGCGCCGAGCGGCGAGGCGCTCGCCGCGCTCTCGCGCGAGTTCGCCGACGTGCTCGTGCGCGGCGCGATCGAGGCCAGCGCCGCGCTGGCCGAGGAGAAGGGCGAGCTGCCCGAGCTCGCGCGCCTGGTGCTGCACTACGACCGCCGCAACACCGGGCGCCTGCGCCGTCTGATCGATCGGCTCAACGACGTCGCTCCGAAGGGCGAGCCGGTTGCCAGCGCTGCGCCGCACCAGATCGTGCCGGCCGAGATGCCTGCCGAAGCGGAGCGCGACGAGGCGGAGTGACACGGATTAGACCCCTCGTGCTGTCATTCGCGCCGCGGGGCGCTCGGCAGCTCCGCGAGAGCTGCGCGGATTTCGTCGTAGAGCTCTGGAACCCATGGGCGAGAGTGGCTGAGGAACGAAGGCCAGCTGCTGCGCCGGAAGTCGATCGGGCTCAGCACGACGCGGATGTTTCGAATCCCGGTCTCGGCGGCGAGCACGAACAGCTCTTCCGCCGCAGGGTCTCCGACCGCGAGGCAGCCGAGTGAGACGGCGTCGCCGTGAATCATGATGTCGCTGCCGAGGTTCGTGCGGCCCTCGGCTTCGGCGCGGCCGCGATCGTGCGCGTTCGGGTAGTCGATGCGCAGCGAGAGGTGGTACTGGCTGTTCGGGTTCAGTCCGCTGATGCGATACAGGCCTTCGGGCACCTGCTCGTCGCCGGCGCGCAGCTTCGGGCCGAGCATTCCGCTCGCTGCGAGCACCGAATAGCCGCGGAGATAGCGGAGCTTCTCATTGCGCTCCGCGGCGTAGAGCTCGAGCCGCTGCTCTGCCTTCAGCCCGACGAGCACGATGCGGGCCGGCGGGTAGGCGACGCCAGCCGCCTCGAAGGTCGGCCGCAGCCGCGCGCGGGCGGCTGCGCCGTACTGGGCGAGACGCTCTTCCACCGTGGCCGCGCGGCTCGCGAGCGGCAATCCCGCTGCGAGAACGATCGCGAAGAAACGCAGCGCATTCATGCTGGCACTTATGATGAGCTGAACCCGCGAGGAGTTCTGCAATGTCCGGAGTTCGCGAGGAGCGGTTGACGGCCGAGACGGACGGCGAGTTCGTCGTCTTCCTGATCGGAATGCGCATCAACAAGCTGTGGAAGATCCACAAATGGTTGCCGGTCGGGCTCGCGATGGCGCGCATGCTGCGCGAGGTCGAAGCCGATCGCGCGACAGGCTTCCTCGGCGTCGAGGCGTGGGGCGGGCGCGCGCCGATCCTCGTGCAGTACTGGCGCTCGTTCGAGCAGCTCGAGGCGTATGCGCTCGACAAGGCGCGCGCGCATCTGCCGGCGTGGAAAGCGTTCAACCACGCGATCGCTTCGAATGGGGACGTCGGGATCTGGCACGAGACGTATCGCGTGCGGCCCGGCGACTACGAGTGCGTCTACAACAACATGCCGCTGTTCGGGCTCGCGAAGGCGACGCGCGCGGTTTCCGCGACGGGCCGTCGAGAGTTCGCGCCGGGGCGGATGTCGGCGCAATCGAGCTGACAGCGAGAAGCGTGCAGCGATCGCGCCGCGACGGCGCGCGCGCAGCAAAAAAGTTCCTAGCCTCCCGCGCCCATGCAGACTCAGCCCGCTCTCGATCTGTCCCGCGTTTTCGTACTCGAGCCGCACGGCCCCGACACCTACGTCGCCGAGAGCCCGCACTATCCGTGGGGCCGGATCTACGGCGGGCTCGTGATCGCCCAGGCATTATGGGCAGCCACGCAGACGGTGCGCACGGAGCACAGCGTCCACTCGCTGCACGCGTACTTCATCCTCGGCGGCGAGTTCGCGGAGCCGGTGCGCTACGAGGTCGACCGCGTGCGCAACGGGCGCTCGTTCACGACGCGCCGCGTGATCGCGCGCCAGAGTGCCGGCGCGATTCTCACGCTCGAGTGTTCGTTCCAGCGCTACGAGGAGGGGGCGGAATCGCAGCCGCTCGCGATGCCGGTCGGCGTGCCCGCGCCCGAAACGCTGCCGAAGGTCTACGACGCGGGTCTCGATCGTCGCGAGGCGCCGTCACGCGGCGGCCAGCCGGGCTCGCTCGTGTGGGCGCGCTTTCCGCTTCCGCTCGGCGAGGACGCGCGGCTCCACTACTGCGCGCTCGCGTATCTCTCCGACATGAACGCGATGGACGCGATTTCGAACTCGCGTGCGGGCGGGCCGCCCGAGAGCTTTGGACCGTCGGAAGGCGGCATGGGCGCGAGCCTCGACCACGCCGTTTGGTTCCATCGTCCGGTGCGCGCGGATGATTGGCTGCTGATGGACATGACCGGCCACGGCCTGATCCGCACGCGCGGGCTCGCGACGGGTCAGGTCTTCGACCGCGCGGGAGTGCATGTGGCGACGATCGCGCAAGAAGGGTTGTTACGGGCAAAGCGGGGGTGACGGTTCGTGCGCGCTCAGCTGCGGCGCGCGAGGGGGCGCGAGGGAGCGGACGAAGAGGGCGCGAGCGTGCGCGCTCGCTGCGGCGCGCGCGGCCGGCGGGGGCTCGGCTGCGCTTACCCGCGTGGCCGCGATGGGCTGTGCAGTGAGTCGCTCTCGGTGTTTTGCGCTGCGCTTCGAGCGTGCGCGCGGCCACGCCTGGGGTTCGCTCCGCGACCCCCGCCGGCCGCGCGCGCCGCAGCGAGCGGCTGGTGGCGTGCGCCGTCAGGCGGTTTCCTAAGGACGGGGTGAAGCAAGCGCGCCGTCGAGGCGCGCTTGCTTCACGCTTCGCGTCGTCGCGGCGTGCGTGGATTATCGGAGGGTGCGCGACTTCTAGTTCGCGGTCGACTGGGCTTCAACTCGGCTTCTTGTCGTGCTCGGCGTACCACTTCAGTAGCTGGCGATCGTGGCGGGTCTGAGCGCTCATGCGCGTGGGGCGCCAGGCGGGCCAGCGGGGGGCGTTGCCTTTTGGCTGATCGCCCATCACGGTGACGCGTTGGATGATGCGCTCGCCTGAGAAGTCGGCGACGACGAAGTGCTGCGTGCAGCGGTTGTCCCAGATCGCGAGCGTGCCTTCGCTCCAGCGGTAGCGCACGGTGAAACGCTCCTCGTGCGCCCAGCGCGTCAGGAAGCGCAGCAGCGCCTCGCTCTCTGGCGCGGAGAGCTCGACGATGCGGCGCGTGAAGTGCTCGTTCACGTAGAGCGCGCGCTTGCCGGTGTCGGGATGAACGCGCACGACGGGGTGCACGGTCATCTTGTCGGGCTGGCCGTGCGGGTGGGCGTCGTGGAGAGCTGTTAGGCCGTCGCACAGCTCGCGCAGCGGCGTGGAGAGCGCTTCATAGGCGGCGCACAGGTTCGTGAACAGCGTGTCGCCGCCGACCGGCGGGCACTTCACCATGCGCAGCAGCGACATCTGCGACGGCGAAGCGAGGAAGGTGAGGTCGGTATGCCACTCGTCGGCGACACCGCCGTGTGTCGCCGCGAGCTCGAACAGCTCCGGATGCTGCGTGTACGGATTCTTCAGGTGCGGGTGCGCCTCGAGCGGACCGAACAGGCGCCCGAGCGCGACGTGCTGTTCGATCGTGAGCGCCTGCCCCGGGAAGAACAGCACGCAGTGCTCGACGAGCAGCGCGCGTATCCGCTCCGCGTCCGAGGCCGTGGCGCGCGCGAGGTCGATCCCGCGCAGCTCGGCGCCGAGGGAACCCGCGAGGCGAGTGACTTCTAGAGCGCTCATGGCCTTCTCCCTTGGCTGCTCAAGCACGCGCCTGCCGGCCGAACCATGGCCGCGCCTGCTCGAGCTGCGCGGCGAGGCGGAACAGCGTCGCCTCGTCGTTGTGGCGGCCGATGAACTGGACGCCGATCGGGAGGCCCGCGGCGTTCCAGAAGAGCGGGACCGACATCGCCGGTGTGCCGGCGCTGTTCGCGAGCTGCGTGTAACCGGTCGACTCCATCAGCACGCGGGTCTGCTCTTTCAGATCGGGCGCGGAGAGCGAGAGCACGCCGAGCGCGGGCGGCGGCGTTCCCATCGTCGGCGAGAGCAGCGCGTCGAAGCGCGTGAGGAAGCGTGCGAGCTCGCGGCCGGTGCGATGCAGCACTTTGATCGCACCGGCGTACGCGACGGCGTCCATGCCCTTCGCGAGGCCCGCGATCAGCCACGTGCCGGTCTCTACGTCGTTCGGCTGCGGCTCGCGCCCGAGCTTGCGCGCGCGGTCCTCGATCGCCCAGCGGATGTTCGCGCTGATCACGGTGAGCGCAGCCTTGCGCAGCTCCTCGATGCTGCTCGGCGCGAAGCGCGCGCGCTCGAGATGATGCCCTAATGACTCGCACAGCTTCGCCGCGTCTTCCGCCGCGGCCCGGCAGTCCGGATGCGTCGCTGCCTCGTTCCAGGTCTCGGTGTCGAGCGCGATGCGCAGGCGGCCCGGATGCGCGCCGACCTCGGCGAGCCACGGCCGCAGCGGCGGCTGCGCCGCGTACGGCGCGCCGAGATCGGCGCCGGCCGTCGCGTCGAGCAGTGCAGCGCTGTCGCGCACGCTCCTCGTTACGGCGTGCACGCAGCTCATGCCGCTCCAGCCCTCTCCGGAGTCGGGGCCGAGCGGCGTGCGGCCGCGCGTCGGCTTCATTCCGAATAGCCCGCAGCAGCTCGCTGGAATGCGGATCGAGCCGCCGCCGTCGCTCGCATTGGCGAGGGGGACGATCCCGCCCGCGACCGCCGCCGACGCGCCGCCGGAGGAGCCGCCCGAGGTATGCGCGTAGCTCCACGGGTTCTTCGTCTGCCCGAACAGGCGCGATTCGGTCGTACAGGTGAGCCCGAACTCCGGCGACGCGCTCTTCCCGAACACGATCAGCCCGGCGCGCCGGTAGCGCGCGACCAGCTCGCTTTCGTTCGCCGGCACGTTCTCGGCGAAGAGCATGGACCCATTCGTCGTGCGCACGCCCGGGACGTTCAGGTGCAGGTCCTTCAGCAGGAATGGAACGCCCTCGAAGGCGCCCTTCGGCACCTCGGACTTCGCCGCAGTGCGCGCCTGCTCGAACATCGGGATCACGACCGCGTTCAGCGCCGGATTGCGCGCCTCGCAGCGCGCGATCGCAGCCTCGAGCAGCTCGCTCGCCGAGACGGCTCGCCTCTTCACCAGCGCCGCAAGCCCGAGACCGTCGTAGCTCTCGTAATCGTTCATCTCGCAAGCGCCTCCTCGGCTTCGTTGGGTCGCAGCTTACTTCGAGGCCGCTGTGGCGCGTTGGCCCGTTGGCCCGTTGGCCCGTTGACCGAGCGGGACGGCCGAGAAGCCGTCGTTCAGCTGCCGTTCTCGGTCGCTGGCTCTCCGCGCTCGCCGCTCGGCTGCGGTGGCTCCGCCGTCGCCTCGCCGGAGCGAGAAACCGAATGCGCAGGCTCATCCTCTTCGGTCGCTTCCGTGTCCGCTGGTGGCGGCACGAACGCAAACCGCGCCGCTTCGCAGGCGCCTCGCCCCTCGATTCCGAGGCGGTCCTCCACCGCCCAATTGCGCAAATATCGGCTTCCGACCGTGCGGCCTACGCCGCTCGGCTTCGAGCGCGTGGCGCGAAACTGCTCTCGCAGGCACTCGACGAGGTCCTCACCGACTGGCTGCGTGAATTCGCCGAGCGCGACGAGCACTGCGCGCGCGTTCCATGCGCGGTTGGCGAGGATCTCGGCGTCGCTCAGGTCCTCGAACCGCTTGTTGCGCCACGTCGCCAGCGTATGCATGCCGGCCCAGCGCTCGTACAGCACGCGGCCATCGGCGGCGGTGATCGTGAGATGGAACGTGAGCGCCCCGAGCCACCCGTACATGCCCCACGATTTCCCCAAGTTGTGATCCACGTGGTCCCAAACGGCGTGCGCATCCATGAAGCTCGTCGTGCCGTACTCGATCGCCGCGTCGGCGAACGCGTCGCACCCGTGCTGCTCGACCGCGCGCCGGCGGCTGGTGTCCCGGAAGGTCGCGAGCTTGGCGCGGTCGCGAAGCCCGGTCAGCGGGTCGGTCGTTCCCCCCACCTCCTCGAGCAACGCCTTCTCGAGCGTCGACAGCTTCTCGGCGGGAACGACCTCGAATCCCGCGCGCGTGAGCTCACCGGCGAGGAATTGCTCGATCCACGCGCGGCGCGCGTGCCATTCGGGCGGATGCATCTCGCTCGTCAAGGGCAGGGCGCACAGCGTTTTCACTTCGGCGCGAAACTGATCGAGCGGGATGCGCAGCGAAGAGTCCTCCGCATCTCTTGCCGACGCGGACGCTGCGACGAAGAGCAGGCCACCGAGCAGCGGCCGCATTGCGTTCATCCGGCCGACGCTAACAGCTGAAGCTTGCTTTCAGTCTGCTCGCGAGTGCACTCTCGACCCTCATGCGAAGTCGCTGGCTGCTCGCGGGTGCACTCCTCGCCGCCTTCCTCGAGGCATGCCAGAGCACGGAGATCGGCCCGCTCGGAGCCGGCGAAACGCGCGCGCCCGATGAGCTCGCGCTTTGGGACGAGTCGAAGGAATGGGACGAGCGCGTGAGCAAGTCCGAGGCGCGCGTCGACGAGCCGGCGCTGCAGGCCTACCTCGAAGGCGTCGCCGGGAAGGTCTACGCAGGGATGCCGGGCCGTACCGCGGATGAGATCCGCATCCACGTGATGCGGACGCCGTTCCTGAATGCCTCCGCGAGTCCCACCGGCACCGTCATCCTGCACAGCGGGCTGCTCGCACGCCTCGAGGACGAAGCTGAGCTCGCGACCCTGTTAGGCCACGAGCTCGCTCACTTCGTCAGCCGACATTCGCTGCGCGAGAAGCGAATGCGCGAGAACGCGCTCGCGAAGCGGCGTCTCGCCGGCGGGCTTCTCTCGATCGCGCTGATGAACCCGATCTTCATGGAGATCGTCGGCAGCGAGCAGTCCGAATCGCTCGAGCGCCAGCTGCGCGGCTATTCACGCGAGCTCGAGCGCGAGGCCGACCTCGCAGGCTTCGAGGCCATGCGCGCGGCGGGCTACGACGTGCGGCGTTCCGTGCGCTTGTTCGAGGCGGTGCTGATCGATGACGACGGGGCGAAGGTGCCAGATCCTTATTACTGGGCCGACCATCCGTCGATGGAGGAACGCGCCGCGCACTATCGCGAGCTGATCTCCGCCGCCTCCAGTAGCGGCGGCGAGGTGGGGAGCGAGCGCTACGCGGCGCACGTCGAGAAGCTGATCGAAGCCAATGTTAGGGACGACCTCGGCTTGGCTCGCGTTCGCTCCTCGAAGGCTGGCGTCGAACGTCTCCTCGCACGGCCCGAGCCGAGCGCCGAGGCGTACTTCTTATTGGGTGATTGGCACCGGCTCGCAGGCGACGCGTCCAGTCCGGCGCTGGCAGCGGAGGCTTACGCGAAGGCGGCTCGCCTCGACCCGAAGCATGCCGCGGCAGCGCGCGCGAACGGTCTCGCGCTGCGCGGTCTCGGGCAGAACGCGGCTGCGGCGGCTGAGCTCTCGCGCGCGATCGCGCTCGACCCCGAGGCCGCGGATCGTCCGATTCTCGAGGCGTTCGTGCGGGAGCTCGAGGCGCCCGCACCGTGAAGGCGACGCTGGCGCTTTTGCTCGCAATCGCCGGCCCGGCGATGGCCGGAGACGTGTTTCAGGTGCCGGAGGAGCAGGTCGTCGCCAGCGTGCACGTCGTCGCGCTCGCGCCGCTGCGCGATCTCACGAAGGATGGGGCGCCCTCCGCTGCGCTCGTGCGTTGGGAGGCCGTTCTCACCGAAGAGCTGACCGCTCTCGGATTGAAGGTGGTGCCTTCGACGGAGTTCGCACGCGTGTGGGGAGCGCTGGCTTCAGAGCTAGGCGGTGTCTGGGACCCCGTCACCGGCAAAGCCGATGCGAAAAAGCTCAAAGCCGCGCGCCAGCACACGTTTGGCGAGCTGCAGCGGCTTCACGGCATCGACGCAGTCATCGACTGGCACATCGTCGAATCGCACACGAGCCGGCTGTGGAGCGAGTGGCACACGTTCGGGAAACAAGTCTGGAAAGCCGGGGACGAGACGCTTCAGCTCGGCGGCGCGCCGCTCGTGCTGCGGGCCAACCAGGAGCGGCCAACGCGGGTGCTCGTCGTCGATCTCTCGCTCTTCCTCTCCGATCGCAACGACGTGACGCTGTATCAGGGAACGCTCGAGGTGGCCTGGACGGAGGTCCGGCACGGCGCTCGGCGCGAGCGCAGGCCCGCGGCAGAGGTGTTCGCCCCTGATCGAGACGTGCGCATTCGCGCGATGCTGAAGCCGCTGCGCGAGGCCTTCGACGCGGCGGCTGGGAAGGCAAAGGCCGAGCCCAGCGCGGGCAGCTGACCGACCGGCGGTGGATGCGCCGCGCTGCGTGGTAGCTTGCCTCGATCACGCACCGGGAGGGCTGCCATGCTCGACCTCGTCATTCGCGGCGGCACGATCGTCGACGGCTCGGGAGGCGCGTCGTTCAGCGGCGACGTTGGCGTGAAGGACGGCCGCATCGCGGCAGTCGGCAACGTCTCGGAGCGCGGACGCCGCGAGATCGACGCGAGTGGGCTGCTCGTGACCCCCGGTTGGGTCGATGTGCACACTCACTACGACGGCCAGGCGACCTGGGACTCGCTGATCTCGCCATCGTGCTGGCATGGCGTGACGACCGTCGTGATGGGCAACTGCGGCGTCGGCTTCGCGCCGGTCAAGCCCGGCACGCACGACTACCTGATCAAGCTGATGGAAGGCGTGGAGGACATCCCCGGCACGGTGTTATGGGAAGGCATCGATTGGAAGTGGGAGAGCTTCCCGGAGTACCTCGACGCGCTCGCTGCGAAGCCGCGCGCGCTCGACATCGCCGCGCAGGTCCCGCACGCCGCATTGCGCTTCTACGTGATGGGGCCGCGCGGCGCGGATCACACCGAAGCGCCGACGCCCGAAGAGATCGACGCGATGGGAGTGCTCGCGCGCGACGCGGTGCGCGCAGGCGCGATCGGCTTCACGACCTCGCGCACGAGGAATCACCGCGCGAGCGACGGCCGCTTCACGCCGAGCCTCACCGCGCCCGCCGACGAGCTGGTCGGCATCGCGCGCCGCATGGGCGAAGCCGGCAAGGGCGTGTTCGAGATCGTCTCGGACTTCGCCGGTCGCGACGCCGAATGGGAGATGTTCCGCGAGATGATCCGCGTCTCGGGCCGCCCCGCGTCGATCTCGCTCGCGCAGGCCGATCAGTCGCCCGACTCGTTCCGCGGCGCGCTCGCACAGCTCGATGCCGCCAACGCGGCCGGCCTGCGCTTCAAGGCGCAGATCCCCGCGCGCGCGATCGGCGTGATGCTCGGCTTCGAGGCCTCGCTGAATCCGTTCTGCGGCCACCCGAGCTGGCAGGCACTCGCGAAGCTCGCGCCGAAGGAGCGCCTCGCGCAGCTGCGCGATCCGGCGCTGCGGGCGCGCTTGTTAGGAGAGAAGTCCGTAGCGCCCGCGCTCGCGATGCTCGTGTGCGCGTTCGACAAGATCTTCCGCAGCGGCGACTACGAGCCGACTTCGGACCAAAGCTGCGCCGCCGAAGCGCAGCGCCGCGGCGTCGCGCCCGAAGTCGTCGCCTACGACTGGCTGCTCGAGGACGGGGGACGCGCGCTGCTCTACCGCCCGCTTCTCAACTACGCGAACTACAACCTCGATGCGACACACGAGATGCTGCAGCACCCGCACGTCGTGCCCGGCCTCGGCGACGGCGGCGCGCACGTCGGCCTGATCAGCGACGGCAGCTTCCCGACCTTCCTGATCTCGCACTGGGCGAAGGACCGCACGCGCGGCCCGAAGCTCGCGCTCGAGAAGCTCGTGAAGGCGCAGAGCGCCGACACCGCGGCGCTCGTCGGCCTCACCGACCGCGGCCGCATCGCGGTCGGTGCGAAGGCCGACCTCAACCTGATCGATTTCGATCAGCTCGGCGTCGTGCCGCCCGAGATCGCCTACGACCTCCCGACCGGCGGCAAGCGCCTGATCCAGCGCGCGCGCGGCTACGTCGCGACGGTCTGCTCCGGCGCCGTCACGTTCGAGCGCGGCGAGAGCACGGGCGAGCTGCCGGGGAGGCTGGTCAGGAGTTAGGGACGACGAGAGCTGCGACGCGATGCGTTGGGTGACGCGCAAGCACATCCGCGTGAATCGCACCGCGACCGCGTGGCTGATCCGCCGCTTCGTCGATCCCGGCGCGGAGTTCGTGTTCGTCGAGCCGGCTGACGTAGCGCGCTTCGAGCGCGAGCAGAGCGCGATCGGCTTCGACGCGCCGGGTGCGCGCTACTCGAATGACGGCGGTGTCACGTCGTTCGAGCAGATTCGCAGGGAGCGCGTCGGCCCCGACGCGGCGCTGGATGCGCTCGTGCGCATCGTGCACGGCGCCGACGTCGCCGGTCGCGAGGCGGACACGCCGGAATCGCCGGGGCTGAAGCTGCTCTCGCGCGGCTTCCCGCTCGTCGCGCGCGACGATTACGAGACCGTCGAGAGAGCCGCATTCCTGTACGACGCGCTCTACGCCGCGCTGCGCGAGCGGGGGGCGTGAGAGCGCGTCGCAGCACTCCCAACTACGAGCCTTCCGCGGCACTGCCACTGCGGTTCGCGGCTGCGCGCGGCGGGGCGCGGCGCAGCGGAGTGAGCGCCGTCGCGACGAGGCGCACGAACTGCGCCTGCGTCCGCGTGCCGGTCTTCGCGAAGATGCTCCGCAGGTGCGTGCGGCCGGTGGCTGCGCCGATGGAGAGCTGCTCGGTCACGTCCGAGAAGCGCTGGCCCTGCGCGATTCGCACCGCGACACGCGACTCCGCGGGCGTCAGACCGAACATCGCGCGCAGCAATGCCTCGTCGGGCTGAGTCACGGATTCGGGATCGGTGACGAACACCGCGGCGGCGGCGCGCCCATGCGGCGCGTACTCGTTCGTTCGGCGCAGCGGCGTGACGAGCGCGATGTAGGCGCGCCTGCCCGAAGGGCGCGCGATCGCGAGCACACCTCCCGCGTGGAGCCCTTCACCGCGCGTGGTCGCGACGGCCTGCGCGATCAAGCGGCTGAGCGCAGCCGCGTCTCGCGGGCTGACCGCGGAAAGCACGCCCTGCCGCACGCCAAGGCCGTCGCGCGCGGACAGCAGGTCCGAAGCGGCTGCGTTCACGAACGCGACGGCTCCGCTCTCGTCGAGCAGCACGGTCGCGAGCGCGAGTCGGTCGAATACCTCGGCGGTTGCATCGCGCTCCGCCTCGAGGTTCGTCAGCTGCGTGTGGAGCTGGAGAGCGCGCTGGAGGTGCGGCACCAGCCCGCGCATCAATGCGAGGTGCCAGGGTTCGTAAGGCGCGCTCCTCCCCGAACACACGTTAACCATCGCGACCGACGCCTCGTCTCGACGGATTACGCCGCAAAGGCCGCACTCGAGCCCCCAGCGCGCGCCGAAGTCGGCGTAGAACTCGGTTCGCAGATACTCGGACTTCGCGAGAATCTGTTCGCTCACGCCGGATGCGCCCGTCTGATAGAAGCCCCCGGCCAAGGCGCCCACGAGCCAGGGATCGCGCTCCCCATAGTGAGCGTTGTACAGACGGATGGCCTCCGGGTCCGCGCGAACGATCGATCGGATCGAAAGCGGCGGCGCATCGACCCGCGCGAAGCCGAGGATCGCGACGCTCCCTTCGAGGGCCTCTGCGAGCGGCTCGAGGAACTCCGGCCACGCCGCGGGCGCGAGCGCTGCGTCGTACACGCGACCCACGAGGTTGTGCAGCTGCTCCTCGCCGACCATCGGGAAACCTCGCCTTCTCGGAAGCTGCGGCGTCCGCCTGCCGTAGTTGTGGCTCCGAAAGAGTCGGCGGTGGTGGCAGCAAACGGCAACACCTCGCGAAATGCGAGCCCCGGTCTCATCCGCCTGGATGATGCGCGCTCACGGCGCCCGCCCGTAGGGTGCTCCCGCCGCGCGGCTCGCGGCTCCATTCGTTCGCTCATCGCCGATGGTGAGGAGTCTCCATGTCCATCCGCCGCCGTCTCCGGGGCAGGGCGCTGTCGCTCGCCGCCTCGATCTCGCTGCTCGTCCTCCCTCTCGTCTCGACGCGAGCGCACGCCGCGACGATCGGAGTGCTGAGCGGGTTTTCGTACAGCTTCACCGGCGGCAGCTCGCCGTTCGTCTCGCAAGGGGCGACCTCGACCATCCCGGATCAAGGGTTCTCGTCGCCGGGCGCCGGGGACGGCGCCTTCGGCGGCGTGGCGATGGCGGACTTCCTCGCGCTGCGCACCGGCGGGCACGTGAGCGGAACCGCGAACCACGTGTGCCAGTGCATTCAGATCGGCGCCGAGGTCGACCTGTTCGCGGTCTCTCAGGA
>Ga0187894_10001502_pt1 | contig 29852 bp, 26 predicted proteins | sample GBC1701081metaG_FD_136650 | JGI IMG/M metagenome (GOLD analysis project Ga0187894, IMG submission 136650) | White microbial mat communities from a lava cave in the Kipuka Kanohina Cave System on the Island of Hawaii, USA - GBC170108-1 metaG ...
AGTTATTCGTGCCGAGGTCGATGGACGCGAACGTGTGCGCAAACCGCCCACACCGCCAACCGCCAACTCCGGTACCCGCCTCCGACATCTTCAAGCCTCTCCCACTTGTGATGGTACCGAAGCGTGTGCCGATCGGCGAGCAAAATCAGGGGTGTGGGGACCGCAGCGCAGTGCTTGCCAAGGCCGCTGGGCGCCGCTACATGATCGCTGGCCGCTGACCGGCATCCCGGTGGGGGATAGTTTAACGGTAGAACGACGGGTTCTGACCCCGTTAGTCTAGGTTCGAATCCTAGTCCCCCAGCCATCTTTTCGCGCAATGACGGCTCGCTGCCCCGTGTCGCGGCTTCACCGCCCCGCTGAGCTATGGCGTACCAGGGGTCGCTGTTGCCTGCTCGTCCGCGAACAGCACAGCGCACAGGTCATATACTTACAGATTCAGCCTGGCGATTTCGGCGGGGCGTGACTGCCGTGTTGATCGCCGTCACGGCAAAGTCCCAAAGCCAAGAGGCTTCCACCATATCAATGTCATAGTCGTAGAAGGAGCCATGGAGCAATGCATAGGCGCAAAAGCACCCAGTCTGGGTGACAACCGCGATATCTTCATGGCCAGCATAGAACGCAGCCGTCGATGCGTGGGCGCTCGCGTCATAGGCGAGGGCCGCGAGCGGTGGTTCCAAAGAACAGGCATATTGCGTGCCGATCGCATGTTGTGCGATCGAACACGCGCTCCCTCCGTTCGAAGGGATCGGCTGATTCTCGCAATCCGCAGCCAGCGCGTCATACCCAGCGCGGCGGAGGGCGCGTGGCGCAATACTGCGGACCGCAAGCCATGCGAAAAACTCGGCGCACTGCCGCTCCTGCGTGGGTGTCTCCGGCACCACATCAGCTAGGTCAAGCTCGGCATCGATGGCCCGGCGCAACGGGAGCGGCATTTCTTCGTCGTAGGACAATAGGCCTCCGGCGAAGCTGCAAACAGTGCGGTAGTGCGCGAACGGCTTAAGGACAAACATCGGCTCTGGCGCCGATCGGCGGGCACCGCTGTCCCCTAGCGCACAAACTCCAGCCGCGAGACCGGATGTCAGCAGATTCCGGCGAGCCAAAGCCAAACCGAGTTGCCTTTTCACCCTTGGGATTGAAGCTGAAGCCTAGCATTTTTGGCAGGTGTACGCATCGGAAAAACACCCGTCGCCAGCCTGGATTATGTCTTGCAAGATACTGATATATATACATAAATAAGGCCATCTACCCCACCCGAAATGCATCCTGCCATTCATGAGCGCTATTTCGGCGATATGGACGTCCTCGTCATCATCAGTGCGCGCTCGGCGGTGACCGCCAGCATGCTCGACGCCTCACCAAAGCTGCGGGGCATCGTGATTAACGGCGCGGTCCGCGACCTCGACGAGATCCGCAAGACGAACCTGCCGCTCTACGCGGCGGGCATCACCCATCGCGGGCCGTACAAGGACGGACCGGACGAGATCAACGTGCCGATCGCCATTTCCGGAATGGCGGTCGAGCCCGGCGACCTGGTCATCGGCGACGAGGACAGCGTGCTGACGGCACCGGCGGTCGAAGCCGAAGCGACCTTGGCGGCGGCCGAGACGAAGCAGGCGGCGGAAGAGAAGGAGATTGCAGCCATCCACACTGGAACCGTCGACAGGCGCTGGGTCGACGCCGCGCTGCAAGCGAAGGGATGCGCGGTCGAAGCCTGACAGGGAGACTGCAATCGACTCGTCAGGGACCAGGCGGGGCAGCAAGTTCGAGAAGCTTCCAAAAAGCTGGGTCAGGTCCCATACTCCACGGAAATCAATCACTTAGGCTGACCCTGGCAGGCGCATCTCAACGCCGTGGTGGGGCTTGGGTGACGAAATGGAGCGCCTCGATGAAGACCAAGCTGCTCGGCCGCACCGGCATTTCCGTCTCCGAACTCTGTTTCGGCACCATGTCCTTCGGCGGCGACGCCGACGAGACCACATCGGCGGCGATGTACGCGGCCTGCCGCGAAGCCGGCATCAACTTCTTCGACTGCGCCGATGTGTACAACGGCGGCAAGTCGGAGGAGATTCTCGGCCGCCTGGCCAAAGGCCATCGCGATGACCTGGTGCTGACCACCAAGTGCTTCGGCCCCACCAGCGCCGATGTGAACGCCCGCGGCAACACGCGCCGTCACGTGGTGCGCGCGGTCGAGGCGAGCCTCAAGCGGTTGCAGACCGATCGCATCGACGTGCTGTTCCTGCACCAGTTCGACGGCCAGACGCCGATCGAGGAATCGCTGCGCGCGCTGGAGGACGTGGTGGGCGCCGGCAAGGTGATCTATCCGGCCGTCAGCAACTGGTCGGCATGGCAGACGCAGCGTGCGCTCGACATCCAGGAGCGCCATACCTGGGCACGGCTGCAGGTGATCCAGCCCATGTACAACCTGGTGAAGCGCCAGGCCGAGGTCGAGATCCTGCCGATGGCCCAAGCCAACGGTGTCGGCGTCATGCCCTACAGCCCCGCCGCGGCGGGGCTACTGTCGGGCAAGTATCTCGGCCAGGGCTCGGGACGGCTCACGACCAACAAGATGTACGAGGCGCGCTACGGGGAGCCCTGGGCGTTCGAGGTCGCGGAGACATACGTCGCCTTCTGCAAGCAGAAGGGCCTGCATCCGGTCAGCACCGCGATCGCCTGGGTGGGCGCCCATCCGGCGGTCACGGCGCCCATCATCGGCGCACGCAATGTCGGGCAGCTGAGCGCCTCGCTGGCCGCTGCGACGGTCGACATGACACCCGACCTGCGCGCCGAGATCGCCGCCCTCTCGCGCACGCCGCCGCCGGCCACCGACCGGCTGGAAGAGCAAAAGGCGTCCCGCACCTGAAGCAACCGCGCCGGCATACGGCAGGCCGGCAGCGGTGGGCTGGTCAGAGTTTGTCCAGGAGCTTGCGGAAGAAGCGGCCCGCCTTCGGCGCAAATGGCGGGCTGATGTCGACCCAGCCGTCGTGGCCGCCCCACTTTCCGGCAAAGGCGCGCAGCACCAGCAGCGCCTCGTTGGCCGGCATGTAGATGTGGTTGTCGTCCGACATGGGCAGCACGACGACGTGGCTCGCCACCTTCGCAGGATGATCGCCGACGACGTCATCCGGCCCGGCGTGAATGCCGTCATCCGACGTGAAGTCCTCCGTATCGACGAAGTGATCGATGATCGCCACGAGGAGCGCGATCACGAAAGCGACCGGGGGCAGCGCGCCGAGCACCGGTATGAACTCGTCAGCGCCGGCCCACCCATCCTGGAAGTCCACAAGGTCATGAGTGCCCGGCGTCAGATACGTCGCATGGCTGCCGCCGGCGATGTACACGGTGAAATCCACCACATCGCGCGCGGGCGGACTGGGCTCGCCGGGCGCGACGATCGGCGGTGGAACAAACGCGAATAGATCGGCGTCCTGATATTCCTCGTGGACCAGCGTGATGATGCTGTGCGGCACCGCCCGCCGCAATATGTCCGGGTCGCCACTGTTTGCCGCGAGATTGAGCACGTTGCGATCGAACACCAGGCAGCAGCCTTCGTCGTCGCCCTCATGCTCGTTGTCGAACGGCGTCGTCTGATAGCGCTCGAAGTCGTTGTAGGCGTAGAAAAACGAATACTCGAGGAACGCATAACGGGTGACGGCGTTCCAGGCGCCGCGGTCCATTTTCCAGCCCGGTGGCGGATTGGGTATCTGGCCGCCATCCTCGAAGGCAGCGATCAGGGCTTGCAGGAACTCGCGCCGGTCCTTGGCTGACCAGGGTGGCGGCGCGCCACCACCGGCCCAATGCAGCAGATTGTTGAAGATGTCGAACCCGCGTCGCATGCCGTCCGGCGGGTAGTGCTCTGCCGCCGGACCTTCATCCGCTTGCGCAATCGCAAGCTCGTACTTCAACAGGTCGAGCAGGTTGTACAGCGCCGCCATCACCGTCACGCGCGGCCGCCGCTCGCCGGGACGGTCGGGATCCGGTTCGTCCGCCCGCGGGAGGAAGGGGTCGCCGGCCGCCGACGTGTTGCCGCCGGACAGCGTCGTCAGGGGCCCGAAGAACGCATTCGACGTGCGGAAGCTGGCGCCGTGCGTGACGACGGCATTGGTGCCGACCTCCGGCAACCGCAACGCATCGCGCGCCGGTGTGCCCTCGTTGAGCACGCGCACAACCGGCCGCAGGGTGTTGCCCTGTGGAACCATGCCGTCGGGCACATGCACGACCGGCGGATCGAACGCGCGACTGGCACCCGCGGCTGGCCCGGTGCGCACGAACTTGGAGACGCGCCACGCCTCCTGCGTCAGCGGCGGCATGGCGGCGAATGGTTCCTCGACCATCGTGAAGATATCGTCGAGGGCCACCGGGTGGAACCGCTCGTCCCAGTAGAAGCGCATGTCCGGCAACCAATATTCGGCCAGCCGGACCACCTCTTCGTGCCGCAGCGGCGCCGTCAGGCCAAAGCTATGCGCGACGGCGAATGCTTGCAGTGCGGGCAGGTTTGCCATGTCAGTTCCCCCCGGCGATCTGACGGATGCGCTCGGACGCCTCACTCAGCAGCGTAATGATCGGCTTGAACGCTTCCGCGTTGTCCTGCAGCACGGCTTCGAACGTTGTCCGGCAATCGTCAGGCACAATCGGGATGTCCATTTTGATGGCGAACGCGGCGAATTCCTGCGGCAGCGCATCACGCAGCAGCCGCATGAACTCGGTGAAGGGATCGAGGAACTGCTCCGGTGTGGAAAAGTCGCGGGTCTTCAGCATGTCGACGAACGCCGCGCCGGCGGCCATGGCAAGATCGTGGGCCTTGACGGCCTCCGGCTTGAACGGGCCGATCGCTGGGCCTGTGCCCTCTGACCAGGGCCGCGACAGCACGGCATGAATCTGCGCCATGAACTGGCGCATCTGGTCGACCATCGCCTGCATGTTGGCGACCGCGCGCGGGCGGCAGCGCTGATGGTCCGGCGGCATCCCAACCGCGGGCAGCAGGCCGGCGACCTGCCCCAGGGAGTCGGATCGCTCCAGCGTGCGGACGAATACACGCGATATATGGAAGGATGGCTGCGGCGCGGGCGGCAAGGTCGGCATGCCAAACACCACCCGATCGACGGCGAAGGCCGCGCCCGGCACAACGCCGTTGGTGTAGGCGACCAACCGCCCGTTGGCGAGGATGCGCGCCTGTCCGCTGGTGTGCCAGTCAAACCGGAAGTCGGTGAAGGCTTGGGCCGGCAAGACGATGATGCCCAGATCCTTGGACGTGGTGCCGATCCTGACCTGCGCTTTCGACACCGTGCCGCTGAGGTCGGGAAGCGGATGCGTTGCCGGCGACAACAGCAACTGGGCACCGCCGCCCAACTGGATCAGCGGAAATACGCGGGGTACGGGGTTGATGGGATAGAGCAGGCGCACGCGGCAGCTGACGCCGATCACCTGCGCCAGCGGCGTCGCCAGGACGTACTCGAAACCGGTGCCGGGTTGGACGCGAATAGCGTTGACCCCGGGCACCGCGTCATCGCTCGCGGCCAGGGTCAGCGACGCCGGAGTCGCGCTGCCCGGCAGCGCCTGGAAATTGCTGATCCGGTGGTCGATAAACTCGTGCAGGAAGACCGATCGCCACATGTACCGCCCCCCTCGGCATCGGCCATGACCGGCGCCGTCACATGAAGATGATCGTTTGTTCACTCACTTTGAGTGGCAGGATGCGCTCGAGCGCCTCGCCCTGCCAATTAAAGTTTCAAATAGCAACATAGTGAAATTTTTTAGGGAACACCTGCGGTCAGGCGGGTGCGCTATCCTGGGGCCCGCCTTCGTCATCCCCGCCCGGAGACTATCACATGGCGCGCACGTTCGACATTCAGCCCCTCGATGCCACCTTTGGCGCGATCGTCACAGGCATCAAGGTGACGGCGCTCGACGACGCCACGTGGCGCGCCCTGCACACCGCCTGGCTGCAGTACGCCCTGCTCATCTTCCCCGACCAGCATCTGAGCCGTGACGAGCAGATTGCGTTCGCCACGCGCTTCGGTCCGCTGGAGTTCGAGATGGCGGCGATCAGCAACGTGAGGGCCGACGGCACCATCCGCGTCGAGGCCGACAACGACGACGTCGTGAAGGTGTTGAAAGGCAACATGGGCTGGCACAGCGACAGCACCTACATGCCGGTGCAGGCCAAGGGCGCCGTGTTCAGCGCCGAGGTGGTGCCCGGCGTGGGCGGCCGCACCGGCTGGGCCGACATGCGCGCCGCCTATGACGCGCTCGACGATGTGCGCCGCGCCAAGGTCGAAGGGCTCGCCGCCTACCACTCGCTCTATTACAGCCAGTCGAAGCTCGGCCACCAGCCGAAGGCCGGCAGCGACTATAGCGGCTACGGCTTCCACGATGGTCCCGTGCCGCTGCGCCCGCTGGTGAAGGTGCATCCCGACACCGGCCGCAAATGCCTGCTGATCGGACGCCACGCCCACAACATCCCGGGCATGGACAAGGACGAGTCGACGCGGTTGCTCGAGGACCTCGTGGACTTCGCCTGCCAGCCGCCGCGCATCTACCATCATCAATGGACCGCGGGCGACGCCGTGGTGTGGGACAACCGCTGCCTGCTGCACCAGGCGACGCCGTGGGACATGACCCAGCCGCGCGTGATGTGGCACAGCCGCATCGCCGGCGATCTGGTGAGCGAGGCGGCGCTGGGCTGACACCCACCCGACCATTGCGCATTAATATCGAGACAATTTGGCTCTGGTCTCGCCGCAGATTCTGCCGCCAAGGTGAACCGGTCCGAGCAGTCGTGTCTGTTCGGTGACCGGGGAAGGAAATGCAACAGGCGGGTGGCGTTGATTCCGGGTACGCGTGGGCACGGCTGTTCGCCAGCCTGATGCTCAGCACCTTCGGTGGCATCGGCATGTGGTGCATCGTGGTGGCGTTGCCCGTGGTGCAAGCCGACTTCGGCGTGTCGCGAGCGGAGATTTCTTTCGCCTACACGACGACCATGCTGGGCTTCTGTGCCGGCGGCATCGCCATGGGCTGGCTCGCCGACACCAAAGGCATTGCGACGACCGTGGCCATCAGCACGATCCTGCTGGTGGCGGGTTTTTTTGCCGCCGGCTGGACACCGTCAGTCGGCTTGTTTGCCGCGGTCCAGGGACTGCTGATCGGCTTCGGCTCTGCCGCCACCTTCGCGCCGCTGGTCGCCGACGCCTCGCACTGGTTCGAGAAGCGGCGCGGCGTAGCCGTCGCGATCTGCGCGTCGGGCAACTACCTCGCCGGCACGATCTGGCCGCCGCTGATCGAATACGCCATGCGTACGTACGGCTGGCGCGCCACTTACTTCTTTGCCGCCGCGCTGTGCCTGGTCACCATGCTGCCGTTGGCACTGGCCCTGCGCCGCCCGCCGCCGTTCCACGCCGCCGAAAGCGCCGGCCTCGCCGCGGCACCGCCGCGCCGCTCGGTCGGGCTGTCGCCCAATGCATTGCAGGGGTTGCTCGCCGTCGCCGGGCTGGCCTGCTGCGTAGCGATGTCGATGCCGCAGGTCCACATCGTGGCCTACTGCGCCGACCTGGGCTTCGGCGTGGCACGCGGCGCCGAGATGCTGTCGCTAATGCTGGGTTTCGGCATCATCAGCCGCATCGCCTCGGGCTGGATCGCCGACCGTTTTGGCGGCGTGGTGACGATGTTGCTGGGCTCGGTGCTGCAGACCGTGGCGCTGGTGTTCTACACGGTGTCGGACTCGCTCACCTCGCTCTACGTCGTCTCGGCCCTGTTCGGCCTGTTCCAGGGTGGACTGGTGCCGAGCTATGCCATGATCGTGCGCGAATATTTTCCGCCCAAGGAGGCCGGCGTGCGGGTCGGGATTGCCATGTCGTCGACCATCGTCGGCATGGCACTGGGTGGCTGGATGGGTGGCGTGCTGTTCGACATGACCGGCTCCTACCGCCTCGCCTTCCTCAACGGCATCGCCTGGAACGTCGTCAATGCTGCCATCGGCTGGTGGCTGCTGGCGCGGCAGACCCGGCGCACCGCGGCGCTCGCCTGACGCGGCGGCGTCGATCATGGAATGAACCGCACGCAAGCGGTGTTCCATCTATGCGAGGGAGGCTGCCGATGAAACCGACTCTGCCGTTGCCCGTTGTCGTCGCCGCGCTCCTCGTTCCCTTGTCGATACTGTCGGCTGCACACGCCCAGGTGCCTGAAGCGATCGCCGCGCCCGGCGAAAGCCCGGTTGTCACGATCCATGCCGAAGGCGCCCAGGTTTACGACTGCAAGGCCGACGCCAATGGCAAGCTGGTCTGGCAGTTCCGTGAACCGATCGCGACGCTGCTTCTGGATGGCAAGACCGTCGGCCGCCACTACGCCGGCCCGAACTGGGAACTGGCCGATGGCAGCGCCGTCACGGCGCTGGCGCCGGCCGCGCGCCGGGCGCCAGCGCCAAGGACATTCCGTGGCTGCGTCTCGAGGTGACCGCTCAGCGCGGGTCCGGCCGCCTCACGGGCATCACGACGATCCAGCGGATCAACACCAAGGGCGGCGCGCTCGACGGCGCCTGTGACTCGGCCGGCGCCTTTCAGAACATGCCCTACGCGGCCGACTACGTGTTTCTCAAGAAGGGCGGTTGAGGCTACTCGACCAGATCCCAGTACGGTCGCCCACCGAACCGCGCGGCCAGGAAATCGATGAAGACCCTGACCTTGGTCGACAAGTGCCGCGTCGGCGGATAGAGCGCATAAAGAAACAACTCCGGCGCGGCGTAGTCGATCAGCACACTGACGAGACGTCCGGTCTGCAGCTCGGCGCCGGCGATGAAGGTCGGCAGCAGCGCCACACCCCGCCCGGCAACCGCCGCATCGCGCAGAACCTCGGCATTGTTGGTGCACAGCGTCCACGGAACGGCGATCCAGTGATCGCCGTCGGCCCCCGTCAGCTTCCATTGATTGCCCGTGGCGAGGTGCCCGTAGCTCAGGCACGCGTGATCGCGCAGATCCTCCGGTCGGACCGGCGTGCCGTGCTGCTTGAGATAGTCGGGCGCGGCACAGACGACCCGACGCGCCGGCGCGATCTTGCGCCCGATCAGACTCGATGACGGCAGGTCGGCAATCCGCAACGTCACGTCGAAGCCGCCCTGCACGGGATCGACCTGTTCGTCGCTGAGGATCAGCTCGATCCGCAGCGTCGGATAGTCGGCCATGAACGCCGCCACGCAGCCGGACAGATGCAGCGTTCCGAAAGACATCGGCGCGTTGACACGCAGCATGCCCACCGGCGCCGTTTGCGCATTGCTGACCGCCTGGTCGGCCTCATCGAGATCAGCCAGGATGGCGAGACAGCGCTCGTAATACGCCAAGCCGTTCACAGTCGGACTCACCGTACGCGTCGTCCGGTTGAGCAGCTGGACGCCGAGCGCCTGCTCGAGCTCGATTACGTACTTGCTGACCGCCGAGCGCGAGAGCCTCATGTCACGTGCCGCGGTGGCGAAACCGCTGTGCTGGATGACCTTCGTGAAGGCCCGGATCGACGTGAGCTTGTCCATGGCGAGGCTTGGATTGTCGATAATTCAGCGACACTGAAGCCATAATTCACATAATTGTCTGCAAATCAATGATGACCAATATTGGTGGCACGAGACAGATCAGGAGGACACCATGATCTCCGTCAGACATGCCGAAGACCGCGGGACGGCCAATTTTGGCTGGCTGAACAGCCAGCACACGTTCTCGTTCGGTCACTATCACGACCCGCAGCATATGGGTTTCGGCCCGCTGCGCGTGATCAACGAAGATCGCGTGCGCGCTGGCGCCGGCTTCGACACCCACGGCCACCGCGATATGGAGATCATCTCGTACGTCCTGGAAGGCGCGCTGGAGCACAAGGACAGCCTGGGCACGGGCTCGGTGATCCGGCCCGGCGATGTGCAGGTGATGTCGGCCGGCACCGGCATTCGCCACAGTGAGTTCAACCACTCCAAGGCGGACCCGGTCCACTTCCTGCAGATCTGGATCATGCCCGATCGCGAGGGGCTGAAACCGCGCTACGACCAGAAGGCGTTCCCGGCCGACGAGAAGCGCGGCCGCCTGCGCCTGGTCGCCTCGTCGGATGGCGCCGACGGCTCGGTCGTCATCCATCAGGACGCACGCCTCTATGCCTCGGTCCTGGACATGGGCGAACGCGCCGTCCATGAGTTGCGCCCCGGGCGCAATGTCTGGGTGCAGGTCGCGCGTGGCGCCGTCACTGTCAACGGCACGGCACTGCGTACGGGCGACGGCGCCGCTGTGAGCAACGAAGCGGCCATTTCGATCGAGGCCACGACGGCAGGCACGGAAATCCTGTTGTTCGACCTGCCGTGAGCGGCCGTCCCTTGTTGAATCTCCTCTGGGCGGTGCCGGGACTAAAGTCCCGGCACCCGTCTCCCTAGCCTTTGATGAAGGCCAGCAGATCTGCGTTGATCGTCGCCGCTTCGGTCGTGGGCATGCCGTGCGGGAAGCCCTTGTATGTCTTCAGGGTGCCGTTCTTCAGCAGCTTCGCCGACAGCGGGGCCGAATCGGCGTAAGGTACGATCTGGTCATCATCGCCATGCATAACCAGGACCGGCACGGTGATCTTCTCCAGATCTTCCGTGAAGTCGGTCTGGGAGAAGGCGACAATGCCATCGTAGTGCGCCTTGGCGCCGCCCATCATGCCCTGGCGCCACCAGTTCCAGATCACACCAGGCGCGGCTTTGGCGCCGGGCCGGTTGTAGCCGTAGAACGGTCCGGCCGGCACGTCGTAGTAGAACTGCGCGCGATTGGTGGCGACCTGCGTCTGAAACTCGTCGAAAACCGCCTTGGGCAGGCCTCCCGGATTGGCGTCCGTCTTGACCATCAATGGCGGCACCGCGCTGATGATCGCGGCTTTCGATGCGCGGCTCTCGCCGTGTCGCGCCAGATAGTGCACCACCTCACCGCCGCCGGTGGAATGGCCGACATGCACCGCGTTCTTCAGATCCAGGTGCGCGGTCAGCGCGGCGAGGTCGTCGGCATAGTGATCCATGTCATGGCCACTGCCGGTCTGCGTGGAGCGCCCATGACCGCGACGGTCATGGGCGACCACGCGGAATCCCTGGCCAAGGAAGAAGAGCATCTGGGCGTCCCAGTCGTCCGCCGACAGCGGCCAGCCGTGACTGAACACGATGGGCTGACCCGAACCCCAATCCTTGTAGAAAATCTCGACGCCGTCCTTGGTGGTCACAATGGGCATGTGTCCGATCCTTTCGCTGCCAAGAAGCCAACCCTGACGTGGGAGGATGCCCCGTCCGGCTCAAGATGCGAACTGGCAAAGTGACATTCCGGGTGGACTCATTGACCCACGACCGTCACCGGATCCCGGATGTGACGAACGCCGACACGATCTGCTTCTGCGCCAGCAGGAACAGGATCAGCGCCGGCGCCACGCCCAGCATGGCGGTGGCCATCAGCGGCCCCCATTGGCCACCCTGCTCACCCGTGGTGGCGAACAGCTTCAGGCCGATCGCCAGCGTCTTGTGCTCCGGACTTTCCAACACCAGCAGCGGCCAGAGATAGAGGTTCCACGCCGACAGGAAGCCCAGCACGAACAGCGCCGCGAGCGCTGCGCGCACGTTGGGTAGCGCCACCAGCAGGAACTGCCGCCACGGGCCGGCGCCGTCGATAGCGGCGGCCTCGAAGATCTCGCCCGGCAGCTGCCGGAACGCCTGGCGCAGGAAGAAGCAGGCGAAGCCGCAATGCGCCACCGTCGGCACGATGACGGCGAGGTGTGTGTCGTAGAGGCCGGCCTGGACCACGGCCATATAGGTCGGGATCAGGGTGATGACGTAAGGCACCGTCATCGTACCCACGATCAGCGCAAAGCCTAGATCGCGGCCGGGAAAACGACCACGCGCGAAGGCGAACGCCGCCGGTGCTGCAACGATCAATTTGCCCAGCGCACAGGCCGTCGCCACCCACAGCGAGTTCAGGAACCAGTCGCCGACCGGAAACAGCCCGAAGGCGGCCGGGAAGTTGGCCACGGTCGGGTGGGCCGGCACCAGCGCCAGGGTCGAGCGAAACACCTCGGCGTGCGGCGTGAAGGCGGTGCGTACCATCCACAGCAGCGGCATCACCGTCAGCAGCGACAGCACCGCCAGCGTGACATGCAGCAGCGGCAGGCGCAGACGCCAGCGCAGCTTCAGGCGCACCCGCGGCAGCGGTGCTGCCTGAGGGAGGACATCAAGCGTAGTGGACACGGCGTTCGAACATCCGGAATTGCAGCCAGGTCGCGACCGCCACCAGCGCCATGATCAGGGTCGCCACCGCGGCCGCCTCGCCGAACTGGAAATGGCGAAACGCGCGCTCGTACAGGAAATACAGCAGATTGGTGCTGGTCTTGAACGGCCCACCCTCGGTCAGCGCGTCGACGGCGCCCACGATCTCGTCCAGCACCAGCAGCAAGGTGGTGACACCGGCGAAGAACAAGGTCGGCGAGATCAGCGGCAGCTCGACATGCCAGGCGCGCCGCCACGGACCGGCACCATCGAGCGCCGCCGCCTGGCGCAGTTCGGGCGGCACGTTGGCCAGCGCCGCGGCGAAGATCGGCAGGTTCAACCCGAAGCATTTCCAGAACGAAACGGCGCAGACCGCGTAGATCGCCATGTCAGGATCGTTCAGCCAGCGCTGCGGCATGCCACCCAGCGCTGTCAGCACCGCGTTCAGCACACCCACGACCGGGTTGAATAGCCAAAGCCAGACGACAGCGGCGATCGGAAACGACAACACCGCCGGCAGGAACAGCGCACCACGATAGAGCGACACGACGCGGCCGGCCAGGTGCATCAGCGCATAGGCCAGCAGCAGTGGCACGATGATCTGCAGCGGCAGCAGCACAGCGAGGTAGATCGCGGTATTCTTGAGCGCGAGGTGGAAGTCCGGGTTGGCCAGCGTGTCACCGTAGTGTGCCAGGCCACGCCATGCCGCCGTGCCGCGCAGCACGTTCATATCGACCACCGACAGGCCGAAGGTCGCCGCCATCGGCAGCCACACGAAGCCCACGCACAACAGCACCGCCGGCGCCGCCATCAGCCACCAGATAAGCGAGGACCGGTAGCTCGAGGATCGCTTCACGGTGAGCTTCTTCATCCCGAGCTTGTCGAGGGATGCGACCTGCACCGGCGCTCGGGCGACGCCTGCATGGTTCGACAAGCTCATCATGAAGGCTGTTCCCCATCCATCATGCGTTGGAGATCAGGCGTTCGACGGCCTGGCGCGAGCCGCGCAGCCCGTCGGACACCGTGACGGCGCCGTTCACGATGCGGCTGACCCATTCGATATGCGCCTGCAACGCCTCGAGCCCGCGCGGGCCTGGCCAGATCGTCTCCGATGTCAGGCCGCCGGCGAGCTGGGCGTGCGCGGCCTCGTTGCCCGGCGCCGGCAGGTCGTGAACGGTGGTGTTCATGTAGCCGGTGGCGAGCCAGGGCCGGAAGCCCTCGGCCGAGGCCACGTGCTGGAAGAACGTCAGCGCCGCCTCGCGCTGCTCGCGGTTGGTGGCGTAGACGGCGAGGAAATTGCCGCCGGAGTTCATGCGCCGCTGCCGCCCGTCCAGCCCCGGCATCTGGAACAGCGCCAGCTCGAACTGCGCCTGCGCGCGGATCACCGACTGCCGCGCCGAGGACGACGCCATGACGCCGATGGCGCCGGACTGAAACGCGGTCACCATCTCGCCGATGGAAAGCACGTTCCAGATCCCCATGCGGCGCGGCTCGACGAAGCGCTCGATGGCGTGGATCGCCGCGGCACTATCCATCGCCGGCTGCCCCTCGCGGGTGATCACGTCGCCGCCGGCGTTCTGGATGAAGGCCTGCGGCAGCCACTCGTTGACCTCGAAGATCAGGCCCTGCTTGCTGGTGCGCTCCTGCAGCTGCTTGGCCAAGGGATAGAGCGCCTCGATGGTGGTGGGCACCTGCGCCGGATCGAGTCCGGCCTGCTTCCACAGGGTCATGTTGACGTAGAGTACCGGCGTCGACATGGCCCACGGCAGCCCGACCAGGCTACCGCCGACGGTGCAGATCTCCTTGAGCCCCGGGCGGAAGTTGGCCATCAGTGCCGCCGTGCGATCGGTACCGTAGATGGCATTGAAGTCCTGCGCGCCCAGCGTCTTCTTGGCGAAATCGGCGAGCTTCCAGCCCGTGGTCATGATCGCCGGCGGCCGTCCGGCGGCGATACCGGCCATCGCCTTGGTGGTGATCGTCTCGTAGGTCGTGCCTTCCTGGCGCGACACGACGGTGACGCCGAGCTTCCTGTCGTTGAACGCCGCGATCACCTTCTGGGCCGGGTGATCGGCGCCCGAGAACAGATGCACCAGATCAATGCGCGCATCGGCCGAGCGTGCCGAGCCGGCGACGAGAATGGCAGGCATGGCAAGCGCGGTGCGGCGGGACAGGCGCATGGGACCTCCGGTGCTAGCGATCCCGCCGCGTAACCCGTCCGCGTTGCGCTCCCTTTGCGCGCTGGTGACGTTTGCATGACGCGGTGTAAATTCGACGATCTAAGGAGGCTCGGAACCTGAAATTGTAGACAAGCTGAGCACTTGTCCCTGCTGTCCTGAGATCACACTGCCATGCCGCGCATGCCGTAGAGCCACTCGATGCTGTCGAAGAAATCCGTCGCGCTCTTTGCCTTCAGCCAGGCGTTGCGCGCCAGGCGGCGGGCGCCGTCAGGATGATAGACGTACTCGCCCATGGCGCGCGAGGAGAGCTGCAGGCGCGTGGTGCGTGGCAGCCGCCGCTCGCGGTAGGCCTCCAGGCCGGCGCCGATATCGCCGGCGGCGGCGTCAACCGTCTCGGCCAGGCACACCGCGTCTTCCATCGCCATGCAGGCGCCTTGCGCCATGTACTGCAGCATGGGGTGCGCGGCGTCGCCCAGCAAGGCGACCCGGCCGTCGACCCAACGCTCCTGCGGTTCGCGATCGCACAGCACCCAGCGCTTCCAGCGCTCGGCGGCGTGGATGACGCTCTGCTGCCGTGGCGCCAGATGCGCGAAGCTCTGCCACACGAGGTCGGTCAGCACCGGCTCGCCCGCCACCGCCTCCGTCGCGTTGTTCTGCACCGTCGCCACCAGGTTGAACACCTTCCAGCCCTGCAGCGGGTAGTGCACGATATGGCACTTGGGCCCCGCCCACAGCGTGGCGCCGTTCCAGCGCAGCGCCTCCGGCATCATCGCGGTCGGGATCACCGACCGATAGGTGGTGTGCCCCGACACAACAGGCGCCCCGTCACCGACCACCTGCGCACGCACCGCCGAATGCAGCCCGTCGGCGCCGATCAAGGCCCGGCCCTTCATGCGCGCGCCGTCCGCCAGCCTTGCGTCCACACTGGAGTCGTCCTGATCGTAGCCGGCAACCCGCACGCCGGCGCGCAGCGTCACCCGGTCGTGGGCGCGACAGCCGTCGACCAGCACGCCGTGCAGATCGGCGCGATGGATCACGGCATAGGGATTGCCGAAGCGCTGGCGGAACGGCGCGTCGAGCGGGATGGCACAGACCTGCTCGTCGGAGAGCCCATCCATCAAGACCAGCGCGTCGACATAGACGGCCTTGGCGCGCGCCGTCGGACCGACGCCCAGGCGATCAAGGGCATGAAAGGCATTGGGGCCGATCTGGATACCGGCACCGATCTCGCCCAGGGACGCCGCCTGCTCCAGCACGGTCACGGCATGGCCTTTGTTGGCCAGGCCCAGCGCCGCTGCCAGCCCGCCAATGCCGCCGCCCGCGATCAGGATGGGAGATCAGCCATGCTCGCTCTCATTTCGACGCGACATAGGATCGTTGGCCGAAGCTGTCACCCGGGCGTAGCGTGGGATCCACCGGATCACCGGCAACGGCGTGTCAGCCTCGGCCGTCATGGTCTGGTCAGCGTATCGAGTCCTCGATGCGCGTCACGCGTTCCAGCGACAGCCCCACCTCGTCCAGCCTCCTGAGCCTACCACCCATCGACGTGGACAAAAGGAGAGAATCGGATCGCGGTGAGATTCCCGATTCAATTTGCCTTGCATTTCCGCAGTCACCTGTATGCGGTACGCGGGTCGACCGACAGCAGGGAACACCATGCGATACATTCGCATCCTTGGCGTGGCTCTTGCCCTGGGTTTCGCGGGCGCAGACGTTCAGACGTCGCCGGCATCCGCCCAGGCGGCGCTGGCGGCGGATACCCCGCTCACGCTGACGAGCGGCGCCACGTTCACGGCACCGATGGGCTGGCGCGTCAGGTCCACTCCAAACAAGACTATCCTGGAACCGCCGGAGGCGGATTCGTATCTCGCGCTTGTCGACGTGCAGGCCGCCGATGCGGACGCTGCGGTGGCGGCCGGCTGGGCCAGCTACCGTCCCGCGTCCCGGCGTCCGCTCAGGATTGCGACCCCGCAGGCGCCCTTCCGTGGTTGGGAGGAGCGGCGTGTCTACGCGTATGAGACCTCACCCAACGAAAAGGCCGTGGTCTACGCCCAGGCGTGGCGCGCGGGCCGCGATTGGACGGTTGTCATCGTCGAAGCAACGAGCGCGACCTTCGAGAGACGCAACGCAGCGTTCTCGCTGACGATCGGAAGCTTGCGGCCCAAGGGATACCAGCGCGAGATGTTCACGGACAGGAAAGCCCATCCGCTGGACGCCGCGCGCATTTCCCTGCTCAAGGACTTCGTCCAGAAGGTCATGCAGCAGTACGGCATCCCGGGCGTGGGCCTCAGCCTCATCGACGGCGGCAAGGTTGTCTTCCAAGGCGGTTTGGGCGTGAAAGTGCTGGGCAAGCCCGATCCGGTCGATGCCGATACGCTCTTCCTGGCTGCCTCCAACACCAAGGCGATGACGACACTGTTGCTCGCCGAATTGGTCGACGAGCGCAGAGTACGCTGGGATCAGCCGGTGACCGAGCTCTACCCGGCATTCCGATTAGGCGATGCCGACACCACGCGGCAGGTGTTGGTCAAACACCTGGTGTGCGCATGCACCGGCATGCCCCGCCAGGACTTCGAGTGGCTCTTCAATTTCGCAACGGCCACGCCCCTGTCATCGCTTGCCTCTCTCGGCGCCATGCAGCCAACCAGCCGCTTTGGCGAAGTCTTCCAGTACAGCAATCCTATGGCGGCTGCTGCCGGCTACGTCGGGGCATCCGTCGTCAACCCCGGGAAGGAACTGGGCGCCGCCTATGACGAGGCCATGCGATCGAAGGTGTTCGAACCGCTCGGCATGAGGCGCACCACATTTGATTTTGCGAAGGCCATGAGCGGCAATTTTGCCAGCCCCCACGACGTCGACCTGGCCGGCAACACCAAGCCCGCTCCCATGGACATCAATTATTCGATCGTACCGCTGCGGCCGGCCGGCGGAATGTGGACCAGCGCCCGCGATCTGTCGAACTACCTCCGGATGGAACTGGCGCTCGGACAATTGCCTGGCGGCAAACGACTGGTCTCCAAGGAAAGCCTGCTCGAGAGACGCAAGGGGCAAGTCCAAACCGGCGAGGACGTGGCTTACGGAATGGGACTCGTGATCAACACGCAGTATGGCATCCCGGTCGTCAGTCACGGCGGCAGCCTGTTTGGCTACAAGAGCGAGATGATATTCCTTCCCGACCATGGCGTTGGTGCGGTGATCCTGACGAACGCCGATACCGGCGGGTACTTGACCAGCTTTTTCCGCCGGCGGCTGCTGGAGGTGCTGTTCGACGGCAAACCCGAGGCGTTCGAGCAGGCCCGGATCGCCAACATCCAGAGACTCGCCAACCTCGCACAGAGGCGCGAGCGACTGGTTTCCCCCGCGAATGCGTCGGCGGTCGGCAGGCTCGCGGCTCGCTATTCCTCACCTGCACTCGGCGAGCTGCTCGTTCGTGCCCAGTCCGGAGCGACAATCTTCGACTTCGGGACGTGGCATAGCGCGGTCGCCTCGCGCAAGAACGACGACGGCACCATCTCTTTCGTCTCCATCGATCCGACAGTCGACGACTTCGATTTCGTGGTCGGTGCGCGGGATGGCAAGAGGGCGCTGATCATCCGCGAGGCGCAGCATGAGTACGCCTTCATCGAGGCGGCGACACCATGACCGCGAGGCCCCTGCCGCGCTCTTCGTTTCTCATCGGCGGATCATGACGCGCCGGGAGGTGCGCGCTCAGCCTGATTGACCGCTGCGGATGGCGAACGACTACGCCTTGCCGCGCGCCTTCTTCCACACCTCGTAGTCGCGCTTGGCGTCGTCGCCGGCAACCGGGAACAGGCCCTTCAGCGAACGGCCGCGGGCCACTTCGGCCTCGGCGAACTCCTCGTACTCGTAGTTCGCCAACGCCTCCTCGGCGACGGCGACGACGATATCGGGCGGGATCACCACCACCGCATCACGATCGCCGACGATGACATCGCCGGGATAGACCGCCACGCCGCCGCAGGCGATCGGCAGGTTGAGGTCGATCGGCCGGTGGATGATCGGACTGGGCGGCGATGACGGGCGGCGGCAGTAGGCCGGCAGGCCGGTCTTGGCGATGCCGTCGGTGTCGCGCAGGCCGCCGTCGGTCACGATACCGGCACAACCGCGGGCTTTGAGTCGGCCGACATAGAGATCGCCTGCCGACGCAGCGCGCGAGTCGCCGCGCGAATCGACCATCAGCACATGGCCCGGTGGACATTCCTCCATCGCCTGCGGCTGCACCATGCTGCGGTTGGTCGAGGTCGGACCGTCCTTGTCCTCGCGCGATGGGATGAAGCGCATGGTGAACGCCAAGCCGACCATGCGTGGCGTGTCGGGTCGGATCGGCCAGACATCGTACAGGGTCATGCTGCGCAGGCCGCGCCGGTTCAGCACGCCGGTCAAGGTCGACGTGCCGACGCGCGCCAGGACGTCGCGCAGTTCAGGGGTGAGTTCGGTCATCTGTATGGTTCTCCCTCCAATTTATGTCGATCGATTGTGGCATGCCGCGGGAGGTCGCGAACAGGCCCTTCGTCCCTTGCCGTAACCTGGGCGTCGCGACCGCCGGTGCGTGCTACCGACAAACCCGGCGGGCCGCTCTGACTTTTTCGCAACCCCGTATGGATTGTCTGGCGCCCGCACCGGCATGATAGTCAGGCCGCGTGCACACAAGCGACGTCGACCGCGTCCGCGGTAATCGACATCCGGGAGGACGGACACATGCACTTTGGCGCCGTGATGTTTTTTACCGACTACTCCATGACGGCGCCCGATCTTGCCCGGGCTCTCGAAGAGCGCGGTTTCGAATCCGTCTGGGCGGCCGAGCATTCCCATATTCCGGTGTCGCGCAAGACGCCCTATCCGGGTGGTGGCGATCTGCCCAAGCCGTACTACGACGGGATGGACCCGTTCGTGGCGCTCACCGCCGCGGCCTGCGCCACGACGACGTTGAAGATCGGGACCGGCGTTTGCCTCGTGCAGCAGCGCGACGCGATCCAGACAGCTAAGCTGGTAGCCTCGATTGACCAGGTCAGCCGTGGCCGTTTCCTGTTCGGCATCGGCGGCGGTTGGAACCAGGACGAGATGGAGAACCACGGCACGGTGTACAAGACGCGCTTCAAGCGGGTGCGCGAAAGCATCGAGGCGATGAAGGAAATCTGGACCAAGTCGACGGCCGAATACCACGGCGAGATGATCGACTTCGATCCGGTCTACGCCTGGCCTAAGCCGGTCCAGAAGCCGCACCCGCCGGTCCATGTCGGCGGTGCCTTCCCGCATGGCGCGCGACGCGCGATCCGCTACGGCGACGGCTGGATTCCGGTGCGGATATTCGGCGACGAAAGCGACATGCTGCCGGCGTTCCGCCAGATGGCGCAGGAAGCCGGCCGCGATCCGGCCACGATCGAGGTCACGCTGATGGGCCCCACCAGCGACGTCGATAAACTCAAACGCCTGGCCGACGCCGGGGTCAGCCGCGTGGTGGCGATGCTGCCCTCGGACAGCACGGACAAGACCATCCCCTCGATCGAGCGCTGGACCCGGATCATGCGGCAGGTGAACGGGTAGGCGTGCGGAAGATCGTGATCTGCCGGCACCGCGACGATCTCGATCTGCAACGCCTTTCACCCTCGCTCTGGCGAGGAGGCGTCAATAGCTCATCGCCGGCTCCGCCGGCGGGCGGTCGCGCAGTGGCACCTGAACCCGCACGATCAGGCCCTGTGGCTGATTGTCGAGCAACTGAATATCGCCCCCATGGGCATGGATGACGGAGCGCACGGTCGCCAGTCCCAGTCCCATGCCTCCGGTATCTGTACTGCGCGCGGAATCCACGCGATAGAAGGTCTCGAAAACCCGGCCCTTCTCGCAATCGGGAATGCCCATGCCCGTGTCGACCACATCGACCCGCGCGAAGCGCGGAGCACCCTGCGGCATGGTCAGCCGGACGATGACGGCACCGGCATAGCGATGCGCATTGTCGAGCAGATTCTGGAAAGCCCGGGTCAGGGCGTCCTGCCGGCCAGCGACAATGCAATGAAGCAGGCCTTCGTAGCAGGCTTCATGGCCGGCGTCGGCGGCGTCGTCGCACAGCGTCTGTAGCAGCGCCGCCAGATCGAGCGGGATGACCTTTTCGGCATCCGCTTCGGACTGATCACGCAAGAAGGCGAGCGCCGAGTTGATCAGGCGCTCCAACGCCGTCACATCGGCCAACATCCTCTGCCTGCCGGGCTCGGGCTCTTCCGCTTCTATCCGCAACCGCAATCGAGTCAACGGCGTCCGCAGGTCGTGGCTGATGGCCGCCAGCATATGGGTGCGGTCATCGATGAAGCGCCGGATCCGATCGCGCATCTCGTTGAACGTCCGCGCCGCCCGGGCGACTTCCAGCGGCCCCCGCTCGGTGAGCTTTGGCACCGGCACCCCGGTACCCAAACCTTCGGTCGCTTCAGCCAAGGCCGACAGCGGGGCCGTCAAGCGTCGTGTCGCCCAGATCGCCAACCAACCGACGGCAACACCGATGATCGTTGCCACGATCAGGATACGGAGGAACAGGAAGCCCCGGCCATTCTCGAGCGGCTTGATTCTGAATTCGATCCAGGCGCCGTCGCGCAGTTGCACGAGGACACGCTGGATTTCCGGCGCCCGCGGCGTTGTTGCCAAGACCATGATGGCTTGAGCCGCCGGGCCGGCTTCGGCGCGGATCAATGCCGAAAACGGCTCATCGGACGACCGTTTCCCGAATGGAGCTGATACGGAAGGATCGATGGAGATCATGTTGCCGGCGTCGGTCAGCGCCGCCGCCGTCGTCCGGCGATCCGCAGGCGCCTGGCTGTTCAGCACGCGGGCCGCCATGCCGATGCGGGCGGCCGCCGAGGCGGCGATCCACTCCTCCGGCCTCGGCAGGCTGAAGAAATGGAACAGCGCGAAGATCAGCAGATGGACGAAGACAAGCGCGGTCACGAGGATCCAACTGATCTGGGCGACAATACTCGTCGGCCACAGTCGGTTCAGAAACGCTCTCATGGCGAGCGGACATCCGGCGTGAAAAAGTAGCCGCCGGCCCGGACTGTCTTGATCAGTTCGGGTTCCTTGGGGTCGGCCTCGATCTTTCGCCGCAGCCGGCTGACCTGGATATCGATACTGCGATCGAAGACGACGGCAGCACGCCCCTGCGTCAGGTCCAGCAGCTGATCGCGCGTCAGCACGCGCCGCGGGTGCTGGCAGAAGGCGATCAGAAGATCGAACTCGCCGCTCGTCAGGGCCACCCGCGTGCCATCGGGCGCATCGAGCCGGCGGGTGCCGGCGTCGAAATGCCAGCCGGCAAAGGAAAAAACGCTAGCCGCCATCTGCCGGTCGATCATCTGGCTGCGCCGCAACACGGCCTGGATGCGCGCCAGCAGCTCACGCGAATCGAACGGTTTGGGCAGATAGTCGTCGGCACCCATCTCGAGTCCGATACTGCGGTCGATGGGCTCGCCCATCGCCGTCACCATGATGATGGGGATCGCTGAGGTGGCGCGCAGCCTGTGACACAGGCTGATGCCGCTTTCATTGGGCAGCATCAGATCCAGCAGCACCAGGTCGACCTTCGAAGCCTCGAGGGCGCGATCCATCGAACGGCCATCCGTCACGGCCGTGGTCCGAAATCCGTGCTGCCGCAGCAGACGCACCATGAGCCCGCTGATCTCACGGTCATCTTCAACGATCAGGATATGGCGCGAGCGTTCCACGGACCGAGAGCTACCAGACATCCGATCCACGGATAGCGCGGATTTGTGACGGACCATTTCAGGCTCCCGCCTTCGACACGAACCGTTACAAAGTCGGGGGGCATCCGACATTGTCAAGAAACAAGCGCCGTCTACCTCTACCTCCGCGCCAATGCTCGGCGACAGCAGGGTGATGGTGACGATGCCTCAATACCATGAAGGTGCAGCCTCCGCCCAAAACGCGCCCGCGCAGCAATATCAGCATCTGCGGTGCGCTTGAAACGCCGCCTCTCGGCCCCTGACCCTGCTCTGAGCCAACCCTCGATCGTCGATCGGCCAACCGCCATGCTCCCCAAGCGCTGTCGAAATCTGACCGTCATCTTGCTGTGCGCTGCGCCGCTGGCCGGCTGCGCGGTGGGGCCCGATTTCGAGCGCCCCGAGGCGCCCGGCGTGCTGAACTACACACCTGATCCGGCCCTGACGGCGACGTCGTCAGCCCCGGTTCCAGGTGGCGCGGTACAGCACGTCCTGCGGGGCAGGGATATCCCAGGCGAATGGTGGCAGGTCTTCCGGTCGGAAGCGCTCAATCGTCTGATCACGGAAGCCCTGAAGGCGAACCCGGACCTGCAAGCGGCTCAGGCCACTTTGCGCCAAGCGCAGGAGAACGCGGCCGCCGGTCGCGGCGCCCTCTTCCCCACGGTGACCGCATCGGGTTCGGGCACGCGCGAGAAACCGTCGACCGCCACAACGGGGGTCCGTACCCCCGCCTATAGTCTTTTCAACGCCTCCGTCGACGTTTCATACGACCTCGACGTCTTCGGCGGTACACGGCGGAACATCGAGGCGCTGCAGGCGGCGGCGGACTACCAGCGGTTCCAGCTCGAGGCCAGCTATCTGTCGCTGACGGCCAACGTCGTCACCGCGGCCATCCAGGTAGCTTCGTTCCGGGCCCAGATCGCGGCAACCGAAGATATCATCAAGGCGCAACGGGGACAGCTCGAGATCCTGCGGCAGCGCTTCGCGCTGGGCGGTGTCTCGCAGGCGGACGTGGCGTCGCAGGAGGCGACGGTGGCGCAGACCGAGGCGACGCTGCCGCCGCTGCAGAAGCAGCTGGCGCAGCAGCGCAACCAGCTTGCGATCTATCTCGGCCGCTTTCCCAGCCAGATCGATGGCGACACGTTCCAGCTCGATCAGTTCGCCCTGCCGCACGATCTGCCGTTGAGCCTGCCATCGCAGCTTGTCCAACAGCGACCCGACATCCGCTCGGCCGAGGCGCAGCTGCATCAGGCCAGCGCCAATGTCGGCGTCGCCGTCGCCAACATGCTGCCGCAGTTTTCGCTGAGCGCCAGCTACGGCAGCGGCGCCCTGTCCTTCGCCAACCTGTTCTCGCCCGGAACGATCGCCTGGAGCCTGGCCTCGAGCCTGGTGCAGACGATCTTCGATGGCGGCACCAAGCTGCACCAGAAGCGGGCAGCGGAGGCGGGGTTCGACGCCGCGGCTGCGCAGTATCGCAGCACGGTGTTGTCCGCCTTCCAGGACGTCGCCAACAGCCTGCATGCGGTACAGTACGATGCAGACACGCTGCGGGCCCAGCTCGCGGCCGAACTGGCGGCCCAGCGCAGCCTCGCCATCGCGCGCGACCAGTACCAGGCTGGCGCCACGACCTACGCCACCGTGCTCACCGCCCAGGCCGCCTATGCCCAGGCGCGCATCAGCCGCATCCAGGCCCAGGCGGCGCGCTTTAGCGATACGGCGGCGTTGTTCCAGGCGCTCGGTGGCGGTTGGTGGAATCGCACCGATGTTGCGGCCGGCACAGCGCCGCAACGCTGAGCGCGGCCAATTTTTGTGAATGGGAAGACGATGATGATCAGGCGAATGGCGATCATGCTGCTCGTGGCGGTAGTGGTCTTCGGCGGTATCTTTGGCTTCCAGGCTTTCAAGAACCGCATGATCCAGGCTGCCATGGCGGGGCGCACAGCGCCGGTCCAGACAGTGTCGACAATCCAGGCGGTGACGACGGCGTGGCAAGCCCAGCTTCTGGCGGTAGGGACCGTGCGGGCGGAGAACGGCGCTGATCTGTCGTCCGAGCTCGCCGGCATCGTCGAAAGGATCGCCTTTCAATCCGGCGATGACGTCGCGGCCGGAACCGTACTGGTCCAGCTGCGTGCCGATCAGGATATCGCCACCCTGCAGCAACTGCAGGCCACGGCCGACAATGCCGAGATCACCTACAACCGCGACCTGCGCCAGTTGAAGATCAACGGCGTCAGCCAGGCCACCGTCGACAGCGATCTGGCCACGCTGCGGTCGGCCAAGGCACAGGTTGCGGCGCAACAGGCCGCGATCGACAAGAAAACGATCAGGGCCCCGTTCGCCGGCAAACTGGGCATCCGTCAGGTCGACCTCGGCCAGTACCTGAACGCCGGCACGACGGTCGTGACGCTGCAGGCGCTCGATCCGATCCATGTCGATTTCACCCTGCCGCAGCAGGCGCTGGCACAGATCCGCGTCGGGCAGACCGTGACGACGACGGTCGACACCTACCCCGACCGCCTGATCACCGGCAAGATCACCGCGATCAGTCCGCAGGTGAGCAGCACCAGCCGCAATGTCCAGGTGCGCGCGACGTTCGCCAATCCCGATCGCCTGTTGCTGCCCGGCATGTACGCCAAGATCACGATCGCCGTGGGCGAGAAGCAGCGCTACATCACCCTACCGCGAACAGCGATCGTCTCCAATCCCTACGGTGACGTCGCCTTCATTGTGACCGACAAGGGCAAGGCTGCCAACGGTCAGCCGCAGCTGGTCGTCACCCAGGCGTTTGTCACGACCGGCGAGTCGCGCGGCGATCAGATCGCCGTCGTGAAGGGCCTGGATGCCGGCCAGACCGTTGTCACGTCCGGGCAGATCAAGCTGCAGAACGGCACACCCGTCACCATCAACAACACGGTGACGCCGCCCAACGACCCTGTCGTGGCGCCACGGGATCCGAGCTGAGGCGTGCCATCATGAACATCACTGACATCTTCATTCGCCGCCCGGTGCTGGCCCTCGTCGTCAGCCTCATGATCGTGGTGTTGGGATACAAATCCTACACGTCGCTTGCCACTCGACAGTTTCCGAAGACCGAGAACGCCGTCGTCACCGTCAGCACGACCTATTACGGCGCCGATCCCGATGTGGTCGCCGGCTTCATCACGACCCCGCTCGAGAATGCCATCGCCCAGGCCAGCGGCATCGACTACATGACGTCGTCGAGCACGAGCGGTGTCTCGACCATCACCATCAACCTGCGGCTCAACTACAATTCCAGCGCAGCACTGACCGAGATCAACACCAAGGTCAATTCCGTCCTGAACCAGCTGCCGCAGGGCACGCAGCAGCCTACGATCACCGTCGCCGTCGGGCAGACCATCGATGCGCTGTACCTGGGCTTCAACAGCGATGTGCTGGGCGCCAACCAGATCACCGACTATGTCACGCGCGTCGTGCAGCCCAAGCTGCAAGCGGTACCGGGCGTGCAAACGGCGGAACTGCTGGGCGCCAAGACATTCGCGCTGCGGGCCTGGCTCGACCCCGACAAGCTCACCGCCTACGGGCTGACGGCGAGTGATGTCGCGACAGCGCTGAGCCGCAACAACTACCTGTCGGGCGTGGGCAACACCAAGGGACGCATGGTGCAGGTCACCTTGACCGCGGCGACCGACCTGCACTCGGTCGATGAATTCCGCCAGCTCGTGGTCAAGCAGGTCGACGGCACGATCATCCGGCTGCAGGACCTCGGCACGGTCGTGCTCGGTGCCGAGGACTACGACAACACGCAGGCCAGCGTCGACGGCAAGCCCGGCATCATGGTGGGCATCCAGGTCGCTCCCACGGCCAACCTGCTCGACGTCGTCAGCGGCGTCAAAGCCGTCCTGCCCGGCATCGAGGCCCAGCTCCCGAAAGGGCTCAACACGACGCTCATCTACGATTCGAGCAAGTTCGTGACCAGCTCGATCACCGAGGTCGTCAGCAGCCTGCTCGAGGCGCTGGGCATCGTGATCGTCGTCGTCTTCGCCTTTCTGGGATCGCCCCGCTCGGTCTTCATTCCGGTGGTCGCGATCCCATTGTCGCTGATCGGCACCTTCGTGATGATGCTGGTCTTCGGCTTTTCCATCAATCTGCTGACCCTCCTGGCCCTGGTGCTGGCCATCGGCCTGGTCGTCGATGACGCCATCATCGTCGTCGAGAACGTCAACCGGCACATCGAAGAAGGTGCCCCACCGCTCACCGCAGCGCTTGCGGCCGCGCGTGAGCTGGTCGGGCCGATCATCGCCATGACCATCGTGCTGGTGGCTGTCTATGTCCCGATCGGCTTCCAGAGCGGGCTGACGGGGGCGTTGTTCACCGAGTTCGCCTTCACTCTCGTGGGCGCCGTCACCGTGTCGGCCATCATCGCGCTGACGCTGACGCCGATGATGTGCTCGCGCCTGTTGAAACCGCATATTGCCGATCGCAGCGGCTGGGAGGAGCGGCTGTCCGATTTCATCGATCGGCGTTTCGGCGAGATCCGCCGTCCCTACGCGGCCCTGCTGCGCGCCAGCCTGAACACAGTGCCCGTTACGGCGGTCTTCGCCGTGATCGTGCTGGGCAGCATCTACTTCCTCTACGCCGGCGCCCGCAGCGAGCTGGCCCCCAACGAGGACCAGGGCGCCGTTCTGGCGCTGATCACCAACCCGCCGCAGGCAACACTGGAGCAGAAGGCAGCGAACAGCGGTCTGGTCGCCGAGGCCTTCCGCACATATCCGGAGACCCTGCACACGCTGGGTGTCGATTCAGTGGCGCAATCCATCGCCGTGATGGTGTTGCAGCCATGGAATGAGCGGACGCGGACGGCGGCCACCCTGCAGAACCTGACCCAGGCCGATCTCGCCAGAATCGCCGGTGCCCAGGGCGTCGCGTTTCAGCCGGCACCCCTGCCCGGCAGCAACGGACTGCCCATCCAGTTCGTCATTGGGACCACGGGCAGCTTCGAGAACCTCGACGAGGTCTCGCAGACGTTCCTGCAGAACGCCATCAAGACCGGCATGTTCATCTTCCTCACCAAGGATCTGCAGATCGACAAGCCACAGGCGACAATCCGCATCGACCGCGACAAGGTCGCCCAGCTCGGGCTGTCGATGAGTGACGTGGGTGGCGCCCTGTCGACCCTGCTGGGCGGCGCCTACGTCAACTACTTCAGTCTCGACAGCCGGTCGTACAAGGTGATCCCGCAGGTCCAGCAGCGTTCGCGGCTGACGATCGACCAGCTTCTCGACTATCCCATCGCCACAGTGGACGGCGCGCAGATCCGCCTGTCGGCGATCGCCACGCTCCAGTCGTCGGCGGCGCCGCGCTCGATCGCCCATTTCCAGCAATTGAACTCCGCCACCATCTCGGGTGTGGCCGCGCCCGGGATCGCGACGGGCGATGCTCTGGCCGTGCTCAAGGCGATTGCCGACCAAACGCTGCCGCAGGGCTATTCGATCGACTACGGCGGCGCCTCCCGCCAGACGGTGCAGGAGTCGAGTGGCCTGGTCGAGATGTTCGCCCTGGCGCTGATCATCATCTTTCTGGCGCTGGCGGCACAGTTCAACAGCTTCCGTGATCCGCTGATCATCCTCCTGTCGGTGCCGATGTCGATCGCCGGTGCACTGGCCTTCATCAGCCTCGGCATCGGCGGCGCGACCATGAACATCTACACGCAGGTCGGTCTGGTGACGCTGATGGGGCTGATCTCCAAGCACGGCATCCTGATCGTCGAGGTCGCCAACACCCTCCAGCAGGCCGGCAAATCCAAGCGTGAGGCCATTGAAGGCGCCTGCGACATCCGTTTGCGTCCGATCCTGATGACAACCGGCGCCATGGTGCTGGGCGTGATCCCGCTGATCCTCGCCACCGGTGCTGGCGCGGTATCCCGCTTCAACATGGGCCTGGTGATCGCCAGTGGCCTCGCCGTCGGCACCCTCTTCACCCTGTTCGTCGTCCCGGCTGCCTACATGCTGATCGCCGCCGATCACCGCCGTCACGTCGACAATACGGACGAACGCGTCGTCGAAGCCCGATCATGAAACGACCGAAAACGAATCTCGAGCCCACCCGCCGCTTACGTCGCCCCGGGAAGGTGAGCGATCGACGAGATCTCCACCAGAAACTCCGGCTTCACGAGGTCGGCCCGAATGCAATAGCGGGCCGGGAAATTGCCGGGGAAGTATTCCTTGTACACGCCATTCATCGTGCCGTAGTCGGCCAGATCCTTCAGGAAGATGGCGTTGAAGGCCACATCAGCCATGGTGCCGCCCGCCGCCTCCACGACCGATTTGATCCCTTCCAGCACCGCACGTGTCTGGGCTGCCGCGTCGCCGACACCGAGGGTCGAACCGTCGGCGGCAATGGCGAGCGTACCGGAAACATAGAGCGTATTGCCGGCGACGACGCCCGGCGAATAGGGTGCCAGCGGCGGTGGTGAGCCCGGCGGAATGATCGGCTGATGGGGCATGGATCGCTCCTGTCGTTTCCGCCTCAGCGGTTGGTGAGCGCGCAGAAGTCGCTGGTGCTGGTCACCCAACCGAAGAACTTCTCGACATTGTAGATCGTCGCCGCCTGCAGCTCCGGCGGGCCCGCCTGCATCGTGGCATCGTGGATCAGGACCGGGAAATACTCTAGAAAGAACGCATCGCGCAATGTGGACTCGACACAGACGTTGGTCGCGACTCCCACGAACAGCAGATTGCGGATGCGCCGGGCGCGCAGGATCTGATCGAGCTGCGTGCCGTAGAACCCGCTGTAGCGAGGCTTGGGCAGTACGATGTCATGCGGCTGCGGCTGCAACGCCGGCACCAGTTCATAGTCCCAGGTACCACGCGTGATCAGCTTGCCATCGAGCTCAGGCTGGGCCCGCATCAGCTTCAGCGCATTGGACTTCCACCAATTGGGCGACTCCGGTCCACCCGCCTCCTTCTTGGCCGCGTCCCAGCCGTTCTGAAAAAAGATCACCTGGATGCCAAGCGCGTGGGCGGCGTCGATGATGCGCTGGATCCGCTCGGTCACCGCCTTGGCGCCGGAGACATCGAAGCCCTGGATGTCGATATAGCCACCCGGCGACGCATAGGCATTCTGCATGTCGACCACGATCAACGCGGTTTCCTGCGGTGACATGGGGAAGCTCTCGGGGCGCGCCGGCAGCGGCAGAGAGTCGACTTTCCGCGGGAGTTCCTGCGGCAGCGGGCGATAGCCGCCACCCGTGATGCCAGACGTCATCGTCATTCCTCCGTGGAGAAGAGTCCTGCCATCTCTGCAACTTTGGCGCCAGCCGCGCATTGAACCCCTCTTCCCGCGAGAGCGGGAGAGGAGAAGTAGCGGCCGAAACATTCGGCAGCGCCATGTGCGAAAGCCCTAGCACGCCAGCGGAAGAAGGTGTGGTGCGCACGGCGTGATCAGCTATGACGTCAAAATTCAGGCGCCTGCCCGTCGTACGAACGCGTTGCTGCCTTTTCGGGCGACAGCTGCCGAACCTGCCACGGCGAGCCTGCAACCGGACGCTTTTGGCATCCGTCTTGCTGCATATGTGGCGGCTGCATGGGCTGTCATTTCAAGCAGGAGTCGCCATGGATATCGGTGTGTTCATTCCGATCGCCAACAATGGCTGGCTGATCTCGACGACGTCGCCGCAGTACATGCCGACGTTCGATCTCAACCGCGAGATCGTGCAGAAGG
>Ga0187894_10001503_pt1 | contig 29850 bp, 25 predicted proteins | sample GBC1701081metaG_FD_136650 | JGI IMG/M metagenome (GOLD analysis project Ga0187894, IMG submission 136650) | White microbial mat communities from a lava cave in the Kipuka Kanohina Cave System on the Island of Hawaii, USA - GBC170108-1 metaG ...
AGGCCCCTTGTCGTCGGCGCAGCCGCGGGCGCGGATCTCGCCGTCCTTGACCGCGGGGTCGAACGGCGGCGACTCCCAGAGGTCCAGGGGGTCCGGGGGCTGGACGTCGTAGTGGCCGTAGACGACGAGCGTGGGCTTCTTCGGATCGATCAGCCGCGCGCCGTGCACGGTGGGGAGCCCCTTCCCCTCGAAGAGGCCGGTCTCGAACCCCGCCTCCTCGAGCCGCGCGCGGATGAACTCGGCCGCGCGGCGGGTGTCGCCGTCGTGGTTCCGCTGCGCCGAGATCGACGGGATGCGCAGGTAGTCGAGGAGGAGCTTCAGGTACCGGTCCTGGTTCTTCTCGAGGTGGCGGAGGGCGGCGTCCATGGCAGAAACTCTACCGGGCGTGAACCCGCGAGGCACGCCGTCGTTTACCTTGTTGGGATGGGGCTTCGGGGCCCGGTCGCCCTCGCGCTGCTCGCGCTCGCGGCGTCCGCACAGGAGTGGCCCCACGAGCTTCCCGCCGAGGGCCGAATGGCGCTCATGCGTGACGGCGTCTGGGTGGGGCCGAAGGAGTACCGGCAGGTCTTCGAGGCGTACAACGACCCGCCCGGCCCGATCTTCGTGACGACCGATGGCCCGATCGTCGCGGGTTACCGGCTGATGGAGCGGACGGTCATGCGGATGGAACGCTTGTCGTTCGCGCAGCTGCCTCGGGGCCTTCGCGAGATGGAGGCGAAGCTTGGCGAGGCGGAGGCTTCGCTCAAGCTCCCGCCGGGGACGGCGGCTGCGGCGTCGCGTCGGGCGCGGCTGGTCGTCGCCGTCGCCCGATTGTTGCTTGGCGAGGAGCCGGAGGGGCTCGACGACGCGACGCTCGCGCAGGCACGTCAATGCGCGGCGCTCGTCGAGAAGGCCGAGGGGCAGTCGGTGCCGCCGGGGCTCGGGCCGCCCGACCCGGGCTGGCTCGGTTTCGACTGGCGCGTCTTCCGGCCGCGAGGCCCGTATGCGGGCGAGGACTCGAGGGAGCGCGCATTCCGGGCGACGCGGTGGCTCCAGACCGTCCCGTTTCGGCTTGCCCGGGACGACGAGGTGGCCGCCCTCTGGCTCATCGCGGAATCGAAGGACTGGTACTGGCCCTCACCGATGTGGGCCGCGGGTCTCCTGCCCTTGACGAGAGAGTGCTCCGTTCACGCCGACGCCTTCCTCATCGACGAGGACGACGACGGCCTCGACGCGAACGCGCTGGCCGCGCTGCGCGCGGCGCTCGACAACGGGCTCGCGGGGAGACTCAGCACGGACCTGCTCCACGAGTCGCCTCACCCGGACGGGATCCGCCTCGCGCCGCGGCTTCGGCTGCCCGATGACGAGTTCCTCTTCCTTCTCCTGCACCCGGTCAGGGCACCTCCGGTCCCGGGCGCAGGGTTCCCCGCTGGATGTGCCGTTGCGGCGGCGCTCGGGTCGCGGCTCGCGCAGGAGGCAATCGGCGGCATCGATCCCGGCTGGAACCTCTCCCGTCCGGAGCCCTTGAGCTGGTTCACGCACGCCTACCGGATGCGCGGGGCACTCCTCGACCGCGCGGAGCCGGATGCGCCGGCGCTCTTCTCGTCGCCCGCCTGGCACCGGAAGTCGCTGCGCACGGCGCTCGGGAGCTGGGCGCTTGAGCGGAACGTCTGGACGCTCCACTCGGGTCCCGTGATGAGCTTCTTTGGCGGACCCAAGCAACATCCGGGCGTCGTCGAGCCCGACCCGGAGGTCTTTGCCCGCCTTGCCGACATGGGCCGCTTCGTGCTCGCCTGGATGGAGCACGAGGACGTCGACAAGGCGGCGATGCGGCTCGAATACGCGGACGCCATCCGTGCGCAGACCCGTGAGGCGATCGCGAGCCTCCTCGACCCGAAGATCGCGGCGCGCTCCGGAAGGAGGTTCCTGCGGAACCTCCGTGAGATCGGCGTGCTCACGAAGGAGGAGTACGAGGTGGCGTCGCCCCAAGGCGGGCAGGACGACGGAATCGCGACATGGAGCGGAGAGGAGGCGAGCGACGCCGAGATTCGCGCCCTTCGCGCGCGGCTCGAGTCCGTGCTCACCGCGTGCGAGCGGTGGCACGCGAGGACGGTCGATCCTGCCGCCGAGGGTCCCGACCCGGGCGAGCCTCTCGCTCCGAGGTGGAAGCGGTGGGTCGATCTCTGCACGCGCCTCGAGCTGCTGGCGCACAAGCAGCTTCGGCGACAGTCGTGGAACGATGCGGACGTGGCGTTCCTCGTCCACTACGGCACGGAGCTGGCCGAGATCCTAGGCTACTCGCGCGGCTCGCTGACGCAGGCCGTCGACGACGCGCCGCGCGCGGCCGCCGTCATCTGCGACCCGTTGAACGACGTCATGCGGGTCGTGGGCGCGGGACGGCCGCGCGAGCTCTGGGTCCTTTACCCCGCCGGGGTTCCGGTCCCCTGCCGCGGCGTCGTGCTCAGCTACTACGAGTTCGATGCGAAGGAGGCGCCCACCGACGCGGAGTGGAAGGCGATGCTGGATTCGAAGGACCCGCCGCGCGAGCCGGCGTACCTCAACGGCGAGTGACGGCTGCTACTCCGGGCGGCGGCTCCGCTCCACTCCTACGCGGGCCGCGCGAGCATCAGCACCGCCTCGTAGCGGCGGGTGACCGTGCCGCCGGCGGCCTCGATCGCCGCCGCGACGTCCTTGAGCAGCGGTTCGCTCACCTCCGGAGGCAGGGTCACGTGGTCGGAGTGCGTCCGCAGGAGCGCCAGGTACCCCTCCGCCGTGAACGACCGCTGCCAGGGGAAGCGGTGGAACTCGATCTCGCGGAACGCGCCCGAGCGCTCGATCGACGTGCGCGCGTCCTCGATGCCCGCCGCGACGTCCGGAGGGAACGCCTCGCGCCAAGCCTCGCGGTCGTGCGCGACGATCTCCCGGAGGTCGTGCCGCCGGTACGCGGCCTGCACCTCCTCGAGCACGGCCGCGTCGCGGTTCGCGAAGACCGCGAGCGTGCCGCCGGGGCGCAGGAGACGCCGCGCCTTCGCGTAGCGGACCTCCGGCGTGATCCAGTGCCATGCCTGCGCGCAGAAGAGGAGGTCGAACGCGCCGTCCGCGCCGGGCCACTCCTCGAACCGCGCGACCTCGATCGAGACCTTCGGGAACCGCGCGAGATTCCGGCGAGCGACCGCGGCCATCCCCTCGCTCAGCTCGAGGCACCGGATGGAAGCGCGCATCTCCGCGAACGGAAGCGTCGCGATCCCGGTGCCGCTCCCGACCTCGATCGCGCGCGTCTCGGGCGTGATCCGCGCGTGCGCCGCGACCCGCTCGACGAGCGCCGCGGGGTAGCGCGGCCGCGCGGCGTCGTAGGCCTCCCCGTACCGCCCGAACGCGTGCTTGCGCGCCTCGTTCTCGTGGAGCTGCACTACGAAGGCAAGTCCCCGCGGACGACGAGCCGGTGCCGGCGCGTCGCCTCGTCGTCGAGCGCGAGCAGGTCCTCGGGCGTGTCCACGTCGAAGAGCACGTCCGCGGTCTTCACCTCGTAGTGCAAGAGCCGGTCGCCCGCGTCGCGCCACACCTCGCGCGCGCCGTCGGCGTCGCCGAGCCGCAGGAAGGGCTCCTTCTTCCGCGCGAACGCCGGGTGCCCCCGACGCCCCCCGAACACCGGCACGAGGAAATCCCTCCCCGACGCGAGGAATGCCTCCAGCAGCTCGCGCACGAGCCCCGCGTGCAGCGCGGGCATGTCCGCCGGCGCGAACGCGAAGGGCACGTCCGGGACCGAATCCAGCGCGTGCCGCAGCGTGTCGATCATCCGCGCGCCGCCGTCCACCCGGACCACGTGGAGGTCCTCCGGCCGCGTCGCCCCCGCGAAGACGACCGGCGAAAGCCCCGCGCCGAGGAAGTTCGCGCACGCCACGTCCAGCAGCCGCCGCCCGTGCCAGCGCGCCTCGAGCTTCGGCGCGCGGAAACGCGTCGAGGCGCCGCCCCCGAGAAGGACACCGGCGACCCGCACGACCTAAGATTACACTCTTCCGCGCCGTGCGGCCCCCGCGCCCCCTCCTCTTCCTCCTCCTCGCGGCGTGCGGGGCCCCCGAGCCGCGGAAGGGGACCGTGGTGAGCCTCCTGCCGTCGTGGACGGAGGTCATCGTCGAGCTGAGGGCCCAGGACCGGCTCGTCGGCTGCACGGAAGCCTGCGAGCCGGGCCGCGACGTCGCCCGCGTGCCGTGGCAGGGCTCGGTCGAGGCGATCGTGCGGCTCAAGCCCGCGCTCGTGGTCCGGCAGGCGCCGCGCGCGCCCGGCGACGCGTTTGAGCGCGCCCTGCGCGGTGCCGGGATCGAGGTCCTCTCGCTTCCGAGCGAGACCGTCGCGGACGTGCGAGCCGCGATCGCCGGGATCGCCCTCGCGCTCGGCGTGGACTCGACCGGGACGCTCGCGCGGTTCGACCGCGACCTCGCGGCCGCGAGGGCGAAAGGGGAGGGGCGGGGGGAACCCCCGACCGTGCTCTTCGTCGTCGGGCGCGACCCGGGCGGAGTCGCCAACGTGGACGCCGTGGGCGCGGGGACGTTCCTCGACGAGATGATCCGGTGCGCGGGCGGCCGGAACGTGCTCGAGGGGGTCAAGGAGCCCTACCCGAAGCTGCGGCTCGAGCAGATCGTGCGCCTGAAGCCGCAGGTGATCATCGAGAACGTGCCCGGCCGCGGGGACGCGGTCGAGGCGTGGCGCGCGCTCCCCCTGGTCCCCGCGGTGCGGGACGGGCGCGTCTTCGCCGTGGACGACCGCGCGCTCCTGATCCCGGGGCCTCACCTGCCGCGGTCCGTCGAACGCCTCGCGGGGATGATCCATGGACGCCCTTGAGCTGCACAGGGTCATCGTGCGGTACGGCGAGCGCACGGCGCTCGACGGCGTGGACCTGCTCGTCGCGCCGGGCGAGCACGTCGCGCTGATCGGGCCGAACGGCAGCGGGAAGACGACGCTCCTGCGGGCGCTCGGCGGGATCGTCAAGCCGCAGTGGGGAAACGTGCGGCCCGCGGGCGCGATGGCGCGCGACGAGGTCGCGCGTCGGATCGCGTTCCTGCCGCAGGAGGAGCACTGGGAGTTCCCGTTCCCCGTGGAGGAGGTCGTGGCGTGCGGCCGGTACGCGCACGCGCCGGGGCTCTTCCGCGAGAGCGTCGAGGATCTCGCCGCGGTGGACACGGCGCTCGCGGCCGCGGGCGTCGCCACGCTCCGGCGAAGGCCGATCACGGAGCTCTCGGGCGGCGAACGGCGGCGCGTGATGCTCGCCCGGGCGCTCGCGCAGCGGGCCCCCGCGCTGCTCCTCGACGAGCCGACGGCCGCGCTCGACCTCGAGCACCGGAACGCGGTCCTCGCCGCGATCCGCACCGTCCGGGGCGCGGTCGTCCTCGCCACGCACGACCTCGACGCGGCCGCCGCGTGCGCGTCGCGGATCGTCGTGATGGCGAACGGGCGGATCGTCGCCGAGGGGCCGCCCGCCTCGATCCTCACCGAGGCGCTGCTCCGCGAGGTCTTCCGCGTCGAGGCGCGCATCCTCCGCGACGGCGACCGGATCCACGTGGTCGCATGACGCGGGCGCGGGCTGTCCTCCTCGGGGCGGCGGTCTTCGCGGCGGCCGCGGCGGTCGTGTCGCCGTTCCTCGGCGCGACGATCGACTTCTCGACCGTCGAGGGGCGGTTCATCTTCTTCGAGCTGCGGCTGCCGCGGGCGCTCCTGGGCCTCGGGGTCGGCGCCGCGCTCGCGACCGCGGGTGTGATCCTCCAGGCGATCCTCAGGAACCCGCTCGCGACCGAGTACACGCTCGGCGTCGCGAGCGGCTCCGCGTTCGCCGTCGTGGTCGCGGTCGTCCTCGGCATCGACTCGCTCCTGAAGCCGTACCTCGGCCAGCCGCTCGTCGGCATGGCAGGGGCCGTCCTCGTCATCTGGCTGACCTACCGCGCCGCGCGCGTGCGCGACCGGGTCCCCCCGCACACCCTGCTCCTCGCGGGCGTCGCGCTCACCTACCTCTTCAGCGCGATGATCCTCGCCGTCCAGTACCGGGCGACGCCCGCGGACGCGAGCCGCATCCTCCGCTGGCTCGTGGGCAGCCTCGAGACGACCCACAGGTACGTGGCGCCCGCGATCGTGGGCGGCGCCGTGGTCCTGGGCCTCGCGGCGCTCCTCCCCCTCGGCCGCGCGTTCAACGCGATGGGGGGCGGCGAGGAGGCGGCGGAGGGGGTCGGCGTGGACGTCCGACGGGTCGTCCGCCGCGGGTACCTCGCGGCCTCGCTCATCGTCGGGGTCGTCGTCGCTTTCGCGGGTCCGATCGGGTTCCTCGGGCTGATCGTCCCGCACGCGCTCCGGCTCCTGGGCCTCGTGGACAACCGCTACCTGATCCCCGCCGCGGCGCTCGCCGGCGGGGGGTTCCTCGCCCTCTGCGACGGCTTTGCAAACCTGCTCCCCGGGGCCCAGCTTCCCGTCGGGATCGTGACCCAGTTGATCGGCGGGCCCTTCTTCCTCGCGCTCCTCCTCCGGGAAAAGCGCCGGACGTACTGAATCGTACCTGGTTCGTTTCATCAAAGTTCCAGCCGCGGATGCCGGCGGCGTCGCATTTCTGCTGAAACGAACCCGGTACCTATCCGCCTATCCGCTGTCCCGGCGGCGCGGTATAGGAGGCCCATGTGGACCCTCCAGTTCCTCGGCAAGTTCCATGGGTTCGTGCCGCTTCTCCTCCGGGCGCTGGTTGGCGCCTCGTTCGCCTTCTCGCACGGGTACGGGAAGCTCTTCCCGAACGGGTCGTTCGACGGCGGGAAGGCCTTCGCGGCGAATACGCTCGCGCCGGCGTTCCTGCTCTACATCGCGGCGTGGACGGAGTTCCTCGCGGGGCTGGGGATCCTCGCCGGCCTGCTCACGCGCTGGGCGGCGATCGGCATCCTCGGCGTGATGACCTACGCGATCTTCGCGGTCCACTGGAAGAACGGGTTCTCCGCCCAGAACCAGGGCTACGAGATGGCGCTCATGTACGCCACGATGACACTCTGCATCATGGCGCTCGGGCCGGGCTCCCTGTCGCTGGACCGGCTCTTCTTCCAGAAGGCCGCGCTGAACGCGTAAAAAAAGCGCCCCTTGTCAACGGCGCGCTCGCCGTGTTTACCATAGTGGCGTGCGCGGGATCGTCCTGTTCCTCGGGGTGGCGGTTGCCGCGGCGCAGGACGCGCCGCGCGAGCTCGCCGTGCGCCCGATCGAGTGCACGCTCATGCTGCCCGCGGGGTGGTCCGCCGATCAGGGCGCGACCGGTCTCGCGGCGCGCGACCCGGGCCAGAACGGCTTCGTCGTCACGCGCGAGCCCTTCCTGCACGACCCGGACACCTTCGCCGCCGCGTGGCAGGCACAGCTCGCGGGCGGGAAGATCAGCGCGACCGTCGAGCGGGCGAAGGCGGCTGGCCGCGACGCGTGGCGCTCCTCGTGGACCGCCGGGGACCGGCGGATCGAAGTCTGGCGCGTCCACGCCCCCGAGTGCGAGATGCTCTACAACTTCTCGTTCGTCGGCGCGAGCGGCTTCGACCTGAAGACGCTCGTCGAGCCGACGCTCAAGTCGTTCAAATGCACCGCGCCGAAGGCGGAGCTGAAGTTCCAGCAGAACGCGGAGTCGGTCACGACGCGGCTCGGCCTGCGGCTTCCGGTGGGCTACGCGAAGGAAGAGCGCGCCGAGGGCTTCGAGCTGGGCGGCGGGCTCTCGGGCGGCTACGTGAAGATCCTGCCGGGCTACGAGCCGCCGCACGTCGCCGGGCGCATCCGCTTCGAGCAGCGCGACGCGGGCACCACCTATGTCGGCTCGCCGATCGGCGACGGCCCGGGCGGCGCCACGGAGAAGTGGCTCGAGCTCGCGTGGATGGAGGACGAACGGGAGTTCGGCGTCGTCGCGAAGAAGCCGAGGCCCAAGGGTGCGTCCTTCTCGGGGATCAAGGGTGACGCGATGGAGGCGTGGGTCGTCTCGAAGGGCGGCCTCCCGCAGCGCTGGATGGCATTCTCCGGGAAGCACAAGCAGGACGTGGTCACGGTGATCGTCGTCGTGGACGAGCGCGAGGCGCTGCTCCACAAGGACTACCTGAAGCAGGTCTGCTCGAACTTCGTGGTCTCGAAATGAGGGGGCCCGGGGGGCCCGGAGGAACGCCATGGCAAAGGTCGCCGTCCTCATCGAAGCGCTCTACCAGGACATGGAGGTCTGGTACCCCTACCTCCGGCTCAAGGAGGAGGGCTACGAGACGATCGCGGCCGGCTGCGGCGAGAAGAGCTATGTCGGGAAGTACGGCTACCCGATCACGGTGGACGCCCACGTCAAGGACCTCCGCGAGGGCGACTTGAAGGGCATTGTCATCCCCGGCGGCTGGGCGCCCGACAAGCTGCGGCTGCACCGGCCCGTCCTCGACCTCACCCGCGCGATGATGGAGAAGGGCAAGGTCGTGGCCGCGATCTGCCACGCTGGCTGGGTCCTCGCGTCGGCCGGCGTCTGCAAGGGAAGGGAGCTGACGAGCTACGTCGCGATCAAGGACGACCTCGTGAACGCGGGCGCGCGCTGGGTGGACAAGGAGGTCGTGCGCGACGGCAACCTGGTCACGTCGCGGACCCCCGCGGACCTCCCCGCGTTCCTGCGCACGACGCTCGCGGCGCTCCGCGAGAGTTGAAAGAAAAGGGCGGCGGGGAGCGCCGCCCTTGGCAAGTGGGGCGGCGGGAGACCCGTCGCCCCGGCAGCAGAGGGACGCCCGGCGGACAACCGGGCAGCTGCGGACTCTAGGCCTCGCGGATGAGGCGAGCTTCGCTGCCGTGTCAGGATCGCGTGAATTAGGATGGGCCGCCGTGTTCCGGCTCCTGCTCTTCTACGTCGTCGCGATCAACCTCGTCGCGTACGCCGTCTACTGGCTCGACAAGCGGCGGGCGTCGCGCGGGGGCCGGCGCGTGTCGGAGCGCGAACTCCTCCTCTGGGCCGCCGCGGGCGGCTCGCTGGGCGCGTGGCTCGCGATGCGCCGTCTCCGCCACAAGACGCGAAAGCTCGGGTTCCGCGCCGCGTTCTTCGGGATCGTCGTCGCGCAGGCGCTCGGCATCTACTGGCTGGGTCCCTGGTAAGGCCCCCGAAGCCCCCTCTCTCAGGCCGAGCCGAGGCTTGGCCGATCAGCCGCGGCCAAAGGCCGTCGGCTGCATCGGCCCGGCCACGCACTTACTTCTTCTTGTACCACTCGAGACCGGGGCTGTGCGGCTTCGTCTTCGCGCGCAGCGCCGCGCGCTCGTCGTCGCCCATCCGGTCGAGGTTCCTTGCGACGTGCGCGATGAGCTCGACCTGCGCGACGCTCGTGCAGCCGACGATGCAGGCCGAGATGGGGAGGCCGTACGTGTAGCGGAGGCACTCCTCGGCCGTCACGATCCTCTTCCCGACGAGGCGGCCCGAGCAGTAGACCTTCATCGCGATCACGCCGGTCCTCTTCTCGACGGCCTTCGGAAGCGCGATCTCCTCGAACGAGAGGTGGTGGGGGTCGATGCAGTTGAGCGGGATCAGGAGCGTGTCGAAGTCAAAGCGGGAGAGCGCGTCCACGAAGACGCTCGGGTCGGCGTGGCCGGTGATGCCGAGGAACCGGACGAGCCCCTTCTTCTGCGCTTCGAGGCCGGCGGCGAGCGCGCCTTCGCCCTCGCGCAGGATCCGGTCGGTGTCGGCGGTGCGCGCGAGCGCGTGGAACTGCCAGAGGTCCACGTGGTCGGTCGCGAGCCGCTCGAGGCTCGTCTCGAGCTCGTGGAGCGCGCTCGCCCGGTCGCGGGGGATCGTCTTCGTCGTGAGGAAGACCTTGTCGCGACGCCCCTTGAGCGCGCGGCCGAGGTGCTCCTCCGAGTGGCCGTCGCCGTAGGAATAGGCGGTGTCGATGTAGTTGATCCCGAGATCGATCGCGCGGCCGATCATCCGGTCCGCGTCGGCGTCCGCGAGCCCCGCGCCCCACTCGGCCGTGCCGATCCCCGCGAGCGAGACCTTCTGGCCCGTGCGCCCGAGGTCGCGCATGGGCATCGGCCGCTCGTCGGCGAAGAGCCGCGCCGCGGCGACGAGCCCTGCCGCGGAGGTCTTGAGGAACGTCCGGCGGTCCACCCCGCGATTATGGCATGAGGGGGCTTGGGGGGCCGGGGGGGTGCTATCTTGCGGCATGGCCTTTATCCAGCTCACGAAACCCGAGGACGCACGCGGCAAACTCAAGGAGATCTACGACACCGCGATCGCGCGCGCGGGGAAGGTGTTCAACATCCTGCGGACGATGAGCCCGAACCCGCCCGTGCTCGAGGCGGCGATGGGGCTCTACATGCGCGTGATGATGGGGCAGTCGGGGCTCTCGCGGAAGGAGCGCGAGCTGGTCGCAACCGTGGTGAGCAGGACGAACGGGTGCTTCTACTGAACGTACGCCCACGCGAAGGACTTCCGCCTGGAGGGCGGGAGCGAGGAAGACGAGAAACTAATCCGCGACGACTACCGGAAGGCGAATCTCTCGCCGCGTGAGCGCGCGCTGTGCGACTACGCAATGAAGCTGACGGCGATGCCGCAGAGCGTCGGCAACCAGGACCTCGCGCCCCTGCGCGCCGTGGGGCTCTCGGACACCGACATCCACGACCTCGTCCAGGTGATCGCGTACTTCAACTACATCACGCGGGTCGCCGACGGGCTCGGCACCGACCCGGAGCCGGAGATGCCGGCCGCATGGCCCCAGTGGGCTCGAAAGCCGCCTGCCACCTGATTCGGCTCACGTGTCGCGGAGGGTCCAACCCTCCAGGGGCCAAGGCAGCGTGAGAAGACGCCGCTGCATGCTGCCGCGGGGCGGCTGCATGCAGCGGCTTGTCACCTCGGAGCCGGCGGAGTCCAGGCGGAGCGCTGTCCTGCCCGGAGCGGTCACCGTTCGGCTCGGGGCGACGCCGATCAGCGAAGCGACCTGAATGCCGTGCGAAGTTCGGAAGTCATGAGCTCCGGCTGCTCCCAAGCCGCGAAGTGTCCGCCCTTGGGGAGCTTGTTGTAGTGGATGAGATTCGGGTACGCCTTCTCCGCCCAGCTCCTCGGCGCTTCGTACAGCTCGTCCGGGAACACGCTGACGGCAACCGGGAGCTTGACGCCCTTGACGTCGAAGAAGGAGACTCCGGCGCGGACGGCCTCCCAGTAGAGACGAGCCGCAGAAACCGCCGTGCCCGTGAACCAGAAGTGCGAGATGTTGTCGAGGACGTCGTCGCGCGCCAGGCCTTCATTGGCCCCGGCAAAAGACCTCGAGATCAGGGCGAGGCTCTTCCAGTCGTGGTCCAGCATGAACGCCGCCAGACCGACGGGCGAATCCACCAGTCCGGTCAGCGTCTGCGGACGGGTTCCCATGAAGAAGGCGTAGAAGAACTTGTTCTCGCCCCCCTCGGAGCCGCTGTGGCCAAGCTGCTCGCACGCCTTCTTCTCCTCGTCGGAGAGCCCGGACGGCAGCGGATGGCCGAACAGGACCGCCAGGTCAACACCGGGCGGAAACACGCCGGGCATGTTGGCGTGAATGCCGAGCAGGCCCTTGGGCTCCTGAACACCCATGAAGTCCACGACGATCGAGCCCCAGTCGCCTCCCTGCGCCACATACTTCGTGTAGCCAAGGCGAGTCATCAGCTCCCCGTAGGCGCGTGCGACGCGCGCCGGACCCCAGCCGGCCGTCGTAGGCTTGCCCGAGTACCCGTAGCCGGGCATCGACGGGATGACGACGTGGAACGCATCCGACGCGCTCCCGCCGTGTGCCGTCGGATTCGTCAGCGGCTCGACGAGCTTCAACTGCTCGACGATCGAACCCGGCCACCCGTGCGTGACGATGATCGGCAGCGCGTTCTCGTGCTTCGAGCGAGCGTGGATGAAGTGGATGTCCAGCCCGTCGATCTCGGTGAGGAACTGCGGCAGGGCGTTCAGCCGCGCCTCGCATCTGCGCCAGTCGTACTCCGTCGCCCAATGGCGCGCGAGCCTCTGAATCGTCGCGAGCTGCACTCCCTGCGACTGATCGTTGACCGTCTCCCGCTCAGGCCATCTTGTCGCCGCGATGCGCCTGCGCAGTTCGGTGAGTTCCGCCTCCGGAACATCCACGCGAAACGGACGTAGGGCCGTCCTCGTGCCTGACATGGAACTCTCCTCTCTGGACCCAGCGGTCCAAACGACAGGCTACCGCGATCGCCGGGCGCGACAAGCGGAGAGCCGCACGTCGAGAAGAGGCACCGCGTCGCCGCCGAGGGTCGTCCGCGAGCATCGGGCGCGGAGCCGGCAACGAGAACCCAGGAGGAATGCGGGCTGGTTGAAGGAGGAGTGTTACGACTGGCGAGCTCAACAAGGATCATCTCAAGAAGAACGTTGCGGCCACACAACCTAGTATCCTGTGGCGACGGGCATGACAATGCACGTCGCGAGGGCGATAGCGACATCTGACCGAGTGCTTCTGCTCCTTCTCGCCACGGCGGCCTGCACCAGTGGGAAAGACCACACCGACCACAGCGGGGAGCTCAATGCGGGGCCTGAGTTGCGGGGTTTTGTGCTCTCGATCCGGGATCACACCGTGTGCATTTCGGGGGGATCCAGAGACGGTGTCCGCGAGGGCGACATCTTCGTTGTGGAGCGCATCATGGTGGGGTATGTCGGTCGTATCAAGATCACGTCTGTCGACAAGGACCATGCGGTAGGGATCCGGATTGCAGGTCTCAGGGCACCGGAGCCTGGTGACAAAGCGACGCGCGACGATGCCAATACACCCGTCCACCGCTGAGGTGGACGATCAGGGGCCCGTCCCACTGTCTCGCTCAGCGTGACGTAGGGGGCGCTACGTAACGACGGGGCACGCTTGCCGGCAGAGTGCTGCTGTCGAGAGGTCCCCTCCAGATGCAGGTCCCGTCAGCGAGCGCCTGCCCCTTCACTCGGCTCCGCTCAGGGGGCTCGCGGCCCGATGCTGCCGGTTCTTCTCCGCTGCCCGAAAGGTCATGTCTGTCCGCCTTTGCGTTGGGCTGCCCAATCAGCTGCTCAAGATGCGTGGTTGGTTCGCGTTGTCGGTGGTCACGTCGAGCCGTGATCCTCGGAACGAGAACCCAGGAGGAATGCGGGCTGGTGCGCCCAGTTACCCTGTGGCGTAGTGGTCACGTCTTTCACGCGGATCGCGGACGGGCTCGGCACCGACCCGGAGCCGGAGATGGGGCCGAGGCCCAAGGCATGGCCGTAGGCTTTCGGCGGTATCAGGACGCGGATCGGGAGATCTGCCTCCGTCTCTTCGACGAGAACTGCCCGGCCGTCTTCGCTCCCAACGAGCGGGGCGACTACGAGCGGTTCCTGACCGAGAGGGGCAGCGAGTATCAACTGTGCGCGTTGGACGACCGCATCGTCGGCGCGTACGGCCTCTGCCCGGACGGCGACGGGCGTCTCGGCTTGCGCTGGGTCATGCTGTCGCCGCGGGTCCAGAGGCAAGGGCTCGGGTCGGCCATCATGGCCCGTGTCCTAGACGATGTTCGCCGGGCTGGCGTCACCCTGCGCATCAGCGCGAGCCACAAGTCCGCGCCGTTCTTCGCCCGGTTCGGGGCCGTGGAGCGATCGACGATACCCGACGGCTGGGGGCCCGGCATGCACCGCGTGGAGATGGAGCTGCCGATCCGCTGATTCCGCGTCTCAATCGAGGGCCTCGATCGTCACCGAACGAACCGTGTGGAAGCGGATCCTCCGGTCGAACACACCCGCGATCTCGTACTCGCGGTCGAGGATGTCCTCGATCCTGGCCTTCCGCGGCATGGTGCCGTCCTTCGCGATCGTCCACGAGCCGGTCCGCTTGGACGTGCACGCGACAAGCTTCGCCTTTTCCCCCTCCCACAACCGCAAGGAGTGCCCGTCGGCCACAGCCGGGCCAAGCGGGGCAGCCCCATCCGTGGACTGCGCCGTCACCACGAAGAAGTCCTCCCCGACCTCCGTCACCGTGTACTCGACGATCCGGGCGAGGGGGCGCGTTCCTTGGACCGCGACCTCGTCCTCGTGGCGCCAGGTGCCGCCCTTGCCCATCTCCAAGGCCGTGCGCTCGAGCCCCCGGTACGTCGGCTCGGGAACGGGCAGCATGGACCACTCGATCGCCTCGCACAGCGGCTCCGCGCACCGCTCGAAGTCCGGGCCGCGTCCGTCCGGCAGCTCGAGCCACATCTGGGGCGCCAGCTGCGGCCGCTTCGTCAGCATGCGCGGGCCGAGAAACTCGGCTTGCAGGATCGCGTCGCACGAGCGGCCGTACGCGCCGCCCCCCTCGAGCCCCCGAAGCCCCCGCAGAGTGTCCTCGAAACCGGGCGGCGCGGGGTTCTCGGGGTCGGCGACGACGCTCACGTCCTGGACGGCCCAGGCGACGAGGTGGCTAATCGAGGCGAGCGGATCGAGCTCCGGCCACTCCACGCACTGGACGACGACCCGCACGCGCGGCTGCACGCGTTTCTCGTCCCCCGTCTCGCGCTCCGTGTATTCGATCGCGTAGCGGCCCGGCGCCATGGTGCCCGCGATCTCGATCGGGACCTTGGGATCTTCTCCGACGCCGACGACCGTGATCCTCCGCGGCCGCGGCTCTGCCGGCCCGCGCAGCCGCACCTCGTTCAGCTGGCGGTCCACGAACGTCGTGTCGCCCGCGGTGTAGTGCGCCGCGATCGTCGTCGTCGCCTCCCCCGCCGGGAAGAGGTGGCCCGACAAGAGCCGCAGCCGGCGGTTGATCGTCACGGCTGTCTTTGTGCGCACGAGTGCGGGCGCGCCGGGCTGCGGAGGCATCTCGACCCGCTGCACGTCCTCGGCGCCCGCGGACACGGAGATCGTCGCGCCGCGGCCGATCACCGAACACGAGAACCCGACCTCCTCGATCTTCGGCTCACCCGGCCTCTTCTCCCCGGGCACGGGCATGACCCAGTGACCGCCCTCGCCCATCGGGGCGGCGGGCACCGGCACCACCATGCTCGCGAGCGACACGTGCGCCTGCTCGGCGAGCCCCCTGGACTCCACGGAGAGCTTGTCGAGCCCCGCCCAACGGAGCTCGAGGCCGCTGCCGTCCTGCGCCAGCGCCCCTTGGCCCGAGAGGCCCTTGAGCGCCACGACGCAGCGGTTGAGCGTCGCCAGCTGCTCCGCGTTTGCCGTCCCGCCCGCGGCGCCCGCCTCCATGACACGCGTCGTGAAGTACGTGACCCCGTTCTCGAACCGGTCGGGCGTGATCTCGAGGTCCAGGGTCACTTCCGGGCCCCGCTGCGATTGCGGCGCCGAGCCCGCGTCGAACTCGCGCCGGATCTCCTGCCACAGCACGAGCTGGAGCTTCTCCGCCCGCTGGAGTCGGCTGCGGTACCGGAGGCGCTTCCGGGCCATGCGCATGCCCTCTTCCTTCACGACGCACGTACCGGGAGCGACGTCCTGCGCCTGCGCGGCGAGCGCGAAGAGGACAAGAGCAAGAACGGCTCGACCCATGGTCGGTCCTCCTGCAGAAGAGTCTAGGGGCCCGGGGAAGACCGCGCCGTACGCGTCGGGCAGCCCGCGTACGCGCCGTCCGCGACCAGCCGCTCGTTCTTCATGACCACGCTGTTCGGGGCGACGTGCGCGCGCTCGCCGACGTCGGCGCCGTAGAAGACGACCGCGCCCGCGCCCACGGTCGCGCCCGCGCGGATCCTCACCCGGTCGATCTTCAGCATCCGGTCCTCGAACGTGTGCGCCTGGAAGAGCGCCGACACGGTCGAGCCGTCGCCGAGATCCATCATGTCGGGATCGACGACCTGCGAGAAGCCGCTGCCGAGGACGACACGACGGCCGATCCGCGCGCCCATGGCCCGAAGGTACCACGGCAGGAGCAGCGTCCCCTCGAGCACCGACAGCACGCCCCGCGCGAGGAACTCCCACGCGACGTAGAGGAAGTCCCATCGCCCGCACCAGCACGACCAGAACGGGTGCCGTCCCGGACGCACGCGCCCGAGCAGCGCCCACTTGAGCGCGAGCACGAGCATGCACGCGGCGAGAGCCGTCGCGATCGTCACCCCCGGCGCCGCGACGAGCCAGAACATCGGCCCGCCGAACGCCGCCGCGGCCCCCGCGACCCCCTCCCGCCACCCCGCGAAGAGGAGCAGCATCGGCGCGGGCAGCGCGAACCGCAGCAGCTCGAAGAACCACCGCGTGATCCTTCGCGCGAAGGCCGGATCGTGCGTGAGCCTCCGGTCCACGTCCGCCGCCCGCCGCGAGAGCTCGAAGGGCGGGTGCCCGAACCACGCGCCCGACACCTCCCCGGTCACCGTGCACACGCCCACGAAGAGGTCGTCCGAGAGCCGCTGCCCCGCCGGCACGACCACGTGGTTGCCGAGGAACGTCCGCCGCCCGAGCCGCGTCTCCGCGACGGTGACGACGCCGCCGCGCACGCGCGGCCCCGCGAGGTAGATCCCGTCCGCGAGGAAGCTCTCGTCCCCGATCTCAAGCAGCTCCGGCACCGGCCCCATGATCGAGCTGATCTCGCAGCCGCGGCCCACACGCATCCCCGCGAGCCTCAGCCACATGGGCCAGAGCAGCGTCCCGGCGAGCCACCGCCCCGCCTCCTCGACCGCCGCGCACTTGATCGAGATCCGTGCGTGCCCGAGGCTTCGCCGGCGCACGCTGGAGGGCCGCACACGGCCGAGGAGCCGCATCGCGACCGCCTGCGCAAGAAGCCCGATCGGCACCGCCGCGACCACTCCGAGGATGCACCGCGCCGAGAGGAGCCGTTCGATCCCGAGCAGCGCGAGGAACGCGAACGGCGCGAGGGAGGCTGCGGCCGCGGCTGCGAACCGCGGGGCCAGCCGCTCCTCGGCATCGGGAGGAGAGGGGGTTTCGGGGGCCGGGCCCGCGGGCGATGCGGGCACGCCGTCCCACCGCTCGCCGTCCGGCACGCGCGCGCCGGGCGGAAGCCACGAGAGCGCCGCGAGGAACGCATCCGGACCGAGCGCCGCGCCGCCGCCTACGCTCGCCCGGATGTCCACCGTGCTCCGCGCGCCGAGCGAGACCGGGGCCAGGACGACGTCGCCATCCTCGAGATCGACGACGCGGAGCGATGCGTCCCGGCCGACCGTCACGTCGTCGCCGATCTCGAGGAGATCCCAGCCGCCGTTCTCGAGGTTCACGCCCCGGTCGATCGAGACGCGACGGCCGATCCGCGCCCCGAGGAGCCGCAGCGCCGCGTTCTGGACCCCGAGGCTCCGCAGGAGCCCCCACGGGACGACCGCCACCGCGCGCTGCACGATCCAGTTCCTCACGAAGAAGCCGCCCCACACGGGCGCGCGCATCGGCCGGTACGCGCCGACGAGAAGCCTCTTCGCGACCACGGCGGTGAGCAGGGCCGCGGGCGCGTACGCGAGCGTTGCGAGGAACGCGAGGGTCGGCAGCGCGAGGAGGAACAAGGGGACGCCGATCGTGCGAAGGAGGGGCGGCAGCAGGACGAACACGAGGGCGTAGAGGATCGCGGTCGCGACCACGACGCCGAGGAGGATGAACGCGCACTGCACGGCGGTCGCGGCCGCCGGGCGCCCGGCCCTCTCGCCCCCGCGCCCCCTCGTCGTCCCCTGCACGGGGGTCGCCCGCTTCGCGAGCGCCTCGACCGTGCGCGCCTCGTAGACGTCGCGGACGGTGATCCCGGCCGTCCTCGGATCGTTCCGGAGCGAGGAGACGACCTCTGCGGTGCCGAGGGAGTCGCCGCCGAGGTCGGTGAAGAAGTCGTCGTGGACGGACGCGCGGCGCTTCGTGGACGCCTCGAACGCGGCGGCGATCAGGGCCTCGACGGGATCCGCCGGGGCCTTGCCGTCGCGCACGAACCCGTCGAGCTTCGGCAGGTTCGCGCGGTCGAGCTTGCCGCCCGTCGTGAGGGGCAGCCGCGCGAGGACGCCGAACCGGGCGGGGACCATGTACGCGGGGAGGCTCTCGCGCAGGGCGGACCGGAGCGCGTCGGGCGAGGGCGCGGTGCCGTTCGGGACCACGTACGCGACGAGCGCCTCCTCCTGGACCGCGCACGCGGCCTCGCGCACGCCCGCGCACTGTGCGAGCTTCGCCTCGATCGCCTGGAGCTCGATGCGGTAGCCGCGGAGCTTCACCTGCGCGTCGATCCGGCCGAGGCAGAAGAGAGTGCCCGAAACGCGCCGCGCGAGGTCGCCCGTCCGGTAGATGCGCCCGAGCGTCGGGTGGTGCGGGAAACGATCGGCGGTCAGCTCCGGCCGGTTCTTGTAGCCGCGCGCGAGGCCGATGCCGCCGAGGCAGAGCTCGCCCGTCTCGCCGTCCCTCGTCTCGCGGAGCGCGTCGTCGAGGATCCACGCCTTCATCCCGCGCACCGGCCGCCCGATCGCGACCGGCTCGCCCGCGCGCATCGTCGCGCGCGTCGCCGTCACCGAGCACTCGGTCGGGCCGTAGCCGTTCTCGAGGCGGCGCCCGCGCGCCCACCGGTCCGCGAGGTCCTGCGGGAGCGCCTCGCCGCCGACGTACAGAAGGCGCACGTCGGGAACGCTTGTGTCCGCGCCCATCGCGCGCAGGAGCGTCGGCGGCGGGCAGAAAACCGTGACACGTTCGCGTCTGAGCCACGCCGCGAGGTCCGGCCCGAGCCGCGCGGTCTCGTCGTCCATCACGACGACGGCCGCCCCGACCGCGAACGCGAGCCACATCTCCTCGACCGACGAGTCGTACGCGTGCGACGAACCCTGCGCGACCCGGTCCTCCGGCGTGAGCCCGAAGGTCCCGATGTCGTCGCCGACGAGGTTCGCGATGCTCCGGTGCTCGATCATCACCCCCTTCGGGCGCCCGGTCGTGCCCGACGTGTAGATGACGTAGGCGAGACCCTCCGGTTTCGGAGGGAGGGGGGCACGGGGGGCCGGCGTGTCCTCGATCGTGGTCATTTCCACGGTCGCGACGGGAAGGCCCCGGGCGGAGCCTTCCCTGTCGGTGAGCAGCACGGCTGCGTCCGCGTCCTCGAGGATCGCGCGCGCGTGGCCATCGGGGAATGAGGGGTCGATGCAGACGTAGGCCGCGCTGGCCTTGAGCACGCCCAGCTCGGCCGCGAAGAGGTCCACCGAGTGGCGTGGGAGGAGGATGGCCACGACGCACTCGCCCCGGACGAAGGGGGCGACACGGGCCGCGATCGCGTCGGAGCGCCGGTCGAGCGCCGCATAGGTCGCGCTGCGCCGCTCCGGCCGGCGCGGTCCCGGCGGCACCTCGACGGCGATCCGGTCCGGGTATGCCCGCGCGCTCCGCTCGAAGAACCCCGTCAGATGGGCCGGCTCGCCTGTCAATCGCGGAGAGTCTACGCAACCGCCGCGGGCGCCGACAGCGGTATGTGCGGAAACGCGCATCCCGCAGCCGTTGTCAAAGGGTCAAAGGGAGGGGTCTTGCCCTCGCCCTGGAGGTTCTCATGCGAATCAGCCGTGCGTCCCTGGTGTTGGTCCTCGCGGCGGTCCCGGCTGCCGCGTTCGACCTGATGGAGTTCAAGAACGGGAAACTCGTGGCGGTGGAGGACGCGGTCCGCGTCGGCACGAACCTCCGCGTGACCTATGCCACGCAAAGCGACCAGCACATGTCGGCGCTGATCGCGATCGACCAGGTCCTTCCGGAGTTCGTCTTCTACGCCTGGTGGCGCGGGATCGCCAAGGACGACAAGGACGGGTACTTCGAGCTCGCGGAGTGGTCGCGGAAGAACGGCCTCTTCGATCTCGCGCTCAAGGCGTACGACGCCGTGGCCGTGTTCGACCCCGGGACGAGAGCCGCCCTGCCCGGGCTTGTGAAGACGCTCCACGAAGAGGAGGCGACGTGGCTCTTCGAGCGCGCCGAGGCCAGCTTCCGCGCGGGGCAGGTGCGCGACGCCAAGGTGGACGTCACCCGGCTCCTCGAGGGGTTCAAGGACTCGCAGGAGTACGGCCGCGCACAGGAGCTCGGGAAGATGGTGGACGAGCGCGAGAAGCTCCTCTCCGCGGAGCGCCGGCGGAAAGAGAAGGAGGCGCGCCTGCGGATGCAAGCGATCGACGTGCGGACGCAGGCGGCGCGGATCGCGCAGGCGGACGCGTGGGCGGGGAGCGCGAACCTCCGCTACGTCGGCGAGGCGCGCTGGCGTCTCAACTGGGCCTGCTGCCTCTACGAGGGCGCGCTCTCCCGCCTCGAGGCGCTCTTCCCCTACGTGGACGACGAGGACCTGCGCCGCCAGATCGACCGGCACATCGACGCGGCCGCGAGCCGCGCCGTGGCCGCCTACCACCGGCTCGGCAACCTGCGCTACCTGTGCGGCGACCTGGGCGCCGCGCTGGACGCCGCGCACAGGATGCTCGACTTCGACCCGGCGAACACGGCGGCCACGGGACTCTGCGACCGGATCCTCGACGGGCCGGGCCCGACGTACATCCGGCGCGACCGGGGCTTCTTCACCTACCGGAAGTCCTTCGGCGGCCTCGGCCCCTTCGGCTTCGGCATCCGGCGCCGGTGAGAGGTGGCAGGGGGGCTTCGGGGGCCGTTGTCCCGAGGCCCCTCCGCGGGCGTCACCTTGCGAAGTGGGCGGTGACCTTCGCGAGCACGTCCGCGACGTGGTGCTTGAGCGCGTAGTGGCCGCCGTCGTACCAGACGATCTCCGGCTTGCCGAGCGCCTCCCAGTAGCGCTCGGTGGAGGCCCGCGGGACCACCTCGTCCGTCGTGCAGTTGATCATGAGGACGCCCCCCCTCCCGACCCCCCCGATCGTCGCCAGGGGCTCGATGGGCGCGAGCGCCTTGCGGACCTGCTCCTCGGTGTAGCCGCGTTCCTCGAGCACCTTCACGATCTTCCGCGTGTCCTTGCTCGCCGCGTAGATCGTGTCGGCGATCGAGCCGCCGCCGACGACGAAGACGCACCGGTTGAAACCGCCGTCCGCGCCCGCCGCCAGCTCGGCGAGGAACGCGCCGAGGCTCACGCCGACGATGCCGACGTGTTTGATCTCGGGCCGCCCGCGCAGCCACGCGGCGCCGCGGCGGATGTCGCGCACGCCCTGCGTCACGGCGCCGACCACGTCGGGGAGGTCGAGCTTGCTCGGGTCGAGCGACTTCGGCCGGCGCTCGCCGTAGTAGGGGAGCTTCACGAAGAGCGCGGCGACGCCCGCCTGCGAGAGAGACGCCGCGACCATGCGCGCGACGTAGGCGCGGCCGTCGAGGATGTCCAAGACGATCGCGGAGGGGAACGGGCCTTCGCCCGGCGGCCGGAAGTACTCGGCGTAGACCGTCTCGTTCTCCTTGCAGAGGCTCGGGCCGGGCGACGCGTAGGTCAGCTCGTGGATCGAGACCTCGCCGAGGCTCCGCAGCGGGCGCAGCAAGTACGGGACCCTCTCCGGCGGGTGGGCGAAGGGGCCCTCGATCGCGCGCTCGCCCTCGATCGTGCCGCTCTCGGCGGGGCCCGTGAAGGGCCGGTCGGGGCCGGAGCGCTGGGCCGGCACCGCGACGCCCTCGGCGAACGCCCGCAGGTCGTAGCGCAGGAAGGGCTGGTTCTGCGCCCCCGGGAGCGGGTCCTCGCGGGGGTCGCGCGCCTGCGAGACCCAGATCGCGCGGTCGTTTCCGCACATCACCGCCTGGTGGAGGCAGGAGTGCATGACCGGGTAGTTGCGGAGGAGCGCGATCATCGTCGCGGCGTCGATGCGTCCGCGGCGCTCGTCGAGGAAGCGACCCTGGAGGTCGTAGGCGGACCACGACGAGGAAGCGCTCTCGCGCGGATCGTACGGGTCGCGCTGCGTCGCGGCGAGCTCTCTGTCCACGAAGTGATTGCACCGCCGCACGATCCCCGCGAGCGCGCGGTGCGGCGCGACGTTCTCCTTCTCGTCACCGGCACCGAAGAAGCGGACGAGCTTCGCGTTCGACTCGACCGCGCAGGCGTCCTTCGGGTCGCTGAAGACGAAGTTGAATCCGCACGTCCGCGGCATCCCCGCCCAGATCTCCTTCGCCGCCGCGAGGTCCTTCGCGCGCACGAGGATCTCGCGCAGTCCGAAGATCATCGGCAGGCCGTCGAACGTCTCGTCGGAAGAACTCGACCCCATCTCGCCGACGCTCACCCCCTCGAGGTTCATCCCGGTGACGCAGCCGACGAACCCTGCCCACGAGACGATCGCGTGCGCGATGCCCTCCGAGGGCACGCACACGTAGAGGATCGCGTTCGTCTGGGGCCGCACGCCGCTCCCGATGTCGAGCGAGTAGTCGAGGCTCCGTGTCTGGTAGACCTTCCCGTCTGCCGTGACCGACGGCAGCGCCGCCGCCCCCGTGCAGTGGAAGCGCGACGGGATCGCGTGGATCAGCCGGATGTCCTCGACCGGGACCCCCGACCCCTCGGCGATCCCCTCGATCTCCTCGTGGTAGCGCGCGGGGATGTGCGGCTTGAGCCGGTCCCAGATCGCCTGCAGCTCCTCGCGCGACCGCCCGCGGTCGCCCATCGCCCAGTCGTAGAGGAACGCCTTTGCGTTGGCCTTCACTTCCGCCGCGAGCAGCCGCCCGTGCGCGATGCCCATCTCGCGCGGCTTCCCGCGGACGACGAGCACGCGCTGGGGTGCGTACCGGTAGAGGGCGCCCGCGCCGCTCTCCGCGATCTTCTGCGCCTTGACCTCGTCGCCCCGCGCGGCGGCCGCCAGCAGGAGGAGGAGAAGGGGCCGGGGGAGGAGGGGGAGGCGCATGCGGGGCTCCGGCGGCTTTCGTCGCGGATTCTACCCGGCGAGTGCGCGCCGGCCCCCCCGGCCCCCCTCATTCCGGACAGGGAAAGCGGCCGATCTGTGCATTGGAGCTACACTATGTGGCTTCTTCCATGAACGTCCGCAACATCGCCATCATCGCCCACGTCGACCACGGGAAGACCACGCTCGTGGACCAGCTGCTGCGCCAGGCAGGCGTCTTCCGCGCCAACGAGGAGGTCCAGGACCTCGTCATGGACTCGGGGGACCTCGAGCGCGAACGCGGGATCACGATCCTCGCGAAGAACACCGGCATCTACGTCGGCGACACGAAGATCAACATCGTGGACACGCCCGGCCACGCGGACTTCGGCGGCGAGGTCGAGCGGGTCCTCCAGATGGTGGACGGGGTGCTGCTCCTCGTGGACGCCGTGGACGGGCCGATGGCGCAGACGCGGTTCGTGCTGCGCAAGGCGTTCGAGAACCACCTGAAGCCCATCGTGGTCATCAACAAGATGGACCGGCCGAACGCGCGTCCGGCGCAGGTGCTCGACGAGGTCGTGAGCCTCTTCTGCGACCTCGAGGTGCCGGACCACCTGCTCGAGTTCTCGGTCGTCTACGCGGCCGGCCGCGCGGGGTGGGCGGTGCGCGCGCTCGGCGACGAGAAGAAGGACTTCAAGCCCCTCTTCGACGCGATCCTAAACGAGATCCCGGCTCCGACCGGGTCCCCCCAGGGCTTCCCCCTTCTCTCGATCGCGTCGATCGACTACGACTCCTACGTCGGCCGCGTCGCCGTCGGCCGCCTGCGCGAGGGGACGATCCGGCGGGGCATGACGGTCGGCGTCCGCTCGCGCGACGGCAGCCTCCGCAAGGAGCTGGTCGAGAAGCTCTTCCTCTTCGAGAAGCTCGGGAAGACCGAGGTCGAGTCCGTCGAGGCGGGCGAGATCTGCGCGGTCGTCGGGTTCGAGAAGGTCGAGATCGGCGAGACGATCTGCGACTTCGACAACCCGCGCTTCATCGATGTGCCGCCCGTCGAGCCGCCGACGATCTCGGTGATCTTCTCGATCAACACGTCGCCGCTCTCGGGCCGCGAGGGCACCTACGTGCAGAGCCGGAAGATCCGCGAGCGGCTCTTCCGCGCGACCGAGTCCGACGTCGCGCTGAAGGTCGAGGAGACGGAGTCGTCGGACTCGTTCAAGGTCTCCGGGCGCGGCACGCTGCACATCGGCATCCTCATCGAGCGGTTGCGGCGCGAGGGCTACGAGTTCTCCGTGGGCAAGCCCGAGGTGATCATGCGGGGCAAGGAGGAGCCGATCGAGCGGCTCATCATCGACGTGCCGACCGAGTACGCGAGCACGACGATCTCCCTCGTCACCAAGCGGCGCGGCGAGCTCGTCCGCGCGGAGGCGAAGGGCGGCCACGTGAAGCAGGAGTTCCTGATCCCGTCCCGCGGCCTCATCGGCCTCCGCACGAAGATGCTCGGCGCGACGCGCGGCGAAGCGGTCATGCAGACGCTCTTCGAGAAGTACGGCCCGCACAAGGGGCCGATCCCCGGCCGGAGCACGGGCGTGCAGGTGTCGATGGCCGAGGGTCCGGCGGTCGCGTTCGGCCTCTTCGGCCTCAAGGACCGCGGTCAGCACTTCGTGAAGCCCGGCGACCCGTGCTACGAGGGGATGATCACCGGCGAGCACTGCCGGACCGACGACATCGACGTGAACCCGTGCCGCACGAAGAGGCTCACGAACATCCGGTCGGCCGGAAACGACGAGAACGTCATCCTCTCGCCGCCGCGCGTCTTCGGCGTCGAGGAGGCCCTCGAGTACATCGAGGAGGACGAGCTGGTCGAGGTGACGCCGAAGTCGATCCGGCTCCGGAAGCGCATCCTCCAGGAGAGCGCCCGCCGGAAGGCCGCCCGCGACGCCGCGAAGATCGGCTCCGCCTCGGCGGATTGAATCGGGGGGGCTTCGGGGGCCCGCCTTCGCCCGTCAGCGAAGCTGCGGCGGGCAGGTCCTTCAGGCGGTCCGACGACGCTTCTTCGGCTCTCTCTTGAACGTGAGATCGGTGACGAGCCGCGCGTCGATGAAGTCGAAGGCGTCGTCGCTCACGGCTACCGTGATCTTCCGGCTGCCTGGCGGGAGCGCCATGAAGAACCGTTCGCGCACGGGGATCCTGCGTCCGTCCGCGAGGTGCAGGAAAAACGGCACGAAGGGCTCGGCCCGGTAGGCCTTCCGAACCTGCTCGAGCATTCTGGGAGGCTTCATCGCCAACCTCGATCCTAGCACGGCGGCGGGCGCTCTCAGACGCCGCTGCGGCTTGGGGGTCATGGCTCGAACTCGAGATCGGTCACGAGCAGGAGATCGATGACGTTCGTCCGGCCGTCCGGCTGGTGGATCGTCACCGTCCGGCCCGGCGCCCCGCTCACGAACTCGCGGCTACGTACGGGGATCTCCCGCCCGTCCGCGATGTGGAGGACGAAACGCACGAACGGCTGCGCGTCGTACGCCTTGCGGAGCTGCTCGACGGTCATCCGCCGGCGCTCCCGAGCAAACGCCGATCCCGTCGGCCGAACCGCGGCGGCCTGCCGCCACGCATGGGGCGCTCGCGCTCCTTCGCGCCAACGCACCGCGCGAACGGGACGTTGAGGGAGGGGGACTCTTCCGCAATGGTGTTGTACTCGAAGGACCCCCAGCCTTGGGTGATCTTGAAGTCGTACTCGTCGTCGCCGTCCAGAACGGCCTCGCCCGTCACCACGTCCTGCATCGCGAGAGTGATCCGGCCGTCCCGCGGGTCCCGCAGGACGCGGAGGGATCCAAGCCCCCCTCGGTCTCCTGCGTCACGTCGATGCAGGGCCGCTCGACCGCGTCGGTCGAGGCGTCGACGACGACTCCCGCGATCTGGCGGAGGCATCGATGTCGAGCTTCAGCCGTTGTCGCTGCGCGAGCTCGACGAACCGCTGGAAACATGCCGGCCGGTGGCGGTCCGGACGCGTCCGACGCCTCCGACTCGCTCGGAAGCGAGGGGTCCTGTGTCGCCGATGAGGCACGGGGAGTTGCGCGATGTCGTGGAGCCGTCGCTCCAGGTAGATGCAAGAACCACGGCCGCGATCCGCAGGACCAACGCGAGAAGGAGACGTTTCGGCACCGCCGACGAGTCTACCGTGCGAGCGTTTCCGCTCGCGTGTGAGGATCGCGCGCATTTCGGCGCGCGCCGGTTTTCCACGGCCCCCGCGCCCCCTCGTTTTATTTTTTTGTGGAGAAGCGGCGACGAAGCGCGCGGGCGGACACGGAGGGAGATCCGCTCCGGTTGAGAGATTGTGGATAACCGGTGAGCAGCGGCAGGTGTCCCAGAATGGGCCCCGGCATTGCTTTAGCCCGGTCGGTACGGAAGCCGGAAACGGCTGAGTTGATCTCTGACAAGAAGTCGGTGTTGGGTGTCAGGACCGAATCGTCGCACCGAAACGGTGCGGGGCTGAACTCCGGTCGGGCAGTCCGGCGCTCTCAAGAGGCTTCCCGATACTAGCGTACGGAGGCCGAGGCGAAGCCATAAGCCCGGAGCGCGCGTTGTCCTAAGAAGTCCCGTGTCCGATGAGGTGCCAAACCCCAGGAAGGCTGGCAGTCTCGAGAGAGACCAGGCCGCTTCCGCCACTGAACATCCCCTGTAGTCCGGGCTGGGCGTGGTCCGTAGGGAGCATCCCCAGCAGCAGGCCATGAGGGAATAGGCCCGGGAAGCCGGGCCGAAGGTGGTTGGAGGAGAAAGCCTTGGAGGGGCACAATCCCAGGAGGGCAAGGTTCGGCCGTCTCCGCCTTCGGGCGGCGGCGAGTCGGGCCCCTTCCCCGCTGGAGCCAACCTCTGGAGTCGCGACCACCCGCCTTCGGGCGGACTGGAAGAACGACAGGAGAGGCGAGGCCTCGAGAGAGGTACCGCTGGCGGGGAGGAGCAAGGCCCTGAAGGGTGAACCCCATGGGCGCTGCGGCGGTCGACGGGCCGTCGTCAGGCGCGGAGGAGAGGAAGCCGCCGGGAGGGTAATCAAACCCTGAGGGCGGAAGGTGCCGGGGGCAGGGATCCCCGGGAGAAACCGGATCCTCCGCGCTGGTACGTGCCGCAGGGGCGCAAACCCCAGGAGAGTCGTCTCTCGGCCTTCGGGTCGGGAGGGGGCTCACGGGATCAGACACTCCAGAGGGCGGGCCAAGCGCACGTCCGGCGCAACCGCGCGCGAAAGCGCGCGGGGTAGCCTCGCGAGCAGAACCCCATGGCGGTCGAAACCGCGCAGGGGGGGCGGTGAACCAACTAGCCGCTACTCGCGGGGGGAGCTGGAGCAGCGCAGTGCCGACGCCCAGGAGTGCGGACTCCGCACGGCGACGTGTGGTTTCCAGTACCCGTGTGCTCGCAGGGCTCTGGAGGGGCACAGGCGATCCGGTCCGGCCCGACACCGCTTTTTTCTACAAGCAAGCCCTCACTGTCCGACGCGGTCGTGACGAGCCTCCTCCGACACGGCCGCGTCATTTTTTTTGGAATGCCGGAAGAGCAGAAGCCGCGGCCCGCTGCACTCCTGCTCGCGATCCTCTTGCCTCTGGGGCTGATCGCGATCGTGGCCGCGGTCGTCTACGCGATCACCCGCGTCCTCGGCGGCTGAGAAGCGGAAGGGGCCTCGGGGACCGCGGCGGATCAGCGCTGCTTCCGCCGCTTGACGAGCGTGACCTCGTTGCCGCTGTCGTTGTGGCGCACCTCGTCCATGAACGTGCGGATGAGCATGAGGCCGCGGCCGGAAAGACGCGCGAGGTTCTTCGGGTCGCGCGGGTCGGGCACCGTCGCCGGGTCGAATCCCTTGCCGGCGTCGCGGATCACGAACGACGCCTCCTCCGGCTTGAACGTCGCGAGGACGTCCACCCGGCGGTGGCAGTACGGCGGCACCTTGCACCGTTCCTGCATGAGCGCGAGATAGGGCTCGATCCCGCCCTGGCGCAGCGCCGAGTCCAGCTCGAGGTTCCCGTGGTGCGACGCGTTCGTGAGCGCCTCGTGGAGCGCCATGCCCACCTGCATCAGCTCGGTGTCGTCGCAGAACCCGCGGCGGGTCAGCTCCTCCTGGAAGTGGGCGACGAGCGGCCGGAGCCACCGGCAATCGTTGTCGAGGACGAACCGGTACGCCGTCTCGGCGAGCCACTGGAGCGGGCTCTCCTCGTCGCGGCCCGCGGGCGCGATGCCGAGCACCCGTTCGAGCGTCGACGCGAGGTCCCTCCCGAGGTTCCGCTTCGGCACGTAGCTCGCCGCGCCCGCGCGGAGCGCGGCCGCCGCGATCTCCTCGCTTCCCTGCGCGGTCACGAGGACCACCGGGATCTTCGGGTATCGCGCGCGGACCGCCTCGACGAGCTCGAGGCCGGACATCTCCGGCATCTGGAGGTCGGTGACGATGACGTCCGGCGCCTGCGCCTCGACCTTCGCCAGCGCCTCGCGGCCGTTCCCCGCGAGCACGATCTTGTGACCGGCCTCCTCGAGGAGGGAGGACTCAAGCTCCTGGTCCACGCGAGAGTCGTCGACGACGAGTACGTTGCTCATGACGCTCCTCCGGCGCGAGCACCGATCTCGCGCAAGACCTCGGCGACCATGGCCTCGAGATCCCTCGCGGCGTCGGCCGCCTCGGCCGTCTTGCCATTATGGCCCAGCTCCTCGATCCTCGCCGCCACCGCGCGGGCTTCGACCGCCCCGAAGAGATCGAGCGAGCTCTTGATGGTGTGCGCATGGCGCCGGAGGGCCTCCGCGTCGCCCTTGCCCTGCGCCTCGCGGATCGCCTGCACGAGCGCGCGGCTCTCCTTCAGGAAGACCTCCGCAAGGCGCGCCCGGATCTTCCCGCTGCCCCCCGCCCGGTCGAGGGCGCCTTCCCAGTCGATGACCGCGCCCTTCGCGGGCGGCGGCGCGGTGGCGTCCCCCTCCCCGGGCCCCACCCCCTCGACCGCCTCGTACATCTCCCGCGGGCGGACGGGCTTCGACACGTACCCGTCCATGCCGGCGGCGAGGAAGCGCTCCCTGTCCCCCTTCATGGCGTGCGCGGTCACGGCCACGACCGGCGTCTTCGATCCGCGGTCGCGGAGCGCGCGCGCCGTCTCGATGCCGTCCATCTCCGGCATCTGCACGTCCATGAGGATGACGTCGAACGCCTCGCGGCCGACGGCCTCGAGCGCCTCGCGCCCGCTCTTGACCAGCGTGACCACGTGCCCGCGCTGCTCGAGCAGGTGGCGGGCGACCTCGCGGTTCAGCTCGCCGTCGTCCACGACGAGGACGCGGCGGGCCTTCTCCGTGCGCGGCCGGCGTTCCGTGGGCGCGGGCTCCTCGCCGCGGTCGCCCAAGCCCTCCGCGACGGCCTGGAGGAGGTCGGACGGACGGACGGGCTTCGTGAGGCAGCGCTGGATCCCGCACGCCTGGATGCGCGACGCGTTCTCCGGCACCCCCGCGGAGGAGAGCATGACGAGCACCGCGTCCCGCGCTCCCGGTTTCGCGCGGATCCGCTCGGCGAGCGTGAACCCGTCCATTCCCGGCATCATGGCATCGAGGAGCACGACCGGATAGGGGTGCCTCTCGAGCTCCTCGAGCGCCGCCGGCCCGCTGTCCACCGCCGTCGGCGTCAGGCCCCACGACAGGAGCATCTCCTCGAGAATCCTGCGGTTCGTCGCGTGATCGTCCACGACGAGGATCCGCGCCCCGCGGAGCCTGGGCGGCGGGCGCGGCGCGCCCGTCTGTTGCCCCAGCCGCGCCGTGAAATGGAACGTGCTTCCCTCGCCGACCCTGCTCTTCACCCAGATCCGCCCGCCCATCATGGACACGAGCTTGCTCGAGATCGTGAGGCCGAGGCCCGTGCCGCCGAACCGCCGCGCCATGGACGTGTCCGCCTGGGTGAACGCGTCGAAGATCGCCGCGTGCTGCTCGGGGGCGATGCCGATGCCGGTGTCCTTGACGGCGAAGTGGACGAGAATCCCGTCCTCCGGCCCCCCGGCCCCCCCCTCGTCGGGCTTCGCAGCCTCGACCGTCACCGAGACCTCGCCCTTCTCCGTGAACTTGATCGCGTTCCCGACGAGGTTCACGAGGATCTGCCGCAGCCGGCCCGCGTCGCCGAGGAGCCCGTCCTGCACGTCGGGCGCGACGCGGTACGTGAGCTCGAGGCCCTTCGCGCCGGCGCGGTGCGTGAGCGTCTGCAGCGTGGAGGCGATCGTGTCGCGCAGGTCGAACGGCAGCCGCTCGAGC
>Ga0187894_10001504_pt1 | contig 29847 bp, 22 predicted proteins | sample GBC1701081metaG_FD_136650 | JGI IMG/M metagenome (GOLD analysis project Ga0187894, IMG submission 136650) | White microbial mat communities from a lava cave in the Kipuka Kanohina Cave System on the Island of Hawaii, USA - GBC170108-1 metaG ...
CCAACCGCTTGCTTACGCGCGCGGTACTGTACCAGTGTCCCAATACTTATCAACCGACCAGACGCAAACCTTCAGGCAACGACTCACCGAAAATTCGTACCGCGTCGCCGCGGCCGGGCGGGACGTATTCTCGGAGGCTCTCGATCAGGCTCTCCGCCCGGCCCACTTTATTCAGCCTGATCATCGCCTCCCAGCGCACATCGGCGTCTATGTCGCGATGCGGATCGCTGGTCCGCGCGCCCAATTGGACGATGGCCGAAGCGACATCGGACGTGATTTCGCTCAGGCGCAGCAGTGACCTTAGCCATTGCGCCGCGACTTCCGCCGGGACTACGCAGTTGAGCGGGCCGTAAAGCGGAATGCGCGCGCCCAGTCGGCCCAGCGACCAGAGGAAGCTCTGGTTGGTGGGATGCTCCTTGACCTTGAGCAACAGTTCTTTGCCGAGAGCGACGCGGGTTGGCGCTGGCAGGTGTTCCAAACTGGCGATCAGCCGCCAGCCTTCACGCTCGACCTGCGTGTTGAGTCTGCCGCTCAACTGCTTTCCTCCGACGCCCAGCGCTACTTTGTGCCGGTGGAAAAGTTCATTCTGCTGGTTGGAGTTCAACCCACCAGCCACGCGCCGCCACAACACCAGCCATTCGACCTGGCATTGCAGTTCTCTCGGAAACCTAAGCCCGGCCATATAGACCTTACGCGCCTGTGACATCCGCCAATCATCCGCCGGCGCGCCGAAGCCGGGGCGCAGGCAGAAGCCGAACAGGTTGAGCCAGCGGGCTTCGTATTTCGGTCCCTTCTTGCGACCGTCGGCCACTTGCGCCAGCGTATCGCAGAGTTTGCGGATCGTGATCATCGGCCACGCTTCTTTGCCATATCCGAAGACCGCTTCGATCTTGCTGACGAGAATTTCAGGCGTGACCGTCTCGCCTTCGATGACGTCACGCGGCCCGCCGAAGACGGCGCGGATCAAGCGTTCGGCCTGAGCCAGCGCTTCTTCGGAGATCACGGTCTGCGTCTCTTCGGTTCCCTCTTCGGTTCCCTCTTCGGTTCCCTCTTCGGTTCCCTCTTCGGTTGTGGCCTCCTCTTCAGTCTCAAGCTCCGGTTTGGCGCCGCGCAGTTGGAATTGCAGCCGCCAGCGATGGTCGGAGTTGAGCGATTCGCACCACAATTCGAGCGTGCCCACTTCCGTGAAGCTCATGGTCAAACGCACAGCCAGTTCCACCTGCCGCGACTTCTTGCCATAACGCAGCGTGGTGATCAGCGGGGCGTGGCGGTGAACGTCGTCTTCGTTCAGCGTCACGACATCTCCGTGCGCGTCGTGCCCGGTGGTCGAGCCGTACAGTGTGAACGTGACTGGCCGGTTGGCGAGCGCCACAAATTCCCTGCCTTCCAGGTCGAGCGTAGTTCCCTCCTCAGTCCCGCGCGGCAAGACGCAGACGGCTCGCGCCTGCCCTTCGCTGAGGCGCGCGCCCGTCTTCACCCCGACGTAGTAGGCGCGCGCGCTGCCACCGCTGACGCGCAAGCCACCGCTCTTCCTGACATGCCCATAATAGGCCGCGCCCACGGCGACCGCGCCCTCCGGCGATTCGTTGCTCAACACCTTCGGCCGCCACGGCTTCCCTTTCTTGCGAAACCAATTCGCGACGGCCTCGACGATTCGTTCGCGCGTGATGGCCGGGGCGAAAAAGCCGCCGTTGAAGAGGATCGCATCGGGGCGAACCATTTGCGACGGGGCGACGGGGCGACGGGGCGACGGGGCGACGGGGCGAATCGTCTCGTCCCTCTGTCTCGCGCTCACTCCGTCTTCCCGTTCCCCCGTCTCTCCATCGTCCCGTCGTCCCGTCGCCCCGTCGCCCCGTCGCCCCGTCGCCCCGTCGCCCCGTTGCGAATCTTCATCGGCCTTGGTCAGAAATGCGGCGAGATGTTTTGTAATCGCCGGCTCGCTGGCGTAAGGCAGACCGAGTTCGCGCAGACCGGATCGGCGTTCGCGCGCGGGCAATTCGTTGGGCGCGGTAAGTGGGAGGAAGCCATCGGCCAGCGTCTCTTCTACTTCCCGCCGTGTGAGTTCAGTGTTGAGCGCGCCGCCGACTACTGCCCGCCCGGCGCCGAGAACGCTGACGGGAACGCGCTTGAGTCTGCCATCGCTGAGCAGTTTCTCTTTCGCGGCGCAGCACTGCCGTCGTAGGGCGTTCTGCTGGCGCAGACCCAGTTTCGGATTGCCCAGCTTCTCCATCACGCGGCGCGCCAGGGCCAGGTCAACGTTATCGCCGCCGAGCAACAGATGTTCGCCAATCGCCGTGCGCTCGAACCTGATCTCGCCGCCGGCAATCCGCACGCGGATCAGACTGAAATCGGTGGTGCCTCCGCCAACATCGCAGATCAGAACGAGGTCGCCGTCTTTCAAATATCGTTTGAGCGACCGCCGATGTGTCACGATCCAGGCGTAAAAGGCCGCGAGCGGCTCTTCGAGCAGGGTCAGCTTTTGGAATCCGGCGTCACGCGCCGCTTTGACGGTCAGTTCGCGCGCCTCTTCGTCGAACGACGCAGGCACGGTCAGCACAATCTCCTGCCGCTCGAATCGCAATTCGCCATTGCCCGCGGCCATCGTGTGATTCCAGGCGTCGCGCAGATGGGCGAGATAACGCGTTGAGGCTTCCACGGGCGAACAGGTCTGTTCCGTATGCTCAGCGCCCCAGGGCAAAATCTTCGCCGTGCGATCCACAGCATCGTGACAGAGCCAGGATTTGGCCGAGGTGACTTGACGGCCGGGCGTGAGCGCTCCCTGTTCGCGGGCGAATACGCCGGCGACGGATTTGGGCCGCTCCTCCCAGGGAAGACGCAGACTGCCGGGAGCGTCCTGTTCATTGGCGAAATAGAGAAACGAAGGCAAAGTTGGAAGCGCGCCGACTTCTCCTTCGGCGATGAGCTGCGTGACGTTGAAGACGCGGATGGGCGGCGTGTCGCCGGTTACGGTCTCTTGCGTGTCGACATAGGCGACGGCTGAATTGGTCGTGCCGAGGTCAATCCCAATCAGATAGCGGCTAAACTGCATTACCATCCGTTTCATTTTCCATTTTCCATATTACGTTTGTCATTTGTCATTGCCGAAGCTGAGCCTCTGGCAATGACAAATGACAAACGTAATATGGAAAATGGAAAATCATCTTTTTCCATTTTCCGTTTGACGTTTGTCATTTAATATCTGTCGTCGAAGAAGCTGTTCAGTCAACAACCAACAAAAAACGAGGGCAGATATGAAAGATGAAACAGCCACCCAAAGCTCTCAGGCCAAGGCCGATGAACTCGAAGAACGAGTGATTGACTTCGCCATTCGCATTATCAAGCTCTCGGCCAATTTGCCCAAAACGCCAGCCGGAAAGCATATCTCTGGGCAGATACTGCGCTCCGGGACTTCTCCCGCGCCGAACTACGGCGAAGCGAGAGGCGCGGAAAGTCACGCTGATTTCGTCCACAAACTCGGCGTCGTGCTGAAAGAGCTGAATGAAACATGCATTTGGCTGCGCGTCATTGAGCGTAGCGAGCTCGTGAAACCGGAACTGCTGATCGATATCATCGATGAGAACAGGCAGCTATGCCGCATTTTCACATCCTCACTCAAAACCGCCCGCGCAGGGAAAAGATGATTTTCCATTTTCCATGTGACATTTGTCATTTGTCATTGCCGAAGCTGAGCCTCTGGCAATGACAAATGACAAACGTAATATGGAAAATGGAAAATGTTGCGCCCTTATCCTTACCCCGAGTCCTTCTCCCGAATATTGAACTCCAGCTTCCATCGCTGCTGCCCGTCGCGCGACACGCACCACAGTTCAAGCGTGCCAATCTCGGTGACGCGGCTTTCCAATCGCACCGGCAACACCGTGTCCTCCTGCCCGTCAATCTTGAGCGTTACTTCCATCGGGCTCAGCTCTTGAATCTCGTCGGCGCTCCAGTCCTCGACCATGCCGCCGATCTGATCCTGCTTGCGTATGGTGGAACTTAGAAAACGGAACTCCGCCGGTTCGCCTACTACGAGGCCGAATTCGCGGTTTGGGATTTTGGCCTCCGTGCCCTCTTCCATTCCGAACGGAACGACGCAGAGCGCTTTGAGCGGCGCGGGCAATCCCGGGACGGCGGGCATCGCGCTCTCGACGCCGATGTAGTAGGCGCGCGGAGCGCCGCTACGGATGCGGACGCCGCGACCGTGACGAGCGCGTCCGTAATAAGCCGCGCCGCGCGCCACGGCGTGATCGAGGTCGGGCGCATCCAGCGCCTCTTTCGCCCCCAGCGGTTCGAACCCTTCGGCGACGAGCCAGTTGTTGAGCGTTTCTACCAGACGTTCGCGCAACAGGGCCGCCTTCATCACACCGCCGTTGAAGAGAATATGCGTCGGGCAGGCGAATCCGCTCTTGCCACGCCTGATCGTGGCGGCGTCCGGACTGTTGGCGGTCTGTTGCGCCAGGAAGCGGGCCAGATGTTTGGTGACCGCGGGGTCGGCGGCGTAAGGCAGGCCGAGTTCCTGAAACCCGATGCGACGCTGTCGAGCGGGCATCTCGGTGTTGGGCGTCAGCGGGAAGAAGCCCTCGACCAACGCCCGTTCGACGTCTTCGCGGAGAAGTTCGGTCTTGATCGTCCCGCCGACCAGTTTCGTGCCTTTGCCGAGGACGGTGATCGGCTGCTTCTTGCTTTTCGGCTCCGAGAAGAGCCTCTCCTTTGCGAGCCGGGCCTGATGCCAGAGCGATTGCAATTGCCAGGTGTCTATGCGGTGGCCGTCGTCCTCCAGCCGCTGCTGCAACAATCGGGCGAGCGACAGATCCATATTGTCGCCGCCGAGCAGGATGTGGTCACCAACGGCCACGCGCCTGAGCGCCAGTTCTCCGCCCTCTTCCGAGACCGTAATCAGGCTGAAGTCGGTCGTGCCGCCTCCCACGTCGCAAACCAGAATCAGGTCGCCGACCTTGACGCGTTTGCGCCAGGCGTCGCCGTGGGTCTCTATCCAGGCGTAGAAAGCGGCCTGTGGCTCTTCCAACAACGTGACGCGACGCAACCCCGCCTGCTCGGCGGCGCGCAACGTCAATTCACGCGCCTCTTCGTCGAACGAGGCCGGGACGGTCAGGAAGACATCCTGCTCGCTGAGCGCCAGCTCAGGCGCTTTTTTCGCCATCCGGCTGTCCCACAGACTGCGAAGGTATTCGAGGTAACGCGCCGACGCTTCAACAGGAGAAAGCTTCGGAACCTCATCCGGCGATTGCCAGGGCAGAATGGGCGCGGCGCGGTTGACCGCGGCGTATGAGAGCCAGGATTTGGCCGACGAGATCAGCCGCGCGGGGTTCTCAGCGCCGCGTTTGCGCGCCAATTCGCCGATCACAAACTGCGGATTTCGGTCCCAGGGCAGATTCAGACTGCCTTTCGGGAAATCCATCTCGCCGGGAATGAAGAGGAACGAAGGCAGCAGCGTGCGGTCTTCTACTTCACCGGGATTAGTAAGTTGCGGGATGGCGCCAACCTCGATGCGCGCTCTCTCTTCTGAAACCGTGTTATCAAAATAAGCCAGGGCAGAATTGGTCGTGCCCAAATCAATGCCAACTATATATCGCGTATCCACAATTTCCCTCTGGGGAGTGGGGAATGGGGAGCGGGGAATGGGGAGTGGGGAATGGGGAAGTAACTTCCCTGTCTCCCTGTCTCCCTGTCCCCCACTCCCCACTCCCCACTCCCTACTCCCCTTTTACATAATTTCCACTTCCGCAGGCGCAATAATCGAGCGTCCGCTGCTATCGGGTAACGGCGGCAGATTCACCTGTGAGGCGCGCCAGCCACGGTGGCGCAACATCCCACGGAGCGGCGGCCTGCCCGTAACGTTCCCGATCAGTTTGATCGCCGCCGGATCGAATCCTGGCTCGACGGTCACCGGTTGCCCCTCCTCGGAGGCGATCACCGGTTCGAGCGAGAGGTAATGGTCAATCGCCTTCCGGCAGCTTTCATGCACATCGCGCGCGGCGGCGCCGATCTGCGCATCCTGATAGGGCGCGATGTCCTCGGTGATGAAATCTATCAACCGCCCGTCGCGCTGCAACAAAGCGAGCATCTGCACGGCCCGATCCACTGACTCTAATGCAGGCGCCTCAAGCGTCGGCGCCTGGTCAAAGGCGGGCGCGGGTTGCGCTCGCTCCGGGACCAGCTCCGGCGCAATCTCCGCCGGGATGGCGCCTTTCGAGAGCACCGAGAAGAAGCACTGAAAGGCGTATGACAAACGTTTTCCAAATCCCATCATTTCGATACCTCTAAGGATTAGGCAGAGCTGAATTGACTCCCTCTACACAATAACTTCCTATGCTACGAGCCACCGGAGGCTTTAGCAACGGGTCAAATATTCGATTTTTGTCATCAAATTGTGTGCCGCCGGCGGCGGGTAACAGATAAATGATTGGCTGTCGGAATGTATTAAAAGGTAGAACCGGGCCGGCAGGTAAAGAATTAACCGCTATGGCAAAGCGGGCTGTGATCGTCGTTTCGGCCATCCAATCCAGCGGAAAGGAAAATGTAGGAAAGGAAAATAACAAATCCTCTATTTTCCTTTCCTACATTTTCCTTTCCGCTGGCCGAAACGATGATCAAGGCTGCAAAGCGTAATGTCCGGATTGACGGTAAGGCGCAATGTCCGGATTGATCCCCTTGCGGATCTGCGCGGCCCACTCCGCCAGTTCCTTACCGCGATGGTTGAATCGGGCGCATTGGTCCAGAAATCGCGCCACTGCTTCCCGTTCGCCCCAATCCACGAGTTGGCGCGCCAGCGTCATGTCAATGGTAGATCCGAGCAAAACTCGCGTGTAATGCTCGCTTAATTCCATGGACCAATCCTCGTTCGGGCGCGCCTTTTGACCGGCGAGCAGAGCCTGGTCAGCCAGGGGCTTGTCGCCTACCTCCAGGAATCGGGCCGCATTACGATAGATCGCCGCCTCGGCGCCAGGTTTTTTGACGTGCGCCAACCAGAGCTTCTTGCCCTGCTCGTACCCCGCGCGATCCCACGCCGGATCTATGTACATCCTGTGCCACTCGCGGCCTTCCCATCCCCAATGTGCCCTGACATCAGACGCTCAATAGCCTACAGTCGGCGACGGTGAAGGCGACGGCGGCGGCATTGGCAACGGTTTGCTTTCACTGACTCCGCTTCCCTCTTTCACGACATAAAGCTGATTGGCCGCGAGGTCGGTCAGCCTATCCACTTTCCCGCTCGGCCATTCGATTTCGACGCGCGTGACCTTGTCGTTGCGGTTCAGCCCGAAATTCAGCGGCGCTTCGCTCTGCGAGCAATAACTCGAACCGCTGTGTACCACGCGCCACTGCTTCGATCCGTCAGCCAGGGTGAGTGTGATCTTCGCGCCGATGCCGTCGCGGTTCGATTTATCGCCGATGGTTTTGAACCTGACGAAGCGCGCCTGATTGCCATTGTCGTTGCGCAGCAGATAGGCCGGGCCGCCGTTGGTCATCAGCAAAATGTCCTGATCGCCGTCGTTGTCGTAATCGCCATAAGCCGCGCCGCGTCCGACAACGGCTTTTTGGAACGGGCGGCCCGCGCGAGCCGTCGTCTCGGTGAATCTGGCTTTGCCTTCGTTGCGGAAGAGTTGCGGTTTCATGGCGTAGGTGATTTTCGGCTGGACCTTATTAATGTCGTCGGCGACGTGGCCATTAGCCATAAAGATGTCCGGTCTGCCGTCGAGGTCGTAGTCGAAGAAGAACACGGCGAAAGTCAGCGAGAGCATGGTCGCCCGGCCGACGTTTGAAGCGGGGGCATCGTCAATGAACAGGCCCTTGCCCTGGTTGCGGAAGATGGCGAGCATCTCGTTGGAGAAGTTGCCGACGATGATGCTCGGATTGCCCGAGCCGTCAATGTCCGCAAAATCGGTTCCCATCCCGCCGCGCGCCTTGCCGTCCTCGCTGAGCGCCACGCCCGCGGTCAAGGCCGTTTCGGTGAACGTTCCCTTGGCGCCGTTGTTTTTGTAAAGTTTGTTCGGCTGCGTGTCGTTGGCGACGAAGATGTCCGGCCAGCCGTCTCTGTCGTAATCAACGATCGCCACGCCGAGCGATTTGCCCGCCGGGTCGAGCAATCCGGCCTTTTCAGTCACGTCAACAAACTTCCCGCCAACGTTGTGATAGAGCCTTGAACTCTGGCCCTGATATTTCTCCGGCGTGCAATAACTCTTGTTGACGTTGTCGAGCGCGCAGAAGACGTCCGTTTCCGCGGACCATTCGACGTAGTTGCAAAGGAAGAGGTCGAGCCGCCCGTCCTTGTCGTAATCGAAGAACGCCGACGACGAAGAGAAGTAACCTGGCGAGGTCAGCCCGGCCCGCGCTGTCACGTCAGCGAACTTCCCATTGCCGCCGTTGCGATAGAGCCGGCTCTGGCCCAGCGCCGTGATGAAGATGTCCACGAAGCCGTCATTGTCATAATCGCCAACGGCCACGCCTTGTCCGTAGATCGGCTTTGCCAACCCGGCGGCCGCTGTGACATCGGTAAACGTGCCGTTCTGATTGTTGTGATAGAGCGCCGGCGTCGAACTGACCTTCTTCGGCGCGTCGGCAAAGCTGGTTGAATTGATCAGCAAAACGTCCTGCCAGCCATCGTTGTCGTAATCGAGAAACGCGCAGCCCGAACCGTTCGTCTCCGGCAGGTACTTTTTACCGAACGCTCCGTTGTTGTGTCTGAAGCGAATGCCGGCCTGCGCGGTCACATCGGTGAACGTGACATCGGCGAATTTGGCGGGCAATGGCGGCAGCGTTGCGGACGGCGAGGGAGAGCCGGGTGATGAAGAAGATTCCGGAGTTGCGCGGGCCGCCGAAGCATTCGATGAACCCGCGCCTGCGTTTTCGGATCGGTTGTTCTGGCAAGCCGCTCCGGGCAGCGCGAGAGAAATAATGATGGCGAAAAGCAGCGCTTTATTTTTCATGCGTGATGTTTGATCCGGCTCCATATTATTCCAGATGTTGATTGTGCCCCTACAATAGCACGCCGGATTCTTCAATTCACACTGATCGAGGCCGGTTTGATTACTGCCGGAATAAACGAGCGATCAATCAGGTCTTTCATCTCAATCGGCTTCTCCAGAATGCCCGCCTTCAAAGCCATATCGTGAATCTTCTGCAGCTCTTCATCGGTCGGCGTCAGCATCCGGTAGCTGACGCGATCGGGCGGCTGGGTCAGCACGTAGCGCACGACTTTCTCATCCTGCCGGAAATAGGGCGCGGCGACTTTGGCGGCTTCCAGACGGTGCGTTTCGGCCCATTCGCCGCTTTCGGCGATGCCGCGCACGAGGTCTTTCATCACCGCCGGGCGCTCCTTAATCAGCTTCTCGTGGACGACCAGCACGCACGAAATGAAGCGCGGCCAGATGTCTTTGGCGTGATAGAGTACGCGCCCCGTGCCGTCAAGCTCGGCTCTGGCGGGATGCGGTTCGCCGACGAAGTAAGCGTCAATCGCTTTGGCCGCTAGCGCGCCTGGCATATCGGGCGGAGGCAGTTCGACGAATCTGATCTCGTCCGGCTTCAGGCCCTGGTCTTCCATCAACTTGTGGATGACCAGATTCTGGTTGCTGTACTTGCTTGGAATGGCGAAGACTTTACCACGCAGGTCGCGCAACGATTTCGCCGTACTATTCTTTTGCACCATGACTGTCGAGCCGTCGCGATGGCCCAAATATAGAATCTTCACCGGCATGCCCTGCTCTCGCAACTTCATGGCCAACGGCGCGATCATGAAGGTCGCCTCCAATCGCCCGCCCTTGATTGATTCGACAATTGTCGGAAAGTCCGTGAAACGTTGCGACTCGAACCGGGTCGTCGCGCTGGCGCGGGTCGCGAAATCCGTCACCGGGCATGTCAGGTGACAGGTCACAGGCAGAAAACCGACATTGAGTTTCTCGCGAGCTTCGCCGGCCTGGCCAATCTGGTTAGCTGTCTGCTGTGAGCCACGCTGCCACGGTTTGTAGCGCAACAGGCCGAGCGCGGCGATGACTGCGATAACTCCAATGATCCATCGTGTGGCGGAAGATCGAAACATAATGACTACTCCCTCTAGACAGTTTGCGCTACGGTTGCCGAGTCGTGCTCGAACCCAAGTTCCGTCAGAATGCGATGCGTCGCGTTGACTACTTCCGGATGCGTCAGGTCGCGCGGTCGCGGCGCGTCAATGCCCAACTCGTATCGGATCTGCGCGGGGCGTTCGGTCAAGACGATCACGCGGTCGGCAAGCTGAGCGGCCTCTTCGATGTCGTGCGTCACCAGCGCCACGGTACGCGGGCGTTCCTGGAGTAGTCGCGCCAGTTCCTGCCGCATCCGCAGCCTGGTCAGATAATCGAGCGCCGAGAACGGTTCATCCAGGAGCAGAATGTCAGAATCGCCGGCCAGCGCCCGCGCCAACTCGACGCGCTGTCGCATCCCGCCCGAAAGCTGATGGGGGTAATGACGCTCGAACCCTTCCAGCCGGATCAGACTCACCATTTCACTAACCTGCCGCCCGCGTTCTTTCTCATCTCTGATGTGACGCAGGCTGAGCGCGATGTTCTCCGCGACCGTCTGCCAGGGGAACAACCCGTCCTGCTGATAGACCATCCGCACGCGGCCTTCGCTATTGATGGCGCCGGACGAAGGTTGATCGTACCCCGACAGCAGGTTCAGAAGCGTCGTCTTGCCGCAGCCCGAAGGGCCGACGACGGCCACGAATTCGCCGCGCATGATTTCCAGCGACAACTCGCGCAACACTTCCACGGGCCCGAATGAGCGTGAAACCTTATTCAATTGCAAAGCTCTGTTATTCACCATCGGGCAGCTTCAGACAAAAACGGTACACCCGCGTTCTTCCGCTCGTCGAACCCAGTCGGGGAGGATCAATAACTTGTTCCATCTCAAATCCAGCTTCTCCAGGTTCGTCAACTCCACAAGACTGGCGGGCAAGTTGATCAACTCATTTGCCCGCAAATCCAGATACCTGAGATTCGCCAGTTTCCCCAGCGACTCGGGAAGCGACGCCAGCCTGTTATTTCGCAAATCCAGATCGGTGAGATTTGCCAGGTCGCCGAGCGATTCAGGAAGCGACGTCAACTGGTTCCCTTGCAGGATCAATTTCTTCAGACTCGTCAGGCCTCCCAGCGTTTCAGGAAGGGACGCCAGTTTATTGTTCATCAAATGCAATTCTCTTAGTTTGTTCAACTGGCCCAGCGAGCCGGGGAGAGAGGAAAACTGATTGTTGTAGAGCCGAAGCTCTATCAGGCGTGTCAAATTCCCAACGGATTCGGGAAGAGACGGCAGTTGATTATCCGTTATGTTCAGGTAGAGAAGGCTGCCCAGATTTCTCAGCGAGCCGGGCAACGAAGTCAGGCGATTATTGCTGATATAGAGAAACGTCAGGTTTTGCAGATTCCCGATCTCTTCGGGCAGAAAAGCCAATTCGTTATGGCCTAAATCCAGCATTTGAAGCTCGGTCAAATTTCCAATGTCTTCGGGGAGAAATGAGAAATGATTCTCCGCCAGGTTCAATTTCCAAAGGTTCGTCAACCGCCAAACCGACTCGGGGAGAGAGGTCAATTGGTTACTGTATAAACTCAAGGTCCTCAGGTTTGTCATCTGCCCAATACTCACGGGCAGCGAACTCAGCCGATTCCTGTCCAGATCCAGCTCTTCCAACATAACCAGTTGACCCAGAGATTCAGGGATCGTGGTTAATTGCCGGTCCGACAGGTCCAATACTCGTTGCCCGCCCAGATCGTGAGTTGAGAGTGGAAGACTATTCGCCATATTTTGGGTTCTTAACTAAGGAGAAGAGAGAGTACGGAAAAGACGGAAATAACGGAACAAACGGAAGAAGACATGGAACCAGCCCGAAAATTTCCGTTTGTTCCGTTATTTCCGTCTTTTCCGTACTCTCTCTTGGCTGTCTTGACTCACGAACTTAATGCCATTGCGCTACCGCTCCCTGTGCCGTTCACTTACCGCTCATACCCCCACCGCACACTCGGAATCTTCGTCAGTCGCACCAACACGCGATCAATCACGACGCCGATCAACCCGATCACGATCATTTCAACCACCAGCAGGTCGGTGCGCAATCCGTTGCGCGTATCCATCACCGCGAAACCGAGTCCGTCGCGTCCGGCGATCATCTCGGCGGCGACCACCACGAGCCACGCAAGCCCCGCCGTCACGCGCAACGTCGTGATCACCTGCGGCATGATCGCGGGCAGCGTGACGTTCGTCAGTTTCTCGAACCCTTGCAGGCCGTAATCCCGCGCGACGCGAAAATAGACCGCCGGAATGTTCGCCACGGCGGCCATCGTCGCCAGCGCAACCGGGAAGAACGCGGCCAGGAAAATCAAAAAGATCGAAGCCGCGTCGCCAACCCCGAACCACAAGATCGCAAACGGTATCCACGCCAGCGGTGACAGGTTGCGGAAAAAATTGATGATCGGCAGAAAGGCCAACCTCGCCGCCAGCTTCTGTCCCAGCCACAAACCCATTGGGATGCCAGTCACCACCGCGATCGCAAAGCCGCAGCTCACGCGAAAGAGCGAAGTGATCAGATCGTTGAACAGGCGGCCGCTGCGAAGCTCTTCGCCAAAACCGCGCAGCACGGCCAGCGGCGACGGGAAGGCGCTTTCGTGAAAAACCCCTGTCTTCCACACTACGGTCCACACCGCGATGAGAACTGCGACCACAGCCAATGGAAGAAGTATTGATCTGATTTTGTCCAGCTTGTCTATTATCACTTGCCATATGCCATATGAAATATGGCTTTAGGTTGTGGGTATTAGGTTTTAGCGGGCGCCTGCTTTCTCGCCGTCCACCAGATTTCAAATGCGAGCGCCACAGGGCCGACAATCGTCAGCGCGTAATACGGCGCGTGAATGTTTTCAGCCAATCGCAAGACCATCTCCATCGCCGCCACCAGGAACGCTACCAGGCACTGCGCCCACCTCTGTTTCACCGTCGTTCTCGGATCGGTGATCATGAAAAAGATGAAGAGCTGATACATCGGCCCGGTGATCGGCGCGACTTCGGCCAGGAAGCCGTGGCCGGTGATCAAGCCCCTCAGCGCCGCGAAAACAATGAAGGAGGCTACATAGGTCGCAGTAATATGGAACCGCTTCACGCGCCAGGTAATGAGCGCCCCCAACACCCAAACAATTATCAATGGCCATTTGTCATTGCCCCATTGGATGCTCAGCGTTGAAACCGCTTCCGGCGCCAGCAACAATAGCGCGCAGATGGCGAAGTTCGATGGGTTCCAAAGGTGGCGGCCCTTCCAGCGGATCACATACTTCGATGTGATCGAGATCGCGCTGCATAACGCATACGGCCAGAACGCCGGCGAACGAATGAGGATGCCGACGCTGATGCCGGAAATATATGAGCTGGCCAGGTGCGGAAATTTGCCGTAAAACAATCGTCCCAGCGCAAGCTCGAGCAGCATGGCCACGCCGATGGCGAGGGCCGTTCGAGTGAAGCTTTCCAGCAACCCATACGAAATCTGACCGACCAGCAGAATTGACGTGATCAACATCGGCGCAAGGTAACGATTCTCGATGCTGAAGAATCGCGACAGCGCGGATGCCGATTTCGCCTGTGCGGCGTCCGGTTGTGAAGATGGCGCGGCTGCGACTTCCGAAGTCATACTGGTTCCCGTGATTGTCTCCGGCATGATCTTACGCCTCCTTCAATTTGTGGATTTTGTTGGTCTCCGGCGCGCGGATGGTTTGCGTCTTCCCCGACGGCCAGCGAATCTCGACTCGATCAACGCTTGCGCCTTTGCCCAAACCGAAATGCAGGCGCCGCTGATTCTGCGAGCAGAAACCGCTACCGCCGGTGACTTCCTGCGCCTGCTGCTGGCCGTTCCAGAAGATCCGCGCCTGAGCTCCGATGGCGCTGCGATTGCTGTTCGCGCCTTCCAGATCGAAGGCGATCCACTTGTTGTCGGGCGCAACGGTGTTTTTGTACAACAGCGCCGGGCCTTTCTGATTCGCGACCACCACGTCGAGCTTGCCGCTGTTGGTGAAATCGCCCAGCGCGACCGAGCGCCCGTCGTAGACATCGGTCACGCCGACGATCTGCGCGACCTCTTTGAACTGTCCCGCGCCGTCGTTGATCCAGACCTTCTTCTGCTGATAGCCCGACAGGCTGCGGTTGTTCATCGGCGGCCAGTTCTTCGCGTCGGAGATGATCGCCGTGTTACCGCCTGTTACTTTCGAGTAGTCGTACCAGTAACTGCCATTCCTGTCCGCCGAGATGTAGCCGTTGACCAGGTAGATGTCCTGATACCCGTCGTTGTTCAGATCGCCGAATTGCGCGCCCCAGCTCCAGCCGCCGATCTCGACGCCGAGGTCGCGCGCCAGGTTGTCGAACTTCAGGTTCTCGCCCGAAGTCCCCGCGCGCGGAACCCAAAGATTGTTCCCCTGAATCAACACGCCCTCTTCGGAGATGTTCGAGACGTATATCGCAAAGGCGCCGCGATTGAGCGCGTCGCCGATTGCAGCGGTCATTCCACTCTTCGGCGCAAAGCCGATCCCGGTCTGGCTGCCGACTTCGCGGAACTTCTTGCCGCCGTCGTTGAAGAACAATTCCGAGACGCCGTAATCGTTGGCGATGAACAGATCGGGATACCCCGTGCCGCGCAGATCAGCCGCGACCGCCGCCAACGCCCACCGGCGCGACTTGATGCCGAGATGTTCGGCGACCTCTTCAAACTTTCCTCCGCCGAGATTGTGGAAGAGGTACTTGCGCCCGCCGTTCTGCGCGTATTCGAAACTTTCGGGCATCATCTTCGTGTCGGCCAGATTCCATAGATCGATCTTCTCGTCGTAATACCCGGCGATGAAAAGGTCGAGGCGCCCGTCGCGGTCGTAATCGAACCAGATCGCGCTATTGGCGTTGATCCATTTGGGAAATCCGGCCTGCTCGCTGACGCGCGTGAAGCCTTTGCCGCCGTCGTTGTGATAAAGCTCCGGCCTTCCCCACTTGTAAACGAACAGGTCTTCGTACCCATCGTTGTCGTAATCGCCCCAGACCGCGCCCATCGAAACGCCGTTTTTGCGCGAGTTCTCCCCATTTCCCCAATTGTCTCCGAGCATCTCGCTGAACCGGCCGTTTCCCAGGTTCTTGAAGAGGATATTACTCTTGCCTTCTTCGCTGTTGGTCAGGTAGACGTCCTGCCAGCCGTCGCGGTCGAAATCCACCACCGAAACCGCCGCGCCCATCGAGGCGATCTGCGGCATGATGTGATCGAGCTTCGGGTCGAGCTTCGGCGCGGCGTGAGTGAAGTTGACGCCCGACGCTTTGGCCGATTCCTGGAAGCTAAGGCCGTAGCGGGCCAGCGCCGTCGAAGCGTTCGCGGTTGTGGGCGCCGGCTCCTTGCGCGCCGAGAGACGTTTGATGACGAACGGCGTGGCGAGCAGTCCGATGAAGAAGACGGTCAGAATGATTCGGAGAGTACGAGATTGCATCGTCGTTACAGGTTTGTCAGGCGGCTTCGCTCGCCGGGTATACGCCATGCTTGAACATCTCAAACCACGTTCGAGTATCAGCTTTATCGGAAAATCCGACTGAAACGACCTCGAACTTTCCTGATTTGTTGATTTCACATAAGGCATGAGCCAGTTCCCAATCCGCCAGGCCATCGAATACAAGGAAGTACGCTTTAGGTTTCATAGTGTCAGCCCTCACTTAGGGAAAATCATCGGCACGTCAGCGTATTTATTCAAGCGCGCCTGATCATAGCCCGTAACCTTCCATATACTTCTTGTTGTAAGACAGATCGGTCGGTCCCCCGTCGTCAATGATCCCGATGTAGTCCTTGGCTAGTTCAGCCACAGTTACAGGTTTTTCTTCCAGCTTCGCTAGATATTCCTGTAACGCTTCGAGGATGATTGCGGCTTTTGTCTTTTTGCGTTTCTTTGCCGTCGTTGTCAGCTTCTCATCGAGGATCTTCGGTAGTTTGATGGATAAAGCGGTCATTGCTCATTGCTCCCATCAACGCTCTCGCAACGCCTTCAAAAACTGGTCCGGCGTCACATAGCGTGTGTGATAAGTCTGCCAGTCCTGTGGATTCCGTTTGTAAGCCGGGTCATCCTCGAGCCTGCCCGGAGCGACATTGTAATCCTTCAGCCCGTGATACGGCAGCGGCAGCACTGTCTTTGAAAACGTCGAATTCAGATCGCCGTCCTTGATCCACCCGTCGCCCACCATCACGTAATCGCGCGTCCAGCCCGCGGGCGGCGGCGGCAGGGCGGCGAACTTCAAGCGGATTTCATCACCCGCGTTGACGATCACCATCCGGTCGTCAATCTTCTCCAGCAGTTCGCGCACTTCGCCGTGCCGCGTGTAATAGCCGATCAGATCGCGCCACTTCTGAGCGGTTCCTTCGAGCCGGTTGTAATCAGGCAGTTCGGGCGACGAATCGCTCGCTTGCGTGAATTTTGAAAAGCCGCGATAACGCAGTTCGGCGGACGACAGGTTGATCCGCTGCGTTTTGAACGTCGCTTCCGGCAATGCTTCAGCCCATTCCAACCTATCCCAGTAAATCTCCATGCTCGTCCGCAATCGCAGTTTGCGCGGAGCGCCGGGTCGAAAGACATTGTTCAGGTCGAGCACGACGGTCTTCAGCTTGCCCGCCGGAAAGCCCAGGCCCGATTTCGCAGTGGCCCAATTGCCCTGCGCATCGGGCGTTTCAATGCTCAAACCCTGCGGTGGCGGATAACCGGTCTGGCTGTAGGCGATGTTGATCGAGCCGTCGGTCGGATGCACGAAGCCGTCGCCGATCAGATAAAGCTGTTTGTCGCGCGGCGCGTCGGCAGGCAGTTCAAGCTCGACCCAGTGATCGCGCGTGACGCCTTGATAACGGCCTTTGCCGAACGTGTCGAGGTACTTCTGATCCGGATCGCGCACGACATTCGACACATCCTGCCCGAGATCGTCCAACGCCTTGGCAAAGGCTTTTGGCGCGCTCGTCGCATAAAGCTTCAGTGGCGGCGGCGGCACGGCGAAGCGCTCGTCGGCGAAGACCTCAGTTCCCCGCGGATGATCCACGACCATCAGCGAGTAATGATCAATGTAATAAGCCTCCCACAACTCCGCCGTCACTCGCAGGTCATAAAACCCATCGCGCGGCGCAAGCTGGTCGCCGCGAATCTTGAACCATTCCTCAGTCTGATAAATGCCCGCGACTACCTGCGCGTTGATATGTAACCCAAGCGCGGGCGACCACGGCGCGGTGTCCTTGACGTAGCTGACCTGCTTTCCATCCCACGCGAAGAGCATCGGACACGAGCCTTTCAACCGCTGCTCGGCCAACACCGATTGGTCCGCCTTCAATTCAAACTCCGCCTGCGCCGAGCCGTTTGGCCAGACAATGCGCGCGACATCGGTCTGCGTATTCTCGCCCAGCCCGAAGTGGAGAATTGGAGAGGTAATGACCTGCTTCTGCGTCAGCAGCCCGGAGCGGATTTCGATCTCGCCGCCGATGCCGAAGGAGTTGATGCGCTGATCGCCGGTGGCTTTGGCGGCGCGGGTGCGGATGGTTTGGGAGTGATAGTTCTTTGCGCCTCGATTGATCAACCGCACCGGTTGCAACTCTGGAGTGAAAGCCAGCAGGTCTACGCGCCCGTCGCCCGTCAGGTCAGCGGCGGCGGTAGCGAATGAATACCCCGGATCAAGGTGGCGCAGGCTCTTAGCTGGCGAGCCGTTCAACCACAATCTATTGCCAGCCACTACATCGAGCGCCCCGTTGTTATCAAAATCGTGGATCAGAAGCGACCCGGAGCCCGGAGTTGGCGGAACGGGGGCGCCTTCTACTTGCCGCCCAAAGACCTCCGCTATCTCCCAACCCGCGCCACTGCCTTTATCTGACAGGCGCTTCAATACGTAGTAGTAATCCAGCAAAAGCAGATCCAAAGCGCCGTCGCTGTTGATGTCAGCCGCGCCGATTTTGAAAATCGGCCCAAAGCCCTCTGGGATAGCGCGCTCGCGGAAAGCCCCGAGCCGCTCATTGCTGAAAACTTTCACTCTGAAATTACGGTCGAGCAGCGACGCGTCCGGATCGCCGTCACCGTCGAGGTCCGCATAAACGAAGTCGCGCAGTTTATCCGCGCCCGCAAATGGCCGCAACTCCTTGAACATCCCGTCGCCGTTATTTCTCAGCGCCAGCGGCTCTCCTTCGTCCGCGCCGAGCACGATGTCCAGGTCGCCATCAAGGTCAATGTCCGCTGGCCACGCCCCGTTATAAGCGGCAGTGGTTAGCTCTGAAGACAAGCCCATTTTGAATGTGACATCGGTGAACTTATCGCGCGATTCCTGGCGATAAAGTTTGAATCCGCCGCTACCCGCCATGAACAGATCGGTCTTGAAATCGTAATCGGAATCGAGACCGATGATGCCGTTAGACAGGGCCTCGGATTCGGCCGTACCGGGAAAAGGGAGCGTCACATTGCCTACCCGCGCATCGCGCCCGTTCGCCACGACCACCGTCGGCGGCCCTTCGCTGTCGAGTGATACCAACCCCGCCCAATATCGCTTCCCTGAGCCAACGCTGATGGGCTCAACGTTGAAAGAGATCGACTCATCCGGCGGCGCGGGCTCGGAACTCGGCGACGGCAGTTTGATGAACTTCAGGAACGGCTCGCCAACAAACTCAGCCGGAGTCTTCACCGTGTTCAAACTCTGCCGATAATCCGGCACGCGCGCCAGCACGTTGCGCAGAAACGCGACCTGCGGCGCGGCGGAGCGCGGATTCTCGCTCGAGGCCGCCTGCTGCAAGGCGGCCATCTGCTGCTTCGCTTCTTCGGGCCACGAGGCTGATTTTTCGGCGAGCTTCGCGACGGTCTTTTTCAGCGTCTCGCCATCGCCGCGTTTGGCCGCCAATCGTGTGACATCCAATAACACGGCCAGGTTGTCGGGTTGCGTTTCGAGAATCTTTTCGAGCAACGCTTGAGCTTCGGCGTCGCTGGTATCGGCGCCCTGGCGTTCGGTCTCTTGAGCAAGCGCATAGAGCGCGCGCAGGTTTTTCGGATCCAGATCGACGGCCTTTTTCAAATGCGCGGTGGCTTCGGGCAGTTTGCCGCGTTTGCTTTCGATCAATCCGAGCAGCGCTTCGATCTGGCTGTTGTCGGGCGCGAGCGAGCGGGCCTTCTCGACTTTTTCATAGGCCGTGTCGAACTCCTGCTGGCGCACGGCGAGCAATCCCAGATTGGCCCAGGCGGCAGGCTCGCCGGGTGCGATCTCCGTGGCGCGGGTCAGCTTCTCTTTCGCGCGCACGTCTTCACCGGTCTGCAACCCGGCCAGGCCGACGTAAAACGCCGTGACCAGATCGCGGTATTCCTTTGAATCAGGTTTGGGCAATCCGGCGTTGCGCTCGCAGGCGGTGAAAGTGAGGAGAAGAGAGAGTACGGAAAAGACGGAAATAACGGAACAGACGGAAAATCTCAGGCTGGTTCCAGGACTTCTTCCGTCTGTTCCGCTATTTCCGTCTTTTCCGTACTCTCCCTTCGCTATCTTGAATGCATTCATTCCGGTGGATACCAGTCTTCCCTCTTCCCGCGTCCGACCCCCAAGGCATCGGCGACGCGATTGATGTAATTGAACCAGGATGCAATTAGAGTAATTTGCAGGATGGCGGTATCGTTAAAACCGACCGCGCGCAATCTATCATGATCTTGCGGCGTCAGGCGAGTCGCATCCTTCGTCAACTGCACTACATAATCCAACATCGCGCGATCCTGTTGGCTGATTGGCGCCTGGGCGTAATCTTCGCGCAGACTGGCCACCAGCTTTTCATCCAATGTCACCATACGCAGAAACTCCGCGTGTGATTCCACTCAATAAAAACACCGGTTCACGACCGAGACCATCGTCGCGATCATTTCGTGCTGCGAGCGGCTCAAAGGCAAATCGGTCGCCATCATCGCTCCGAAGGCGCCGAAGATATGATAAAGCGCGTCGGGCATCAGCGTGTGCGACGCGACGATGCTGTCGCCGCCGGGCGAAACCGGCGACGCGTATTCTTTCGGGTACATCGCGCGCTGAGCTTCCATCATCCGCCGCAACTTCTCGTCGGCGTCTTCCATCGGAATCGTGCGAATCCAGGTCATTGTTCATTCTCCTCTTGATGAATCAGTACCGCGAGCGGCAGCGAGCGGATGGCTGGGATGCGCCATCTGCGGGAAGCCGCGCTCGCTACCGCTCGCGGTACTGACTCGAAAAAATCGGATAAGAGCCGAGCCGCAGCATCATCAGCGCCGCGACCACCGTGGCCACGCCGCAGAACAGCAGCGCCAGCCGGTAAGAACCCGTACGATCGAATCCCGCGCCCATCAACACAGGCCCGAGCGCGCCTCCCAGCGGCACGGTGATGAACAGATAGCTGTATATTTCGCCGAACGACCTCAGCCCGAAATATCGTCCGACCAGATACGGAATCGTAGCCGACTCCGCGCCATAGCCGAAGCCGATCAGCATCGCCGCGAAATAGGCGCTCCCCTCCGTCGCTCCTCCAAAGAGCAGAAAGATCCCGGCGGCGACCAGGCTGAATGCAATCGTCGGCACGCGTTCCGCGGGCAGCAGGTCGAGCAGGTAACCCATCCCCAGCCGTCCGACCATTCCCGCCGCGCCCATCAACGACGCCGCGAAGGCCGCGTTTACAGGCGTCATCCCGCGATCTTTCAGCATTGGGACGAGATGAATCATGCATGCGTGAATGCTCAAGGAGATGATGAAAAAAGCGAAGATCAGCAACCACAGCAGGCTGCCGCGTAACGCTTCGCCGCGCGTCAGCCCATCAGCCTGCGCGCCAGATGCGCCCTGTTCAGACTTGCGTATATTTGTTGATGGCTCTTTGAGCAATAGAAATAACAACGGAACCGCGACCAACAACACCGCTCCGCCGGAGATCGCATATGCGTTCCGCCAGCCGAACCGATCCAGCAGGCCCTGCGTCGCCGTGGGCCAGATGACGCCGCCAATAGCCGTGCCGCTCATCGCCAGTCCCAGCGCCAGTCCGCGACGTTCCGTGAACCAGCGCGAGATCAAACTCGCGTGCGGCACCGCCGAAGTCCCCGGCCCGACCAGACCGAGCAGTAAAAAGACCGCGTACAAATGCCACAAATTCGGCGTCAACAACGACAACGAAGCGTACAACGCGCCGAACGCCACCATGCAGACCAGGATCGGGCGGCGCGCGCCGAAACGATCAGCCAGCCATCCGGTCAACGGCATCGTCAGCATCGCCGTCAGCGTCGCCAGCATGAACGCCAACGAAACCTGCGTGCGCGACCAATGAAATTCATCGCACAGCGTCGTCAGAAAAACGCCGAACGCGTTGACCAGTAATGACCCGAAATGCAGGAACAACCCGACGGACGAAGCCGCGACCACCAGCCAGGCCGAACGCCGCCTCGCCGTCTCCATCGTTGTTCCCGCAGGAATTGTTTCGACTGTTTGCATAGAGCGTCAATCTCAGGCAAAAGGAGGACGCTGGTACACTACCGCGCGCGTAAGCAAGCGGATGACCGATAAGACAGCCGCTTGCTTACGCGCGCGGTACTGTGCCCCTTTTAAAAGCTGAATTTCGCCGCGACCTGAAACGCGCGCGGGCCTCCCGATCCGAACACTCCGCCAGCGGTCGTGACAGGGCTGCCGAAACCCGACGAGCGCAGATAGCCAGGATCGGCCGGATTGTTGCTGTCGCGCGTCAACACGTTCGAGAAGCCGGAATAATTCACATTCGAGACGCCCAGGATGTTCGTCACGTTGAAGAGGTTGAAGACCTCGACGATCGGTTCCAGCCGCGCCTTCTCACCCAATCGGAAGACCTTCGACAGGCGCAGATCGAAGGAGCTGAACTTGTCATTGAAGCGCGCGTCGTCACGCGCGAGCGGCAACGGCTGCCTGTTCACGCCACCCGCCGTATTGAGCTGTTGCAGGAAGCCGTTCAGCTCCGCGCCCGTCTTGAATAGACGGCCGCCGGCGTTGCGTTGCAGAATCGGGACGCGCGAGCTTGCATCGGGCAACAGGATATCCATCGGCGCGCCGGAAGCCAGCGTCACAATAGGCGCGAGTTGGAATCCGTAAGGAAGTTCAACCGCGCCGGAAAACGTGAAGTAATGGCGGCGGTCATTCGGCGTCGGCCCGTATTCGAGCTGCAGATTGTTCGGATTGATCGGCCCATTGGAAAATGGAATCTGATCGTCGTTAGCGTAGTTGAACGCCTTCGACAGCGTATACGACGCGCGGAACTGATAGCGGTTCGCGAACCGTTTTTCCAGGCTCAGCAGCAAGCCGTCGTATTTCGTCTTCACGCTCGATTCCAGATTGACGACGCGATCTGGACCACCCACGACCGGGTTGTCCACGGGATTAGGGAACGCGCGCCCGATGATGAAATGTGTACCGAAGTTGTGCAGGTAATCGGCGCGCATGACCAGGTCTCGCGCCAGTTCGCGCTGGACGCCGAGATTGAACTGCTGAACCATCGGGTTTTGCAGGTTGTTGTCGATGATGTTGATGCCCGAAGCGCCCGCGCCCGGCAGGATGAAGCCGGTGAACGGGTTGCCGAGCGTCGGCGCGAAGGAACGAAAACGGCCCGTAGCCGGGTCAATGAAGATCTGGGCGCCCGTAGCAGGGTCTGTCAGCGCGTTGCCGGCGCGAACTTCTATCGCCAGCGCGCGTCCGTCCAACCCGCGTTCGAGCGAAGCGATTTCGAGCGTGACGCGGTCGTAATAGATCCCATAACCGCCGTGAACACTGGTTTTGCCATCGCTCGCCGCCCAGTTGAAGCCGATGCGCGGAGCGAAATTGTTCAGGTCCCGTTTGCGCTCGCCGCGATAGAACGATTGGACGATTGGATTTCGGTTCGCGTACCAGTCGTTGTTGTTGACGTTAGTGTCGAGTTCGTATCGCAATCCCAGATTCAATGTCAGGTTCCGCGACACGCGCCAATCGTCCTGCGCGAAGAGCGCGAAGTGATTGTTGTCTATGTCGGCGAGTAACAAAGATTGAGTCGGTTTCGAGCTGCGCAGCGTGACGGCGAAGAGCAGATCGTTGTCATCCACTCTGCCGTCGCCGTTGAAATCGGCCTGGGCGAAATCCTGCACGAACTCGATGCGTCCCTGCTGAAACACGCCGAGGTCGAAGAGCGAATCCACGCGTTGAACATCGGCGCCGAATTTGAACGCGTGCGCGCCGCGAATCAGCGACAACGCGCCGGAAAATTGCAGCCGGTTGACCTTCGCCGCCTGCGGCACGCGGAACGACACGCCGTCCAAAATCGAAGGAAAGGTCAGCTGCGGGCCAATCGTCAGCGGAACCGTGTTGTTGTGAAAGTTGTTGACGCTGAAACTGAAGCTGTTGACGACGGTCGGAGTAAACACGCGAACCCAGTTCGCCAGAAACGCCTGATGATCATTGTTGAGCTTCTGCCGCTGCGAAGCGGAGCCGATGGCGCGGTCCAGCTTGGTCGCGCCAATGTCTTCGAGCCGCTCAATCGCGTAACGGAAATTGAAGCTGTCATGATCGGAAGGCCGCCAGTCACCGCGCGCGAGTCCGAGCAGATCGTCGTGCGGCGCGGGCGCGAAGCCACGTCGAATCCGGCGCGCGGCCACGTCGCGTTCGCCGACCAGCACGGCGCCATCCTGATTGCGATACTCGAACGCGCCAAACCACCACGCGCGCTCCTTTTTGAGCGGGCCTCCGAGCGTCGCGGCGTATTGCTGCCTGTCAAAAGGCGGCTTTCGATTGCTACGATCAAAGGTCGCGGGCAATCCCTGCAACCGCCGGTTGCGCTCGAAGAATGAAAACGAGCCGTGCAGGTCGTTGGAGCCCGCTTTGGTCACGACGTTGATGACCGACGAAGCCGAACGACCGAGTTCCGCGGAATAACGATTGGTGGCGATCTGGAACTCCTGCACCGCGTCCTGCGAGATGTTTATGAGCGGCCCGCCAACCGCGTCGTCGTTGTTGTCCGTCCCGTCAATTGTGATGTTACCGCCACGCCCGAGCTGTCCGGCTGAAGAGATGATGACGCTGCTCGTCTTGGTCGGGTCGAAGTTTGGCGCGGGCGTGTTGCCGGGAATGAGCAACGCGAGTTCCAGATAGTTGCGGCCGTTGAGTGGAAGGCGCTCCACTTCGCGATCATGAACAACCCCATCTATTACCGCCGAACCGGTATTGACCAGAGGGTAATTGAACCGGTCATCCAGCGTGATCGTCACTTCCGGCCCGCTGGCTTGAAGCGTTCCATCGAATACGGCCGGCTGTCCGACGTTAAGTTCGATTAGCCGAGACAGACTCTGGGCGAATCCGGTCGCGCGGACTTTCACCTCGTATTTCCCTGGCGGAAGATTAGGCAAGGCGTATCCCCCTTCGCTGTTCGTAACAGTCTCGCGCTTCGCGCCAGTGGCTTTATGAACGGCTGTGACTTTCGCGCCTACAATCACCGCGCCGTTAATATCCGTGACGCGCCCGCTCAAAGTCGCGGTAACAGCCTGTTGCGCGAGAACAGGAAAAACACAGATCGTGATGAGGAAGAGAGAGAAGATGGCTTTTTTCATGTCGTCCTTTTAATTCGAATGATTACCGGCTCGCCCGAAAGTCCGAGCCATAGACTTCGCGGTAGACGCGAATCGCCTCGTCTTCGGAAGGCAGCCGCAGCCCGTCGGTGAAGCGGTTCATGTAGGCGAAATTGCAGGTTTGCAGTAGCGCTTCCAACGCGCCCTTCTCCTGAAATTCGGCCTTCAGCGCGGCGTAATCGGCGTCGGTGATCGAAGTAACATCGCGGGTCAGTTTGCGGGCGAAGGTGACGGCGATTTTTTCTCGCGCAGTCAAAGCTTCGTCGTTCTTCCGCATAGCTTGCAACTTCGCCGGATCGACGCCGAGGCGGCGCAGGCCGAGCACTTGATGCAATGTGCAATAACGACAGCCATTCGCCATCGAGACGGCAAACGAAATCTGGAGCTGAATGTCGCGTCCGATGCTGGCGTTTTGCCGTGTGGTTGTCGTGTAAGCGCGCCAGGCCGTTTGAATGTCGGGCACGCGCATCATCGCGCGTTGGGAATTGGCTATGCCGAGGCCGAGGCCGCCGGATTGCGCCGCCGCGTCTTTGGCCGCCGCCATGACGGCGATAGCCGCATTCATTTCTCCGTCTGATACGAGCGCAATTCGCGCGCCTGCGTTTGGGTTCGCTGTTCGCGCCGTGATCTGCGGTTTTGACTGCGGATCGAGCGCCCACGGTTCGACCGGCAAATTGAGGGCTTCGCAGAAGCGGCCGAAATAATTGAAGAAGCTCACGGTCATCGTCAACTCGACGATCTGCGCGTCGTTGTAAGCGCCCCGGGTCTTCTCGAAGTCCGCTTCGCTGACGCCGTTAGCATCCGCCGTCAGCAGCGTGGCGTAACGCAGCGCGAGCGATTCGGCCGGAGTCAATTGATCGAGTTTATTGGCTCTGATCTTCGCCAGCATCTGCTCGCCGCGCGGGCTGGCGCGCAACAGCCTCTGCAAGTGCGCGGCCAGATAAGGGCCGCCGTGAATCTGCGCGATTCGCAGCCCCATCGCCAGTTTGATCTCGGGCGCGATGGTTCCGCCGTAAACATACGTTTTGAACGCCTTCGCGAACGGTTTGACCGAAGGCGGAATCATCGCCAACGCCCGCAGGTAATTCGGCGCGCGGCCGATGCCCTCGGCCTCGAACGAATCAACCTCATTGAAGACCGCGTCGGTCTCGTTCGCCAGCGGTACTCGCGCGACGCCATTCACGCGCTGTTTGGCCTGCTGATCGAGCGCGTCGAGCGATTTGATCGCGGTCTGATCGTTTTTTGTCTTGCCATCGCCGAGAACGGAGAAGATCAAGAGCGACAGGCAGAGCGGCAGAGTGAGTGATCGAAGACTTTGCATGCTTTCTCCTACGAAAATCAGTTCGTAGCCCCGCCTGTAGGCGAAAGCATCCGGTATCACGGAATGGATCTACATCGGACGCTTCCGCCTACAGGCGGGGCTACGAACTAGACTCCTTAAAAACTGAATCTCAGGCTCACCTGCACTGTGCGCGCATCGAAGGCCTGAGTTGATTTGCCGAACGAAGCCAGCGACAGATCGGCGTTCGGAAGATAGAGGTTCACGTTGTTTAGAGCGTTGAAGGCTTCGAACCGGAATTCCAGTCTCTTTTCACCGATCACGTTGAAGCCGCGCGCCAGCGATAAATCCACCGTCACGAATCGCGGCCCACGAAAAGTGTTGCGTCCGAGCGAGCCGTTCCGTCCCGGCGCGGGAGCCGGGAACGCGCTGGCGGCGAAGAGGCCGTTGATGAAATCGTTGTTGTTGAAGCCGGAGGTTTTAATCGTCCCCGGAGCGGGAGCGTTCGGGCGGTCATAAAAGCCGCCGCCGACCGCGCCGCCGCCGCCATCGAGGTTGTAATCTCCGCCGGTGTTGACGCCGTTGACGAAATTGGACGGCGCGCCATTCCAGACTGAAAACGGCCGGCCCGATTGCGCCGTCACGATGGCGGAAAGCTGCCAATCGCGCGCCAGGGGGCCGACAAACCTGTTACCACTTTTGAAGGAATTCGGCGTCCACGTGGCGACGGCGGAGAAACGATGTGGAATGTCGAACAACGAGCGGGCGCGTTCGCACCGCAGGCAGGCGATCTCCTGCGCGCCCTTGCCCGGTTCGGAGTTGTCGGCGAACTGGCCCGTCGAAGTGTCCGAAGCGGTGTCGAGCCATTTCGACCAACGGTAATTGGCCTGCATCGAGAATCCGCCGATCTTCGTCTGGTTGAAGGCGCGGCGAACTTCGGCGGTCATCGCGTTGTAGCTCGATGTCACGCCGTTGGTGACGAAGAGCAGCACGCCGAAGTTCGGATTGATTCGGTCTTCGCGGCCGTCGAGCAGGTCACCCGAGAAACGGTTGATGTCGTCAATGCGTTCGAGGTTGACGCCGCGCGTCCCGACATAACCGAACTCGGCGATCCAGCCTCCGCCGAGTTCGCGCTGCGCGTTCAGAAAGTAACTCTCGCTGTATTGCGTCTTGATCGTGGGGTTGACGACGAAGCCGGTGGAACGGATCGCGCGCTCGCCCGGCGGCGTGTTGACTCCGCCCTTAGCGTTGAAGCCGCGACCGAATTCGGGATTGACCGGGACGGGGATGCCGTAAAGGATGCGCGCGCCGATGCCGTTGCCCGGCTGGATGACGCCCTGCAACGCGTCCGGCGGCAGCGCTCGCGCGCCTGCGATTGACTGGCCGTGATGCGGCTGAAAGGCCATGCTGAAACCGGCGCGGACCGAGGTCTTGCGGTCGCCGAACGGGTCCCAGGCGAGGCCGATGCGCGGCGAGAAGTTCGTGCGCTCGGGACGATAGAGCCGATCAACGCGCCCGACCGAGGCGTTGGCCAGTCTTTCCGCGAACGTATCGCCAGGCCCGAAGACTAGTGATGAGAGGCGACCTTCGCGTTCTGAAACGGCGCCGAAGTAATCGTGACGAATCCCCAGGTTCACATTCAACCGCGAATTGATCTTCCAGTCGTCCTGAAAGAAGACCCCGCTCTCGAACTGCGTGAAGTAACGCGGGAAGCCCGCCGGAGCGCCGGTGTTCGGATCAACCGTGAGCGTCTGGCGGAAAGGCCTGTCGGCCACGAAATCGGCGATGTTCCTGAACGCGAAAGAACCCGCGGTGGGCGGGCCGATAGACAGTCCCTTGAAGACGCGCCGGTATTCAAATCCGAAACGCAGCGAATGCCTGCCACGATCGAGCGTCAACGTGTCGCGCAACTCATAAGTGCGCAACCGCGTCGCCGACTTGAAGCTGTCGCCAAAGGGCTCCTCAAGGCCGGTGATCGTGACGTCCGGCGTGACGGCATCGTCCGCCCCGCGCTCCGTGCTGATGTTCTGAAACGAGAAGCGCGCGTCGTTGACGGCCCGCTTGAAGACATGGACGTAGCCCAAATTCAGATTGGCGAAGAAGCCGTCGAACGGCCCGCGGCTGCCGCGCATGGCTTTGCCCAGCGTCGCGCGCGACGAACTCGTCCCACCCTCGTCACGCTGGTTTTCGGAGATCCAGCGTCCGGTGATCTTGTCCATTCCGTTGTTGAATGAATGATCAACGCGCGCCAGGTATTGATCGAAGCGGATGTAATCGCGCAGCGTGACATTGGCCAGGCCGATTGCCGGAATGAAGCCTTGCGGCGCGCTCAGGCAGTTGCGCTGTTCGACCGGAGTAACGCAGCCGCCGACCTGTTGCGGGTTCGGCGCGGGAAACTGCTTGAGCAGCCGGGCGGCGACGCTGTTCGGCGCGACGTCCAGAACGTAACCGCGCAAGTGCGGCGTTTCGACCAGGAATGAATATGGCCTGCCGACGGCGTTGCGCGTGCCTTCGTACGAGCCGAAGAAGAAAGTCCGGTTCCTGCTGATTGGCCCGCCGAAGTTCGCGCCGAATTGGTTGAAGACCTGCGGCGGCGTGGCGGCGGAGAAGAAGTTGCGGGCATTGAGCGCCGCGTTCCGATGATACTCCCACGCCTTGCCGTGAAATTCGTTCGTTCCCGATTTTGTCCGCAGGTTGACGACCGCGCCGTTGCCGCGACCGAATTCGGAAGCGAAGTTGGCCGTCTGGACCTGAGCCTCTTCGAGCGATTCGATTGTGGGCACGAGCGTCGGCTCTCCGGTGTTGTTCGGATTGGTGTTGATCGCTCCGTCCAGCACGTAGTTGTTGCCGCGATAACGGCTGCCGTTGACGGTGATGACCGGAGAGTTGGTGAGCTTGGTTGAGCTGGCCGCGCCGGGAATCGCCGTCGCGCCCGCGCTCAATTTCGGCAGCAGGAAGATGTCGCGCTGAACGAGCGGCAGCGCGGAGATTTCCCTTTGCACAAAGGTGTCCGACAGCCGCGCTTCGGTTGACGTTTGAATTTGCGTAGCTTCGGCGCTGATCGTCACTGCCTCCTGCACATCACCGACCTGAAGTCTGATGGCGGTTTCAGTCGTCTGCCCGACGCTCAGGCGCAGCGCGCGCTGCTCGAAGCTTTTGAATCCGGCTGCAGCGACGCGCAGCGTGTAAATCCCCGGCGCGAGACCGGCCATCAGAAACGCCCCGCTCTGATCGGCGCTGGTTGCGCGCGTCTGCCCGGTGGCCTCGTTTCTGACGGTCACGGAGGCGGCGCTGACGGCGGAGCCGCTCTGATCGGTGACCGCGCCCCGCAGCGCGGCTTCCGTCAACTGAGCGCAAACGGACTGGACGGAGAGCGAAGCGATGAACAGCGCTGAAGACGCGAGACTGAAAACGGCAATAATCAGCCGGACGCCCGCGCGCAGGCGTGAATCCGAAAAGATGATCATGGGTTCAACCTGATGGGTTTCCGAGTTATTGATCCGATCGCGGCTCAGTGAGCGAGCAGCGAAAGAATCTCTGATTGATTCACTAGAATCTTCGCCTGATTGACCTGGATCGTCTCCTGGTTGGCCAGCAAAGCGTCAAGCTTCTCCTGATTGACCTTGATGATCTCCTGGTTCTCTTTGATGGTCTTCTGATTCTCGATGATGGTATTGAGGCGCAAGAGCATATGGTCCAGCGTCTTTTGGTACGGCTCGATGAGTTGCTGATTGTCGATCACTTCTTCAGAGTTCATGAAATTGCTTCCTTTCCGCCTGTGAAGAGATTGATGGGTAACAAGAAAAACCTTGTAGAACGACTTGGAAGGTTATGCGAATTAACCGCCAGGACGCCAAGATCGCCAAGAAAAAGACGGGGAGAAGGCCGCAAGAGAGAATGGAAAACCAACACTTTGAGCCCCTCTTGGCGATCTTGGCGTCTTGGCGGTTAGCTTTCACCGGTTAACTTTCC
>Ga0187894_10001505_pt1 | contig 29827 bp, 26 predicted proteins | sample GBC1701081metaG_FD_136650 | JGI IMG/M metagenome (GOLD analysis project Ga0187894, IMG submission 136650) | White microbial mat communities from a lava cave in the Kipuka Kanohina Cave System on the Island of Hawaii, USA - GBC170108-1 metaG ...
GACCAGCGCCGCCGAAAGCGACCAACGCATAGTCACGCGGATCAATGCCTTGCTGAACGGAAACCAGCCGGAGCGCGCCGAACATTTTCTCGTTGACGATGTCGATAATGCCGGCCGCGGCCTGTTGTAGCGAGAGTCCCAGCGTGTCAGCAATCGTTTGTACCGCCTGTTCGGCAAAAGTTCGATTCAACTGCATCTCCCCACCCAGGCGTGCATTTTCGGGAAGATAACCCAGCACGACGTTGGCATCGGTCACTGTTGGTTGGGTTCCCCCTTTCGCATACGCGGCCGGGCCAGGGTCTGCGCCTGCGCTTTGCGGACCTACCCGCAAAGCAGTAGTGAAGGGAGGCACGTGAGCGATGGAGCCACCACCGGCACCGACCGAGCGGACATCGACCGAAGACGATCGTACTGTCACGTCACCAACGGTTGTTTCCCGTCGCAGTTGCGCCTTGCCCTGTTGAACCAGCGCGACATCGGTCGAAGTGCCGCCCATATCGAAGGTAAGGAGATTATTGAAGCCGGCTTGGGTAGCCACCCACATCGCGCCCGAAACTCCACCCGCCGGTCCGCTCATCAGTAACTTGACGGGATAACGTCCAGCCGCCTCGGCCGACGCCAGACCGCCATCGGAACGCAAGATATGCAGCTTCACCTGCGGCATTCTTTGCGTGAGTTCGGCAGTGAGGTTGCGCACATACTTTTCCATTACTGGTCGGACATACGAGTTGGCTACCGTGGTGATGGTCCGCTCATACTCCTGCATCTCGGGAATAACGTCGGACGAGAGCGACACCGGCACTCCTGGTAGTTCTTCCTCGGCAAGCTCACGAACGCGCCGCTCGTGGGTGCCATTGGTATAGGCATTGATGAGAGAAACTGTTAGCGCCTCAATGTGTCGGGCTTTTAAGTTTTGCAGGGCGTGACGAGTCGCGGCCTCATCGAGTGGTTCAATCACTTCGCCGGTTGCGCTCAGTCGCTCCGGGATCTCCGCGGTAAGCTCTAAGGGCGCGAGTGGGAGGCTTTTGTTGTAAATCACCCAGGCGCTCAGCGGGCCGGGAACGAAAGAGCGGGCAATCTGTAAAATTTGCCGGTAACCTTGCGTCGTAATTAACCCGACTCGTGCGCCGCTCCCGGTCAGGACGGCGTTGGTTGCCACCGTGGTGCCGTGGAGAACATGGGTGACAAGACGAGGATCAACCCCTGCACGTTCGCAGACTTGGGCGATGCCGCCGAGCACAGCGATCGACGGATCGGCCGGGGTAGAGGGAACCTTGGCCATGAAGGTTGCACCACTGTGCTCGTCGATCAGCAGCAGATCAGTAAACGTTCCACCGACATCGACACCGAGACGATAGGTCATGCGTGTGATCTCCTCATCACCCGAGCTGCCAATTCTACAACTAGCGACGGATTACCGCTGTTGGCCCCAAGCATTCCAGTGGGTGAGCCGACTGGCGGGAATTCGCTTCGCCGGTTGGAAATCTTCTCCCGTATAGTACGCTACCGGCAGTAGCACACATTGAGTGACTGTAGCAGGAAGCCCGAGGAGCTGAGCCGCTTCATCGGCGTGCTCGAGATGGACCGTCGTCCAGCAGCAACCTAAGCCCCGGGTGCGGGCGGCTAACATAAAAGACCACGCGGCCGGCAGGATCGACCCATAAGCCGTGGCTTGCTCGAACAGTGAGACGTCTGTAACTGGCTCTTCAATGCAAAAGAGGACCTGGACGGGAACTTCATGCAGATGAGCGGTGAGGTACTGCGCTGAGTCAAGCATGCGCCGGGTCTCTGACGACTGTGGTCCTTGCGTGCCGTAGGAAGCCTGGTCCGCTTTCTCCCAGTAGTATTCGAAGGCTTGCTTGTAGAGCCGGGCGAGGCCGGCGCGTTTGTCGGGGGCAGTCACAGCCACGAAGCGCCAGCGTTGCGTGTTGGTTCCGGAGGGTGCTTGCACGGCGATTTCCAGGCACTCTTCGATCAGCTCAGGAGGGACTGGGCGGGAGAGGTCGAACCGTCGCCGTACGGAACGAGTCGTGGTTAAGAGTGTGTCGCAACTTTTTCGATCCATTCGTCCTCCTTTGGGTAGACACAAAAGACAAGCGGGGTAAGTCACTCAACCGTAACGTGGGGCCGGAGCATAGGCAAGCACCAAAGAGCGGGGCAAGGTGTTGGCAAGTCGGTTTTTTCTGCGACTCCGTAGGCTGGTTTTACCCCACGAAATCCAGCGCTAGAATTTGCTCCGCTCACTCCAGCTTACGGAACTGGCAAATACTCACCAAGCTCCGCGACTCTGAATAGGGGCGGACGTTCGTACGACATTACGCTATAATAACCCCAGCTATGGAATCTTCCCCGCCTCGAAAAAACATCACGAGCCGTGTGATCCGCCAGGGTGACTTGCTCCCAGAAGAGCCTGAGCAAGAACTCTTTACCCCAGAGGAACGGATCAATGCTGTATGGGAACTAACCCTTCTGTGCCTTGCTTGGCAGAGAGACCTAAACAGTGAACCGCGACTTCAGAGATCTGTTAGCCGAATTCAACGCCCAAGGCGTTGAATATCTGGTGGTCGGTGCGCACGCGTTAGCCGCTCACGGGCATGTCCGTGCCACGAAAGATCTCGACGTGTGGATACGGCCTGAGGTCGAGAACGCAAGGCGCGTACTCAACGCGTTGCAGATGTTTGGTGCTCCTTTACACGACTTGACTGAAGCGGACCTGACTACCCCTGGCCTTATTTTTCAGATCGGGGTGCCTCCCGTGCGCATTGATGTGCTGACGGCGATCGATGGGGTGGAGTTTGCAGAAGCCTGGCCTGCGCGGATGCTGACTAAGTTTGCAGATCAACCTGTCGCAGTATTGTCGAAGGAACATATGATCAAAAATAAGCGTGCCGCTGGGCGCACCCAGGACTTGGCCGACGTCGAAAAGTTGGAAGCCAAGGGCAGAAGGCGGAGGTAGAAGTAGCGCCGAGGGATGAAAGCCGTCCTAAGTTGAGGTCGAAGCGTCGTCGCACGGAACAGGTCGTGGTTAAGAGCGTGTCGCAGCTTTTCCGATCCATTCGTTCTCCTTTGTGTCGATAGCATGCCAAGCACGGGCAAGTCATGCAACCGTAACGCGCGGCCGGAGTCTAGGCAAGCCGAAAGTGGCTGAAGGCTTTGGGAAGTCGGATTTTGCGCAGCTCTGTAGTTTCGTAGGCTGGGTTGAGCTGAGCGAAACCCAGCGCTGGAATTCGTCATACTCATTCCAGCCTACCGGACTGTAGCCTAAGAGGCGTGAGGTATTGCTTGAAAGTTTTTCAGCAAAGGTGGTAGAGTGCAGCGGATTCCAGGGGGGAAGCCGAGATTTTGTCACATTCTTCTAGGCTGCAGAAACTTGCAATGTTTACGGATTTCATTGGGCAGGCGAATTGTAGTTAGCCTCTTTTTCACCGCGTTACGGTGCGGGTGCAAGATGCGCTGTCCGTGAAGCAGCAGGTGGCATCAGCTTGACAGAGACTTTCACATCGATACGGCAATGGAAACGGTTGATGATGCTCATCAGCCGGTCAACCGTAAAGCGTTCAAGATGCGCGTTACGGATGCGCGAAAATTCGCTGGCTTTTACGCCCGTTTGCTCTTCCGCCTTACGTACCGATAATCCCCGATCGTCAAGGATGCCAATAATCTTCGCGGCCAGAATACTTTTGAGCTGTTCCACATCAGCATTGGGGTGATTGAAGTCTCTGAAGACATTCCCGCTGCCTCTCACTAGTGCGATTTTCTCAGTCATTTCAGCATTTCCCTTAAACGTTTCAGCCGTGCTGCAATCAAGTCGGTTTCCTGCTTCGGCGTTTTGCTGCCGGTCTTGGATTTCTTCTGGAACGCATGCACGACCCAGATGGCGCGCCCCAGTTGCACGGCGTAGACCGCTCTATAGGCATCACCGCGCCATGCAAGAGCCACCTCAAAAACGCCTGAACCCATCCCTTTCATGGGTTTGGCAATATCGGCCTTCTGGCCTTCGGCGGCGATGGTCAGGGCGCGTAGAATTTCCTTTTGCGCCTCTTCGGGAAACTCCTCGAAGTCCTTCCGCGTCGCCTTGATCCATGAAATTGGCCTTGTTTCTCGTACTATCATTACAGAATACGCCTCGGGCTCTCATGGTGCCTCACTTTTAAGATCGGTCTTGCCTCACGTCATGATGCCAGAGTGTTGACAGTATTGTCAACATATGTAAAGAGGATCTCTCCGTGGGCTGACATTCGGCCGGAGGCGCACCGGCGGTGAAGCGACGTGCCCCGGCTGATCGTCCGTGGCCGCCAGGCGCTCAGCCGAGGCGTTCGGCGGCATACTGGATTGGCGTGGGGCACTAGAGGTAATCGGAGATAAGGCTCGTGGACGACGCACAGAAAGCGGTCGAGGCTCACTATAGCCGCGGGGGAATTCTCGACTCGATCCTGCGCGTTCTGCGGGACATGGGCCGGGATCTGCGCACGCTGGCGCCCAGCGACCTTGCCCCCGTTGACGAGTTTCATGTCGGAGGTCGCGACGCGACCATAGCACTTGCTAACCAAGCCTCATTGAAACCTGGGGACCGTGTGCTTGACGTCGGCTGTGGACTGGGGGGCTCCGTCCGATATCTCGCTTCCGAGTGGAACTGCCGCGTGACCGGCATCGACCTCACGAAAGAGTATGTTGAGGTTGCAACCGCCTTAACGCAAATACTGGGACTCCACGAGGTCACCGCATTTGGCCAAAGCGGTGCGCTGAACATGCCGTTTCGCAACGGGTCCTTCGACATGGTCTGGACTGAGGCAGTCCAGATGAACATCGCCGACAAGCGCGCGTTCTATTGCGAGATTGCCCGTCTGCTCGCGCCTGGAGGGCGGCTTGCGTTTCTGGACCTCTTTCAAGGTGAGAGGGGGGACCTGTACTATCCCGTGCCGTGGGCGGAGGAGAGCTCTATCAGCTTTCTCGCTATGCCGCAGACAGTACGGGAGATCTTGCAGAGCCTGCAGTTCAACGTTCTGCACTGGGAGGACAAGAGCCGGCAGTCAGTGGACTGGCTCGCAGCCGCCGTCGAGAGATCACAATCAGCTGATCCAGGCCGCCTCGGCCTTCACCTTCTCATGGGGAACTCTGCGAGGGTCAAGCTTGAGAACAACATCCGCAATCTCCGAGAAGACCGCTTCGTCGTCATTCAGGCGATCGCTGAGAAGGTCTAGGAGGCTTTCACTCCCAGGATTAATACAGGATGTGCTTGTACCTCGGGAGAACCGCGTATGACAATAGCAAAGCAAAAGAGTGGCAAGGTCTTCTACGGCTGGTGGGTGGTCCTAGCGGCAGGAGTCGGCTTGGCCCTGCACAGCGGCCCGGTCATCGTCTCCACCTTTGGGGTCTTCTTCAAGCCCTTAAGTCAGGAGTTCGGCTGGAGCCGCGCCGAGGTCTCGCTGGCCTTTTCCTTCTTCACCTTCGTGGGAGGCGGAGCCGTGCTGGTGGTCGGGCGCTTGGTGGACCGCTTTGGGGCTCGCCCGGTGATTCTGCCCTCCGTGGTGCTGTTTGGCCTGGGGTTCCTCTCCCTCTCTTCTCTCTCCGCCGCTCTCTGGCATTTCTATGCCCTCTATGTGGGGTTAGGGGTCGTCGGCAGTGGGACGACGCCGGTAGGCTACTCCAAGGTCATCTCCCACTGGTTTGACAAGCGGCGGGGGGTTGCCCTCGCGCTGGCGATGGCTGGAGTCTCGGTAGGGGCGTTCTTCATGGCCCCGATGGCACAAGCGCTCATCACGGCGGTGGGCTGGCGCCACGCTTATCTGGTCCTCGGTCTTCTGACCCTAGTAGTTACCCTCCCGGTGGTGGGATTATTGCTCAAGGAGAGTCCGCAGCTGATGGGACTGGCTCCTGACGCCGTGCTGAGAGCAGACGCCGGGGTCGCTTCACAGAACGGTCAGGGGCAAGGACTGAGTGGGCGCGAGGCCTGGTATTCGGGATCTTTCTGGCTGATGGTTGGGGCGTTTTTCCTGGCCTCGGTGAGTTTTCACGGCTGTATCATTCACTTGGTGCCGCTCCTCACTGATCGTGGGTTCACTCCCCAGGGCGCGGCCCTGGCCACGTCAGTGGTCGCCACCGGGGGGTTTGTCGGCCGCTTGGGGTGCGGGTATCTGCTGGACCGGGTTTTTGCACCCTATGTGGCGGTAGGTTTCTTTGGCGCAGCGGCTTTAGGGATCGGCCTGCTGTGGAGCGGGGTGGAGAGTGCCCTAGCATTTGTGGCCGCAGTGCTGCTGGGGCTACTGATCGGGGCCGAACTGGACCTGATGGCGTACATGGTCAGTCGCTATTTTGGTCTCCGGGCTTTCGGGGAGATTTATAGTTACGTATTTGCGGCTTTTATTCTAGGTGGCGGAATCGGCCCGCTGCTGATGGGCAGAGGGTTTGATGCCACCGGCTCGTACCGCCTCGTGCTGGGCGGGTTGGTGGTGAGCGTACTGACGGCGGCAGGCCTACTGAGCCGACTAGGGCCCTATCGGGTCTGGGAGGGAGGCGCAGAGCCGGTGGTTGCAGCAGGCGTTTCGAGGGCCTGAGGGAGGGGAAATGGGAGAGAACGGTAAAGACTCACTAGATGTGCAGTGACTAGAGGTACGCGCCTAATCACCTAGCACCGAAATTTGCCATACTCAATCCAGCCTACTGGACTAGAAGGACACGCCCGGCACCAGTGGCTAGCAGTCCCCCTTGACATATGCGTCTAGGCATAAGAGAGAGGTAACCGTGAAGTGCCTCCTCATTTCCGACCTGCACTATGCCCTCAAACAGTTCGATTGGGTGACGAACGTAGCGAAGGAGTTTGACGTCGTGGTGATCGCTGGTGACCATCTCGACATCTCTTCGGCCGTCGACGCCCGGACCCAGATCACCGTGATCCTCACCTACTTGAAGCGCCTCCACGCCAAGACCCGACTGATCGTCTGCTCGGGAAACCACGATCTGGATGCTCGCAACGCCGCCGGTGAGAAATCTGCCAAATGGATCTCCAAGGTACGCCAGCTCGGGGTGCCAGCCGACGGGGACTGCCTTGTGGTCAACGACACGCTGTTTACCATCTGTCCTTGGTGGGACGGCCCGCAAACCCGGGAGGAAGTCGGTGCTCAGCTCGCGCGCGACGCGGACAGGCCCAAGCGCCGGTGGATTTGGATCTACCATGCGCCACCGGACGAATCGCCCACAAGTTGGGGTGGGCAGCAATACTTCGGCGACGCCGATCTCGTGCGGTGGATTGAACAGTACAAACCGGACATGGTGCTTACCGGCCATATCCATCAGTCACCCTTCCGCCAGGGCGGCTCTTGGGTAGATCGGCTCGGTTCTACCTGGATCTTCAATGCCGGACGACAGATTGGCCCATGTCCCGCCCACATCGCTTTCAACACCGATGAACAAATGGCGCTGTGGTTCTCGCTTGCCGGTGCTGAGGTCGTGCAACTAGACAAGCCTCTCAGTCGCCCGGTTCCCGAACTCACCAAGCTGCCAGCGTGGGTTAGAGCGTCGTTGTAGGATCGCGATCAGAGCCCGGTGTGCATTCCTCGGCCTGCTGGTGAACTAAACTCTCAAGAACCTCGTCGACCATGCCAAGGTGATTCTCGTGATCTTCGAACTGACTCTTCAGATCGACGAGATAGGTCGAGATGCCATGCACGCGCTGGGCGAGGAGTTTGGCGAGTTGATACGAGATATCGGTATGTGACTGGAGGAACTCGCCAGCGCGCTCGACCACGTATACCCGCGACGCAGTGAGCGTCTTGACCGTCGCGGTGTGTGGGATATCGAGCAAGACTGAGATCTCTCCAAAGATCGCGCCAGGTTCGGACACAGTATTGATTTGCAAGTCGCCCTTCAGCACTTCAACTTCTCCCTCGATTAGGATGTAGAGGATTCTTTCGTTCACCCCTTCGGCGAGAAGCACCTCGCCAGGGTCGAAGGTCTTCTCCGGCAACCCTTGGCAAAAGCTGAGAACCGTGCGCATCTGCTTTCTACCTCCGAGAGAAATCAGCGTATCGCGAATACCAGATGGATCAAGGCGGGGACAAAGGAAAGCGGTAAGGTCGCGGCATCAATGTTGATGCTGCTGCAGGACCTTCGCCGAAACCGTAAAGTGCCCGAGGGCAGCACCCGCGCGCAGCTCCATCGCGACGAAGACGGCCTCGGCGATTTCCTCGTCGGTGGCTCCCGCTTCTTTGGCTTTGCCCGTGTGATAGGCGATGCACAAGTCACACTGGGTGACGTGGGTTATTCCCACCGCCATCAGCTCTTTGAACTTTGTGGACAGCTTGCCCGGTCGGTACACAGCCTGTTCGAACTCGACGAATTTCTCAAACAGCTCTGGCTGCAACTCTGCGAGTTTTTGGATATTTTTGTCTTTTGCCCACTCAGGATAATGTGCCATGATGTGTCTCCTTTGATGGGTTGGCGGTTCGCTCGAACTCCGAGGCAAGCTACCATCGCTGACCGGGCCTGTCTAGCAACAAGGTCTAGTCTCCCTGTCCCCTAAAAGCGCAGTCAACAAGTCTTGCTTAGCTAAAATCGGTCCCGTTAGGCTTTTGATAGGGAAAGGTTTATACTCTCGGCGTGAAGTTCGAGTGGGATCTTCGCAAAGCAACCTTGAATCTGGCAAAGCACGGCGTTTCCTTTGAGGAGGCGACAACCGCATTCCGTGATCCGCTTTCGGCAACCACGCTCGATCCTGACCACTCCGTCGAGGAAAATCGCTTTGTCACCTTTGGTCTTTCGTCAAAAGGAAGGCTGCTCATTGTTTCTCACACCGAACGCGGTGAAGCCATCCGACTTATCAGTGCTCGGCTTGCAACCAAACAGGAGCGAAAAATTTATGAAGAAGGTTAAAGGGGAACTCAACGATTGGCTACGAACGGAATATAAACGGTCTGATTTCGGAGAGTTGGTACGCGGCAAATATGTCAACCGCATTCGTAACTCTACAAACGTTGTCATACTTGATCCGCACGTAGCGAGGGTCTTCCCAAATGATGAAGCCGTCAATAATGCGCTGCGTGGGCTTATCGAACTGGCACGCTCTTCAACCCGCTCGACAGTGCGTTCAAGACGGACCACTCGCAAACGCACGGCGGCCTAACCTGCGCGGCAAGTCGCTCATTTGATGAGACCTGGCTTATAGAGGAGGGAACCATGTCGGACACAGAGGGTGAGGTTGCGCGAGGGCTCACGGTCGGAATTGTCAGCGACTCGATTGCCGGCTGTACGACGGCGATCGAACTCTTGCGTCTAGGGTGCGAGGTGACTCTGTTTGAGCGCATCGGCGAGAAATTGAAGGATCGTGGGGCGGACATAGGCGTTTCCTCTTCGGTCATGGACACTAGTGACGGAGATTCCAGATTGGTCGAAAATGGATGCAACCGACATAGAGAAGTGGCTTACCTCCGTCGTCACTATCCAAACTGAGGTGCTCGACCCCAACAGGCGACGGTAGTCGGTAGAGACGTGACATGTCGCGTCTCTATAAAGCGTATCAAGCCCGCTGAAGACCCATGCGTAAGACCACGGGCTTGCACTCGGCGTTGGCGTTGTAATATGGGAGAGGCTTCTATATTTACGACCCCGTGAGCGGGGCTTTGCTGTGCTCAGCCCAGCCCGAGAATTCGTCACCGAACTGGAGCATTTTCGTGGCGGTACAACTTTCTCATCTTTCCTCCTCCCTTTTGCCCCTGGCGAGGAAACTCCACCGGCGGGTCATGGTCCCACTAGGAAAATACCGGGTGCGCCAGATAGGTAAGGAAGGTCTCCCTCTCTCTTTCCACAGGCCGTTGCAATTCCTGTTTGCGCCAAAGCTCAGCGGAGATGAGCAAAAAGTGGTAGATCAGGTGGAGGCGATCCGAGCAAAGGTAGCCGAGCGTCCCGACCTCTTCCCCGTAGCCTTCGCGGACACTGCCGATCCAACCCGCACCGCGGCGCAAATCGCCTATCGATCGAGCGTCACTCCAGAGTGGGGGACATTTCTCTATCTCTGTGCCGAATCTTTTCGAGTAAAGACCATCTTGGAACTCGGGAGTTGCGCTGGGATCTCGGGATGTTACCTCGCTTCCTCGAAGTATTGCACTAGCTTTACTACTATCGAGAAGTCATCTCCTCTGGCTTCTTTGGCAGAAGCCAATGTTCGGCAGATCTCAAGTAATGCCACGGTCATTAATGCTCTATTCGACGACGCCTTAGATGACCTTCTTCCCTCTATCAACCACGCGATTGATCTGGCGTATATCGATGGGCATCACCAATATGAGCCTACCCTCCACTACCTCCGGCGCTTAACGCCGCATTTGAGAAAAGGATCGCTGGTTGTCTTTGATGATATTCACTGGTCACAGGGAATGTGGGAGGCGTGGAAAATGCTGCGAGCGTGGAAAGGATTTTCCTACACCATCGACGTGGGGAGATTCGGCCTCGGCCTATGGGACGAATCTGTCGCGCAGCCGACGACCTACAATCTGGCATGGTAACATAGGGTGGGTCCGTAAAGTAGTTTCGTAGCGTTGGTCAAGCCTAGGGAAACTGCCGAAATGGGGCTCCAACCTAGGAGGTCTTTTCCTACTACTTTTGGCCGGGAATTGATTCCCTCCCTCCCCTCGGCTACTGTTGCCCACAGCTTGAGGGATGGCATCACACATCTATGATCGCGGCGCATGGGCTCACGAAACTCTACGGCACCTTCCCTGCCATTATCGATATCAGCTTCACCGTTAATAAGGGGGAGATCGTCGGTCTCCTCGGTCCTAATGGCGCAGGGAAGTCGACCACCATGCGCATCCTCGCCTGTATTTTAGCGCCCACCAGCGGGACGGCCGAAGTTGCCGGACATAACATTTTGCGAGAATCGTTTGCTGTTCGCCGCCATCTTGGCTACATGCCGGAAGTCATCTCACTCTATCCCGAGATGGAAGTGAACGCGTATCTCGACTTTGTCGGCAAAATGAAAGGCCTGAAGAGCGACGATCGGCGTCAACGGGTCGAACGCGTCATTGACGAACTCGATTTAGGAGAAAAATCGCGTAACTACATCGGCACGCTGTCGAAGGGGTATCGTCAACGGGTTGGCCTCGCACAGGCGCTCTTGAATGACCCAGAGGTCTTGATTCTGGATGAACCCACCATCGGTCTCGACCCCGAACAAGCCGCTGAGTTTCGTGGTCTCATTCGCGGGATGCAAGGCCGCCGCACGGTGATCCTCTCCACCCACATTCTCCCCGAAGTGCGGATGACCTGCGATCGCGTTATGATTATCAACCGTGGGACACTTTTGGCGTTAGATACGCCGGGAAACCTTACCCTCAGGCTGCGCGATGCGAGTGAGATCATCGCCCAGGTCGAGGGGCCACCGGAGGCGGTCGCATCGCTCCTCCGTACGCTGCCAGGCGTGCGGGACATCCGGGTCGAAGCGCAGGAGGGTCGCGGACCGATTGCCTACTCTATCAAGGTCGATCAACAACATGACATTCGCCCGACCTTAGTTGAGGCCATCACTTCTCGTGACTGGCGTCTCTTCGAATTGCGCTCGCGTGAAATGGATCTCGAAGAAATTTTCCACAAAGTAGTTGAGCGAGAAACGCAGAAAGTATGAGCAGCTACCACCAGAGGCTAAGGGGACAAACCTGGCTTCTGGCTCGCGCATCCCGGATTCCACACCAATGATTCTCCTCGCCATTCTCAGCAAAGAACTTCGCGCTTATTTTGGTCTGTTCCTCGCTTACGCGGTGGTTGCAGTCGCCCTCGCTCTCTGTGGCTTCTTTTTCTATACCGATCTGAGTCTGTTCATGCTGTTTGGCGGGACGGACTTAGAAAGGGGACTGTGGGAGTTTGTCTTTCACGACATGCGGTTCGTGCTCATGCTACTCGTCCCGGTGCTAACCGCCCGCTCGTTCGCCGAAGAAAAAAAACTCGGCACGTTAGACCTGCTCTGGACCTATCCGGTCCCGGAAGGGAGAGTGTTACTGGGGAAATTCCTGGCGGTGGTGGCAGTCCTGGCGGTGGTGCTGGCGCTGACCTTCCTCTACCCCTTCGCCCTCTCCTGGTATCATGGCGGTGTGAACTGGCCGCCGCTCGCGGCTGGCTACCTTGGCCTCTTTCTTCTCGGCCTCGTGTTCATCAGCGTTGGGCTCTTCCTCTCCGCGCTCACCGATAGTCAAGCTATTGCTGCTATGGGAACATTGGGTATCCTGGTGCTGTTCTGGTCGCTCACCTGGAACGAACAGGCAGTGAACGAGGTGATGATCGACTTTTTGTTGCAGATTTCCTTGTTCGATCGCTTCTCAAATTTCGCCCGCGGCGCGATCGATTCACAGGAGATTACCTTTTTTCTGATTTTTGTCGTCTTCTTTCTGGTGCTAACCTGGCAGGCGTTGCGCTCACGCCGCTGGCGCGGCAAAGGCGAGTTCGCTTCTCTGGGGACGTTCCTGGCTACGCCGAGCCGCCGGCAGTGGGCCATCGTCGGGATCATCGATGCTCTGCTGCTGATAGGGCTCGTTGGACTACAAATATTCTCCATGCGTCACAACCAGCGCTGGGATCTCACGCCGACAAAATCGCTGTCACTCTCTCCGCAGACACGCGAGGTGTTGCGCAGTCTCGACCGTGATGCACAGGTCACACTCTTCTTCGGCGGTTCTCCCGATGCATACCAGTCCTTTGATGATCTCCTCAAACGTTACGCGATGGAGAATCCACATTTTCGCTACCAGATTCTCTCTCGTGATCGTAATCAAGCCCTGGCCCAAGAGCATGGAGCGACATATTACGGCGCGACGACCATTGAATACGATGGCCAACGGAAGTTGCTCCCTACCGCCACCGAGCAGTTGATCACCCAAGCCTTGTTCCAATTCGTGCACGGCCAAAAGAAGACGGTGTATTTTGTCGGTGGGCATGGAGAGAAGGATCCGCGCAGCAACGACCCACACGATGGCTACAGCGAAGCGGCCGCCGCGCTCGTCAACGAAAATTTTGTCGTCCAAAACCTGCAACTTGGCCGCGGCGCCGGCGTCCCTGACGACGCGGCACTGGTGATCGTCAGTGGCCCCCACGCCGATCTCCTGCCGGAGGAACTGACTGCATTAGAAACGTACGTACAAAAAGGGGGACATCTGTTGTTGATGATCGATCCCCTGCTCGCTCCGAATCTGACGGCCATGCTCACGAAGTACGGCATCCAACTCACCGAAGACTTGATCTATGATCCGGAGAACCGCCTTTTTGGTGGTGACGCCTTGAGTCCGCTGGTGTCACTGTACAATACCGGTGTGTCGATCGTGAAAGATTTTCATGTCAACACCATTTTTCCCCTGGCCCGTTCGGTCGAGCCGATCGAGCAAGGGGCGAATTCTCCGATCACCGCGGCGCCGTTTTGTCGTACCGGCCCAGGCTCCTGGGCTCGCTTTAACTCCAGTGACACGGCGCCAGAAGGAGCGATCGAGTTTGAAGGCACCAAAGCGCGACCGGGGCCAATCTCTATCGCCGTGGCGGCAACGATTGACCTCGATCATAAAGAAAAGAGCGCGAACGGAACCAAAGAGCGCCCGTCTTCTACTCCCGGACCCACAGCCCGGATCGTCGTCTACGGCGACAGTGATTTTGCCAGCAATGCCCGTTTATCACTACTCGGCAATAAAGACCTGTTCCTTAACACCGTACAGTGGCTAGCCGGCGATGAACAACTGATCACCGAACGGCCGAAGGATGAGGAAACGGCGCCGAAGCTTTCCAATGTCTATCTCACTGCGCGTGAGAGCCGGAAGCTGTTCTGGATCTCTGCGGTGATCGAACCAACCTTGATCTTGTTGATCGGGGCAGCAATATCAATCTACCGGAAGCGAAGGGTCTGATCAGTTGCAGGGCGCGTTTCACGCGCCTTTCATCGGCGCACAATGTACGCTCTTCGATCACTTAGGAAAGATAAATTCGGGTTTTGCACTCCACACACCAGCTCCCTGCCCCTGAGGTGTAGTTGCCGACTCCGAACTTCGAACCCCGATCTCCGAACTTTTGATTGTCCACTCTTTTAGCTGGAGCACTGCCCGGCCTTCTGGCGGCGTGTCGAAATTACCGATCCCGCCGAGAATGGAAAAACGTTCTTCCCGTTGCACCATTCCTACCCCGGGGGCGTAAGAGGAAGTAACGGTCGCTTTGCCATCAGCAGTCCAGTATGTCACCTCGACACAATCAGTGAAAGTTCCGGCCGGGACGGTCACCGTTTCATCGATGGCAGTAATCGCGTAGCGCCCGTCCTCGTTTTGCCAAGTCGCGCCAGCCTCGGGGGGCAGCTTGAGGAACAACCGGGGCGCTGCACTAGCAAATTCCGCGTCAACTCGCCCCTGCCCACCTAGATGTTTTATTCCCTCGGTCGTAGTAACGAACATCTCCTCAAGATTTGTGGAGGCCGCATAAGGCTGTTTGATGCGCACGCTGAAAGCATTCTCTCCCTGTTGGCGAAAGACTTCCCACGATTCCAGGACCGGGGCGGCTGCGGTACTCTCGCTTGACTCATAGACCCAACGATTCCCCACCGCCAAAGGAAAATAAGAGGATTGCAGCGGCTCCTCGTTACGTGAACGACACCCTTGGAGCACACTGACTAGTATCGCTCCCATCAGAAGCCCCAAACGCAGCGTCACGCGGCCTCCTTTTCTTCTCCGCGCCAGTCTTCACTCTGAGAAATTTCACGATACCGTCGGGCAATGGACGCGCCCCAAGCAGCACCTACTATATTGGCGTACACGTCTGTTGCCGAAGCAAAGCGACCGTGACTGGAACTTTGAAATAGCTCAACGATCAAAGAGAACGCGGTCGCATAGAGCACGGTTCGCCTAAGTCTATTGCTCGCGGATTTTCCCTGCGCAAGAATAAAACAAAAACCAAACGGAAAGAACAACGCAATATTGGAGAAGAAGTCAAAGGCGAAAGCGCCAATATGCTTGAGAGAAGAATCAGAAAAAGGCAGCCAACAGACGTTCTTCCAATGGGAATGTCCCTGAAAATTGCTCCACGGCATCGTGGTTACGCAGAAGATGACAATTGTCCAGATAGCTCCAAGGAAATGGCAAGCCCAGCCAGAAAGGGAGAAAAAATGCCAGAGAGTATGACCGGAGCCCCCAGAGGCTTGCCTCTGGGGGTTTGTCTGTGAGACAGGCCTCTGCATCATCGAGGTTGAAGAGGAAGATCAACAAGAAGAGGGAGAAATCGGTCGCTCTTTATCCCGCCTCAGGTTGAGACAAGTCGCCACGTGTTTCCCGCACTGCGCCATTGGTGCCGTGCACCGCCCCGTTACCATTGGTGTGCAACCGTTTCGCCCGCAACGCTTGGGTTGCGGCGGCATCGAGTTTCAACGTCTTGGCATCAATGACAACACCATACACGTCGTAGGCAGTTTCGACTGAGATGTATTCGTCGAGCACATCGTCAACCACTTTCGCCACCTCACGCTCCAACGGATTCCCCCAGCCACCGCCACCAGTGCTCTCGAATAAGAAGCGTTCGCCAGGAGCAAAACGATAGGCTGCGAGCAAGCACTTTTGCCACTGGCCGTTTTCTGCCCAGCCACCAATCGTTTCGGCTTTCCCCTGCGGATTAATTTTGGTCAGCCGCTGGGCCGGACTGCGCTGCCCGCCGTTCACTCCAGGACTGCCTTCACGTGTGCGCGAGGTTTCCATGCTGAGTTCTGCGTCGCCAAGGAAGCGAATCTGCAAACGCGACCCCACTCCCCCGCGATGCTTTCCGGCCCCAGCGGAATTAGAGCGTAAGTCAAACGCCTCATACACAATGGGGAACAGGAGTTCAGCGGTTTCGGCTGGCAGGTTCATGCAGTTGCCCAGCGGATCTTGCGTCACGTTAATGCCATCTCCGTACGGTGTCCCGCCCCATCCGCCGGCGGGAAGATCGGAAAACACCGAGAGATACCCACTTTGCGGATCTTTGACGGCGCAGACGAACCAGTTGCACTCAGCAAAGGTCGAGCCGGTAGCGCGCTGCGGAATGGCTTTCGCCAACGCCTGCCAGATGGCACTGGTAATTTTGGAAGAGGTGAGCGTAGTGCATGCAATTGTGGGAGCGGGCCATTTCGCATTCAACCAGCAGTTGTCAGGCAAGACGATCTTGATAGGGGCAAACATCCCCCCGTTCGCCGGAGCGTCTGGGCTGAGGAAGAATTTCAACGAGTAATAAACTGCGGAATACGTGTTCGCCATCGGTGAGTTGATCGCGCCGGTTACTACAGGGTCGGTTCCGGTAAAATCAACTGTAATCTCTTCGCCCTTCACAATAAGTTTGACCTTGATACGGATAGGGTCATCCGAGAAGCCGTCCGTATCCGCGTAGTCTTCGCCTTCGTAGACTCCGTCGGGAATTTCGGCGATGGCTTTGCGCGTCATGCGTTCGGTGTAGGCGATCACCTCTTTCATCGCCAGTCGGACGGTCTCCTCACCGTAGCGCTCAGCCGCACGTTGCAACTCGGCCTCCGCAGCCCGCAGGGCTCCGAGGTGTGCCTGAATGTCCCCTTCGACGTACTGCGGGGTGCGCGTGTTGTTGATAATGATGCGGCGGAAGTCTTCATTGATCGAGTAGTTTTCGAAGAGCTTAATTGGCGGTAAGCGTAACCCTTCGGCGGCAATATGGGTACCGAACGCTTGCCCTCCGGCAGCGCCACCACCCAAGTCGGTCCAGTGTCCGCGGCTGACCGCGAATCCCAAGATCCGGCCGCGATAGAAAATCGGCATGGTAAAGGTGATGTCGTTGATATGCGTTCCGCCTTCATACGGGTCATTAAGGACGATCACGTCCCCTTCTTTCAGTTTTTCGATACCAAAGCGCTTCGCCGCCGCACGAGCGCTGAACTGCATCGCCGCCAGATGCACCGGGCAATTGGCGGTCTGCCCCAACAATTGCAGGTCGGCATCGTAAATTGCATTGGAGAAATCGACCATGTCGTAGAGAATGGGAGAAAAGGAGGTCTTCTGCAAGATCTGACTCATCCGCGCGCAGGCATAGTCAAACAAGCTGCGTAGGACCTCGAAGGTGACGGGGTCGAGCGTCGGTTGCTGCATACTAGGAATCGCCGAGAGTGCCATGATCTCCTCCTTGGAAGTTGTGAGTTGCCACAGCAAGTTATCAGTTCTCAGTAGCTATTTATACAGAAATCACCAAATTATCCAACCCATCTACTACTGCCGAGGTGTCCGGCGGCAGTACTGCGCATGAATGCTCATATTCGACGATTGCCGGACCACGGAGAGTGAAGCCTTGGGTCAAGCGCTGACCATCATATACTGGCGTCGGCAACCAGTGCCCAGAAAAATACACCCGCCGCTCGCCTTTGAGTGGATTTTGGCCAGTTGCCATACTTCCTTGGACGATGGGTGGCTTCTCGTTATGGCCGATGACCGTCACCCCAAGACCAACAAACGCGGGGGCGAATTGCTCAGACGCGACCCCATACTCACGCTCATGTTCGCGATGAAAGTTGCGCACGATTTGCGGAAGCGAAGCGGCCGACAGTTGACCAGCCGGCACCGGCGTCTCAACTTCGTATGACTGCCCAATGTAGCGCATCTGCGCCCCGCGAGAGACGGAAATCCGTTCTTGAGACAGCGCCTCTTGCGCGAGGAGGTTTTTGCCCTGCGCCTCAAGTTGCTCATAGAGGCGATTTAATCGCGTGACGTCGATTCCTTCCACTGGCGCATAGAAGAAGGCCTCCAAGTCGTGACGGAGGTCCATAGCTGTCGCCCCGAAGGCGGACGCCACCCCAGCGTAGGCGGGGACGACAACTTGGGGAATATTGAGCGCTCGGGCAATGAAGCAGGCGTGCATCGGACCCGCACCGCCAAAACTCACTAACACGAAGTCGCGCGGGTCACGCCCGCGATCGATCAACACCATCTTGATCGCCTGCGCCATATTTTCACAGGTGATCTGAATAATGCCCTCCGCCGCCCGTAAGGCATCCAGGTTGACCTGCCGAGCAACGTTTTCTACCGCTTCTTCCGACGCTGCACGATCGAGGGGAAACTTTCCCCCCAGCGTCGGTTCGAGCCGACCTAACAGCAAGTTTGCGTCTGTCACCGTCGCGTCTCTGCCGCCGCGACCATAACATGCTGGGCCAGGTTCTGACCCTGCGCTCTGCGGTCCAACCCGCAAGGACCCACCGGCATCCACCCAGGCGATCGACCCACCACCAGCGCCAACACTGCGGATATCGAGCATCGGCGTGATGATGGGGACTTCCCACTCCAGCTCATACTCTCGGGTGATGAGTCCCTGCCCATCTTCAACGATCGAGGCGTCGAAGCTGGTACCGCCCATATCGGTGTGAATTGCCCGCGGGAAGCCTGCCCGCGTGCTCAGATAACTAGCATACGCCACCCCGCCAGCCGGTCCAGACTCGATCAGTTCTTCCGGCCGTTGCTTAGCGAGTTCGACGCCCATCATGCCGCCGTTACTTTTGATGATGAACAACGAGCCAGTGAAACCGCGCTCCCGCAGCGTTGTCTCAAGCCGAGTGAAGTAGGCGCTCATCACCGGCAGGAGCACGGCACGGACGGCAGTCGTGACAAAACGGCCCAGCTCACGAAATTTTGCTCGGGTATCCGACGACAAGGCGATGTAGGCATTCGGTAAGCGCGCCCGGAGAATCTCTCCCATGCGTTGCTCGTGGGCTGGATTCGCGTAGGCGTTAATGAAGGCAACGGCAACCGAGGCAAGCTCCATTGCCACGATTCGATCGGCAACCCGACGGGCTGCTTCTTCGTCAAGCGGGACGAGCACTTCGCCCTGTGCACTGATGCGCCCGGGGACAGTCAAGCGATAGCGTCGAGGAATAATCGGTCGCGGCTTGGTTTGGTAAGGGTCATAGAGGCGCTCGCGGCGTTGCCGGCCAATCTCAATGGTGTCGCGAAATCCTTCGGTGGTCACCATCGCCGCTGGCGGAAAAGAGCGCTCAATCAGCGCATTGGTCGCGGTAGTCGAACCGTGAATCAGTGTAGCAATACGGTCCACCGGCAGGTGCGCCTGATCAATGACTTGCAAGACGCCCAACGCCCGGTCTTGTTTTGTTGTCAGAACCTTTGCCGTGACGCTCTGTCCGGTCGCTTCTTCCCAGGCAAACAAGTCGGTAAAGGTTCCGCCGACATCAATACCTACACGCCACATGCATTGCCTCTCTTCTTATGTCGCGTACATGGTTATCAGATTCTTGTAGCGTATCTGCCCTTCTTGGGAAAGGTCGCCGGCGAACCTTACGGGAGAGTAGTTATTACCTCCTTGTCAAACGGACTAGGTTACTGCCGAGATTGGTTGTAAGAAGAAAAGGTTACATGTGGGAGCTCGATCCTATGCCTCTGGACTTCCCCAGCTATTCGTGGTGGCAGAACCACAGAATCCCATGCCGAGTGTTTTTGCTTCTTGCATTTTTCAGCACCGTACTCACACGGCAAAACACCATAGCAGCGTAGCTCTCTTTGACGTGGGTCGATACCTCTAATAATGAAGACGGATTCAGGATTGAACGGCGCACGGGAACGGATGAGACCTTCGTTTTTATTGCCAATCAGAATGCTAATCTTACCTCTTATACTGACACTGACCTTGCCCTTGGAACTCGCTACTGCTACCGCGTGCGGGCGTTTAATGCCTTTGGCGATTCGCCCTATTCCGCCGAATCTTGCGCCACCACCCCTACCCTCCTCGTCACTCTCGAGAGCCCGGAAGATGGCCAGCCGGTCTCAGGCATTGGAGTGATCCGAGGCTGGGCTTTTGATACCAAGATTGAACGGCAAGTTCAGAGCATAGAACTTTCCGTCGACGGGGTGCCGAGAGGGAAGATTCCTTGCTGTTCACCGCGAGGAGACGTGCAGACTGCTTTTCCCCAATTCCCCCTTCAGAATGCTGGCAACAGTGGGTGGGGGATGCCGGTAAACTATGGCAGCCTGTCGACCGGTTCCCACTCGCTCGGGGTTCGGATCGAGGACTCTCTTGGGGGAACGCGTACCTTTGAGCAGGGGGTAGAAATTATTCAAGTTGGTGGTTTCCCGTTTCTTGATCAGGTTTCACTTGCAGGCGTCACAACCCGGATTGAAGGAGACGAGATCGTCTTGTCCGGAGTCCAAGTGCGAGACAAAGCCAGTCAGCAAACCCGTATCGTCACTATCAGTTTGCGTTGGTTTCAGGGTTCTCAGTCTCTCGTGATCGTGTCATCAGCCTAGCCGTTAAGCGTTTGCCCTTCGACGGGCTCAGGGCGAACGGAAACAAGCTTTCCCAGATAAAAACACCCGTTCGTGCTGAGCTGGTCGAAGCATGAACGGCGCTGGGAGCAATGGAGAATGATCATAGAGAATCCGTACAAGGTCTGGCAAGCTTCCGACGAAGCATGAACGGCCTTCGTGCCATAGCCTTTACGCTTGTCGATACTCCCACCCACCACCGAGCGCCTTATACAGCGCAATCAGATTGGACACCACTGTCCGCTCGCTCTGCACGAGCTGGTCTTCGGACACATACAACGCTCGCTGCGTTTCCAGCACATTGAGAAAATCGGCCAGCCCTTTGGTGTACCGCTCATTGGCTAAAGCTACGGCCTCGCGGTTAGCCGCGACGGCTGCGGCTAATGCCCGCTGGCGTACTTGCTCACGGGTATACACCGTGAGCGCATTTTCTACTTCTTCTAGTGAGGTCAGGACTGTCTGACCATATTGGGCCAGAGCCTGCTCTTCCCGAGCGTTCTGGACCTCGATAGTCGCGCGAATCCGCCCGCCATCAAAGATTGGCCAACTGATAGTCGGACCAGCCGTCCAGAAGCGACTGGAGGCGAGCGCGAGATCGCTGAGGCTAGCGCTTTGCAGCCCGACAGTATTGCTGATCAGCATGAAGCGAGGAAAGAGATCCGCCGTCGCTACACCGATGCGCGCGGTCGTGGCGGCGAGTTCGCGCTCTGCACGTCGCACATCCGGCCGGCGGCGCAGTAAGTCGGAAGGGATACCGATCGATACATCTAGTGATGCGGCAGGAATCGGCTTTTCCGGCAATAGCTCTGCCAGCAATGACCCTGGCTCCTGTCCGAGCAGTACGCCGAGCCGGTGAATGGCTCGCCGCGCTCCACTCTCTAGGGTTGGCACTTGCGACTGCGTCGTCGCCAGCTGGGCCTTGGCTTGCTCTACGTCTAGTGCGCTGGTTAATCCGGCTTGGAACCGTGCTTCGGTGAGCTCTACCGTCCCTTGTTGGGTCTGAATATTGTTATGCGCCACGATGAGTTGGCGCTGGAAGCCACGGAGGTCAACATAGTTACGGGCGACTTCGGCGAGAAGGCTTACCAGTACATCGCGACGATTTTCCTCCGCCGCGCCAATGTCCGCGTTCGCTGCTTCCACCGCGCGTCGCACACGGCCAAACAAGTCAAGTTCCCAGCCGGCGTCGAAGCCGACCTGAAATAGGTCACCCTCCAACGAACCGAATTGGCCGCCCCCGGTCGAGAACGAAGGCGTTGCGTTCTCACTACGACGGTAGCGGGAATACGAACCGGCGGCGTCGATGGTCGGCCAACTATCAGCCGCGACCACTCCACGCGCGGCCCGCGTTTCGCGGATACGCCCCTCAGCGATACGCAAGTCGAGATTCGCGTTCACCGCGCGCTCAATCAGCGCATCGAGCGTCGGATCGTTGAGCGCTTTCCACCACGTTACAATTTCCGCCGGTTGCGCCATTATTCCCTGCTCGGGCAACTCGCTCCATGTCACCGGCATGTCCACCTTGGGCGGATGATAGTTTGGCCCAACCATACATCCGGTGAGGAGCGCGGCCAACCAGCAAGAGAGCAAGAAAAAAGACCACTTCATAATCAACTACCCTCCGCGGTGTTGCCATCGTGCGAGGTCGTGGTCGTGACTCTGGTAGCGGGAGCCACCGCTGGAGCCTCGATAAACACATCCATCTGTTGCCCGACATACACCGGTAACTGGCCGCGAGCGAAGCTATACAACACCTGCAGCACGCGCGTATCGACCCGCTCGGTACTGTCACCGGTCAATGACTTCTTCGGCACGATGAAAGGCTCAAAGCGGACAAACTTGAGCGGGGTCTGCAGATCGCGGTTACCACGGACGAAAGCCATCGCTGGGGCGCCGGTGCGAACACGCCACGCGTCATTTTCGTCGACGTCGACCCGGACGTGTAATTTATCGACGTTGCCAAGCAAAACCAGCGGGGTTGCCAGCACCCCGGTTTGGGCAAACTCGCCTACGCGCACTTTGACTTGTAGGACTTGTCCGTCGACCGGGGCGCGCACGGTCAAACGGTCCACATCGGTCTCGATAGCTTTGACCTGTGCCTCGGCCGCCGCCCTCTCAGCTTTGGCAATATCAATGTCTGCCTTCCAGGAACCGGCTTTGAGCAGGCTTAGCTGGGCACGTGCTTCTGTCAGTTTCGCTTCGGCTACCTGGACCGCGAAGCGCCTTCGATTCAGTTCATCGACACTGATCGCGCGTTTGTCGGTGACACTCTCCATCAAAGCCCGTTGATGTTTCAGGTCCGCGAGCGACGCCTCGGCCTCTCGCACCCGTGCCTCTGCCGGAGGGATCTCCTCTGGCCGCGGCATGCTGACGAGCCGAGCGAGTTTTTCCTGTGCCTGCGCCAGTGTGGTTTGGCGCACGGCGAGTTCAGCGCGGAGGGCACGATCATCCAGCTTGAACAAAGGGTCGCCCGCCTTCACCGTGCTGCCAACCGTGACGGCGACCTCAGTAACGATCCCGGCGATATGAGTGCCGATGGCGATATTCTCCGTACTGGCTTCGATCAGGCCGGCACCGGCAACAAAGGTCGGAAACGGGGCTTGCGCCGGTGGCGCAACGGGCGGCGCGGCCGGCACCGGCCGGTTCCCCGCTATCACTGTCTGGATGGCGAAAACCATCCCTATCACTGCCAGTAAGGGCAGTAAGTATTTGCGGATCATAACGTCTCCTTCAATGTAGCGGACACCATTTATAACTCACTCGTCGAGTGGACAACCTTTTCAATGCGACCGTCATCCATCTCGGCGATACGATCAGCAAAAGCAAAAGTACGGCTATCGTGCGTTACCACTACCAACGCCCGGTCGGTTCCGACGGCCACAGTTTTTAATAACTCCATCACCCGTCGCCCGGTCTCGTGATCGAGCGCGCTGGTGGGCTCGTCACACACAATCAGTTGAGGGTCGTGGACCAGTGCGCGGGCGATGGCTACGCGCTGCTGCTGTCCGCCCGAAAGCTGGGCCGGGAGGGACTGCGTGCGCTCCCCGAGACCGACGCGAGCCAGTATTGCTTCCGCCTGTGCCAGCGCTTCTCGCCGCCCCATACCGTTGATGATCAGGGGAACCGCGACGTTCTCCGCCGCGGTTAGCGGGGGAAGCAGATTGTAAGCTTGGAAGACAAAACCGATGTGACGGCCTCGGTAGCGAGTCTTCTCGTTTTGGCCCAGATGTTTCAAGTCTTGGTCAAAGACGAGGCATTCCCCTTCGTCTTGGTCGAGAATCCCGGCGATGACCGAAATTAAAGTCGTCTTGCCACACCCGGACGGGCCGACGAGCATGAGCAGTTCGCCCATCCGCACCTCAAGATCGACGCCGCGCAGCGCCATGACTTGTGCACTACCAGTTCCATAACTCTTGGTTACTCCAGTGCAACGGACCGCAGTAGTGGAAGTGTCCATAGGCTCAACTCTTAAAGACGATTGCCGGTTCTAGTGTCATCACCTTGCGGATGCTGAAGAAAGCCGAGGCGAGACAGATCAGTGTGATCGCGGCGGCACTAATGCCCAACAGTTGCCACGGCAAGCGAAAGGAGAGTTCGGTGTGCGCCGAGAGCGCACCGAAGAGAGAAGCCGCACCGACCCCAAGCCCATAGCCGATCACGCCCACCAGTAAAGCCTGAAGAAGAATCATACGCAGCAGCGTACCGTTGGTCGCCCCCATCGCCTTCAGGGCGCCAAAATGGCGGAGATTATCCAGGGTAAAATTGTAGAAGGTCTGCCCGGCGATGGCGGTGCCGACGAGAAATCCTAACGCGACGGCGATGCCAAAATTGATCGGGATGCCGGTGTATTTAAGAAAATAGTTGACCGTCAGCCATTTGAATTCGTCTTTGGTGTAGGCGGCGAGGCCGGTCGCCCGCTGGATGCGCTCGGCCAACGCTTTTGTGTCTTCTCCAGGCTTCGCCTTCACCAACACGAAAGAGAGGAGTTTTCGCTCACGCGGCGCGAAGGTCGTGGCCCGGGAGTAGGTGGTATATACCACCGGCTGTGACTGAAAGGTGCGCGAGACTTGGGCAATCCCTACCACAATCGCGCGATGGTCATTGAGTTCGAGCAGATCACCGATTTGCAGCGGAATGGGGTTACCGCCAGGGAGGGGTGAAGACTTGGCGAGCTTATCCGAGGCACCGACGACATCGACAATGACGCTGTCACTGCGGCGCAGGTCGGCCAGCTGTCCGGCGACCATCGCCGGTGGGCCGCCAATGAGTGTCGCGTCATCCAGCCCAATCACGTTGCAGGTTTGAAAGTTGCCATTATCGAGCCGGGCTTTCAGCAGGCCTTTATACAACGGGACCGCCCACTCTACCCCTTCGACACCGCGGACGCGCAAGAGTTGCGTATCTTGCAATGGTTTAATGTCATCAATGAACTGCACCTTCGGGTCCATTACCCACAGGTCGGCAAGCCCCGAGTCGGTCACGAAACCATAGGTACGGGTCATGAGCCCGACAAAAATCGCTGCCTGCTGCGTAATCAACAACGAGGCAAAGGTCAGCCCCATGATGATACCGAGGTACTTGGCGCGATCGCCGATCAACATTTTGAGGGCGACAAAACTCATCGTCCTTTCGCGTCCTTTCCACTTGCCAAGTGCCGCAGGGCGGCGAGAGAAAATTGGGTGATGTGATCGGCTAACCGCTCGATCTCCTTGGCACCATACTGCATTTGCGGATTGAGCCGGTTAATGACCGGCCGCGCGTGATGATAAAAGACACACTGGCTGACGATACTCATCGTGCACCGGCGAAGCAGTTCTAGGTTCGCGCGCCGGCCCAGTAAGGCACTGACAATCGCTTGTAGTCGCTCGGCGTTGGGACGAATTTCTTCCTCGATCAACGTATCCAGCGCGGGAGTCGGCTCGATCATCTCGCGGGACATCAGTTTGCCATGCCAGGCCGGGCGCCCCTCGTCGAAGATCCGTAATAAGAACGAGCGCACGAACGCGTGCAGTTGTTGCTCGGCGGTCGCCTCGCTTTTCAGCCCGAGGTCGAGAGGGTACTTCTCCAATGCACATTGGTGGGCGTACCGAAGAACGGCGGCGTACAGGCGATCTTTATCGCCGAAGTGGTAATTGACGGCGGCGACGTTCGCCTCAGCCCGCTGGCAAATGTCCCGCACGGTGGCGTTGCGAAACCCGTACTCAGCAAAGATTTCGCCCGCGGCTTCGAGGAGCCGCTGCCGCGTCTGTACATTTGCCAGGTCGTCAGTTTTCATGGCGTGTCCCTTAAACGGTGATTTCAATCATATGTTTAAATCATTTGTTTGCTATGTCAATCTCCCTCAGCGTACTGGGCGAACTTGGCCAGTTCCCGTCTTACGGGCTTGAAACTCGGGCGCGCCCGTGGAATCTAAGTGGCGTGAAAAAAAGTTTCGTCTCCACCGAGGGCAGACCATTCGCGGCTGGGGCGGAATGGCTCGAGACCGATGGTCGCGGGGGGTTCGCCTCAGGAACCGTGAGCGGAATCCGGACGCGGCGCTATCATGCCCTCTTGCTAGCCGCGATCACCCCGCCAACCGGACGTTTCGTCCTGGTGAACGGAGTTGAAGCGTGGGTTGAGACACCGGCAGGTTCGTTTTCCCTGTCCTCTCAATATTATGCTCCGGATGTCATCCATCCCGACGGCACGCAATGGGTCGAGAGCTTCGATCCAGAGCCGTGGCCGCGTTGGCGGTTTCGTTTAGCCGATGGCACCCTGATTGATCAGGAAATCTTGGTACGAAAAGGCACGCCGATTGTTGCCTTATCGTGGCGATTAGTCGAGCCCCGTGAGGGCATTTTGCTGACCGTGCGTCCGCTGTTCTCTGGTCGCGATTATCACGCGCTGCATCATGAAAACTCGGCATTTCGTTTCGACGCTGAGGGAGACGGGAACCTGAGGACCTGGTCCCCTTACTCTGGAGTGCCCAGCGTCACCGCGCTGGCAAACGGCGAATATACTCACCAGCCGGACTGGTATCGTCATTTCCTCTATCAAGAGGAGCGAGCCCGCGGTCTTGACGACACGGAAGATCTCGCCACCCCCGGCATGTTTCGTTGGGATCTCTCGGCGTTCTGGCGCAACCGGCGACGCAACCCACCAGAGGAAGCGATCTTGCTTTTTGCCGCAGCTAAATCGGAGTTATCCTCGCAGATGACCGCTTTCGACTGCCTGCGGACGCTGCGCCGGGCGGAACGGATGCGCCGGCGGTTTCCGTCCCGCCTCCATCGCGCCGCCGATGAGTATCTCGTTCAGCGCGGCCCAGGAAAAACGCTTATCGCCGGCTACCCGTGGTTCACCGACTGGGGACGTGACACGTTCATTGCGCTACGCGGGCTTTGTTTGGCCACCGGACGACTCAACGAGGCACGCGCTATCCTGCTCGCCTGGGCCGGAACGGTCTCTGAAGGAATGCTGCCGAATCGTTTTCCTGATCAAGGCGAAGCGCCGGAATTCAACTCGGTCGATGCTTCCCTGTGGTATATCATTGCCGTCTCTGATTTTTGGCAAGCACTAGCGACCAAAAAACGCAGGCTCGCGAAGAGCGAGCAACAAGCGCTCGAGCATGCCGTTAGCGCAATTCTTTCTGGCTACGCGCAGGGAACCCGATATGGGATCCGCCTTGACATCGATGGCCTCTTGGCGGCCGGTGAACCTGGGCAACAGCTCACCTGGATGGATGCGCGGGTAGATGGCCGTGAGATCACTCCTCGTATAGGCAAACCGGTGGAGATCCAAGCCTTGTGGCTCAACGCGCTCAAGATCGGCAGTACGTTTTCTGCGCAGTGGCAAGAGCCTTTCGCGCGCGGCTGCACGGCCTTTCAGGAGCGCTTCTGGCATGCGGCAGGCGAGTATCTCTATGACGTGGTCGATGTCGATCACCATGCCGGCACCCAGGATGCGACCTTCCGTCCCAACCAAATTTTCGCGATTGGTGGCCTACCGATTGCACTACTCGATGGCGACCGTGCCCGTCAGGTCGTTGAGGCCGTTGAAGCACGTCTCTTGACGCCGTTAGGTCTGCGCTCACTCGCCCCTGGCGAACCTGGATACGCGCCGCAGTGTACCGGTGGGGTACGCGAGCGTGACGGCGCGTATCATCAAGGCACGGTCTGGCCGTGGCTTATGGGTCCGTTTGTGGAAGCGTGGGTGCGGGTCCACGGGGACACACTTGAAGCAAAACGAGAGGCACGGGTTCGTTATTTGGAACCACTGTTACGACACCTTGACGAAGCCGGTATTAATCATCTTCCGGAAATTGCCGACGGCGACCCACCCTACACCCCGCGCGGATGCCCGTTCCAGGCATGGTCAGTGGGAGAAGCGCTGCGGTTGTCACTAGGAGTGTTGGCGAACGCAACGAAAGACGAGAACTCTTAGTCTCGTAGGCTGGGTTGAGCCCAGCGAAACCCAGCGCTGGCTATGACACCCCCTTCTTTATCCTCTCCCGTCAAAGGGGAAAATCCTTAGAAGGCGACCGGCCGGTCGCCCCTACAATCAACGCTTGAGCGCTGGGGTTCATTACATTCATTCCAGCCTACGCGGGCACGGGCTAAGCGGCCACGTGCAAGGGCGGTCGTTTGTTAGCCCAGGGACGTGCCTGCTCAAGCTGTGCGGCTAAACGAAAGAGTGTCGCCTCGTCACCGAAACGGCCGGCGAGCTGTACGCCGATTGGCAGACCATTCGTGCTCCAGTGCAAGGGGAGCGAGATGGCCGGCTGGCCGGTCGAGTTGAAGATCGGCGTGAATGGGACATAGGTGAACACTTGCTGCGTCCATTCCATTGCCGTCATGCCCTTGCGGTTTTGGTTGATCTCGCCGAGAGGCGCAGGGGGACGCGCGATCGTTGGTGTTACTAGTACATCCACAGCCTCGAAGAAGGCACCTACTTGGCGCGACACCGTATTGCCGTGAACCATAGAGTTGATAAGCTCTAGGGCGGTGCGGCGTTTGCCGTCTTCATAACACGCCAGTGTGACCGCTTCGAGGTTATCGGGTCCGGGTTTGCGACCGAGCGCTGCCGCAGCCCACTCGATCATGGCAGCATTGAATGTGGTCCAGATGACATGGATATTTTCGAGGAAGGCATTCCAGTCGTAGCGAGGATGATCCTCGATCAGCGTGTGTCCCAGACTCTCAAGCAGGCGGACGGTCTCGTGTACGGCTTTTTCGCATTCGGGATCGATCTTCGCCCCCGAGGCTGGGGTCGCCGTCCAGGCAATGCGCAAGCGGCCCGGCTGGGTTTTCACTTCCTCACGGTAGGGACGAGCCGGCGGCACGGGATAACTGGGCGCTCCTACATCGGCGCCAGCCACGGCATCGAGAAGCGCCGCGGCGTCACGGACGCTGCGGGTGACGACAAATTCACAGGCAAGACCACAGAGCGGGTCGGCATAGTCAGGACCGGTCGGGATGCGGTCGCGCGAGGGTTTGAGACCGACTAAGCCGTTGCATGAAGCGGGGATACGAATAGAGCCGCCGCCATCGTTGGCATGCGCGAGCGGGACAATGCCGGCCGCGACGGCCGCGCCCGAACCGCCACTCGAACCGCCTGCACTACGTGTGAGGTCCCAAGGATTGTGCACCGGGCCAAAGAGGACGGTCTCGGTGGTCGGGTTATAGCCGAGTTCGGGCGTCTGGGTGGTGCCGACGAGTACGAGTCCGGCGCGCCGAAAGCGCGCCATCAACTCAGTATCCTCAGACGGAACAAACCCTTGGGAGAGCCTCGCGCCCATATCACAACGGACATTCTTGGCATGGAGCACAAGTTCCTTGATCAAGAATGGCACCCCCGTGAACGGGCCTTGAGAGAGACCGCCGCGAATCTCTGCCTCGGCTTGAGTAGGCAGCGTTTGTAGCACGGCGTTCAGTTTCGGGTTGACCTTCTCCACCGCTTTGAGCGCAGTGGCGATAAGCTCCTCTGGCTTTACTTCTTTACGGGCAACGAGTTCTGCGAGACCAAGTCCATCACGGGAAGCGTAGTCACTGAGAGAAATCATATGTCTATCCTCCTGAGCTGAGATGATTGTTATCTTGGGCGAGTTTTTGGTGTCGCCGATCCCCTTTGAGATACTGCCGCCTACCACACTTCATCTGCAACGGCAAGTTTGCTGGGGAGGGGGTGAAGGATCAGCGCCGACCTTGACAGGCTGCGGCATTTCTACGATGTACTGAAGCGGTGTAGGGAGCAAAGAAGCAGGTTTGGTGCAAAACGAAGGAGGGATCAATGTTCGATTGTCATCGTGTTTCGCATCGGCCTCGTCAAGTGTCGTGGAGGCAGTATGCAGCACTGGCTATTTTCTGTGGAGCGCTCATGTTTGGCTTGCATCTTTCTGCGTGGGCGGTGGCTCCCCTGGCCGAAGCCGACGGGTCAAAAGTCTATGAGCAGCGCTGCGCGTCCTGTCACAGCGGGAATGTCCTGCGGGCGCCGCAACTCAATGTTCTCAAGCAGAAGAACGCGCAAGATATCGTCGATGCATTGGAAACTGGGGTAATGAAATTCATCGGCTGGGGCATGCCTGACGGTGAGCGCAA
>Ga0187894_10001506_pt1 | contig 29820 bp, 30 predicted proteins | sample GBC1701081metaG_FD_136650 | JGI IMG/M metagenome (GOLD analysis project Ga0187894, IMG submission 136650) | White microbial mat communities from a lava cave in the Kipuka Kanohina Cave System on the Island of Hawaii, USA - GBC170108-1 metaG ...
CAATTGGGCCGGGATCCCGGTCACCAATCTCTCCCTCAACCCGGCGCGCAGCACCGCCACCGCCGTCTTTGCCGACGGCTGGGCCCTGCAACAACTCTGGCTCTTCTGGGTGGCCCCGATCCTCGGTGGCGCCTTGGCTGGAGTGGTCTATCCTCTCATGGCCGGGAACCCGAAGAAACCCTAGGCGGGCTAGCTCGGCGCACCTTCGACCCTGGCGCGCGGCACGGTTTACGGCAAAGTCGGCGCATCTTGGGCGCAGCGGAAACCGACATTGGGTTCATGCTCTGTCGGATCACCTTTGGTGCGGAAGGACGAGCGTAGTCGGTACAGGGTTTTGGTATACGAGCCGCCACGCTGGAATTTTGCCGTACCCTCAGCCGGACCGTGCGGATTGATCGCGGGAATCTTCTGGTAGTATTCCTCGTCGTACCAGTCGGTCGTCCATTCGTAGAGATTGCCGGCCAGGCTTGTCGAAACAGCGGATCTGCGATTGCAACAGAATCGTTACGCGCTTTTGAAGCGAGTGACCTTGGCAAACATGATCGCTGCGAAGGGAAGGGCCAGTCCCAAAATTAATTGTGCTATGAGTAACGGACGGAGCTGGCTGTAGTCGGCAGGCGTCTAAATGACGCCCGCGGCCTGATCGCGCACTTCCCGACTGACCACATAGATTTCGTTCATGTATTTGGTGCCGAGCTGGCTCAATGACAAGGCCAGATTCGTAAACGATGCCATCACGGCAAAGAAGGTGGCTTTCAAGTTCGCGGGCGCAGAGTTGGCAATCCAGGCCAGCATCGGAATCATAGAGATCTGACCAAGCGGCGATTCCAATGCCGTATCGATCAGCGCAATGAATCGTGCATCGACAAGCCCTCCCGTGATTTTTGCTGTCCATTCGTGCAAGCCATAGAACATGCTCACGATCGGGAGGGTCAGAATGGTTCCGATCACCGTAAGAAATCCCACGACATAGGCAATCGACCGCTCGGCCATGAAGCGGCGAAAGACGAACATGCCCGCCAAGGTTAACGTGCTGCCGATCAGCGAGAGCACGGAGAGAAACTGCTGATCGAACTTCAGCTGATCGATCATCCACCAGGTCGCCCCGGACCCGGTCCCCGGAATCGCGCGGAAGATGAAAGACCACGACCGCTGTCCCGACCAGGGTGAATCGTTTGTCTAGCTCCAGCTCTCGTACTAGCCGGGCCATCAAGAACAAGACGATTGCCATTGAGCCGACAAAGACAATTTCTTCGCTATAAGAGAAGCCACCGAACCCGACGGTCAGAGTGAACAGGACAAAGGCGAGGCTCCCGCCCAAAATCCACCAGTTAGGCTTGGTCGGCATTTGCGTTTCATCACGCACATTCACCATCTGTTCTGCGTGATCAGGAGAGAAGCCTTGCCGGAGTAGTTTGCGTTTCTGTTGACGTGGCAGAATCCAGGCCATGCCGACGCCGAGAACTGACACAAAAGGGATGATCAGTGCCATGAGGTAGACCTGCTTGTATAGCCGAACGATCTCCACCTGTGGAAGCCCTTCGACCCCTGTGAAGACATACACGTTGATCATCGCCACCAGAATCCCGCCACCGACGATGGCTACGCGCCCGAGCGTCTGCATCGTGGTATGCATGAGCTTGAGCGTCGGCTGGTCGAACGGTTGCCCCCACTCATCCACTCGTGGCACGGCATCGACTGTCATCGCATCCGCAACCGCGTCTTGCACTACGTAGCCGATCGGCCCAAGCAATGTGCTGACCACATGCCAGGCTTCCGCCGGCATGATGGAGGTCATTGCTTCTCGACTTCCGATCAATGCCGCCATGATCCCAAGACTGACGGCTGCAGTCCGGCTCCGAGGCCAACGAGCCAGCCTTTCCAGCGCCACAAGAGATCGACGAGATGTCCGATCGGCATCTTGAGTGCCCAGGGAATGCCGGCCCAAAATCCCAGTGCGGCGAGGAACGAGGCAGTGAGACCGAGGTAGTCCTTGACGAAAAAGGTTCCGACGATCCCGGTGAGACCAGAAATCCCGTAGGCCATGTAGACCATTAGCGGCGGCAGATAGGAGAGCCGCATCTCATGGCCGAGAGAAAGAATGTTGCGGTCGATCCACCGGGCGAAACACCTGAACATCGCTAGGGCAACACCCTGGTAGTCTGGCGGCGCTCGATCAGCGCCTGGAGCTGTGCGCGCATCTCGCCAGCCGGCAAACGCGTCCGTTCCCCATGACCGGCCAGCACCCATTCGAAGGGGTAGTCGAGAAGTTTCTGGATGGAGTTTACCAATACATACTTCCTCCAAACCAGCCGGCTCGGAGCACCGAGCATCTTCTGCGCGGAGTCCCACCAGAGATGGTCCCCTGTGAAGAGGAACCGGTGCTTGTAGAGAAGGGCCATGCTCCCTGCCGTGTGGCCCGGGACAGGAATGATCTGAAACTGCGGCATGGCTTGTATACTGTCAGCACCTTCAATGATCCATTCCGCATCCGGAGCCGCTTCGACGTCTGCCCGATGAATGATCCGTTTCGCGCCGAAGTGTGTGGCATACTTCTCAGCATCGGCCACATCGTCTTTATGCGTGAGGAAGATGTATGCGATGCCGCCCTTTTGTTCGAAGGCCTCGACGAGATGATTGAGATAACGCGGTGAATCGACGAGCCAGTTGCCGTCCGGATGTTCGATGAAGAAGCTATTCGCTCCGAACGACTTCTCCGAATTAAAACCGCAGTAAGACACCTCGCCTTCAAGTTGGAGCGGAAAGCTTGCCATGGCTTCTTTCATCCGCAACTTGTCGCTGTGCTCGGTGCCGATCGAGCCGACCGGGCAGGCGAGGAGCGCTTGATAGGCCTGACGAGTATGACCCTCCTCGGTCGGCTGTTGGGTGACCGCGGAGAACTCACCGACCTCCTCGAAGCTCGTCGGCGCCAACTGTCTGCAGGTATCGCAATTGATACAGGTCGCATCGACGTAGAAGTTACCTGCGACATTGGAGTCGAGTCGTTTTTTCTGATCAGCCATTGCGCAGCCTCTAGACGTTGACGCCTGGAACCTTCTTGGCTTCCTTCCCCCGATCGGCCGCACGCCAGAGATACCAGGCGGCCGCAGTGCGATAGGGTTTCCAGCGCTCCCCGTATCGTAGCACCTCTTTCGGCATCGGCATCGAGCGCCGACCATAGGTGATACGGAACCCGTTGCGTACACCGAAGTCGTCGACCGGCAGGACGTCCGGTCGCCCCAGTTGGAAGATCAGCAGCATTTCGACCGTCCAACGGCCAATCCCACGGACCACAATGAGCCGCTCGATAATCGACTCGTCGTCGAGCTTCCGAACGATGGCGCCTGTCGGTACGGTACCATCGAGCGTCTTGGCGGCCAGATCGCGAAGCGCCGCAACCTTGGCTCGTGAAAAGCCAGCACCACGAATCGCCTGTTCGTTCATCGCGAGCAGATCGTCTGGTTGAGGGAACCGTCCTGTCGGAAACAAGGCCACGAATCGGCGCAAAATACTTTCCGCCGCTTTCTCGTGCAGTTGTTGATAGGCAATCGCTCGTGCCAACGATTCGAAGGGCGACCGCTTCAATCGAGGAGTCAGGGTGTAGGGACCCACCTCACGGATCAACCGGCGCATGACCGGGTCCGTCTTGGACAGATGCCTGGTTTCTTCTGTGTGTCGATCCATCCGAGAGTCCGCGCGGCGGCCTGCTAAGATTTGTCATGGGTGAGGATCGCATCGGCCTCGATCTCGACCAACATGTCAGGGTCGATCAGCCGCTTGACCTCCACCATCGTCGTCGCAGGCCTGATAGACCCGAACACTTCGCCATGGGCCCGGCCGACGTCCTGCCATTGCTCAATGTTCACCAGATACATGCGCGTTCGGACCACATCGGCAAGCGAGGCCCCCGCCTGCTGGAGCGCCGCTTCAATCGTCTTCAGCGTCTGAACTGCCTGGGCATAGGGATCCCCCTTGCCGACCAGACCAGAGGGTGTCATTGCCGTCGAGCCGGAGACCTGTATTGAGGCACCGACCCGCACTGCTCGCGAGTACCCAAGCTTGGCCTCCCAAGGACCACCAGTGGAAATATTCTGCCGTCCCATCCGTTGCCTCCTACATGACAATGCCGCCGCCGGCGTGAATATTTTGGCCCGTCAACCACCGCGCTTCTTCACTGACGACGAACGCCACCACGTCGGCAATATCCTTGGGGAGACCAAGCCGCTTCAACGGCGACATCTGTATGCCAATCTGGCGCAACTGGTCAGTTATCATGCCCGTCTCAGTAAAGCCTGGCGAGACCGTATTGACGGTAACACCTCGTGGAGCGAGGTCCTGGGCCAATCCTTTCGTGTATTGTTCCAGCGCACCTTTGCTGCCAAGATAGGCCGTCGCACCGGGAAAGCTCAAATGGGTTCCATCAGTCGAAATGTTCACGATACGGCCGCCCTCTTTGAGTACCTTGGCTGCTTCCTGCATCGCGAAGTAGGGACCCTTGGCGTTCAAAGCGATGATCTGATCGAAGTCAGCTTCGGTTCTCTCCATGAGTGGCTTAGGCATAAACCGCCCGGCATTGTTGACGAGAATGTCGAGCCGGCCGAATTGTTCCACCGTCTCGATCACGAGGCGGCGCGCATCGGCCACCAGGCTCATGTCAGATTGGACAGCGACGGATTTCCCACCCTTGGCTTGAATGCCCGTCACGACTTGCCGGACCTTCTCCGCACTTGTTCCGTAATTTACCACCACGATCGCTCCGCGATCGCTCGGCCGATTCCATTGGAAGCCCCAGTCACAATAGCCACTTTTCCGTTCAACGACCCCATCTGCTTGACTCCTTCATGACACGGCTACCGCAGGGGGGTTCCCCACTGCCCGGAAAATGTCCACTCTGAAATGGGCCGGCGGCTTCGTGGCTGCAGTTCTCGTTCTCGTAGCCGGTCAGGAAGGGAAGCGAGGTCGCCCGGATGGCCCACCGCGATCATCGCGACCGGCTCGTAGCCCGACGGGATCTTGAGGTCGGCGCGCGCATTCTCCACGTCGAAGCCCGCCATCTGATGCGCCGCAAGTCCGAGCGCGGTTGCTTGGAGCACGAGATTCTCGACCGCCATGCCGGTGTCGTGAAAGGCATGCCGATTCGGTGTGGAATCATCCTCGAAGTTCAGGCTCGCCACGGACAAGATCAGGACCGGCGCGCGGAAGGCCCATTTGCGATTGCCTTCCACCAGACAAGCGAAGAGCCGGTTCCAATCCGTCTCATAGTCCTTATTCGCGACGATGAACCGCCAGGGTTGCTCGTTGTTGGAGGACGGTGCCCACCGGGCGGCCTCGAAGAGAATGCGGAGTGTCTCCGCTTCGACCGGTTGGTCGGAAAAGGCGCGCGGGCTCCATCGCCGCTTGAACAGGTCATGAATGGGATGCTGCGCGTCTGCCGGTTTTTCCATCATCGTTTCTCACGCTTGGCCTTTCTCTCGCCGAAGCTCATATTCTGCCCGCAGCCAATCCTCTTCGGCATGGCCGTCGGTACCGCCGCGTTCGAGGAAAATCTGGTAGGCGCGCTGCTCGATCTCATCGTGCGATAGCCCGCGAGAAGCGGACGCTCCTTTTCCGAATATGATGCGCCTCATTTTCGGTGTGTCATCTTTCTGTGCAGTACGCTTCGGCATGGCTACCTCCTTCGTGAAGGTCGTGAATCGACCATCGGTGGGAACTATCTGCCCTGCATCACCTCATCCCCGGCCTCCTGGTGGCACAGACGAATCTGGGCGCTCGCGACCCGCTTCTCCCGGCGACCATCCGCCACCCAGCGCCTTGTAGAGCTGCACGACCGACACCAGATGGAGCCGATGGGTGTCGGCGAGCGCCAATTCCGTCACAAACAGGTTCCGCTGCGCAATGAGGACGTCCAAATAGTTTGCCAAGCCGCCTTTGTATCTCAGATTGGCAAGATGCAAGGCCGACCGCAGGGCATTGACCTGCCTCTCCTGGGCAGCCGCTTGCTCACGGGCGGTGCTGACCCCCACCAACGCGTCTTCAACTTCCCTGAACGCGACAAGGATCGCTTGTTCATATTGGGCCACTGCCTGTTTGGCTTGGGCTTCTGCAGCCCGCTGTTGAAACCCTAACGTTTGAGCATTCAATAAGGGACCAGTCACTACGGGAGCTAAGACCCCGAAACTGGTTCCCGGAGTTATAATATCCGTCAGAGTCGGGCTCGCCACACCGAGGATTCCCGTGAGCGACAGTTTGGGAAATCGTTCCGCCTTTACCACGCCTATTCTGGCAGTGGCTGCAACCAGTTGTTGCTCCGCCGCCACGACATCTGGACGGCGTTGGAGCAGTTCTGAGGGAAGACCGGCTGGCACCACAGGCGGCATCATCTGTTCGGTCAGCGATCGTCCTCTGGCAACTTGACCGGGATTTCTTCCCAGCAATACGCTGAGTTCGTTTTCTTTCTGAATCATATGTCGCCTCAGCTCCGCGATACGAGCGGCGGCATTCTCCCGCTCCGCTTCAAATTGATCGACATCCAGCTTGTTGATCAGTCCCTGCCGAAGCCGTGCCTGACCGATTCTCACCGACTCCTCCCATGCCGACAATGTGCGCTTGGAGATCTCCAACTGCATATCGAATTGCCGAAGATCGAAATATGCCTGTGCCACCCCGCCAACGATCTGCAGCGTGACGGCTCGCCTGTTCTCCTCCCGTCCCAAGAGATCTGCCAAACTTGCCTCATTCGCCCTGCGGATTCGCCCCCAGACATCCAGCTCCCAGGCCAAAGATCCTTGACCAAAATGGTTAAATGCGCTGGGAAAACCGGGGAACAAAAACCCTCCCGTGCGAGCGAGAGGAAAATTGCCCGTGGCACTGAATTGAGGGGCAAAGTCCACTCGAGCCGTGTACAGGCGCGCCTGAAATTCGTCGATACTCGCGATCGCTCGTTTGAGATCTTTGTTTTCTTCGAGCGCGATGCGGATCAAACGCTGAAGTTCTTCATCCTTGTAGAGTTCCCACCAGGGCATATTCGCCAGAGAAGGCAAATCTTTCGGTTCTTCAGCCATGCGAAAAGAATCGGAGGTGGGTATGTCGGGACGAGAATAGTTTGGTCCCATCGCGCATGCGAGCAGGAGCAACGAAAAGACTATGACAATGAAACTGCGCATATCACTCTCCTCCTTCTATCCCTAGCGGAATTGAGCTGGTCCCGGGACGAGGACCTGCTTGACCGGCACCACGCCGACTCAGCTTCCGAACCAGCACAAAAAAGAGCGGTACGAAGAAGATGGCCAAGAAGGTCGCGGCAAGCATGCCGCCGAACACGCCGGTACCGATGGAATTACGGCTGGCTGCGCCAGCACCGCTGGCGAGGACTAAGGGCACGACACCCAAAATAAAGGCCATGGAGGTCATCACGATCGGCCGGAACCGAATCTTAGCCGCTTCTATCGCGGCATCGACCAGGGAGTGTCCGGCTTCATAGCGTTTGTTTGCAAACTCGACGATCAGAATGGCATTTTTGGCGGAGAGTCCGATCAGCGTCACCAATCCGATCTGGAAGTAGATGTCGTTGGACATACCCATCACCCACACGGCGCACAGGGCTCCGAACACACCAAAGGGCACGGCCAGGAGCACGGCGAACGGCACGGCCCAACTTTCATACTGCGCGGCCAGCACAAGAAACACCATCAACAGGCCGAAGCCAAAGACAAAAAGCGATTGCCGCCCGACCATACGTTCCTGGTAGGAGATCCCGCTCCAGTCGATTCCGTATCCTTGGGGAATCAACACCTCCTTGGCTACCTGATCCAGCGCATCGAGCACCTCTCCGGAACTGTACCCCGGAGCCGCCGCCCCCAACACCAGGGCCGTGTTGTATCCATTGAAGTGGGTGACCGGATCCGGTCCACTGGTGAATTCCGTCGTCACCACTGTGTCGAGCGGAATCATCGCGGATCTCTGTCCAGTCATGGCGCGCACGTAGATCTTGGCGACGTCCTCGGGCGTGGATCGAAATTGCGCCTCGGCCTCCGTCTGCACCCGATAGACACGGCCGAATTTAAGAAAGTCATTGATGTAGAGATTGCCGAAATAGGCCTGCAGCGTGTCGAACACTTCTGAGATCGGCACGCCCAACGATTTGGCTCGATCCCGGTCCACATGGGCAAAAATTCGCGGCGCGCTCACGCGAAAGCTGGAGCCGGCCGCTCCGATCGCCGGGTGCTGTCTGGCTTTGGAGAGAAACTCTTGGGTCACGCCGGCGAACTTGTTGAAGTCCCCGCTGCTGGGATCTTGAAGCTGGAGGGAAAATCCGCCTGTGGCGCCGAGTCCCCGGATAGACGGGGCGTTAAAGGCCAAGATCAGAGCTTCGGGAATCTTCGCGAACTCTCCATACGCGGCGCCGATCAGGGCCTTCACGTGGTTCTGCGGTCCCTTCCGTTCGTCCCAGTGATGCAAGGGCAGAAACATCGTCGCCGCGTTCGGCCCTCTGGTCCCGAAGACGAAGTTCTGGCCGGCCAACGCATCGGTCGAATGGATTGCGGGAACTGAGAGAAAATAGTTTTCAATTTTACTCAGCACAGCATCGGTCCGTTGCTTGGACGCACCGTCCGGCAGCTGGACGATCGTGATGAAGTAGCCCTGATCTTCTTCCGGCAAGAAACTGGAGGGAATCGTCCTGAATAACCCGACGGCAAAGAGACCGATGATGCCAAAGAGCACCACGGATAAGACCGAGCGGTTGAGGACCGTCCCCACGACAGCCGTATAGCGAACCTGGGTCCAACCGAATACTCGGTTGAAGACACCGAAAAAACCTCTGTGCTGGCTGTGGCCTGGCTTCAGCACCAAAGAACAGAGTGCGGGACTGAGCGTGAGGGCGGTGATCCCTGAGATGATGACGGAGATGGCGATGGTGATGGCAAACTGCTTGTACAACTCGCCCGTGATGCCACCCAAGAAACCCACCGGCACAAATACGGCGCACAGTACAAGTACGATCGCGATCACCGGTCCACTGACCTCATCCATCGCCTTCTTGGCGGCATCCTTTGGCGAGAGGCCCTCTCCCATATGGCGCTCGACGTTTTCCACCACGACGATGGCGTCGTCGACCACCATCCCGATGGCAAGGACCATCCCAAAGAGGGTGAGAGTGTTGATGGAAAATCTGAGCGCCTGCATGCCGGCAAAGGTACCGATGAGGGAGACCGGCACGGCCACGCCCGGGATCAGCGTCGCACGCCAACTTTGGAGGAACAAGTACACAACGAGGATGACCAGCACCATGGCTTCTGCCAAGGTCTTGATCACCTCTTGGATGGATACTTCAATAAACTTCGTCGTATCGTACGGAATATCGTAAGAGACCCCGTCGGGAAAGCTCTTCGATACCGTGTCCATTTCCTTCCTGACTCGCTTCACCGTGTCGAGGGCATTGGCACCCGGCGAGAGGAAGGTCAAGAGAAACACATTCGGTTTGCCATTCCACCGGCCCTCGAGGCTATAGGATTGAGCGCCCAGTTCGATCTTGGCGACATCTTTTAAGCGGATCATCGACCCGTCGGGAAGCGCCCGGACGATCATCTCCTCGAAATCATTCACATCCGTGAGACGGCCCTGTGTGATCACCGGGATCGTCAGTTCGGCGCCTCGTGGCGCCGGTTCCCGCCCGATCGTCCCGGCTGGAAAGTCCCGGTTTTGTTCGCGGACCACGCTGGCAATGTCGGTTGGCGTAAGGCTGAGTTGCGCCATCCTGGTCGGGTCCAGGATGAGGCGCATCGAGTAATTCTGCCCGCCGAAGACCACTGCGTCTCCGACGCCGCGCAATCGTTTGAGATTGTCAATTACATTGAGCAGCGCGTAATTGGAGACGAAGACTGTATCTTTCGTGGGATCGCTCGAGCTGAGCGCGACAACCGCCAGCAGGTCCGGTGACACTTTCTTGACCGAAATGCCCTGGCGGACAACTTCGGGCGGCAACTGGGGCTCCGCCAGCTTCTCGCGATTCTGGGTCTGTACCTGAGCAATATCGATATTCGTCCCTATTTCGAACGTGAGCTTGATGGTCATGTGCCCATCATTGGTGCTGGTGGAATCGTAGTAGAGAAGATTATCAATGCCGGGAAGCTGCACTTCTATCGGGCGCGCGACGGAATCTGCGATCACTTCCGCGCTCGCACCTGGATAGTCCGCCTCGATCTGGACAACAGGCGGCGTGATTTCAGGAAACTGTGCGATCGGCAGGCCTTGTAAGGAAACCAGCCCCACCACAACAATCACGATGGAGAGGACCGATGCGAAGATCGGGCGATCGATAAAAAAGTGCGAGATCATTTTGTCGGCTCCGGCTTTGCCTCTGCCGGCTGGCCGGAAGCGGTTGGGTCGGATTGATTGAACGGAACGGTCTTCACCGGCGCGCCCGGTGCGATCATGTGGAATCCGGCGATGATCACCCGGTCTCCCTCGTGCAACCCGTCTTCGATGGACCACTGACTGCCGCGCCAGGACGTGGCCCGGACAGGGCGGATCTCCACTTTATTATCGGCCCCGACGACAAAGACGATGGGGCCCTTAGGTCCCTGCTGGACCGCACTTTGGGGGACCAGAATGACGCCGGTTCTCACGGCGCCCAAAATGCGGACCTTCACAAATTGACCTGGGAACAGGGCGCTATCCGGATTAGGAAAGGTCACGCGAAAGTCCCTGGTACCGGTGGCCGAGCGTACGCCGACTTCGAGCAAATCAAACTTGCCTTCATGGGGATAGGTGCTGCCATCCGAAAATGTGATGACGCCGCGCAGTTCATAGAGTGTCGCGCCTTGGATCCGATTCGATGCGCGTTCCCGGAGGCGTTTGAGGACAAAAGTTTCCGGAGCGCTCGCGTTCACATACATCGGGTCTAACTGGTGGATCGTGGTCAGGAGATCGGTCTGCGCGGAGATGAGACGCCCTTCGTAGAGCCGACTTCGCTCGATCCGGCCGCTGATAGGTGCCGTGATGAGTGTGTTGTCGAGATCGAATTTGGCCTTCACCTGATCGCCCTTGGCTCCTTCCAGCGCCGCCTTGGCAGCCAATTCCTCTGCCATCGCATCATCCACATCTTTTTGGCTGACGGCTTGTTCCGCCAGCAGCGGTTTTACGCGAGCAGAATTTTGTTTGGCTTGCACCAGCCTGGCCTCTGCCTGCGCCACCTTGGCATTGGCGCTGCTCATCGCCGCTTTGAACGGAATCGGGTCAATCTGATAGAGCCGGTCGCCTTGCTGGACGTCGCGTCCCTCCGTAAAAAACCGCTCTTTAAGGATGCCCGTCACCTGGGAACGGATTTCGACCGGCCGCGACGCTTCGGTCTGACCAATGAATTCCGGTTCGTCCGGCATCGTGACAGACGATACTGTCACCACCGGCACCTCCGGAACGGGGCGAGCCGGCGTGGAGGCCGCCTCCTGCTTGCAGCCGGATAGTCCGGTAAGGACGAGAACGAGCACAAAACCGAGCCTGCCGAACATGGGTCTATGTACTCGATTTTGTGTCGTCATGTTGGCCATCAATCGTTTTTCGGGAATCATCCGATCACTTCGCACGTTCACCCCTTCGAGCCACTTGTACAATCTCATTCACGATACAGTTTGTCAGACAACCGGAGGCGATGAGCTTGGCCCCCTGTCGATGGATCTTCTTCAGCAGATCTTTTCCATCTGAATCAACATAGGTGACGGCTGAGAGGTCTATAGTCAGAGGGTAGGTCGTCATCGTGCCGACGACGGAGTCCCAACAGCGTTCAAGCTCCAGGACCCAAGGTCCCGCGAGACGCCCCTCAAGTTTGAAGGTTGTCGATTCTGCATGAATCAGTGTTGTTATTTTCAGCATGGATTCTCTCCTCACCCGTACGGAATGGCAAGGAACATTCCAGCGGTCAAGAGCAAGTTTATCTACATAACACTTTGTTGTTTCACGAAATGTTTCGATATCCGTATCGTAGACACGTCTAACTGACAATGGTGTTCTGCCGGTATCCCGGCACTCGCCGAGCCTTCGGCAGAAACTGAAAGCACAAACTATCAATGATCAGTCTAGCCAACTTTCTCACCGCCAGACGATCGACACAGGCGAAGGCCATCACCAACTCGCGCATCTGCTCGGTTGCAGTTTCGCTCACTGTCGACGAGTCCCCATGTTGAAATAGTCCGGGGTAACCAGGGCGGTGAAACGCTATCAATTACGGGGGTCGCTTTACTTTCGCGGTAACACACCTCACGCTGATTGCCGCTAGGGCCCTCGAAGGGGACGGCGTAGGCCAGCCATTCACCCAACGGATGCTGTCTGCTCGAGCGACCGCCCGTTCCCTTCCGTCAGCAGCTCGTTGCGTTCAGTTTCCTCGTGCGACGGGCTCAGTTGGTGTCGGGCCGCGATCAGCGAGTAGAAGACCGGCACGATGAAGAGAGTGAATACCGTGCCCACAGTCATGCCAGTGACCAGCACCATGCCGATGCTGTTGCGGGCAGCCGCTCCCGGTCCCGAGGCCAGCACCAGAGGGAGATGCCCGAAGACGGTGGCCGCCGAGGTCATCAGCACCGGTCGCAGTCGCGTCAACGACGCCTCGCGTAACGCGGCGGCCTTCGAGAGACCGCGGGCCTGCAGCGTGTTGGCGAACTCCACGATGAGGATGCCGTTCTTCGCGATCAGTCCGACCAGCGTAATCAGCCCGACCTGGGAGTAGATGTTGATTGTAGTCAGGTTCAGGAAGGTAAAGATCAGCGCGCCAGAAATTGCGAGCGGGACCGAGCCGAACAGGACGATCAGCGGATCGCGAAAGCTCTGGAACTGCGCCGCGAGTACCAGATAGATGAGCACGACCGCAAACCCGAGCGTGACGATGAGCGCAGATCCCTCATGACGGATCTGCCTTGACTCACCTGCGTAGTCGTGGGCGACGCCGGGTCCGCTCGCTGAAGCGGCCGCGGCTTCGAGGACGCGCAGCCCTTCTTCCTTGGTGACGCCAGGCTTGACGCCGCCGAATATTCGTACCGCGTTGCGCTGCTGGAAGCGGTTTAAGGTGCGCGGCGCCGTGCTTGTTTCAATGTGCGTGAATGTCGAAACCGGCACAAGCTGACCACTCGGGGTCTTGATCTTGAGATCGAGGAGCGGATCGACCGTCGCACGGTCTTTGTCGCCAATCTGAGGGATGACCTTGTAGCTGCGGTCGAAATAGTTGAACCGGTTCACATACGCGCCGCCGAGGAGTGTTCCGAGCTCACGGCCGACCCCCGCCAGGTCGAGCCCTAAGTCGGCGAGACGCTCACGGTCCAGCACAACACGTGCCTCAGGGAGGTCAATCTTGAGATCTGTGTCCACATATAAGAACTTGCCGCTTTGCCAACCTGCGCCGAGCACGGCGCCGACCGTTTCGAGCATCTGCTCGGGCGGCACGTCGCTTTGCAGCACGAGTTCGACGTCGTACTGGCCGGGGGTGGGCAGCGGCGGATCTAAGCGTGGAAACACGCGTAGGCCCGGCACCTTCGACACCGCGCCAAACACCTCGCCATACATCTCCTCGGTCGATCGTGCCCGCCCGTGCCAGTCCTTCGCAACCAGGCCTCCAAATCCACCCCATGCCGTCGTCAACGACCAGGTGAATTCCGTCTCGGGAAAGGACGTAATGGTCCTCACGATCTGCAGATGCTCGCGGTTGGCGGCGGCCACTGTGGAGTCCGGCGACGCTTCGAAAAACAAGCTGATGTGGCTCTGATCCTCCACGGGAGCAAGTTCTTGCCTCGAAAACATGTACAACGGCCACACCGCCATCATGATGAGCAGTGAAGACGCTACGATTGCCCAACGCATCTCCAGCGCACGGTCGAGCAGCCAGGCGTAGACACGGCGCACCTCTTCGAACCTTCGGTTGACGAAGGCGGTCAGCCTACCTTCTTTGCCCTGCGGGTGCACAAACCGTGAGCTCATGACCGGAGACAGCGTGACCGCGACGATGCCCGACAGCACGACCGCCACGGCAAGCGTCATCGCGAACTCCAGGAACAGCGAGCCGGTCAAGCCTCCCTGGAATCCGATCGGAGTGTAGACCACGGCCAGCGTGATCGTCATGGCGATGATCGGGCCGATCAGCTCGCGCGCGCCGGCCAGCGCCGCCTCGATCCGCGACTTGCCCAGGCGTACGTGCCGCTCGACGTTTTCAACAACGACGATCGCGTCATCCACGACCAGCCCGACCGACAACACGATGGCGAGCAGCGTCAAGAGATTGAGGCTGAAGCCGAACGCGAACATGAAGATCGCCGCTCCGACCAGCGAAACCGGCATGGCCACGAGCGGAACGAGCGCGGTGCGCACCGAGCCCATGAATAGAAACACGACCAGTGCCACGATCAGGATCGTCTCCGATAACGTCTTGCTGATCTCAGTTAGCGCGTTCCGCATGAACATCGTGCCGTCCCAGACGAGCTGCATATCGATGTCCTTCGGCAGCGTTGGCCTGATGCGCTCCATCTCACCGCGCAACCGGTGCGCGACCTCGATCTCGTTCGAACCGACCAGCGCCCAGATCCCAAGGTAGACACCCTCTTTTTCGTTGTACTTCGCGACCATGTCGGCTTCTTCGGCCTCACGCTCTACCTGGGCCACATCTCTCAGCCGCACGATCGCACCTCCCCGGTCGGCGACGATCAGGTTTTCGAACTCCGGAGCAGAGCGCAGATCGGTGTTCGCGAGCAGATTGATCTGCACCAGGTTACCCTTCGTTCGACCGACGGCCGCCAGGAAGTTGTTGCGCCGCAGCGCCGCCTGCACGTCTCCAGGCGAGAGGTTGAGCGCGGCGAGCCGATCAGGGTCGATCCAGACGCGCATGGCGATCTGACGACCGCCCTCGAAGGTAACCCGCTGGACACCGGCCAACGTCGAGAGTTGAGGCTGCAGCGTGCGCAACAGCCAATCCGTGACGGCCGGGACGCTCCGTTCCGTGGAGGTGAAGCTGAGATAGAATGACGCGTACGGGCGATCGGCGCGCTGCACTTCGATTGCAGGCGGCTCGGCTTCCGCCGGCAGCTCGGATCGTACCTGTTGGAGCCGCGCTGTGACCTCGGCCAAGGCCGCCGTGCTGCCGTGGTTCAGCTTCAAGTGCACCGTGACGGTGCTGACACCAGCTCGGCTGGTTGACTCGACGTAGTCGACGCCGCTGATCGCGGAGACGACCCGCTCGATCGGCGTGCTGAGGAAGCCGCGAACGGTTTCGGCGCTGGCGCCGTAGTAGACCGTTGTGATGATCACGGATGAACTCTCGATCTTCGGGTACTGCTGCAACGGCAGGGTCGTCAGCGCCCGCCAACCCACGAGGACGATCACGAGGTTGACGACCACCGCCAGCACTGGGTGCTTGATGAAGATGTCGGTGAACGAACGCATGCGAATATTCTTTTCCTATTGTTCCGGCTCCCTCAGTGTTCGCCGACGATCACCTGACCCGATCCGCTCCCATCCTCGGGGCTGCCGGCGATCGCGACGAGCGCTGCTTCTCGCAGTTTGAACGATCCCGAGACAGCCACTCGTTCGCCGGCGGAAAGCCCGGCATGAATCACGACTTCGTCGCCGAGCATCGCACCGCTCTCGACCTGCCGCACGTGCGCACGAGTTTTCCCACTCTTGTCCAACTCGATCACGAACACCTGATCACCACCCGGACCCTTCCGTACTGCGCTCACGGGAACCGCGACGGCCTTGCGTGACAGGCCGATCGGAACCCGGACACGCACCGAAGCGCCGGGGGACGGTGCGTTGGCGGCTCCCTCGATTCTTGCGCGCACCGTGGCATTGCGTGTCGTGGGATCGATACGCGCGTCCACCGCGACGATTTTGGCTGCGATCGGGGACGATTGCCCGGCAACGGATACGTCGACGCTGTCGCCTTCCCGCAAACCAGCGGCAACCTGCTGCGCGACCGTGAAGTCCACATGCGCTGCGTCGTCAATACCCTGCAGAGTCGTGAGTTCGGTGCCTTCGATCAGATACTGGCCAGGGTGCAAGTCCGCCATGCCTACTCGCGCGCGGAACGGCGCCCGAATGGTCTTGCGGGCGATGATCGCCTTGGTACGCGCGATCTGAGCCAGTGCGATATCCCGGTCTGCGCGCGCACGATCCACCTCCTCCTGGGTCGTGGCACGGTCATAACTCAAGTTCTTCCTGCGGTCGAGCACCGCCTTCGCGAGGGCGGCCTGCGCTTCCTGCGCTTTCAACTCAGCCTCCTCGACGGACACGTCGAGCGCGACGAGCACCATGCCCGCGTCGACGATTTGCCCGGGTGTGAGACTGACATGACGGACAGTGCCGGGGAGTTCGTTACGCAAGGTGATCGACCGCAGCGCCAGAACCGTCCCGATGGACGTGGCGGTTTGGCGGTGCTCAACCTCCTTCACGACGGCGACCGTCACCGACTCCATCGGCTCAGGCTGGTTCGCGGAGGCTGCCTGGGTTTCCTGTATGGACGTATACTTCCACACTGCCAGGCCAACGCCAACCGAGACAACAGTGATGAGCAGTAGAAAAGATCCGATCCAACTACGACGATTCATACGCGACGCCCTCCCAACCGCTTCCCGGAGGAACCCTTAACCTTGGGTGAACGGCGAGCCGGCCACGCGCGCGCGAGCATGTCCTCGAGCGCGAGGCGCACCCGAACGACGCGGTCTTGTTCAAGTGGAACGATTCCCAGCACCCAGTCGAGCCAGAGTCCGTCGATCGCGGCGGCGACCGCTTCGCCGACGCCTGGCGGCAAGCCATCCTCCGCGATCCGCCGGTGGAGGTCGGCGTAGACCGCGCGCATGGGTTCGATGAGCGCGGGGTTCTGAGCGAGCGCCGCAAACACCGCGGAGGAACTGCGCCGCAGCTCCTCCGTCCAGCACTTGGCGTCCGAAAGACAGTGGTTCAAGAGAGCTCGCGCCATGCGACCCGGTCCATCCGGGGTGCGCTCGTACGCTTCTGTGTAGCAGGATCGCCAGCCTTCGGCGCAGCGGATGACCAGTGCTTCGACGAGCCTGTCCTTCGCCGGGAAGTAGTGCAACAGACCGCCCTTGCTCATGTGCGCCTCGGCGGCGACGGCGTCGAGCGTCAGGTTCGCGATGCCCTGGCGGGCGACTACGGCTTCGGCGGCGTCAAGGAGCGTGTCTTGTAGCTTCGGGGTTGTCCGTTCCATGGGCGAAGTATACCGTCCGGACGGTTGACTGTCAACCGTCCGGACGGTCTGCTGATGGCCTCCGGTTTTTGCAGTCGATTCATCCGATTGGCTGCGCGTCATGTTCATACCCCACCGCCGATGCCGACCAACGCCACCGTTCCGCTTCAATTCCTGATGGCGCGTTGCGCAACCGCCGCTGGTCGTCCTGTCGAGTGAGGTGGTGCCACGGCATACCGAATCGGACGTGGCTGGGCCTTTCCGTCTTGCACCATGATGCGGATCTCTTCGATGACTCCGCCGCACCTCGTGCAAGTCCAGGCTGTAATCGCTAAAGTCCCGCTGTCGTCCAGCACGGTCCGACCCGTTCCACCGATGACAGTGTCATAACAGTACCGGCACGCGATCTGATTCTTCCGTTGCAAAAAGTCGAGTGCGACTGAGTTGAATGGCTTCGTCTCCGATTTCATGTCTCCCTCCTGTGGCAGTCCCGACGTAGCTACTGGTTCGTGTTTACATCGCCTACCCAACCGACCGAGCCTGGCCGTCGCCGAAGGATGGCGTAGAATGCCGGTACTTTCGCTACTTCACCCGTCGGGAGAGTATGCACGGTGTGAATACGACTCTTGCCGGTACGAAGAAGCGTAAAACGATCCGGTGGAAACAGCGCCTCTAAGTTATTTTCATTTAACATGCCTGGAGTAATCTCATGCTGGAGTACCCGTGCGAGGCCTGGAGGCGGTCCATATTGTGTAATCAGTTGGGTAAAGTAGGGTTCAGCAGTTGATGCCAGTTCGATCAAATACAATATTCCTTTCATCCCCAGTAGCCGCTCGATACTCTGTATCGCCGTCGCATGATCCGTGGGCGAAAGTTGATGCAAAACCGTCCGCATATAGAGATTGGCATCGCCAATTTCCTCCTGGAGGGTTTGGGCATCAGCAGGACAAAGCACGTCAAGAATACGGTACGAGATGTTCGAGGCATTATTCTTCGTGTGGGCAATTTCAACCGCGGCGGGCGAAATTTCAGTGCCAATTACCCTTGCAAAATGATCCGCAAGAAAACGCGTTTGCGTTCCGTTGCCACACCCCAGATCTATCAACGGAAGCTGTGGGTCGGCATAGTCTTGGAACCTCACCAAATCTTGTTGGGCTGCATGAACAGGATCGGCATCCCAAAAAATTTCGCCTGGTGCGCCAGTCGCGGTACTCCAGTAACCCTCCCAGGATGTCAAATAACGATTCGCTGATGTCATAGGTTTACTCCTTCGCTGAATATATAAAAGTTAGAAGTACACGTCCGCGCCTTACCCGCATTTCTTACTTCTGTAAACTCATACAACATCTCAACGGCTGCAACTCGCGATCCCTGAAGCGTCCTCATGTATTGCGTGCTCTAACTTCTGGCCTGGACCGAAGGTCTAGACAAATTACAGTCGGCGATTTTCCAAGATTACCGGATCGATCAGTTCTCCGCATTGCACGCAGCGTTGGGCGGAGTAGTCCGACAGATCCTGGCACCACTCGGCGACCATGAGTCCGCCGCATCGCGGACAACCATTCGCGCTGTGGATTCTTGCCCAGCTTCGAGCCGCCTCCTCAATCGATTGTTGTTGTGTCACCGCAAGTGCCGTACCCATCGATACCTCCTTCAGCGAACCACCTGTGTACTTCACGCCATTCATCACGAGGCTTAACAGCAACGAAGCCTTCTCAGCCTTGACACGCAATTCTTGTGTCATGCGACATTCCCGACTGCTTGCCGAATTGCCGGGTCGAATGTTTCCGACGGGAGGATGTTGTACAGCCTGCGGAGTTCCTCGACCTGCTCCCCCATAACCGGCCAGTAGTCCCAGCCGTCGTTCAGATCGACGTTCATGGCGGCTCCCAGCCGAATCGCAATCAGCGCCTTCGCCGGGTCGAAGAATCCCGTTCTGGCTTTGGTGATGGGGGTCATACGGATGCCCACGTGGAATTGCAGCAGGACAAAGAAGACGAAGAGCCACGGGTCACGCCGCTGGAAGCCTGCGCTGAAACAGGCAACTTGGACTTCTCCTTCCGGGTCTGTTCCGTATCCGGATAACACGTGCGCGCAATCGTGAAACAGAATCGGTTCTGCGGCGCCGCCCTTCTCCCCAGGTAACGCGAAACCGTTCGCTCGACAGTACTCCCAATAGGCACGCCCCAGCGAACCGACGGGATAGTGCTCCAAGGCCTGGTAGCGGGCCGCGAGCGCCACATCCTCATACTTTCCGATCATCCCGCGCATAAAATTGTAGATACCTCGGACGCCCTCTGCGTTCCAGATGTCTTTGACTTTATCTCTCAGCCAGAATCGGCGCGCCAGATCGAGGCGCAATTGAAAGATCTCTCCCTTGAGGACATGCCGCAGGTCCTTCACCTCGGGAGCACTGACCTCCAGAGCCTGCGCGAATTGCTCGACCAGGTCCGTCTCCTGGACATTGACGTTCCCGTCAATGAGGGACATCACGATTAATCCCTGCACTAGTTGCTGACGAAGCTGCGGATCGGCAAATTCCCGGGCCAGATCCGCTGGCGCGATAGGAGAAAGCTGTTCCGGAGCATGTCTTGTGCCGAAGATCTGTTGGACCGACGCCAGCAGATGCAGTTCAGCATCGTCGAGCATCCCATCAGCCAGAGCGACGGTTTTCATGGCGCGCAACCCCCAATAGGCTTGTTCCGGATTCGGTATCTTCAATTCCATGGTCGTTTCTCCTTTATCAGCGGTTGTTCGATCCGGCACTGACCGGTCAAGCTGCGACAGTGTCAACCTCAGAATCTCCCACCCTGGATTCGGTTTTCGACGTGATCGCGTGCCAGGCCTCAATTCCTCCAGCCAGTGGCCATACGCGTGCCAGACCTTTTTCGCGAAGCGTCCATGCTGCCTGCATGCTTGCGGCATCCTGTGGGCACGCGCAATAGAGGATCACATCACGATCTCGTGGAATATCACGATGCCCGGCGATCACTTCTTCCACTGACAGCGAGAGTGAGCCTGGAATGCCCGGAACTTCTCGACGAGCGCCTTGGGGACGCAGATCAATGAAAACGGGATCTTCTCCTGCCGCAATTTTTTCCGTGACTTGCTGAGCGGATAGCTTCGGTACAAGACGCCTCACACGATGGCGGTGCAGCGCCTTATAGACGATATAACCGGCCACACCTCCGAGCAAAATCAGCGCCATCGTCGGCCCAAGATGGGCTACCACGGATGCCGCCTGCTCAAGCTGGTCACTGAACGCATAGCCGATCCCAATGCCGGAACTCACCCAGAGAACTGTCCCCAAGCCGTTGTAGAAAAAGTACTGCGGCACTCGAAGCCCCACGATCCCGGCAAGGGGTGGGGCGATTGTGCTCAGACCTGGGACAAACTTTGCGACAACTAGCGAACGCGCCCCATAACGGGTGAAGAAGTCTTCAGTTCGACGAATGCAGGAAGTCGGTTCGAGCGAGATCCGGCAGAGCCAGTTCAACACTTGACGACCGCGACGACGGCCGAGCTCGTACCACAACTGATCACCCAATAAGGCGGCAAGAACCGCTGACCCGACAACGACACTTAACGCCATTTGATCGGCACCCACCAATGCCCCAGCGGCGATGAGAAACAGGAGTGCTGGGACCGGGAGTCCGATCTGTTCTGCAAACACAGCGACGAAGAGCACGATAGTTCCGTGCTGCGTCAAAAAATAAAGGGTTTCGTTCATGCGTGCCCCTAGTGAGCTGAGTGAAGTGTGATGTCCGCGTCTTGATACGCTCATGAGCCATGGCAATGATCGTTCCACAGAAGCTGGCTGTTTCAACAACATGCAAACGCGTGGAAAAACCGTGAGGATCTCGCCCAACGATGCTGAGGAGTGGAAATGAACGAGATAGTGGTGAGGGGAGGTGACTGCCGAAATCTCGGCAGATGCCGAATGATCGGCGGGGCTACCGTGGTCGTGAAATATTGAGCTTCAGCATCTTGGATTGAAGCGTCGTTCGCTTCATCCCGAGCCTGGCAGCGGCACCAGTGGGACCACCGATAGTCCAGTTCGTCTCGCGAAGTGACTTGAGAATGTGCTCGCGTTCGGCTTGTTCAAGGGTCGTAGACCCTGGGTTTATAGTATGACTCGGTGTCCGCTTCAATTCTGCGAGCGATACAAATAGATCCGGTCCTTGAGTAAGAATTACCGCTCGCTCTATGAAGTTTTCAAGCTCACGCACGTTGCCAGGCCAGTGATAGGCTTGGAGCGCTTTCATGGCCTCCGACGGGATCGTCTCGATGCGTTTCTTCATCCGTAGGGCGAGTTTCTGAGTAAAGTGTCGGACCAACAAAGGAATATCTTCCGCTCGATCGCGCAGGGGAGGGACGGTAACTGGAAAGACCTTGAGCCGATAATAGAGGTCGCTGCGAAACTCCTGTTCCTCCACCATCCGACCGAGATCGCGGTTGGTCGCAGCGATGACGCGGACGTTGACATGAATCGTCCTGGTGCTTCCCAGGCGTTCGAACTCCTGCTCTTGGAGCACTCGGAGCAACTTGACTTGTAATTCCAACGGAACTTCCCCCACCTCGTCGAGGAAGATCGTCCCGCGGTCGGCCAGCTCAAACCGGCCGATCTTGGTGGCAATAGCGCCGGTGAATGCGCCTCTTTCATGTCCGAAGAGTTCGCTTTCTAACAGCCCCGTCGGAATCGCGGCACAATTGAGCTTCACGAATGTTCGCTCCCGCCTATTGCTGCGATTGTGGAGCGCCCGGGCAACCAGCTCTTTCCCGCTGCCTGTCTCGCCCAAGATGAGGACTGTGGAGTCAGTCGCAGCCACGGTTTGAACCTCTTTGAGAACGAGTTTGAGGGCTCGGCTGTCCCCGATGATTTCCTCGAAGTTATACTCTGTCTGGATTTCCTCCTCCAGGTATAGCTTTTCCTTCGCCAGCTTGTCCTTCAGCGATGAAATTTCCTGATAGGCCGTTGAATTCGCAGCGGCAAGCGCAACCTGCGCGCCGATCCAGCTGAACAATTTCGCATCGTCGTCGCTGAAAGCCTCCGCACGTGTACTGACGACGCTCAGGGTGCCCAGTGCCCGCCCGTGCGAGATCAGTGGAACGGCGCAACCGGATTTCAGTCCTGCGGCGGCCCCCCGCTTGATGATCTCCGCGGGAAACTCGGTGAGGCTGAGATTTCTGATCAGAACTGGCTGCTTAGTCGTGAACGCCAACCCTTCCGGGGTTCCTTCCAACGGAATGGGATCTCCCGCTTCGGCAAAGTCTTGATGGCTAGGGAAGTCCAGCGCATGAGTCTGCAACTGATGAGTAGCGGGATCGTAGAGACAAAACCACGCGAGATCGTGCGGGATCACACGTCCCAGGCAGCCGGAGATCGCTTTCAGAAGTTTTGGCAATTCGAGGTGCGACACGACGGCGTTGTTGATCTCCAACACCAAGCTTAGCCGATCTCGTTCGTACTTCAGCTGCTGCTGGGCAGATTGGGCGCTTGCCGCGTGCAATACATTGTCCACGGCAACAGCAACCTGATTCGCCACTTGCTGCATGAAGTTGATCTCTGACTCCTGATAGGTTCTCCGCTGATAGCTCCCAAATCCCATCGCCCCTAGACGACGCTGCGCCGTTGTGAGAGGAACTACACCGAAGGATTGGATGCCGTTTTCGCGCAGCATGGCCATCAGTTTCGGAAAGCGTTGTTCTTGCGTGACATCGTTTACGGTCAAAGGCTGTTGGGTTTTCCACACCAATCCTCCAGGAGACTCATCGATGGATAGCTCTAGACCGGGGCTGATCGTGCTGGGTGTCGTGGTCACCAAGAGCCACAGGCGCATGACATCGCGCGCAGGCTCATGCAAAACTGCGTTGATGTAATCGAACGGGACGATCTGAGGGAGCCGTTGAACTAGATCACGAAACAACTCTTCAAGGTCGCGGTGTGACGCAATGGATTCGGATACCTCCAGCAGGAGACGTAACCGCTCTCGTCCATGGATCAAGTCTTGATGATGAAGGACATTGTCCACCGCCACAGCGATTTGTTTGGCGACTTGCTGGAGAAATTCCAGGTCCGTTTCACCATAGGCTTCTTTCTGCAAACTCAAAAATCCCATCGCGCCCAACCGCCGCACCGCGGTGGTCAGGGGAACGACGCAAAACGAATTGACGCCGTCCTCGCTCATGAATTTAGTGACCTTCGGCCAGCGACGTTCTTCGGCAAGATCGAGAACGAGGACCGGCTGCTGCGTCTGCCAGACCAATCCGGCGGGACTCTCTTCGATCGGCCCTTCATGGCCACCCACGAGATCAGCCGGCACGTTCGCCTGAATGGTGTGCAATCGCATTGTGTTTCGAACAGGATCGTGTAAAGACAGGGCGACAAAATTCACATGGACGACCCGAGGCAGGCGCTGGGCGAGGTCTCGAAAAAGTTCGTGGAGATCGCGGTGTGCGGAGATCGCCTCCGCAACCTCCAGCAGAGCTTCATACCGTTCCGCCAGCGTCTCACAGGGGGATGAAGAATGCCTATCCATAAGGGTGCAGTATGGACTAATGGTCGGTAACGGCTCAAGAGGGAGGAGGGAGCGGCCAGGTGCCCTCTTTGCTCGCAGAACGCGCACGATCAGAATGTGCTCGTTCGATGCGCGCAATTGAGGGCAACCTTGGCCGCTCCCTTGAAGATGGTTGAAGAGCGTTCGAAGAAATATGCGCAACGCGCGCAGTGGAAAATGAACCAGCCCCCATCCTTGAAGATATAGCTGGCAAGCTTGAAGGATCATCTATTTATGTCCGCAACCGTGGCTCGGCAGGCGTTCGTAGCCCACTAAATGGACTTGACCTCCCATTCACGAAGATGGTGTTATGCTGATCCGCAGAAGATGCTGTCATAAACCGCGTGGCAGGGAGTAACCAATTGAAGATGCGAGGGTAACAGACCCTCGGCAGGACCTCCCAAGGTGTGTTATACGGACAAAAGCCGGACCTTTGCATCTTGTGCGGATGAGTCTAGTTATCGTTAGTTGTCTTCACCGCGCTCGCACAGGATTCAGGTGCATATGAACGAATACACTAATGACATGAACCCCTATCGTGCGGCTGGAGAACTTGCAGGGATCACGAGTCTCGTCGATGCTTTCTACTCAAACATGAATGACTTTCCTGAAGCCCGTGTTATTAGGAGCATGCATCCCGAGGATTTAACCGAGTCGCGGAAGAAGTTAACTTTCTTTCTTTGCGGATTGCTAGGCGGCCCTAGGCTGTATATCGAGCATTATGGCGGAGTCGACCTCCCTGATTTTCATAGGCAATTCTCAATTGGGACTGGCGAGCGAGACGCATGGATGCTCTGCATGCAACGCGCCATTACAGTTCAGCCATATGAGGCGTCATTTAGAGAGTATTTACTAGCTCGATTGTGGATTCCCGCGGAAAGAATCAGGCTGTTCAATGCGACAGATATCTAACAACGGCCTGGAGTGGGACGCATTTTTCGCTACGCCCTTCGGACCCCATTTCAAATGGGGAACCTAAGAGGACATTTCTATATTCATGTCCTCAACTGGGATCCGGCCGATGCAACTGCGTGTTGCTTACTTTTCAATCTCGAACCCGTCGTTCTTCCACCAACGCCAGCCGCCGTCGAGTTCCATCACGGAGTAGCCCTTGCTCGCAAACAAGACCGCTGCGGTCGCGGCCAGGTGGCAGACGTGTGAATAGCAGTACAGCACGTTGATCTTGTTTTTGTGGAGACGCGCCTTCACGACCTTCGCATTGCCCCACTGGTCTTTCGGCAGATTGAGTGCGCCGGGGATGTGCCCCTCCGCATAATCTTCGGCCGCACGCACATCCACGATGTTCACTGGCTCTCCCTGCTTGAACCAGCGTTCCAGTTCGACCGGACCGGTCGTAAAGGCCATCTTGTCCTGGAAATACTGCTTGGCTTTCGCGGCGCCGGGAATCTTGAGCTTAGTCGCCATGGTTGTCCTCCTGTTCGAGACGTTATCCTCCTAACTTCGCATCCATCGTGACGGTGGTGTTCAGCAACCGCGAAATGGGGCAGCCGGCCTTGGCAGCGGATGTCGCCTTCTCCCAGGCAGCTTGATCCGCTTTGGGAACCTTGCCGTTCACGTCGAGATGGATTTGCGTCACCGTCCAGCCCGCCTCGAGTTTCTCAAAACTCACCGTTGCCGTTGTCTCCAGTTTGTCGGGTATCAGTCCGGCGCTTCCAAGCTGCCCCGACAGCGCCATGGTGAAGCAGCCCGCATGCGCCGCGGCAATCAGTTCTTCCGGATTCGTGCCCTTCCCATTCTCAAACCGCGTGCCGAATGAATACTGGGCCTGGGAGAGCACTGCACTCTCTGTTGAGACGGTCCCCTTGCCACTCTTCAGGTCGCCCTTCCATACCGCTGAAGCTGTTCGTTTCATGGTTTCACCTTCTTTATCATATCCAAGAGGACAGCGTCCTGCAGGTGATCCGCATCGCTCATGTCCTTCTATTGGTGATGAGGCCCTCACTGCGCGCGAGGAGTGCCGGGAAATCAAAGCTGAGTAAGTCCCAGACTTTCGATCGCATCCACGTGCGATGAGGCAATGGTTATTGTGCTGCTGCGTCCGATCATGCCAACTCAATAACCCACAGTAAAGCGCCGGCGGATATGCTTAGGCTTCTCCACCTCGTCGATCATCGCTGTCGCATAGTCCTCGACCGAGATGCGGCTTTCTCCCTTCGTATCCGCGAGCAGCTGATCCGTTCCCAAGCGGAATTTTCCGGTTCGCTGACCCGGAAAAAGATCGGCTGAAGGAGAAAGGAAGGACCAATCCAAGGTCGGCTCTCTGCGGAGCAGGTTCAGGGCTTCACGTGTCGCGAGAGCCCCTTGCTTATATTCCGCAGGGAACTCTGGGAGATCTACTGACTGGACGCCCGGCCTGACTTCCAAGCTGCCTGCTCCCCCGACGAACAGCAGTCGCTTGACGCCGGCTTTCTTCACACCGTCAATAATGGCTCGCGTGCCCCTAACTTGTAAATCATATATGTTGGGATTTGTCCATCCGGGATTGAAGGCACTGATTACCGCATCATGACCAACAACCGACCGGGTTACCTCGTCTCCTTTCTGGACATCTGCTTTGTGCGTACGAAGCTTCGGATGCGGCTTTACCTTCTCCGGATTTCGCACGATGGCCGTGATCTCATGGCCTCGCTGCAACGCTTCCTGCAAAATGGCAGAACCGACAAACCCTGTCGCGCCGATCAATGCGATTTTCATGGTGCAGCTCCTTTCGAAACAACCGGCGGGATATGGCAGATCTGTCCCTTGAACAGTGATCACGATCGGACATGCACAATTGATCTCAGTGCCTTACCCGCTGTGAAACATATGGAAGGTCTGCAAGCCTTCCGGCGAGATCAGAGCGTCCTGTGCGTGCCATCGCAGAACGGCGGGGTCTTCGTCTGCTTGCACTGGCACAAGGCAACTTCTTTCTTTTCATCTACTGAAAACTCGACCGGCTCGAATCCGGTTCCTTGGTGAGACCCGTCACAGAACGGTTGGTCTCTCGAGCGTCCACATTGACACCAATAGTAGGTTCCCGAGTCCAACGACAGCACTGCCGGCTGCTTGGCTGCAATACGCGGCTTCTCCATAAACTGCCCTCCTTGCGTGGTTGTGAATGCACCGGCTTCATCGGCGATGTTCCAGAAGACTCGGAAGACTCGTTGGTTAATCAGCTTACAAGGCGGCATGCGCACGGCCGCTCCGCACGATGCAACCGGGCCGTTCATCTTTCCAGGCTTTCTCCCATAGACGAAACCCGCCGCGAAAGGCGTGCGCGTTGTCGCCGAGACGGACGCGTTTCGGGAGACGCGTCAGCTTCGTCGCATTGCCACCACCGAGCACCACGTAGTCAGCCTGAAGCGCGTCCCGGAGCGCTTCCACGACATTGGCGACGTACCGACGCCATTTCTTCTCGCCATATCGTTTGAGCCCCCGCAAGCCGACGTAATCCTCGTAAGTCCGGTCTTTCCGGTAGTGCAAATGCGCCAACTCCATCGGTACCAGCACGCCGTCGGTGATCAGCGCAGAGCCCAGGCCGGTGCCGAGACCCAAGAACAACATGCGGCCCCCTTCGTAACTGCCGAGAGCTTGCATAGCGGCATCATTGATCACCTTGACATGACATCCGAAGGCTTTTTCAAAATCGAACCCCTTCCATCCTTTACCAAGGTTCTTGGGTTCGGCAGCAGGCCGGCCGCTTCGCACCGCTCCTGGAAACCCCAGCGCGATGACATCATAAGACCGATCAGCAGCGAGACGTTGGACCGCTTTTACCATCTTTCGCGCAGTCATCGTCGGACCGGAAGGAAACTTTCGTGGTATTCGTTCACCGGTGGCCAAGAGCTTCACGTTGGTTCCACCCACGTCGATCACCAACACTTTAAGGCAGGACCTTTCCACTTCATACCTCGTTTGCGCTGGACTGGAAGCTTTTCCACATTCAGCGGAATTGACGACTCCTCCAGAGGAAACCGTCATTACTTCGTTGCCGGAAATTTCGGCGCAGCGCCGATGCTATCCAACCCCGCTTGAGCACAAGCCGCGTCGAGATGCCCTCCGGGCGCTCCTCCGACGCCGATCCCGCCCACGACCTCGCCGGCAATCTCGATCGGCAGTCCTCCGGCGAGAAACAGAATCCTGTCGTTCATGTGCTGTAACCCCTGAAGCGCCGGTGTCTTCGCGATGAGTTCGGCCACATTCCCGGTCGGCCCGCGCATACTCGCGGAGGTATACGCTTTTTTCTCGCTGCTTTCGACGGTATGCGGTCCGGCGCCGTCCGCTCTGAGAAACGCTCTCAACACGCCGAATCGATCCACCACCGCCGGGCTGACCCAATAGCCGTCCTTCCCACAATGCTCTACGGCGGATTTGGCAGCCGTCACGGCGAGAGACACAGGCAACACCGCTTCGCGCGGCAGTTCCTCCGCTGCGACAAGAACAGGAAACAATCCGAATACGGTGGCCGCGATCAGAGTCAATCCCCGGGCGGACAACCGTACACTGTGCGGATGGCGATTCTTATTTTGCATCGATTGCTCCTTGATTAGGTCGAAGAGAACTGAACGTCCGCCCGACAGGATGCGCCTCGTTGTAGTCCCGAATCAAGATCACAGACGCAGTGGACGAATCGGAGCCACTACCGCAGCAGGGTTATTCTTCCACACCGACTCATCCGCATCCACGTACAGTTCCACTTCGTTGCCGTCAGGATCACGCAGGTAGAGGCTTTGACTGACGGTGTGATCGCTCATGCCGTCGATCGTGACAGCCGCTTTCTCCAATTCTCGCTTGGCGGCCCGCAGTTCATCCAAATTGTTGCCGATTTTGATACCGATATGATAGAGCCCTCGTCGGCTGCCCTGTAGAGGTCCTGGGACATCACCGACCTGTATGAGCAACAATTCATGATGGGTCCGGCCGGAGGTCAAGGCTGCTGCTGTACCATTGAAGACCCGTCCAATTTCCTTGAAGCCCAACAGGTCGCGATAGAACGACAAGGACTGTTGTAGGTCCTTCACATAAAACACCACATGGCCAAGGTAATGGGCTTTCATGGCTTCCATCCTTTTCTCGTGAACAACGAAACTCCTCTCGTTTCCCTTCCTGGTAACGTCATTGCAGTAGCTTTCTGATTGCCGCATGCGCCAACACTACATCGGGCTCTCGTTGAAGGGCCTCGTAATAATGTCTGCCAAATCCGTTTCCCTCCTCCGAAGGAGAGAGAAGTGTTCTGATCGACGCGATCAGGGTTGGAGTATCCGGGCCGTCCGGCAGTGTGTCTTCTTTACCAACTTCATCAAGCTTAACGATCAGTTGTGACAGCGGACGCAACCAGGCAAACCAGGCATCCCCCAGCACCAATTGAAGAAACTCACCATTCGATGGGATACGCCCATGCACGCGTTCGTAGGACACCCGTTCGTCGTCAAGCAAGGCTTTGTGTAGTCGAAGCAGCGCCCGGGAAAGGTTATCCAGTTGCGCGCTTCCGCGGTCCTGACCCGACATGATCCGGCCTCTCTGTTTACGTACCCATAGATTTTGCGCTGATCCCGAGACCGATTGGAATGACTGCCCCATTGATCTGACTGGCTTCTTCTGAGACGAGAAAGAGCAGCGTGTCGGCGATGGACTCCGGTTTCGTCCATGTCGACGGATCAGCTTGGGGCATACTCGCACGGTTGGCCGGCGTATCAATCGTGTTGGGCAGTATCCCGTTGACGGTCACGCCTGACCCGCTCAATTCCAGTGCCAGCACTCGGATCAATGCGAGGAGGCTCGACTTGGAAACGATATACGCAGCAGCTCCGGGGAACGGCTCGAACGCCGCCCAGGCTGCCCCATGCACAATGCGACCCGTCCCACGGGCCACCATATGAGGAATCACCGCTTTCGAGAGCTGGAATGCGGCTGTGACATTGATGGTCAGCATCCGCTGCCAGAGTGCTGCGTCTGTCTCCTCCACGCGGCCCATGGCAAAGCCACCGACGAGATTGATGAGCGCATCAATGCGGCCGGTCTTTCGGATCACATTGTTCACGAGACGCTGCACGTCGGCTTCGTTCGTCACATCGGCTTTCATCGCAG
>Ga0187894_10001508_pt1 | contig 29793 bp, 26 predicted proteins | sample GBC1701081metaG_FD_136650 | JGI IMG/M metagenome (GOLD analysis project Ga0187894, IMG submission 136650) | White microbial mat communities from a lava cave in the Kipuka Kanohina Cave System on the Island of Hawaii, USA - GBC170108-1 metaG ...
AGCATCACTGCCCGCTCAAGTTGACGCTGCTCGTGCAGGGTTGAGACTTTGAGCATAGGCAGTTGCTCGATACTACGTCGGACCGTCCCAGTGACGAGTAGTTTGGGCAGTTCGCGGGCAACTTCTTCCCAGCAGGCGAAAGAGGAGGGAAGCTGGCCGAGCGGATCTGGTACGGGAAGAAAGCCGCGTCGTGGGTCTATATGAAACGTTTCGAGAGTGAGGGTCGTATATCGTGAGCTGGAAGCGTGTTGTGTGTTCATACCTTATGATAGCGCAATTTTTCGGGCAAAATCATAACTGCCAAAGTTTGTGGCAGAGCTTGTGAAAGGTGGCCGAAGTGGCATAAAGATGTACAAGGGCTGTGTCTAGTGGCGAAAGCAGCCCAAGGCTACGACAGGCTGCGCCTGCCCTACCGTGCCGAAGAAAAGGAGGAAACCATGAGTTACGATCTGCTGATTACAGACGCACAGGTCTGTGATGGGGTAGGAAACCCGCGCTTTCATGGATCAGTGGGGGTACGTGACGGCAAAATCGTTGAGGTAGGAGAAGCATCAGGGTCGGCCACGCGCACAATTAATGCTGAAGGGTTAGTACTCGCGCCGGGATTCATCGACATTCACACGCACTATGACGCGCAAGTTTCGTGGGACCCGCTGCTGACCTGCTCATGTTGGCACGGAGTGACGTCAGTTTTGATGGGCAACTGTGGGGTTGGTGTAGCTCCATGCCGTCCGAGCGAAAAGGAAATCGTGTCGTGGGATTTGGTGAACGTGGAAGCTATGCCACACGACGTTCTGCTGGGTGGTGTGGCATGGGAGGAGTGGGAAAGCTTCCCGCAGTATATGTATGCTGTTCAGCAACGCGGCATTGCTCTGAACGCGGGATTCTTGGTGCCGCTGTCGAGTTTTCGCTACTACGTCATGGGCGAAGCAGCTTGCGAACGGGCGGCGACCTCGACGGAACTTGAGCGGATGACGACCCTATTTCGAGAAGCGATGGAAGCTGGTGCGTACGGATTTTCGCTCAGTCTGCTCAATCAGCATATTGGTTACCAAGGGAAACCGCTGGCCAGCCGGTTGGCGACCAAGGAAGAACTGGGAGCGTTGGGTCGGGTGATGCGCGAATTGGAACGCGGGGTGATTGAGATTGCTCTCACCCGCAGTGTGAGTGTGTTGACCGACGAAGAACTTGACCTGCTCGTCCACGTGGCGACCGAGAGTCAGCGCCCAGTAACATGGCTCGGCTTGCTCGGCCGCTCAGACATGCCAGGCGTGTGCCGCACCGCACTGGCTCGGGTGAAGCCGTTCCTACGTACTGGCCTACGCATTCCGCCGCAAGTAACCCCACGGCCGATCCAACAGTATTACACGCTCAAAGTGCCATTTATCTTTGCGAGCCTGCCGTCGTGGAAAGAGGCGTTTAATCGCCCGGTGCCTGAGCAAATTGCTTTGTATGGTAAAGCCGAGTTTCGCGAAGCTTTCCGCCGTGACCTGCAAGTGGGTGGTGCTATCTTTACCAATCAATGGGACCAGGTGCATGTTGTCCGAGTTGAGCGGGAACACAATAAACCTTACCTCAACAAGAGCATCGCCGAGATTGCGGCACTGTGGGAACGAGATCCGATCGACACCATTCTTGACTTGGCGATTGATGAGCACCTAGAGATGGGGATCACGCTTTCGGTGATTAATACGAACCCGGATGAAGTCCGGGAATTAATTACCCACCCGGATGTCTTGATCGGACTCTCGGATGCCGGTGCGCATGTTGATCAACATTGCGATGCGGGAGTGCCAACCTATCTGTTAAGCGAATGGGTACGGAAGCGTCAGGCGATGACATTAGAAGAGGGAGTCCGGCGCCTTACCTCAGAACCGGCGGCCTTTCTCGGGCAAACACAGAAGGGAAAAATTGCAGTGGGAATGGACGCGGACCTGGTGGTCTTCGATTCAGATACCGTGGGGTTATATCCACCAGAATGGGTTCATGACCTCCCCGGCGGCAAACCCCGGTTAATTGAACGAGCGAAGGGCATTCACTGGACGATTGTGGGAGGGTCGGTCCTGTTCTCTGACGGTGCGTATCAGGGCGGGTTGCCGGGGCGGATTATGCGACCGTAATGGGAGTAGGGGTTAGGGGTTGGTTGAAAAAACATGTTTGCCTTGACAAGCTGCGGTCTGGTGGCGTATGAGGCTGAGAATGAACACTCACTCAGGGAAAAGCCCGGCTTTTACGAGAAGGAAGGACGCGTGAAAGCCCAGGTTTTGCGGAAAAAACGGAAACTCACCTCGCAAGTGACAGATGAGAAACGACTGCTCGAAGGCAAAGAACGCATTGCCACGGCGGCGGCAGGCTTGTTCCTCAGCGGTGGCTACCACAGCACCAGTGTCCGGGAAATTGCCGAGAAAGCGGGATTGAGTGTTGGGTCGGTATTCAATTACTTCGCCAGCAAAGAAGAGATTCTGTTCTTCCTCTTCTCACATGCGCAGTCGCGGACAGAGGCTGCTCTGCAGGAGCAGCGCACCGAATTCGAGCGGCTCAAGAACGAAGGGGCTGATCCCAAGAAGCTTTTTTTGCTCGCGTATGAGCGGCTCGTACGCATGGCTGACGAACTACGGCGCTATGTGGTGCTGGGCTATCAAGAGATGAAATCCTTAACCGCGACTGAACGGCGGCGTCTCTTCGAAGGGGAAGAACGCATTCAGCATTTTCTTGAGGAGATCATCGCCTATGGTGTGGAACAAGGGATGTTCCCGCCCGGTGATGTCGATCTGAAGGTCCATTGTCTGATGGTGCTGTCCCAATCCTGGGCCGTTCGTCACTGGGCGTTAAAACGCTTTGCCAAGGTGGATGAATATTTGACCGCGTTAAAGGCTATCGCCTTGGGAGTAGTCGAAAGTAAAACCATTCAGCCAAACACATTCGTCGCACTTACGGAGGAAAACGACTCAGAACTGGTTCATCTTCGGGGGACGTTATCGTAAAGGTATCAGCATTGTTACCCAAAGGAGGGCGTTATGGTTGAGTACGATCTGATTATTCGTAACGGAACCATCGTCGATGGGAGCAGACTGCCTGCGTACCGCGCTGACCTGGCTGTCTCAAATGGGAAGATTGCCAAGATCAGCGGTAGCCTCAAAGCAAAGGCGAAAAAGGAGATCGATGCAACCGGCTGCATCGTTGCGCCTGGCGCGGTTGATTTACACACGCATTACGATGCGCAGATCAACTGGGATCCATACTGTACTCTCTCTGGCTGGCACGGCGTTACCACTCTCACTATTGGACAGTGTGGTTTTGGTTTTGCCCCCTGCAAACCAGAAGACCGTGAAATGAACATGCGGATGATGGATCGAGTAGAAGCGATCCCGTATGAGTCCATGGCTCAGGGGATGCGATGGGATTGGATCAGTTTCCCTGAATATCTCAACAGTCTCGAACGGCAGGGACTAGGGTTGAACGTCGGCTCGTTGTTTCCCTACTCCCCACTGCGAGCTTTTGTGCTAGGTGGACGAGAAGCGCGCGAACGGACGAAAGTGACGGACAAGGAACTCGCCCAGCTCAAACATCTGTTTCGTGAAGGGATGAAAGCGGGGGCCTTTGGCTTCTCGGCGGATAAAAATCTGATCGACCGCCCAGAAGACGGCAGTTTCCTGCCGACGCACGTCACCTCGAATGAAGAATTCCTAGGTCTGGCTGAGGTTCAGCGGGAGTTTGGCGTCGGCCATATTGGCTGGACGGTAGGGGAGCTGCAAAGTTTTGGTGGTGACCCCTTCCTGGTCGAATTGATTAAAGCGAGCGGTCGGCCGGTGCAGTGGGGAGCGGTTGCGCATACTGAACAGTCACCCGACACCTGGAAAATCCAGCTCAAATGGCTTGAAGAGGTCAACAAGCAAGGCTATCCGATGTACGCGCAGTGCATCTGCATGGATATTGCCACTCATTTCTCCCTGGCTGAATACAACTTGTTTGATGACATGCCGAACTGGGTACAGCCACTGGTGGGGAAACCGGCAGAGCGAGCGGCAAAGTTACGCAAACCCGAGGTGCGCGCGGCAATGAAGAAGGATATCGCCGAGTGCACGGTTACGGTGTTCCATAAGAATTGGAAGAAAGTGAAAGTCCTTGAAGTAACGGAAGAGCGCAACCGACGCTACGAGGGTTTGTCGGTAGCTGACTTGGTTGAAATGACGGGAAAGGATCCGGTCGACGCGTGGCTCGATCTCGCTCTCGATGATGGTCTTAAGACGGAGTTCGGCCTGATTGATTTCGTCAATGGCGATAAGCATGCCGTGGGGGAAATCCTCAAGCATCCTTACACACATTTGTCTCTTTCTGATGGAGGAGCGCATACCCGCTACCTCACTATTAGTGCGTGGCCGACTTACTTCCTGAGTCACTGGATTCGCGACGAAAAACTCATGAGCCTGGAAGATGCACACTGGAAGATGAGCGCGCTGCCGGCCTGGCTGATCGGGCTGCGGGATCGTGGCGTGCTGCGCGAGGGGATGGCGGCGGATATTATGATCTATGATTTCGATAAGCTAGGACTGATGTACGATGTCCCTGTCTATGCCAACGATTTCCCCGGTGGTGAGCGACGGTTAATTCAGAAGCCCGTTGGTCTTCACTACACCATAGTCAACGGTGAAGTGACTTTCACAGATGGGAACTGCTCCGGCGCGCTACCGGGTAAGCTGCTGCGCAGTACAGAACTGGCTGCGTAGGCGGCTCGGGGAACCCCAGGAGGAGGAGGGGAGGGCTTCCGCGAGCCCTCCTTCCTGGGGAGAAGTGACACAACAAGAATACAGAATGGTGAAGGTAGAATGATGAATTAACGAACGGAAAATTCTTCGCTTACGAGGCTTCACCGCCTTTCGCTGTTTATTGCCTTTTCACTCTTCACTTTTCATTTTCCTAGTCGAGGGTTTTGTTATGGCATTGGTCGATGGAAGTCAGCTCGTCGCTGAAGGACTCAAAGAAGAAGGCGTTGATACGATTTTCTACATCATGGGCGGGCCCAATATCGTCTTGTCGATGCACGCCGAGCGACTCGGGATTCGCCTCATCGATGTGCGGCATGAACAGGCGGCGGCGATGATGGCGCACGCCTATTCGCGCGTCACCGGCAAAGTCGGTGTCTGTATGGGAGCCGGTGGGCCGGGAGCGGCAAATCTGCTCACCGGCGTGGCGAATGCCTATCTCGATGCCTGTCCGGTGTTGGCCCTCGGTGGTGCTTCGGCTGTCAGCTTCTATGACTTAGGGGATTTCCAGGAGTTTGACCAGCTATCAATTTTTAAGCCGATCTCGAAGTGGGCGGTGCGGGTATACGAAGCGAGACGAGCGAAAGAATATGTGCACATGGCGATGCTCCGTGCTCGTCAAGGCAAGCCCGGCCCGGTCTACTTCGACATGCCAGGAAATATGCTCGTCGAAAAAGTGGACGAAAAGAAAGTCTGGCCACGACCAACCGTTGGTGAGAAATCAGTTCCCATGGCGGACAGCCGCTCGATTGAGCGGGCGGTCGAGCTCCTTAAGAGTGCGAAGAAACCGCTCCTGATTACCGGTAGTGGCATTTTTTGGTCCGGCGCCGGTGAGGCGATGCGCCAATTTGTCGAAGCGATAGGAATTCCGTTCTTTACCACACCCCAAGGCCGTGGCGTGGTGCCGGATGATCATCCACTGAGTCTGCTCGGGGCCCGTTCGTACGCTTTTAAGGAAGCGGATGTCGTATTGGTTGTCGGCACCCGCTTCAATTTCATCATTGGCCAGGGACGACCGCCGCGTTTTTCTCCGGATGCTAAGTTCATCCAAGTCGATGTTGACTCCGAAGAGATTGGTCGGGTCCGCAGTATTGAGTTAGGCATCGTTGGCGATGCTAAAGCGGTTCTTGAACAAATGACCACGGTGGCTAAAGGCCGAGTGCGTTTCGGTGAGGAAGCTGCTTGGGTGCAGCAGCTGGGAGCGAAAGATCGGGAAAATCGCGAAAAGATGTCCCCTCTGTTGAACTCGCCCCAAGCCCCAGTGCACCCGCTGCGTCTCTGCAAAGAAGTTCGCGATATCCTCCCACGGAACGGCATTCTGGCCGTGGATGGACATGAGATCATGAATATGTCGCGTCAGGCGATTCCGTCCTTCACCCCTGGAGCACGATTGAATCCTGGACCGAACGGCTGCATGGGAGTGGGACTCCCCTTTGGCCTCGGGGCGAAGGTCGCGGCTCCAGACAGAACGGTCGTGGTGCTTCACGGTGACGGATCCTTGGGTATGAACCTGATGGAACTCGATACCGCAGTGCGGCATCAATTGCCGGTATTGGTGGTGGTGAGTAACAACGCGGGTTGGACTGCTCGCCCCGGCAATAATATGCACGTACCAGGGCGAGAACTTGGCCATGTCCGCTACGATATCGTGGCGCAGGGTTTAGGCGCGTATGGTGAACTGGTAGAAGGACCGCAGGCTATCCGTCCGGCGATGGAACGCGCACTGAAGGAACTGGAAAAAGGTAAACCTGCACTGCTCAACGTCATCACTGAACCGACCGCCCGGGCGCAGACCGTGCCGTTTGCCAGTTACGGCGGAGAATCAGCCGGGACATCTCTCATGTAATGGCTGATGGCTTATGACCAAGGCCATAGAGCGAACAAAGTGAGCGAGCCATATGACACTGCCGGGATTCCTTTTCGACGTAAAAGTCCTTGAACTAGCTGATGAGAAAGGCGAGTTTTGTGGCAAGCTCCTGGCCGGGGCTGGGGCCGACGTCCTGAAGGTTGAGCCGCCGGGTGGGAACTCGACCCGTTCACTCGGCCCTTTCTATCACGATGAGTCTGACCCCGATCGCAGCCTGTACTTCTGGCATTACAATTTTGGCAAGCGGGGAGTGACACTTGATATTCATGCTTCCCAAGGAACAGCCATTCTCAAACAACTGATTGCACAAAGTGACGTCCTGCTCGATACACTACCCCTCGGTACGCTGGAGAAACTTGGCCTCGACTGGAACGCATTGCAGCAGCTCAACCCGCGCTTGATTTACGTGGTGTTGACGCCTTTTGGTCGCAGTGGACCGTGGCGTGATTACAAAGCGACCGATCTTATCCACCTCGCACTGGGTGGGCAGATGATGTGTTGCGGCTATAACCCGCGAGAAGATGGCACCTACGATACTCCGCCGATTGCGCCGCAAATGTGGCATGCCTATCACATTGCTGGCAATCAGGCGTTTATCGCGACGGTTGGGGCGCTGATCGGTCGAGAAACGACCGGCACCGGCGAAATGATCGATATCCCCATCCACCAAGCGGTCAGTGTGTGTACCGAGATCGACGTGCCGTATTGGATCTATAACCAAACTGCTTGTTACCGGCAGACGGGCCGCCATGCGCAACCTGTGGTCGGCCCGGAAGTGCAGTTTTCTACCGAGGATGATCGTTATTCAATTATCCTGCCTAACCCTTTTCCTGGTGGGTATGAGGCCCTGGTTGGCTTTCTCGATGAGAAGGAACAAGCGGGGGATTTGACCGGAGAGCAATACAAAGACGCTAACAATCGCAAAGGGCTGACATTCGCGCGTCACTTTGCCGAGATTCAAGCAGGTTGCGTCAAGGCGTTTAGCATGGAAGAGATTTGGCGGGATGCGCAGGGCCGCGGCATTCCGTGGTCGCCAATCCGCCTGCCCGAAGAAAACCTGCAAGATGAACAATGGCAGCTGCGGGCAACGTTCACCGAGGTCGAGCATGCAGAGCTAAAGGAACGGTTCACGTACGTCGGCGCGCCGATGCTGCCCCACGAGTGTGCGTGGCGAGAAGGGCCACGTGCCCCGCTGGTCGGCGAGCACAATCAAGAGGTCTATAGTCGAGAGTTAGGAATGAGTCAGGAGGAGGTAGAGGGGTTGAGGGGCAAAAGAATTATTTAAACCTGTCCGCGAGAAAGGAGAAACGGCCATGGTCTTAGAGGCGCATCATGCCGTTATCGAGTTCGCTCTGGCGACCGCAGTGGTAGGATTCTTTCTCTCTTTCTCACCGGACCCAAAAGCAAAAGCCAGAGGACGGGCCAGCGCGTTCGCTGGGTTATTGCTCGCGATGTTGACGCGACTGCTTTGCAATGGAGACCCACGGTTCGATTGGGAAATTCCTGCTGCATGCCTGTTCTTCGTGTTGGCGCTCGGTTTCGGACTCTACTACCTCCACCTGAGCGTCGGCGGATCACAAGAAAAGACGCGGTTGCAGCTCAAATTGTGAAAGCGAGAGAGTATGGGAAGACCTTTAGAAGGAGTGCGGATTGCTGACTTGACCTGGCTGTTGGCTGGAGCAGGTGGCCCACGTCTCTTGGCGAGTCTCGGGGCTGAGGTCATCCGCATCGAGTGGCGGGATCGTCTGGATTTTTTGCGCTACATGCCACCGTTCGCGCCCCTCAAAAATGAGAGAGCCGAGAAAGCCGGCGCTTTGGAAATGACCGGTTTGAGTAAAGAGAGCGTCAAAAGCGTTAATCGGGCCGGTTACTTCAATGACATTAATGCTGGCAAAAAAGGCATCAGTTTGAACATGGGCCACCCGAAGGGGCGTGAACTGTTCAAACGCTTGGTAGCGGTGAGTGATGTGGTCGTCGAAGCCTTTACTGCCGAGACTATGCGCAAGTGGGATCTCGGTTACGAAGCCCTGAGAGCGATTAAGTCAGACATCATCTACATGCAGCAGCCGGGCTGGGGCTATAAGGGTCCGTATGTGAAATTCGCTTCGTATGGGCCGATCGCCCAGGCGGTGAGTGGCTTGACCGAACAATCCGGGCTTCCGACTCCTCACCCGCCAGCCGGCTGGGGGTTTTCGTACATGGATTGGAGCGGCGCCTATTATTGCGCGCTTACTATGCTCTGCGCCATTTATTACAAAAAACGGACAGGGAAAGGCCAATACATCGACTGTTCCCAGGTGGAACCTGGGATCTATATGACTGGCACGGCGGTGCTCGATTATTTAACTAATGGGCGCCACTACCAGCGTAGCGGCAATCGGTCCCCTTATAAACCGGCGGCCCCACATGGGGCATACCGTTGCGGGGGAGACGATCGTTGGCTGGCGATTGCGATCACGAATGAAGAAGAGTGGCGAGCGTTCGTACAAGAAATGGGAAGTCCGGCCTGGGCTCAGCAAGAGAAATTTGCCGCGTTGCATGCACGCGTGCAGAACCAAGAGGAGTTAGATCGTTTGGTTGGGGAATGGACCAAAGGGAAAGACGCCTTTGCTCTGCAGGAACGGTTACAGAAATCTGGTGTTCCGGCCGGCGTCTGCCAGACGGCGCAAGATCGCATTGAACGTGATCCACAGCTCAAGCATCTACAATGGCTGATTCCGCTACCGCATACGGAAATTGGCACCTGGCCGGTCAAGGATGTCCCCTTTCATTTCACCAACGGCACGGTGAATCAGGGGGGCCCCACTGAACGGGCCGCGCCCTGCTATGGCGAAGATAATGACTATGTGTACGGCGAGTTGCTCAAACTGACTACACACGAGAGGATAGAACTGGAGAAAGACGGGGTTATTTAGGGGGTGGGTGTTAGGGACAAAAAAAACATCTCCTTCTAGCCCCCAACACCTGGCCCCTAGCACCTGCAACAAAAGGAGGTTCGTAATGGCTTACGATCTACTGATTAAAAACGGGACGGTGGTTGATGGCACTGGCGCGCCGCGTTATCGAGCGGATGTGGCCGTTACCGGCGGCAAAATCGTCGAGATTGGTAAAGTCACAGATGGTGCGAAGACTGTCATTGATGCGGCTGATTTAATTGTTGCGCCGGGATTCATTGATCCTCACACTCACTATGATGCGCAGATTTGCTGGGATCCGCTGATCACTTCTTCGTCGTGGCACGGGGTGACGAGTCTGGTCATGGGCAACTGCGGGGTGGGGATCGCTCCCTGCCGGCCAGCAGCGCGCGAGATCGCCGCGTGGGATCTGGTCAACGTCGAAGCGATTCCTTTTGAAGTTTTGGCTAAAGGAATTACGTGGGAATGGGAGACGTTTCCCGAGTATATGAATGCGGCAGAGAAACGCGGCTGTGGCATTAACCTCGGCTTCATGGCGCCGCTTACTCCATTCCGTCACTTCGTTATGGGCGAGGAATCGATGGACCGGGCCGCAACGCCGCAAGAGACCGCCCAGATCAAGGCGTTGGTCAAAGAAGCCGTGGCGGCTGGAGCGTTTGGCTTTACTACGACCAACGTTGCCCAGCACATCGGCTATAAAGGCCGGCCGATTGCTTGCCGCAATGCTAGTCGGGATGAGCTGAAAGCGTATTGTAATGCGCTCAAGGAGCTGGGGAAAGGATCGATCGAGCTAGCGCTGACTAACTCGGTGGCCGTTGTTGATGAATCCGAGTACGCTTTGCTTGATATGCTCCTCTCTGAGAGTGGTCGCCCAGTGACCTGGCTGGCGCTGCTTAACCGCGATGACATGCCAGAGGCGTGTCAGGAGACCCTGCGGGCGACTGACCCGCTCATCAAGAAAGGGGCGGTTGCGCAAGTGACGTGTCGGCCGTTGATTATTCAGATTGATCTGCGCGCCCCGTTTATCTTTGCCAATCTGCCGTGCTGGAAGCCGGCGTTTAATCGGCCGGTGGAAGAACAGAAAAACGTCTACCGTGATTCGTCCTTCCGGGCGGCGTTCCGCAAGGAAATGGAATCGCCGAAGGTCTTCTCCGGCAAGTGGGAACGGGCGATCGTCCACGAAGTAGGCAACCCGGCAATGCAGTCGCTGGTGGGCAGATCAGTGGCCGAAATCGCCAGAGAGCGGGGGAAGGAGGGGATCGACACCTTCTTGGATCTGGCGATCGAAGATGACCTGCGGATTCAGTATACCTATGAGCTGTTCAACGCCGATGAGAAGCGGATTCCCGAGCTGATCACCGATCCGCGGGTTATGGTTGGCTTGTCGGATGGGGGTGCTCACGTCGATATGCTCTGCGATGCCGGGTACTGCACCTACCTGATCGGGACGTGGGTGCGGGACCGGGCGGTGATGACGCTAGAGCATGCCGTCAAGCGCATCACTTCTGAACCAGCGGCGTTTTATGGCATCAGCCAACGGGGACTGATCAAAAAAGGTCTGGCGGCCGACTTCGCCATTTTTGACCTCAGCACGATTGGTTCAAAGAAACGTGGTGAGATGCGCAGTGACCTCCCTGGAGGTGGGCGACGGCTGGTGATGCCTGCACAGGGTGTGCACTATACGGTAGTGAATGGCTCGGTGTTGTACGACAACGGCAAGCACACCGGCGCAACCCCTGGTCAGGTGTTGCGCTCGGGCCGAGCGTAGTCAGTTGCCAGTTGATGGTAACCCGTGACCGTCAGCGGTAGGGTGGGCAGTGCCCACCCTACGATTTTTCGTTCACTTCAAGTGTAGGAGGCAGTTATGGGAACGGACCCGCGTGCTATCGACCCGGAGAAAGTGAAAGCGAGCGCCGAGCGCGTCTTTGGTTTTCTCGGGGGGGCAGTCATCTCCGGGATGATTTACCTTGGTGACCGGATGGGGTTGTATCGGGCATTGCAAGAGGCAGGACCGGTCACGAGCGAACAATTGGCGCGCAAGACCGGCCTCCATGAGCGCTGGCTGCGCGAGTGGTTACATGGACAGGCAGCGGCTGGTCTAATCGACTACAGTGGCAATGGTCATTTCACTTTGTCACCGGAAATGGCCATGGTCTTAGCAGACGAGAACAGTCTTATGTTCCTTGCCGGTGGCTTCTGTGCTCTGCCGCAGCAAATGGCGGTATTAGAGCGGCTTCCTGAGTCATTCAAAAGCGGATTGGGCTTGCCGTACGACGCTTTTGGCCCGGAAGGGGCGCGCGGAATCGAACGCCTGCTCGCCCCTTGGTTTCGCACCCAACTCGTCCCGGTAGCTCTGCCGAAGCTTGACGGCGTCGTTGCCAAACTCGCAGCTGGTGCGAAGGTTGCCGATGTCGGGTGCGGCGCGGGAGTCGCCTTGCTGGAGATGGCGAAGGCTTATTCAAAGTCAGTTTTTCACGGCTATGACATCTCTCAGTATGCATTGGAACGAGCAGAGGCCAGCAAGGTCAAAAGCGGTGTACGAAACGCTAGCTTCCATGACGCCAACGGTGACGCTCTGCCTGGAGATGAGAGCTTCGACTTCATCACTACGTTCGATTGCATCCATGACATGGCGAATCCTGCAGCAGTTATCCGTGCTATCCATAGGGCCCTGAAGCCCGATGGCACCTGGCTCATTGCCGACATTCACGGCGAGGCGACGCTTGAGGAGAATCTAGCGAAAAACCCGATGGCCGGGCTGATGTATGGTTTCTCAGTGCTCGGCTGCATGTCTTCGGCCCTCTCCGAGCCGGGTGGTGCGGGGCTCGGCACGCTGGGGTTTAATGAGCCGGTCGCTCGTGCGATGACTGCCGAAGCCGGCTTTACACGCTTCGAGCGGCATGACTTCGAGAATCCGATCAATGCCTACTATGAAGTTCGACCCTAGCCAGGGTCGGCGATACGGGAGAGACTGTGAAGAGAGGCTTGCCTTTTTTCGCCCTCGCTGGTCTTATCAGCGGAATTTACTCACCATCGCTTTTTGCACAGGAGAACGTTATGGAAAAGAAATTCATTAATCCACCGACCATCGCTGCTCCGCGCGGCTACACACATGTTGTGACGGCCACCGGCGGGAAAATGGTTTTCATCTCCGGCCAAGTCGCCTTCAATGCCAAGGGAGAACTGGTCGGGAAAGGTGACCTGCGGGCACAGACCGCGCAGGTGTACGAGAACCTCAAGAATGCCCTGGCGGCGGCAGGGGCGGCCTTCACCGACGTAGTGAAGATGAATACCTATGTCGTCAATTTTAAATCCGCCGACCTTCCGGCGATTCGCGAGGTGCGGGGGCAGTTCTTTGCGCAGGAGAACATGCCGGCGAGCACGTTAGTAGGAGTGCAGGCGCTCGCTTTTGAAGGACTGTTGATTGAAGTCGAAGCCATCGCGATGGTGAAGGAATGATAGGTGCTTCGACAGGCTCAGCACGAACGGTTGCAGCAGTCCGGCTGCAAATTCGTACCCGGTCATCCTGAGCCAGTCGAAGGATGACTGAGATATCACAGCGCCTGCAAGAGTCTCCATGCCTGATAATGAACCGGCTGTCCTCCGCGTCGCTTTTGACATCGGCGGTACTTTTACCGATGTAGTTATTGCGGGTGCCAATGGACGTCTCTTCACCTACAAAATTCTCACCCTTCCGGACTCCGTCGGCGTTGATGTCGGGCGCTGCATCGCCGACGCGCTCGGGCAGCAGCCGGGGAGCCACGTCGTTAGCCTAGTGCACGGCACAACGGTTGCCTCGAACGCCGTGCTCGAAGGAAAAGGAGCAATCACTGGTCTCATTACCACGAAAGGGTTTCGTGACGAGCTGGAGATCCGCCGCTTGGGACGGCCTGGCGTGTACGATGTGTTTTGGGAACGGACGCCGCCGCTCATCCCTCGGCGGCGCCGGTTAGAAGTCAGCGAACGGGTGAAGGTGAATGGTGAGGTAGATACGCCACTCGACACGGATGAGGTGTGCGCCGCCTTACACACTTTGCGCACGCATGGAGTTGAAGCGATTGCCGTTTCTTTCCTTCACTCGTATGTCAATCCTGGCCACGAACGGCGGGCTATCGCATTAGTCCGCGAACTCCTCCCTGAAGTGATGGTTTGCGCCTCATCCGAAGTCTTGCCGGAGATTCGCGAGTATGAGCGCACCTCGACCACCGCTCTCAATGCGTATTTGATGCCGGTAGTGAGCCGCTACCTGAACCAACTCGAAACCCAACTGCGGCAATATCATCCCTCACTGCTGATTATGCAATCAAATGGCGGAGTGATGACGGCAGAGCACGCGCGACGGCGACCGGTGCATATGATCGAGTCAGGTCCGGCGGCGGGAGCATTAGCTGCGGCGAGTTTGGCGCGAGAGATCGGACTATCACAAGCTGTTGCTTTCGATATGGGCGGGACGACGGTCAAAGCTTGCCTGATCGAAAATGGGCAAGCGGTGGAGACCGCCGAAGGGGAAGTTGGGGCAGGAATAAATATCGCCAGCCGATTGAGTAAAGGGGCCGGGTATGCTTTGCGCGTGCCAATGTACGACATTGCCGAAGTAGGCGCTGGTGGCGGCAGCCTGGCGTGGGTGGATGAGGGGGGCGCGCTACGAGTCGGACCGCGTAGTGCTGGGGCGGTGCCTGGGCCAGCCTGTTACGGGCGCGGCGGGACGACACCGACCATTACCGATGCCAATGTTGTTCTTGGCTATATGAACCCGCAAGGAATTGCGGGGGGGACGGTGGCAATTGACGTATCCGCGGCGCGCGCAGCCATCGAGCAGGACCTTTGTCAGCGGCTCGGTTTAACCGTCCAGAATGCCGCCTATGGCGTATACCAAGTGGCGAATGCGACTATGATGCGGGCGATTCGCGCGGTTACGACCGAACGAGGCCGGGACCCGCGCGAGTTTACGCTGATCGCCTTTGGTGGCGCGGGACCGATTCATGCCACCGCGTTGGCGGCAAGTCTCGGCATCAGCCGTGTATATGTGCCGCTCTTTCCCGGTCTCTTTAGCGCACTGGGGTTGTTATTGGCCGATCTGCGCTACGATTACGTGCAGAGTGTCGCCGGGCGGCTCGACTCAATCGATCCGGTATTGCTGCTACGAGAGTTCGACGGGCTCACTGCGCGCGCGCGAGAAGAAGTCTTCAGAGAAGACATTGGCGTGGGCGGTGTCCAGTTAGAGCGCTTTATCGACCTGCGCTACACCCGGCAGTCATCCGAACTGACTCTTAAGATTCCTGGCGTCGTCGTGCCTGAGCTACGACAAATACTGACCGAGGCATTCCACGCCGAGCACGAACGCACCTATGGATATCGGCGGGAGAGCGATCCGATTGCGGTTGTGAGCCTGCGACTCAAAGCGACCGCGCCTGCTCGGAGCACAGGGTTGCGTGAGTTAGGGGAAAGTTTTACGCGCTCGAAAAGCGACGGTAACGGTCTACACGTCACTCGCCATGCGTATTTCGGACCACAAAGTGGTGAGCGGCAAACGCCGATTTTACGACGAGCGGATGTGGTAGGAAAATCTACGGCTGGACCGTTGATCGTTGAAGAGTTTGACACCACCGTCGTAGTTCCACCCGGCTGGCAAGCCGAAGTGGATGCATATGGGAATATCGTCTTAAAGAAGTAATGAGGGAAGCCTGGGTGGACCAGTCATTTGATCCTATCCTGATCGAAGTCTTAAAAAATGAACTCACCGCCGTAGCCGAGGAGATGGGCATTACCATGAAACGGACTGCCCGCTCACTTGGGGCTAAAGAGGGAGCGGACTTTTCGACGGCGCTGGTTGATGCCCAAGGCCAACTCATCGCCCAAGGACTCACTATCGGTGTGCATCTCGGCTACATTATGGGCGTCATGCCGTGGGTACTGCGGAAGTTTGGCGGTAAGCTCTATCCCGGCGATATCATTGTCTCCAATGATCCCTATGGTGGCGTCTCTCATTTTCCCGACATCGTCTTAGTGATGCCGGTCTTTTGGCGTGAACAACTGGTTGGCTTCTCGGCAATCGTTGAACATCATACGGATATCGGTGGACGCTTCCCCGGCGGAATGGGAATCGCCTGTGCCGAAGTGTACGAGGAGGGGGTGCGGATTCCGGGGGTCAAATTGTACGATCAGGGAAAGGTCAACCAGGATCTGCTTGACGTGATCGCCGCCAACGTCCGCGCGCCGGAAGACGTTCTCGGTGATCTGGAAGCGCAGGCCGCGGCTTGTCGGCGAGGGGCGCACGGCGTGCAGACGTTGCTCGACAAATATGGGGTAGAACAGTTCGACGCGTGCAACGTCCAGCTCCGTCGATACAGCGAACGAGCCATGCGCGCATGTATCGCGGCGATCCCTGATGGCGAATACGTGTGTGAAGATCTCTTTGAGGACGATGGACTCGGCGGGCCGGGAGTGAGGCTTAAGTTAACCATCAAGGTCTGTGGCGATTCGGTGATAGTCGATTTTGCCGGCACGGACCCGCAGGTGCGGAGCGCCATCAATGTGCCGCTGAACCTGACCCGTGCGTGTGTGTATGTGGCGTTTCGCTCGATCCTTGATACCGACGCGCCGGCGAACTCCGGGCTGATTGCGCCGATCCAGGTCACGGCGCCGACGGGGTGCGTGGTCAACCCGCAATTCCCTGCCGCAGTCGGCGCGCGCGGCATGATGATGTGGCGGATCATCGATATGATCTTCGCCGCTTTAGCGCGGGCGATTCCTCACAAGGTGTACGCGGCTGGTGAAGGAGGGATCAATTTACTGGTCTATACGCCGCAGGTTGAAGAGGGCATGCCGGCGATGTTGCTCGACATGTACAGCGTCGGGTGGGGGGCGCGGCCGAACAAGGATGGCGTGGAAGGAGTCACACCCATGGCAGCGGGTGGCGCGACTCGCAGTTTGCCGGCGGAAATGATCGAGCGCGAATGTCCGGTATTGGTCGAAGGTTTTGGCTTTGTCCCCGATAGTGGTGGTGCGGGGAAGTTTCGCGGGGCGTTAGCACTCTCTCGGCAATGGCGGTTTCTCAACGATGGACGGGTGATGTTGCGGACCTGCCGAGTGAAGTCGGTGCCGTATGGGCTCGCTGGTGGGAAAGACGGAACGCCGTTCCAGGCGGTGATCAGTTCCAACGGTACCTCCAGCGCACTACCGCAACAGATGCTGGTCGATACGCTAGTGCGCAAGGGAGAGACACTTCTGCATGTGCAGCCCGGTACGGGTGGTTATGGCGACCCATTCACTCGCGATCCCGCGCTAGTGCTTGACGATGTCCTGGACGGGAAGATTTCTCTTGCCTATGCCGAGCGAGAATATGGCGTGGCGATCGATGTAGAGGCGCGGAGAGTAGACGACGAGAGGACGCGAATACTTCGAGGTGGCGCTTGAAGATGTGGAAGAATGACGTTGAGGAAAAAACATGAACCGTGCATTTGATCCTATTCTGGTCGAAGTCATCAAGAATGAGTTAGCTGCCATTACCGAAGAGATGGCGATCGCCGTCTGGAAAACTGGCCGCTCGGCGATGGTTAAAACCGGCGATTTTGCCACCGCGATTTGTGATGGTCAGGGGCGGTTGATCGGCCAAGGATATGCGGCACCGTTTCAACTCGCCTTTTTCATCGAAATGATGCCCTACGTATTGAAGAAATGTGGCGGGACGTTCAAACCTGGAGATGTGATCGTCGTCAACGACCCATACGCCGGCATCACCCATATGCCTGACGTTGCCATCATCGCCCCGGCCTTCTGGCGGGAAAAGCTGGTGGCGTTTTCTCTTTCGTACTCACACCATACCGATATTGGTGGCCGTTTCCCCGGCGGGTTCAGCAGTCAGTGTACGGAGACGTTCGAGGAAGGTTTGCGTCTGCCAATTGTGAAGCTCTATGACGGTGGGGTACGGAATGAGGCGTTGCTTGAAACGATTCTCGCTAACGTGCGGGTGTCAGAGGAATGGTTGGGCGACGTCGAAGCCAAGATTGCCGGCTGTTGGCGAGGCGAGCAAGAGGTCAAGACGCTGCTCGATAAATACGGCTTCGAGGTCTACCAATCTGCGTGCGATTATCTGATCGACTATGCCGAACGAGCGACGCGGGCGGCGATTCAAGCAATTCCGCCGGGTGTCTATACTCATGAAGACATGTTCGAAGACGATGGCTTCGGCAGCGATGGTGTCCTCATGCCGCTGAAGCTCACGTTGAGAGTAGAAGGAGACACGTTGACCGCTGACTTCACCGGAACAGCTCCGCAAGCGAGAGGCGCGATCAATCTGCCGCTGAGTATGACCAAAGCTACGGTGTATGGTGCGGTCAAAAGTATCGTCAGCCCAGATATTCTCCCTAACGTCGGCTTTATCCGGCCGATTAACGTTATTGCCCCGCTCGGAACGCTGGTGAATCCCCGTTTTCCCGCTGCAGTCGGTGGGCGCGCGCCGTTGTTCTTTCGCGTGTTCGATATGCTCTTCCGGGTCCTCGCGAAAGCCTTACCCGAAAAGGTGCCGATCCCTGGGGAAGGGGGAGACGTGCTGCACTTCACCGGGCAAAAGGCCGATGGCACTCCGTTCGCCGTAATGGACATTTTCTTTGGTGGCTGGGGCGGGCGACCGATGAAAGATGGCATTGATGGCGTCGCGCCGATGGCGTTTGGTTCATACGGGACAATCCCGGCAGAGTTACTCGAACGTGAGTATCCGCTGGTGGTTGACGGCTTCGGCTACGTCCCAGACACTGCCGGTGCGGGCAAGCACCGCGGCTCGGTGTCGATCTATAAGCAGTGGCGTTTCTTGCAGTCCGGTAACGTCATGGTGCGCACCAACCGTTTGTTACGCCCTTCTGAAGGCATGGCGGGCGGGCAACCGGGGGCACTGTCAACCAACATCATGAATCCGGGTGACGACAACAAAGAGTTGCCTCGCAAAGCCCATATGCATCTAGCGGTGAAATCTGGAGATCGCATCTATCATGTTGTCAGCGGTTCTGGCGGGCACGGAAACCCGTGGGAGCGCGAGCCGGAGAAAGTATTGACAGATGTAAAAGACGGAAAACTGACCGTTGGTGCTGCACGCGAACAGTACGGGGTATTCATCAATTCGCAGGACCTCAGTGTAGATTGGGAGAAGACGGCAGCATTGCGACGAGCCCGGACGGAGCCAGTAGTCGCGGCGGATTAGCATGCAATGCCCCGGTTGCAGCTTTGAAAACCCGACCGAGATGAAGTTTTGTGGTCGGTGCGGGACGCAACTTAGCAATCGCTGCCCGCAGTGCGACTTCGAGAATCCGCCTGGATTTCAGTTTTGCGGCCAGTGTGGCACATCACTAACAGACAAAGCAAAAGGCAAAAGACAAAAATCAAAAAAGAAAATAGAGGCTCCGAAGCCCCAGCCCGTAACCCCCATCCCCCAAGCCCCTGTCAGTTACATGCCGAAGCATCTGGCAGAGCGTATTCTGGCAGAGCAGGCGGCGATGGAAACCCGTGGAGTCGCTGAGGGCGAGCGCAAAACCATCACGGCGCTGTTTGCTGATCTCAAAGGCTCCACGGCGTTGATCGAAGGGCTTGATCCCGAAGAGGCGCGGGCGATTATTGATCCCGCCTTGCAACTCATGATGGACGCCGTGCATCAGTATGACGGCTACGTAGCGCAAGCGTTGGGCGATGGCATCTTTGCTTTGTTCGGCGCCCCGCTGGCCCATGCTGATGCGGGTGGGTATCAATACGGGCGAGGTCGTGGTGCGCTCGATCCGCAAAGATGATCTCCACACGGATTATGTGCCGGTGGGACATTCTACGAACCTGGCTGCTCGGATGGAACAGTTGGCCAATCCCGGCACGATCGTCGTCTCCGCCTATACCCACCGCCTGACCAACGGCTACTTTGCCTTCAAGGATCTGGGACCGACGCAGATCAAGGGAGTGGAAGAAGCCCTCAACATTTATGAAGTGCTCAGTGTCGGGCCGTTACGTACGCGGCTGCAAGTATCCGCCCGGCGAGGGCTCACGCGGTTTGTCGGGCGGCAGAGTGAGATGGAGCAGCTTCAACAGGCGCTAGAACAAGCCAAAGCTGGACACGGGCAAATCGTGGGGACCATGGGCGAGCCAGGGTTAGGCAAATCGCGGTTGTTCTATGAGTTTAAGGTGCTCTCTGTGATTGGCTGTCTGGTGTTGGAAGCCTATTCGGTCTCGCACGGCAAAGCGACGGCGTATTTGCCGGTGATCGAGTTGCTCAAGGGCTACTTCGACATTCAGGCCCAGGATGACGAGCGCAAGCGCCGGGAGAAAGTCACGGGGAAAGTACTCAACTTAGACCGCAGCTTAGAAGACACGTTACCCTATCTGTTTGCGTTACTCGGGATTGAAGAACAGCCCTCGCCATTACAACAGATGGACGCGCAGATTCGCCGCAGACGGACATTTGAGGCACTCAAGAAGTGGTTACTGGGCTATCCGGATCAAGCGGTGCAGAAGATTCACTCGGCGCTCACCTTGGCTCGCGAGTTGGCTCACCCTTTTAGCCTGGCTTGGGCCTTGGACTTTGCGGCTTGGCTCCATCAATACCGCCGGGAGGAGCAACTGACACGCGAGCAGGCGGAGGCAACGATTACCCTCTCGACCGAGCAGGGGCTTGCGTTCTGGGTAGCCTGGGGAACTATCCATCGAGGTTGGGCGCTGGCAGAGCAAGGACAGACGGAAGAGGGGATTGTCCAAATCCTCCAGGGGGTGGCCGCCTGCCGGGCCACGGGGTCAGAGCTAGGACTGCCGCGTTTTCTTAGCTTGCTAGCTGAGGCGTATGGGAAAGGGAGGCAGGCAGAGGAAGAGGTAAGCGTGTTGGCCGAGGTGCTGGAAGTGATGGACAAGACCGGAGAGCGTCTCTACGAAGCGGAGCTGTATCGGATCAAAGGCGAGCTAACGCTCGCCCAGCCTAGCGTCCAGAGTCTAGGGTCTAGCGTCAAAAAGGAAACTGAAGAGTGTTTTCTGAGGGCTGTCGAGATCGCTCGGCGGCAACAAGCGAAGTCGCTGGAATTGCGGGCGGTGATGAGCCTGAGCCGGCTGTGGCAGCAGCAGGGCAAGAAGAAAGAAGCGCACCAAATGTTATCCGAAATCTATAACTGGTTCACGGAAGGGTTTGATACGAAGGACTTGCAAGAGGCGAAAGTGCTGTTAGAAGAATTGATGTAGGGTGAAGGAAGGTGGCGAAGGAGTGAGGCTTGCATGCATGCCTTCTATCGCCATAAAACAGGTGAGCGATAATAATCCGCAGGAGGATAGGGATATGGTTGCACTGGAACCCTCATTCGACGAGGTGCTAAGCCTCGCAAAACGGCTTCCTCCTCGACAAAAGCTGCAATTGATCGAGGCGATCGTGCCCGATCTTGCGGCGCCGTTAGCAGCGGCGGAAGAGAAAGCACAACCATTACGGTCTCTCTATGGATTATGGAAAGACCTCGGTGTCGATCTTAGCGCAGAGGATATTGATGCAGCACGCCGCGACATGTGGGGGACGTTTCCGCGGGAAGATGTATGATCCCGAGCGCCGTCAGCGACACCCATACGGCGATTTGGTACTTAAACGCCGACCCTCGCCTGAGCAGTCGGGCAAAAGCGTTCATTGACGAAGCCGCGGCGCAAGGAAAACCCGTACTCATTTCCACTATCACGCTCGTCGAGGTAGTCTATCTACAAGAAAAGGGTAGGATTCCTCCTGACACTCTCACACGCTTGGAAGCGGCATTGCGGACGCAGGATGCGGTTTTGCGTATCGCCGACCTTACGCTGAGCGTCGCTCTGGCTGTCGGTCGCGTGCTCCGAGAGGAGGTCCCCGATATGCTGGATCGCATTATTGCGGCAACTGCCTTGCACTTTGGCGTACCGGTCATCAGCCGAGATGGCAAAATTAAGACCTCAGCAGTGAATACTATTTGGTAGGAACAAGGAAATGAGAGTGGGATTCGATATCGGTGGCACGTTTACCGATGTGATCGTACTTGGAGACGATGAGCGGTTGACCACCACTAAGGTGCTGTCATTGCTTGACCGAGTCGGGGAAGATATTGTTGCTTGTATCCGACAATCTGCCTCCACCGGTCAAGTTGAAAGTTTTGTTCACGGCACGACGATCGGCTCAAATGCCGTCATTGAAAATAAAGCTGCCCTGACAGGACTGATCACGACCAAAGGATTCCGTGATGAACTCGAAATGCGCGGCCAGCGCAGGCCAAACATCTACGATGTAGCCTGGGATCGCTTACCGCCGCTGGTGCCGCGCTCGTTACGTTTGGAAGTACATGAACGTATTCTCGGGGATGGGGAGATCGAGCAGCCACTTCAATCAAAAGAGACACAAGGGGTGATCCAAACCCTGCTCGATGCCCACGTCGAAGCCCTCGCCGTGTGTCTTATCAACTCCTACCTGAATCCGACCCATGAACGACAGATTGGACAATTGATCGCCGAGATGGCGCCGCAAATGGTGGTCTGTCTGTCGTCGGACATTCACCCGGAGATTCGTGAGTACGAGCGCATGAGTACCACCGCAATCAACGCTTCGCTGATCCCGGTGGTAGATCGTTACCTGAACCAATTGGAGAAACACCTTTCTGTGTACAGCCGCCGCCTGCTCATCATGCAATCAAACGGCGGTATTATGACTGCACAAGCGGCGCGACGGCGGCCGGCCTATATGATCGAGTCTGGTCCAGCGGCGGGAGTATTAGCAGCGGCGCGGTTGGCGACCGAAACACATCTCAACCAGGTGCTGTCTTTTGATATGGGGGGAACGACGGCGAAAGCCTGCCTCATCGAGAACGGCGTGCCATTAGAAAAACCTGGCGGGGAAGTCGGTGGCGGGGCAACTATGACAACCCGTCTCTTTGGTGGCGCAGGACACGCTTTACGAGTGCCATCGCTCGACATCGTCGAGGTGGGTGCAGGTGGCGGTAGTATTGCCTGGATCGATGAGGGCGGGGCGCTGCGGGTTGGCCCCCATAGTGCCGGGGCTGAACCCGGACCGGTTTGTTACGATCGTGGCGGAAGCGAACCAACCGTGACCGATGCGAACGTCGTCCTGGGTTATATTAACCCAGAAGCAATTGCCGGCTCGACCCTCCGTATCAATTATCAAGCGGCGTGGGAAGCAATTGAGCAGAAGCTGGCGAAGCCCTTGCAGGTCGATGTGTTGCGGGCGGCTTACGGAGTCACCCAGGTTGCCAACGCGGCAATGATGCGTGCCCTGCGGGCGGTTTCTACCGAGCGCGGGCGAGACCCGCGCGAGTTTACGTTGATCGCCTTTGGCGGGTCTGGTCCCATCCATTCTGCTGCGCTGGCCGAAAGTCTCGGCATCTCCCGTGTGCTTGTGCCGCTGTTTCCCGGCTTGTTCAGCGCCTTAGGGCTGCTACTGGCGGATTATCGCCACGATTACCTGCGGAGCGTTGTAGCGGCACTCGACAGAGTAAACGCAGAAACAATTTTGCAACACTACGAAGAAATGGAAACAGCGGCACAGGCAGAGCTACTCCAGGAAGGAGTAGCGCACGAGACGATTCGTTTCGAACGACAGGTAGACCTCAGATATAGCTACCAAGTTTCTGAGCTTACGCTGCCATTTCCTACCACTGTTAAGCGCGCTGACTTGCGAACAGAACTCGCCCGGATTTTCACTGAGGCCCATAAGCAGGCGTTTGGCTATGAGCGCAACGATACGATCGAGGTGGTCAATCTACGGCTGCGGGCCCTGGCTTCAGCCGGACCCATACGGTTTGTTGATCTCGTCGCTCATAGCAAGAACGGGGGTGGGAGCGAGGAGGGGTCGCGCCAGGCGTATTTCGGGCCAGTGCACGGGTCACATGAAACCCCAGTGCGGCGGCGGGTAGGTATTTCCACTGAATGTACTGGACCGTTAATTATTGAAGAGCCAGACGCGACGGTCGTTATTCCTCCCGGGTGGCGCGTCAGTCGGGAGGAATATGGCAATCTGGTTTTGAGTAAAATTTAGCGGATAATAAAATTTGATCATAACAGACCATCTGGACCAAAACGGTCATAAAGGTCATATTAGACTCTATGGTATATAGCATTGCTGAAGCGAAGACTCGCTTTTCAGAGTTAGTTAAACGAGCAGCATACAAAGGTGAGACGGTCTCTATCGGAGCGAGGGGAAAACCTGAAGTCGTGCTCATTGCTGTTGAGGAACTAGAGAAGCTCCGTCAACTCGAAGATGAAAGGGACACCCGCCTGTTGGCTGAGGCAGTGCGTACTTCTCCTGGGACCGGTTCGTTTGCGGAGTTGACACAGCGTGGGGAGCGACGCCAAAAGCGGAGCCGCTCCCCACGCAAAGCACACGGCGCAAGAGCTTCGTAATGTCCTTTGATCTCCGTATTGACCGGCGTGTGATCAAGGAACTGGCGGGTTTCGAAGCGAAAATCTTCCGGCAAATAGCACTCCGTATCTTCCAGCTTTCACAAGACCCCCGTCCTCACGACAGTGAGGAGTTGAGGGGGTATCGTGATCCCGAGGTTCCTGGACGTAAAGGATTTCGCGTTGACCAAGGGGAGTACCGGATTCTTTACACGATTAACCCTGTTGATCAGGTCATCACCATCTTTCGGGTTGGTCATCGCCGAGAGGTCTATCGTTGACCTCTTTTGCGCCCCTTGTTGTTCCGAGACGAGGCTGATAATCTTTTTCCCATCATTCACCGCAAAAAATCTTTTTGTGAGGAGGGTTCGTCATGAAAAGTCACTGGTTCCACCTAATGCCGTACAAGTACCTACCGGAAGATTTTAAAGACAAATATGCGAGTGTGTGGGTGGATGTTCCGAGTAAGTTGTACGATCCAGTGAAAGGGCATGAAATTTATAACGAGTACCTCGACGAGCTTGAGTACGCCGACCGTGTGGGCTTTGACGGGATCATCGTGAATGAGCATCACAACAACGCCTACGGGTTGATGCCGTCGCCCAATATTATGCTGGCATGCTTGGCACGGCGGACCAATAATGCGGCACTCACGGTGATTGGCAATTCTCTGGCGCTCTACAATCCACCCACCCGCGTGGCCGAAGAGATGGCGATGCTGGACGTTATCTCTGGGGGCCGTTTCGTTGCCGGCTTCCCGGTCGGCAGCTCGATGGATACGAATTTTGCCTACGGGCAGACACCAGCGACTCTGCGGGAGAAATATCGAGAAGCCCATGAATTGGTGATCAAAGCCTGGACGACGCCTGAGCCGTTTGCCTTCAACGGTAAGTACACGCAGCTGCGCTATGTGAATATCTGGCCACGGCCGATTCAGAAACCTCATCCTCCGGTATGGATTCCTGGCGGCGGGAGTGTTGAGACCTGGGATTTTACCGCGCAGCACGACTATGGCTACGCCTTTCTTAGTTATTTCGGCTATCAGCCGGCCCAGGAGACGATGAAGGGCTACTGGGAAGCGGTTGACCGCGCAGGGAAGGACCGCAATCCCCACCGAGCTGGGTATCTGCAGTTGATCGCGATTTCCGAAACTGATGCCAAAGCGGAGGAAGAGTATGCAGAGGCCGCATCGTACTTCTACCACCGTTGTCTGCATGTCCCCGATTACTTTGCTGTAGCCCCGGGCTATATGACGCTCAAGTCGATTAAAGCGCTGAAGTCGCCCTACAGTTTCGAGCAACTCGGCAAGCTCAAATGGAAAGACTTTGTTGACCAAGGCTATATCATCGCGGGGTCACCGAAAACGGTCCGTGAGCGACTGACTGAAGTGGTCAAGGATATGAACGTTGGTCACGTCATGACCCTATTGCATTTTGGCAACCTTGGCCGAGAACAGACGATGAAGAATACCGAACTCTACGCCAAAGAGGTCATGCCCTATATGAAGAAGCTCTGGAACGAGTGGGAAGACCACTGGTCACCCAAACCGCTTGATGCGAAACAACGAGCCAAAGCGGCAGCACTCTAGAGCAGTAATGAGTAATGAGAGAAAAGTAACGAGTAATGAGTGGAAAGTAATAAGGAGAGAAAGCAGAAAAACTCATCACTCATCACTTGCTACTCATTACTCAGTTTGAAGGGAGATCGCTTCACATGCAGCAAGCACGGGTGTCGATTCGGAACGGAAAATTTACCACCACGATGCAGTGGGGAGGGAGCGGTGCGCCACTCCTTTTTCTGCATGGGGCGGGTGGGCCGATGGTTGGGGCTCCGTTCCTGGACGAGTTAGCGAAACATTTTACCGTCTACGCGCCAGCCCATCCGGGGTTTGGCCCGGGCGAGGGAATTGATCACCTCGACGACATCCTCGACTTTGCCTTGTACTACCATGAGTTCCTCGACGAGCTGCAGATCGAAAAGCCACATGTTGTCGGGCATTCACTTGGCGGCATGCTCGCGGCTGAGATCGCCGCTTTAGCCCCCCAGCAGATCAATCGCCTGGTGTTGGTCTGTGCGGTCGGGTTGTGGATTGACGAGACACCCATCCCAGATATTTTTACCTTCAATCCGCAACAATTGGTGAAGACTGCCTTGCATGATCCCGAAGGGCCTTTAGGCCAGATGATGCTCCAACAATTCCAGGCACCAGAAATGGTATTGGAGATGTACAGAAATATGGCTTCGACGGGGAAATTCTTGTGGCCGATCCCGGATAAAGGGCTCAAGAAACGCATTCACCGCCTGCGCCAACCGACCCTGCTGGTGTGGGGTGAATCGGACAAAATCACGCCGCCAGTCTATGGGGAAGCATTCCTTAAGGCGATTCCAGGATCACGTCTAGTGACACTGTCAAAGTCTGGGCATCTGCCGATGTTGGAAGAACAAGACGCCTTTGTCCAGGTGGTCACCAGCTTCCTGCTGGCGTAAAATCTCGCAAAAGGAGGAGATCGCGATGATTAAGCTAAAATCCATTCGTCACACTGGCGTGCCGGTGATGGATGTGGAAAAAGCCAGGGAGTTTTACGGAGAGGTGCTGGGATTCTCAGAGATTCCGCGGCCGGACATTCGTGGGATTCCCGGTATTTGGTATGAGTGCGACGGGACGCAAGTCCATATCATCGGCCAGCGTAACGAGATGGCGGCCAAGGGGTTTCCTGGTGTGGGGACGCATCTGGCCGTCCAGGTCGAGAACCTTGAAGACGCGAAGCAAGTGCTGACGGAGAGGGGAATTGAGTTCCGTGAGTTCACCCCGCCGCCGCACATCGGCAATGCGCCCGTGCTGTTCGTGCGTGATCCGGACGGCAATGTCGTAGAGCTGCGGACCGAGCCGTAATTAGTTGTCGGCGGTCAGTTGTTAGTTCCCAGTTTTCGGAGGGCATAACGCTTATTGCCTTACTATTTTATTTTTTCCTATGCTGTCCTGTCTCGCCTATCTTATAGGAGAAACTGTATGCGGATCGAGTTCCATCCCAAGCCCGATGGCATGCAATATATTAACTTGATGTTCTGCGAGGAAGCGCCAGACCCGGAAGACCTCTGGGTGCGTGAACAGGTCGGTGAGTTTCCCGTCCCGCCGAAACGGACCTTGCAATGGGAACGTGACGGCCGCCAGTACCAGGTCCTGCAGTATGGCCAGTGTGTGATCGGTAATGCCATGTTCTCCATCGAGAAGCATAAGGGAGTAGTCGATAAAATTCGCACCGTAGGTCAACAGGAACTGGAACGGGCGTCGTTACCACCGGCAGTGTTTAACGAACTCGTTTCGCAAGTCGCGCTCGCACTCCACCCGCACGCGCGATTTGCGGTCGATGGCAGTGGAGAACTGACCATTGATGTCGACGAAGGAAAGCTCCGCGAGTGCCTGGGTGAGCGACTGGCGACCGTTGCGCACTTGCAAACCGCATAGAGGAGGACATGTGGCGGGCGTAGAAGGAAAGATCGCGTTTATTACTGGTGCAGGCTCAGGCATCGGCCGGGCGACAGCGCAGGTGCTGGCCAAGGGTGGGGCGGATGTCGTGCTCTGTGACATTAATCTTGCCGGGGCAGAAACCGCGGCGCACGAAATTACGGCGCTGGGACGCAAAGCGCTCGCCTTGCGGGTTGACGTATCGCGACTCGATGAGGTAACTGCCGCAGTCAATCGCACTCAGAGTGAGCTTGGTCGGATCGATATCCTCTTCAGTAATGCTGGCATTGCCGAACAGGCGCCGTTCACCGAGATAAGCGAAAGCCAGTGGGATCAGATGTTCAACGTTCATTTGAACGGGACGTATAACTGCTTTCGGACCGTTTTGCCCGGCATGCGTGAGCGTAACTGGGGCCGGCTGATTAGCACGTCATCAATGGGCGCATTTACCGGGGGCGTGCGGCTGGCTCATTACTGCGCGGCGAAAGCGGGAATTGCCGGATTAACCATTGCCATGGCCAGTGAACTGGCGCGCACCGGCATTACCGTCAATGCGGTGGCCCCCGGGGTGATCGACACTCCGATGGTCCAACAGAGCCCGCCACGCTGGGTTGAGCGGATGACCAAGACCATTCCCATGCGGAAACTTGGCAAGCCAGAGGATATTGCGTACGCGGTTGCCTATCTGGCGGCGGAAGAAGCCGGGTTTGTCACGGGGCAGATTTTGAGTCCCAATGGCGGCTCATACATGAAGTGGTGTTGAGATGCGACTCAAAAAGAAAATCGCGTTAGTGACCGGTGCAGGATCAGGGCTAGGCAAAGCCACCGCGCAGTTGTTCGCTCACGAAGGGGCGCGAGTGATTGTGGCCGACATCAGCCAACGCCGTGCTGAAGCGGTGGCGGCTGAAATCAACGGATCGTTACGTCGTAAGAAAGCGATCGCTGTACGTGCAGATGTAGCGAAAAAAGATGAAGTTGATACGTTGGTGAAAGAAGCTCGTAAGCGGCTCGGACCTATCAGCATTCTAGTCAATAACGCGGGCATCGCTCAGATTAAAGACTTTCTCGACATCTCGCCGGAAGAGTGGCAACGCATGCTCGACGTGCACATGAAGGGTACGTTTCTCTGCACCCAAGCGATGATCCCAGACATGGTCGCCGCCAATTGGGGGCGGGTGATTAACACCGCTTCCGTGGCGGGCATGGAGGGTGGACCACAAAACGCTCACTATGCGGCGGCCAAAGCGGCGATTATCGGCTTTACTCGATCGCTGGCGTTAGAGTTTGCTCGCTCGGGGATCACCGTTAACGCAGTGGCCCCTGGGCTGATCGACAATATCGTGCAAGCGGTACAAGGGGCGGCTGAAGGATCTACCGTGGCCGGAAATATATCAAGCGCCAAAGCTGAACAGGTAATGCAATTCTTTTTGCGTCGGATCCCCATGCGGCAGCTGGGTCGCCCAAGTGATATCGCCTATGCCCATCTGTACCTTGCTTCAGATGAAGCGGCCTATGTGACTGGACAGGTGCTCAGTCCAAACGGTGGCTATGTGATGTAGGAGTGAGCAGCTTTTATGTGAAAAACCTGTTGCCAGAATTGGAGGAAGGATTTAGGCTCTGAGAAACACGAGGAGCGGTCTATGTCGCAAATGGTTTTACCCGACGAATATCATCTGCCCTTCAAACTCAACGTTCACGAAACCAAGCTGACCGAAGAACAGTTTGTGCGCTTGTGTCAGGAGAATCCAGACCTTCAACTTGAACTCACAGCGCGGGGAGAGTTGGTCATTATGCCACCAACGGGATTAGAATCGGGGCGACGGAATACTAAATTGCTCCAACGGTTAGCGAATTGGTCCGAGGTAGATGAGACAGGTATGGTCTTTGACTCTTCGACACTTTTTACCCTTCCAAACGGAGCGAAACGTTCGCCCGATGCGGCATGGATCAGACGAGGGCGCTGGGACGCGTTACCGGTAAAAGAGCGGGAAGGGTTTGGGTTGATCTGTCCAGACTTTGTCGTCGAATTACGCTCACCCACGGACCGTCTGAAAGATCTCCAAGAGAAAATGCAGGAATACCTCGCCAACGGCGCTCAATTGGGCTGGCTGATCGATCCCTTCGAGAAGCGTGTCTATGTCTACCGCCCGGACCAGCCTGTCGAAGTGTTAGATGACCCACCTACGGTGAGTGGTGACCCTGTCCTACCGGGGTTTGTGTTGCGGGTACGCGAGCTGTGGTGAGAATTGTAGGGCGCACAGATGCACAACGTTGTGCACCGTGAGTGCGGCGGTCCCTCCCAACTCCGTCTTGCCCTGCCGGTAACTTTGCGCTCCCCGCTGTCCTCGAGGCTCAGCACTCCCCCCTCGTGAGTCGTCGTGCCTGAAGCAGCTTGCCACAATGCCAAGC
>Ga0187894_10001509_pt1 | contig 29789 bp, 27 predicted proteins | sample GBC1701081metaG_FD_136650 | JGI IMG/M metagenome (GOLD analysis project Ga0187894, IMG submission 136650) | White microbial mat communities from a lava cave in the Kipuka Kanohina Cave System on the Island of Hawaii, USA - GBC170108-1 metaG ...
CGCGCTCCCAGGGCTATCGCAACCGCGCCGGGCTCAGCGTTGCCTCGGTAATCCCCATCGCCTTGACGTCATCCGGCATGCCTTTGCCCAACGCCAGGGCCGCCGAGAGGCGGCCCATGGCGGGGGCGCTTTGGATGCCGTAGCCGCCCTGACCAGCAAGCCAGAAGAAGCCCTCGGCGTCGGCGTCGTAGCCGACGACGAATGTCTTGTCGGCAACGAAGCTGCGCAAGCCCGCCCACTTGTTCTTGATGCGACGGATGCGCAGGGTGGAGGCGGCCTCAATGCGCTCGACGGCAATGGCGATGTCGAGTTCTTCCGGTTGCGCATCACAGGGCGGGCTCGGTGTTTCGTCCGCCGGCGAGCCCAGGAACTGACCGACTTCCGGCTTGAAGTAGAAGGTTTCCGCGATATCGACGAGGCCCGGCAAGGCATGGATATCGACACCCTGCGGGGCATCGAACGTGAAGGCCGTGCGTCGTTTGGGCACCAGGCCAATGGGTCTGACGCCGGCCAGCGCCGCCAGTTCGTCGCACCAGGCGCCGGCGGCGTTGACCACACTGGTCGCGATCACCTGATTGCCGTCTCGGAGATCCAGGTGCCACTTGCCGTCCTTGCGTGCCAGACCAACGATTTCGGCCTTCAGGTGCAAGACGGCGCCCTTGGCGCGGGCGCCCCTCAGGAAGCCGCCATGGATGGCGGCGACGTCCATGTCCTCGGCATCCGGTTCATAGACGCCGCTGTCCACCGCCTCCGGATTGAGGAGGGGATGCAGGGCCAGGGTCTCGGCCTTGTCGATGCGGCGCACCGTCGAGACCAGGTCATGGAACTCATTGTAGGCCGCATCCAGCGCACCGCCCTGATCGGCCGTGCCGATGAATACGACCCCACGCGGGCTGAGCAGCGGCACGTCGGCGAAGCCGGCGGGCGGCAGGCGATAGAAGCCGCCGCTCGCCACCGTGATGGCCCGGATCGCGTCGTTGCCGTACGTCTCGCTGTACAAGGCCGCCGATCGGCCGGTTGTGTGGTAGGCGGCGACGTGCTCGCGCTCCAGAATGGCAACCGAGCCTTCGTTGGCCAGGAAATAGGCACACGACACGCCGGCAATACCGGCGCCGACGATGGCGAACTCGACTTCCATGACGCTCATTCTGTCTCCCGATGCCTGGCGCGTCGCACTATGGCAAGCGCCATGTCGGCGGCGCAATGGCGGATCGAGGCCGACAAGGGTTTTCTCCTGCCGCCCTCCGTGCCATCGTCGTGCCCAACGGAGTCAGGGCATGAATATCGCAAATCTGCTGATCAAGTCGGCGCAGGCATTTCCGGAGCACGTGGCGCTGGCCAAGGGGGAGACGGCGCACCTCACGTACCGCAACCTGCTGCGCAAGGTGTCGGTGATGGCGACGCACCTGCGGCATCGATTGAGGCTGCAGCCCGGCGATCGCGTCGCCATCGCCATGGCCAATTGTGTCGAGGCGATCGAGGTCATGTACGCCGTCTGGCATGCCGGCCTGGTGGCCGTGCCGATGAACGCCAAGCTGCATCCGCGCGAGTTCGCGTTCATCCTGCAGAACGCGGGTGCGCGGCTATGCATCGTGACGTCCGATCTGGCCGACAGCATTGCGGCCATCAAGGATGACTGCCCAGCACTGGAGCGCATCATCGACTCCTCGACGCGCGATTATGCGTTCATGGCTGTCGGCGACCCGCTGTCGGCCGCCGCGGCGGCGGCGACCGATCCGGCCTGGCTGTTCTACACATCCGGCACGACCGGGCGACCCAAGGGCGCGACGCTCTCGCACCGCAACCTGCTGGCCATGACCCTGAACTACTACGCCGATGTCGACCGCCCGCAGCCGGGCGGTTCGATCGTGCATGTCGCGCCGATCAGCCACGGCTCCGGCCTGTGGAACTTTCCCCTGCTGGCGCGCGGTGCCGTGCAGGTGTTCCCCGACAGCGGCCGCTACGAGGTGCCGGAGATGGCCGGGCTAGTGCGGCGCTGGCCGGATGCCACCGTCTTCCTGGCGCCGACGATGGTGAAGCGGCTGATCGATCATCCCATCGCAGGCGATATCAGGCCGGGCGAGATCCGCACCATCTCCTATGGCGGCGCGCCGATGTATGTGAGCGATCTCAAGAAATCCCTGGAGCTGCTGGGCAACGTCATGGTGCAGCTCTACGGCCAGGGCGAAAGCCCGATGACGATTACCCACCTGAGCCGTGCCGAGCATGCCAATCGCACCCATCCGAAATGGGAGCAGCGGCTGGCGTCGGCCGGCCTGCCCGACTCCTGTGTCGAGGTGCGGGTGGTCGACGAAGACGGCAAGGCCATGCCGATCGGCGAGGTCGGCGAGATCATCGTGCGCGGCGACACTGTCATGTCAGGCTACTGGGAGAATACCGAGGCGACGGCGACGTCGCTGCGGGAGGGTTGGCTGTGGACCGGCGATGTCGGCGTTTTCGACGAGGACGGGTTCCTGACGCTCAAGGACCGTTCCAAGGACATGATCATATCCGGCGGATCCAACATCTATCCGCGCGAGATCGAGGATGTGCTGAACACGCATCCGGCCGTGCAGGAATGCTCCGTCATCGGCCGCCCGCATCCCGAGTGGGGCGAGGAGGCAGTGGCCTTCGTGGTGCTACGCGACAGCGGGAAGGTCACGCCAGCCGAGCTTGATGCGCTGTGCCTGGACAATATCGCGCGCTACAAGCGGCCCAAAGACTACAAGTTCGTCGCGACACTGCCCAAGAACAACTACGGGAAAATCTTGAAGACGGAACTGCGGAAGCTGGTATAGCTCGCGGTGCATCGATTGCCTGCCGGTTCGGCTCGCCGGTAGACTTGGGCCCAATTCAATGACGTGAGGAGACGCGCCATGCCTTCACCCAAGATCGCTCTCATCACCGGGGCCGGGACCGGCGTCGGCAAGGCCGCAGCGCTGGCGTTGGCCAAGGAGGGCTATGCCCTCGTGTTGACCGGCCGGCGCAAGGAGCCGCTCGAGGAAGTCGCGGCCGCGGCGCAGGCGTCGGGTGCCAAGACGCTGGTGGTGCAGGCCGATGTCGGTGACCCGGCCCAGGTGAAGATGCTCTTCGCCAAGACCAAGGAGACCTTCGGCCGGCTCGACCTGCTGTTCAACAATGCCGGCATGGGTGCGCCGGCCGTGCCGATGGAACAGCTGTCCTTCGAGCAGTGGAAGGCCGTGGTCGACGTCAATCTCACCGGCTCGTTCCTGTGCGCGCAGGAAGCGATGCGCATGATGAAGGAGCAGACGCCCCAAGGCGGCCGCATCATCAACAACGGCTCGATCTCGGCCCATGCGCCGCGCCCCAATTCGGTCGCCTACACGTCGACCAAGCACGCCATCACCGGATTGACCAAGTGCATTGCGCTGGACGGCCGGGCTTTCGACATCGCCTGCGGCCAGATCGATATCGGCAATGCGCTGACGCCGCTGGCCGCACGCATGACGCAGGGCGTGCCGCAGGCTGATGGTTCGATCCGGGCGGAGCCGGTAATGGACGCCGACTCTGTCGGTCGCACCATCGTCTACATGGCCACCTTGCCGGCCGACGCCAACGCGCTGTTCGTGACCGTGATGGCAACGAAGATGCCGTTCGTCGGGCGCGGCTGAACGCCAGTCGCCTACGCTGCGACGAGCGCGCGACTGTCCACCACCTCACGCCAGAGCCGTTCGATCAATTGACACGGGCGTTTGCCGAACAAGCGCGTGATGGTGGCCTTTTCAAGCTGCGGCTGGATCCGCAAGGCATCGCCCAATGCCGAGCGGGCTTGGTCGGCGCGACCCAGGTGCAATGCCGCCAGGGCTTCGACCACGCGTGCCAGGAAGAACTTGTCGTCGCGCTGGTTGGCGGCCTGTGCCTCGTGAAGCGCTTCGGTCTCGCGCTGCGCGCGCAGCAGGAAGTAGGCGAGGATGGCGCCCCAGAAACCCAGCCGGCAGTCGCGCGGGCTGAGCCGCATACCCAGCCAGAGATTGGCGATGCCGTCGTCGAAAGCGCCGGCCTCGGCCTGTAGAGCGCCCTGCACAATGCGTGCCTGGGCGTTGCTGGGGTCCATCCTCAGCGCCCGTCGGACAACCTCATCGGCGCGGCGCTTGTAACCGAGGTCGGACAGGGCGCAGGCCACGTAGCCGAGCGCCTCGGAGTTCGTGTCGTCCAGCGCCAGCGCGCGCTCGGCGGCGGCCAGGGCGTCGGCGCGAACAGGTTTGTCGCTGGGCAGTGCGCCGAGCAGCTGTCCCATGGCCGACAGCACGGCATAGTAGGCGTGCGCCAACCCGAAGGCAGGATCGATGCTCACCGCACGGCGCAGGCTGGCGCGCGCGCTCTCCACGGTCTGCGTGTTCCAGCCGCCGAACGCCATGGCGCCGATGGCCTGGCGGTAACAGTCCCACGCGTCGGGATCGTCAGGCCGCTGCCGGCGGATGGCTGCGATTTCCGCCCGGGTGAGCTCAGGTTCCAACTCGGTGATGATGGCGCGCGCGATATCCTCATGGATGTCGAAGGCATCGCTGCGGGGGCCGTCAAAGCGGCCGCTCCAGAGTTGTTCGCCGGTGACCGCGTCGGTGAGTTCCGTGGTGACGCGGACCCGGTCACGGTTCGACCGGCAGGTGCCGGTGACGATGTAGCGGACGCCGAGCTCGCGGGCGACCGCCGCGATATCCGCGGTGCGGCCGCGATACGCGAAAGCCGAGGCGCGCGCGATCACGAAGAAGCCGCTGACGCGCGCCACCAGCGCGGTCAGATCTTCCACCAGACCGTCGGCGAGGAACTCGAGCCGGCGGTCCTTCGACAGCCGATCGAACGGCAACACGGCGACCGAAGGGCGATCCGACACCGGCGTCGGGTAGCTCGCCGCCGGCGCTTCGGGCATGACGACCTGATAGACGTGCAGCGGTGCGGTGAAGTTCTTCACACGCCGCTGACCCAGGTCGCGGATCATCACGTCGACCTTGGTGCGCGTCTGCCGGCAGACCGCGTCGGAGAGGCGGATGCCGCCCGGTTCGGCGAGCGCCTGCAACCGCGCTGCCACGTTGACGCTGTGGCCAAAGATGTCGTCGCCATCGCTGATCACGGCGCCCACATGCACGCCGATCCGATACGCGATTCTGAGGTCGATGGGGACGGCGGAGTTGCGCGAGGCCATGCCGGCCTGTGTGGCGATGGCGCAGCGCAGCGCTTGGGCAGCGGTCGGGAACTCGACCAGCATGCCATCACCCGTGGTTTTCACGACGCGGCCGCCGTGCGTTCCCACCAGGGGCTCGATCAGCTCGCGCTGGTGTGCCTGCAGGGCGGCCAGTGTCGCGTCTTCGGCCAACTGCATCAGGCGCGAATAGCCGGCGATATCGGCGGCGAGAATGGCCACGGTGCGGCGGCTTGGATTGGTCACGGTCGGTCCAGTTGGTGCGGACGAGCTGCGCGCGCCTGTGACGCCGTTGCGCGATGCTGTCGGCTGCTTGGAGTGAAGGACGATAACCTGTCGGCGGAAAAAACCAGGTTACGGTTTACGCGTCACATGCCCTGCCAGTGTCAGATGTTCGACGCCAGCACCCGTCTCGATGGATCCACGGTCCCCCGATCACGGTCTAGCGCTTCTGCAATATGGACACTACCAACGCACTTTTATTCCCGGCCCGTCAGCGGCACCAAAAAGCGCGGCGTTTCCAACGTGATACATCGTGCGGCGGTCCGTGCCATGATGCAGCCGGACCGCGAATAGGGAGGGGGATCCATTGGCCACGTACTGGGTCGCGCGCGCCGGTGGTGCGTTTGCGGCGCTCGAACCAGTCGATCGACTGTTGTCATGCCCGCGTTGAAGGTGCCGCGGTTCGGCCTGCTGGTTGTCGGTCTCGGCGTTGCCGGCGTGCCGCTGGACACGGCAGTCAATATCGCCTTTCCCGCCATCACGATGGCGTTCGACCTGCAAGTTCGGACGATCCAATGGATCGTGATCTGCTACGTGCTCACCTACACCAGCCTCATGCTGGTATTCGGCAAGTTGGGTGATCTGCTGGGCTATCGGCGCATCTTTCAGCTTGGCCTGCTGGTCAGTGTCGTCGCCTTTGTGCTGTGCGCCCTGGCGCCGGGATTTGGTTGGCTGTTGTTCTTCCGGGCCCTGCAGGGCGTGGGCGCGGCGCTGGCGCTCAGCTGTGCGCCGGCGCTGGCAACGTTGTTGTACGAAGAGAGCGAGCGGGCGCACGCGCTCGGCCTTTACGCCGGTCTGTTCGCTGTCGCCTGGGCGCTGGGGCCGCTGCTGGGTGGTGCGCTGGTCGATCGCTGGGGCTGGGGCGCCGTGTTCTGGTTCCGCGCGCCGGTGGCGCTGGTGGCGCTGACGCTGTCATGGACTCTGCCGGCGCCTAGGCCGGCGGCGCAGCGGCGTTTCGACTGGTTGGGCTCGGGCCTGCTGGCCTTCTGGATCAGCGCGCTGCTGCTGGCCCTGGCGCTGGCCCAGATGCCCGGTGGGGGCACATGGTTGCCATTGGCCCTTGCGCTGGCCGGTATCAACGCCCTTATCGCGTTCGTCCTGCACCAGGCCAGCTTCGACGAACCGATCCTGCGTCCGTCGCTGTTTCGCGACCTGGATTTCACGGTGCTGAACCTGATGAGCCTGGCGGTGAACCTGGTCGGCTTCGCCGTACTGCTGCTGGTGCCGTACCATTTGTCCGGCATCATGAAACTCTCAGCGACGGCCGGCGGCGCGGTGCTCGCGGTGAGCGCTGTCGGCATGATGCTGGGCTCGGCATTAGCCGGCCGCCTGGCCGGCGGCAAGCGACAGCAGCGCAATGCGCTGGGCGGGGTGATCCTGGTGCTCGCCGGCACGGGCGCCATCGGCGCCAGCGCTGATCCGTCGGCGCTGAGCGTCATGACGGCGGCGCTCTTGTGTCAGGGGATCGGCCTGGGCCTGTTCCAGGTCGCCTATACCGACATCGTGACGGCGGTCCTGCCGCCGCGCGACCGCGGCGTTGCCGGCAGTCTCGCGATGGTCACCCGAACGTTGGGCACCGTCGCCAGCGCAACGCTGCTGAGCGCCTTGTTCCAGACCGTGCGACAGGCGGGACTGGACTCCGGTCTGACCGCCGATGCTGCTTTCCTGCAGGCCTTCAAGGTGACCTTCTGGACGACAGCAGCCTTTCTGCTGACCGCTCTTGTCATGACGTTCATGCGCCGGCGACTGTGGTTCGGTTGAAGCGGGTCTTCAGTCCGCGTGCTAGCGTCGCCCTGGGTCCACGATCAGGAGACAAGAGGCGATGGCGGAGAGGTTGAAGGATCGCGTGGCGATAGTGGTCGGCGCCGGGTCGAGCGGACCGGGTTGGGGCAACGGCAAGTGCACGGCTGTCACCTTCGCGCGTGAAGGGGCAAAGGTATTCTGCGTCGATCGCAATCTCGCCGCCGCCCGCGAGACGGCTGATATCATCGCCAAGGAAGGCGGCATCGCGGCGGCACACGAGGCCGACGTGACGTCCGACCGCCAGGTCAAGGCGATGGTCGATGCCTGTGTTGCGCGCTGGGAGCGGATCGATGTGCTCGACAACAATGTCGGCATCGGTTCGACCGGTGGTCCCGTGGAGCTGGAGGAGAAGGACTGGGATTTGACCTTCGACGTCAATGTGAAGAGCTTCTTCCTGACGTTGAAGCACGTGCTGCCCGTCATGGAACGGCAGGGCAAAGGCTCCATCATCAACGTCTCGTCGATCGCCTCGATCCGCGTGCCCAAGGGCATCAGCTATGTGGCCTACAACGCCAGCAAGGGCGCGGTGAACGCACTGACCCAGGCGGTGGCTTCGCAGTACGCCGACAAGGGCATCCGCTGCAATGCCATCCTGCCCGGCCTGATGCATACGCCGATGATCGATTTTCTCGCCGAGCAGTACGCCAAGAGCGAGAAGGATCACAATTCGGCGTATGAGAAGATGATCGCCATCCGCAACAAGGCGTCGCCGACCGGCAAGATGGGGACCGGCTGGGATACGGCCAATGCCGCGTTGTTCCTTGCCAGCGACGAGGCGGCCTACGTCAACGGTCACTTGCTGATCGTCGACGGCGGCATCACGCTGCGGGCGTAGCGGATCGCGACGACGGAGGCTCCATGGCCACCATCACGCTCACATTCGACAACGGCCCGGAGCCTGATGTCACGCCCGGGGTGCTCGACACGCTGGCGCGACACGGCCTGAAATCGACCTTCTTCGTCATCGGCGAGAAGCTGGCAATGTCCGGCCGGCGCGCGCTCAGCGAGCGCGCCGCCGGCGAGGGCCACTGGATCGGTAACCACACCTGGACCCACTCGGTACCCTTGGGGCAGCGCGAGGACGGCGACGGCGCCGAGGCGGAGATCGGCCGCACGCAGGCCGAGCTCGGGACGCTCGCACACCCCGACCGTCTTTTCCGGCCGTTCGGCGGTGGTGGCCATATCGGGCCGCTGCTGCTCAATTCGCGCGTCGTCGAGCATCTGACACGCGGTACGTATAGCTGCGTGCTGTGGAACGCCATCCCGCGCGACTTCGCTGATCCCGACGGCTGGGTCGACACGGCGCTCGGCCAGTGCGCGGCACAGGATTGGACCGTCCTGGTCATCCACGATTTGCCCAATGGCGCCATGCGCCATCTCGATACATTCCTGCAGCGGGCAAAGGATGCCGGCCATGGCTTCCGCCAGGATTTTCCCGATGCCTGCGTGCCGATCCGGCGCGGCACCATTCGGGCGCCGCTGGAAGGCATCGTCTCGTATCGAGGCTGAATCGCGATGACCGAAGCGGCACGGCTCTATGCCGAAGCGGAGGTCAGGGCGGAACGGACGGTAGCCGCGCTGCGGATCGGTATCGCGCTGCTTTTGGGTGCCAGTTTCCTGGCCACCGTGGCCGGCACGGCACCCGCTGGTGCCACCGCGATCGCGCGCCAGTTCGATATCGCCATTGCCACGATGGTGGCGTACCTCGCGCTCGGCGTCATATCGCGCTGGCTGGCGGGCACCGGTCGCTTTCGCCCCTGGATGTCATGGGTGTTCGTGACACGCGACGTTGCCTTCATCATCAGCAGCCTGGCTCTGGGCCTCATCAACACGGGACTGACCGGCAACTACCTGGCGGGCTTGCCGTCGGCGTGGCTGGCGCCCCTCGTACTGGCCTTCGGTGCCCTGCGCTACAATCCAGCGCTGCAGATCTATGTCACCGCGGTTCTCGGCATCGGCCTGGCCACGACGGCGGTCGTGACGGGAACAACGGCAACGGAGCACGCAGGATCCGCCGTGCTCGAGTTCTTCTTCGGTCCGCCGCCCAATGCGATGCGGCTGGTGATGCTCATCGCGGCCGGCCTCGTCCTCGTTGTCGCGGCGTTTCGCGCGCGTGCCCTTCTGGCGCGTGCCATCGACGAAGCGCGTCGGCGCATGAACCTGACGCGCTACCTGCCGCCGCAGATTGCCGCCACGCTGTCGGACGCCGGCGTCGAGGCGGCCCGCGCCGGCCGGCGACAGATGGTGGCCGTGCTGTTCGCCGACATCCGCGGCTTCACGACGATGGCCGAAACCATGGACCCGGCCGACCTCGGCCGCTTTGTCAGCGACTTTCGCCGCCGTGTCGGGCGCGCGGTCGATGCGCATCGTGGCGTGATCGACAAGTTCATCGGCGATTCCGCTCTCATCATTTTCGGCGTGCCGGTATCGAAGCCCGACGATGCGCGTCGGGCGATCGGCTGCGCGCGCGCCATCCTGACCGACCTCGCGGCATGGAACGCCGAACGCACCCAGGTGCGGCAAACGCCCGTGGCGATTGGCATCGGTGCCCATTGGGGCGAGGCCTTTTGTGGCGCCGTCGGCGATGATTCGCGACTGGAGTTCACCGTGCTGGGCGACACGGTGAACGTGGCCGCGCGCATCGAACAGGCAGCCAAGACCGCCGACTGCCAGCTGCTGATCTCGGGGGACCTGCTGACGGCCGCCGGTGACGATGTCGGGGCTTGGCAGCGCCAAGCGCCGCAAGCGCTGCGCGGTCGCAGCCAGCCGGTCACGCTGTTTGCACTGAACGCCTAGCGCCCCAAAGCTTGCCTCGTCAGGGAGGTGCTCGTTCGCGGCGGTCCTTCAATCGCGGGGCGATCACCTTGCGGAACAAGAAGCCGCCACCCATCACGACGACGAAAATACGGAACAGATGGTGGGTCGCCACCATGGCGATGTCGGCATGCAGCGCCAGTCCCACCAGGCTCATTTCGGCGAAGCCGCCGGGTGCGTAGCTCAGGATGATGTCGTCAGTCGGCAGGCCGGTGAGCGCATGGCCGAGCCAGGCGAAGCCGACAGCGAGCATGATCAGCAGCAATGCCGCCAGCAGGCCGTAGCCGATGTCGCGCAGCACCTCGCGCAGAACGGCGCCGACAAAACGACAGCCGATGGCCGAACCGATCACGACCTGGGCCAGCGCCACCAGTTCACCCGGTGGTCGTGACGAGGTAATGCCGCTGAGGTGGATGGCGCCGCTCAGCAGCATGGGCCCGAACATCATGGCCGCCGGCATCCGCGCGCGCCGTGCCGTGAAAGCGCCGATCACGCCGCAAGCCACCAGAATGGCGACGTCGCGCACGGTCAAATCCGACGTGCGGCCGCCGGCCTGGAACACCGAGGTCATGGTGCCATACATCAGCCGGTACCAGACCGGGATGGTGAGCACGACGGTGAGGATGCGCACGGCATGCATGAGCGCGATCACGCGCTCGTTGCCGCCGAAGGCGGTGCCCAGCGTAATCATCTCGTTGAGGCCGCCGGGCATGGCGCAGAAATAGGCGGTGTTGGCCTCGTAGCGGCCGAAGCGTCGCAGGATGGAATAGATCAGGGCGCAGCTGGTGAGCGTGGCGAAGATCAGGATGCCCATGGTGATCAGCCAGCGCGGCATCTGGTTCAGCATCTCGGGCGAAAAGCCGCTGCCCAGCAGAACGCCCAGCACCACCAGCATGACCTGGCGCAGCTTGTTGGGCACGCCGATGTGCGCGCCCGACATCGCGGCGACAGTACAGACGATGCCGGCGCCCATCATCCACGCCAGCGGCATGCGCAGGAAATTGAAGGTCAGGCCGCCGACCGCGCCAAGGGCCAGCGCCAACAGGACAGGGCGCCAGCCGGCATATCCGATGAAACCGCGCGTGCCGCCGGTCACCGCCGGCCGATCGGGTGGCAGGTCTGATTCCGCCGTCGCGGGTGGCGGGCCGGGGTCGGCCTTGCTCACGGCTGGAATTGTTCCTTGAGGATGCGCTCCTCGAGGTGATGCTCGGGATCGAACAGCAAGGTCAGCGTGTGGTTGCTGTCCTCGGAGACGGTGACTTGCGCGACGTCCTGTACTTCGGTGAAGTCGGCGACCGCGCTGACGGGCCGGCGGGTCGGTTCCATGACGTCGAACGTGACCTGTACGCTGCGCGGCAGGATGGCGCCACGCCAGCGCCGTGGCCGGAACGGGCTGATCGGCGTCAGCGCCAGCAGGCCGGCGCCCAGCGGCAGGATCGGGCCGTGGGCCGACAGGTTGTAGGCTGTCGAGCCCGCCGGTGTGGCGACCAGCACACCATCACAGGCCAACTCATCGAGGCGGCGCTGTCCGTCGATCGAAATCGCGATCTTGGCGGTCTGGCGGGTCTGGCGCAGCAGCGAGACCTCGTTGATGGCGCGTGCCTCGTGCGTACGGCCTCGCACCGTGGTCACCTGCATGATCAGCGGATTGAGCGTGACCTGCTTGGCGTTGCGCAGGCGTTGGAGGAGACCGGTTTCGCGGTAGGTGTTGAGCAGGAAGCCCACGGTGCCGCGGTTCATGCCGAAGATCGGCGTACCGGACGACATCAGCCGATGCAGGGTGTGCAGCATCAACCCATCGCCACCCAGCGCCACCACGATATCCGCCCGAGGCAGGGGAACGGATGGATAGCGCTGCTTCAGGCGCGCCTGCGCCGCACGCGCATCCGGCGTCGGCCCGGCCACGAAGGCGATGCGGGGCGGGCTCATGGCAGGACCGGAGAAGGCAGGAAAGCGTGGGGCAGGCTCATGTCGCGGCGCAGTATAACGACCGACTACCACCAAGCCAGCGATTCGCGTGCCATGGCATTCCCGCAGCGATGGTTGTTGGCGCAAGGCACCGTCGTGCTGGGCGCATGAGATCCGGCGATGCGAGCGGGACGCCCGCGGCCCCAGAGGTCAGCGGGCGGCCCACAGCATGCCGCGGTGGAAGATGGTGCGCATCTGCGGCACGTCGAACTCGCGCGCCGCATGACCCAGTGAACTGTAGAAGACCCGGCCCTGGCCATGCCGGCGTTTCCAGACCACGGGCATGACCACGCCCTCGATCCACGGTGTGTGTGCGCCCGAGAACGTCGTTGTCGCCAGCACCTCGATGGAAGGATCGATGTGCATGTAGTACTGCTCCGAGCGATAGTCGAAATCGTCGATGCCCTCCATCACGGGATCGCTATGGCGCCGGATGTTCACGCGGAAGTCGATGATGTTGCCGGGGTGCGCCACGAATTGGCCGCCGCACATGAACTGGTAGTCGGGGACCCCGCGAAAGGCGTCACCCATGCCGCCGTGGAATCCGGCGAGACCGGTGCCGCCCTGCACCGCGCGCGAGAGATTGTCGATCTCCTCGGGCGCGATCGTGGACATCGTGTAGATCGGCACGATGAGGCTGAGATCGGCCAGCGTCGGCGTGGCGAAAGCCTTGGTCGTGTTCGCCAGGGTGACCTTGAAGCCGTTGGTCTCGAGCATGCCGGCAACGATCCGCGCGCACTGCTCGGGCTCATGGCCATCCCAGCCGCCCCAGACGATCAGTGCCTGGTTCATGATGCTCTCCTTCGACGAAGGCGTGCCCGGCACTCATAACCGGGTGACGCGCGCATGCAGGATGGCCATGCGACCGCCGCGCACCTGATCGAGACACCGCTGTATGGCACCCTCGACCGCTTCCGGTTCCTCGATGCGCTCGCCGTAAGCACCGGCGGCCTCGGCCACCTTGGCGAAGTCCATCACCGGCGCCAGCTCGGCCTCGAAGGCGTTTGCCGCGCGCGCCTCGCCGTCGGGATAGACTCGCAACGTTGCGCCCTTGACGGCGCCCCAGCCGCCGTTGTCCAGCACAACGGTGAAGATCGGCAAGTCATACCGCCGGGACACCGCCAGCATCGATTGCGGGTTGCTGAAGTAGAACGTGCCGTCGCCCACGACCTGCACGATCGTGCGATCGGGCATGGCGAGCTTCAGTCCCAGCGCGACACCGCCGGAAAAACCCAGGCCGCCGCCGGGCAAGCCGATCAGGGATCCGCCGCGCGTGCGCGGGATCTGTGCAGAGACCGCCGAGCTGTTGGTGATCGCCTCGTTCAGGACGATGTCGTCCGGGCCGATGGCGCGACCGAGCGCGGCGCAAAGATAGTGCGGATTGATCCGTCCGTTGGTGCCCGGGTCAGCGGCAGCTTTGGCGGCACCGGCCAGGCGTGCATCGCGTTCGGCCGCCAGGCGTTTCACCCGGGCGTCGGCGGCAGCACGGAAGGCGTGGGTGGCGCGCGCTTTCAGGACGTCGAGAACCTGGGTCAGGATGCGGCAGCTGTCGCCCTGCACCCGCAGATGGCCGGGGAAGCTCCACATCGGAAAGCCGCGTTTCTCGGGGTCGACGTCGATATGCGCCCACCACGTGGCCGGATTTTCCGGCGTGTCCCTGGGGATCCACGGAACGTCCACGTCCACCAGCAGGCCGACATCCGCCTCGGCCACGTGCTTGCCCGGCACGGCGCCGCCGAAGCAGGGGGAGTCGTGCGGAATATTGAGATACACCTGATTGAAGGTGATCACGCGGATTCCGGCGAAGCGCGCCAGGGCATCGATGACAGCGACGGCCGCCGGATTGCGGCCGGCGTAGGATGTCATCAGAAGCGGGTTGCGCGCCGCGAGCAGGCGGTCGGCGATCGCTTCAACCGTCTGGGAGTCGGCACCGCGGGCGATGACGGGGCCGCCACGGTCCGCGGAATCGCCCGCCACTGCACTGTCGGGCCAGGACTCCGTCAGCGTCTCGCGCGCGAACATCAGGTAGACCGGCCCCTTGGGGTCGGAGTGCATCACGTTGTGGGCGCGGCGCAGGGCTTCCTTGGCGATGACGCCGGATTGCAGGTTGTATTCCCACTTGACGTAGGGGCGCACGACGCTGGCCTGGTCGAACGGCTCTTGCACGAAGTGAACATACGTATCGCGCGATCCGGGCAGTTCGCCGCGCGTTGTAAAGGGCGCGCGTCCGGCCATCAGCATCACGGGCAGCCGGGCGCGGAACAGGTTGTGCAATCCCATGGCGGCATTGGCCGTGCCGGCGTCGACATGCACCAGCACGCCCTGGCCGCGGCCGGTGGCGATGGCGTAGCCCGCCGCCATATGAACAGCCGTGTTCTCGTGCGGGCAGAGAACTGTTTTCGGCATCGGCCAGTTGAGCTTGCGCCGGCGCGCCATCTCCTCGATGAGGGGCGCATGGTCGGTGCCGAGGTTGCAGAACAGATACTCGATACCGAGCTCGTTCAAGCCCTCCAGGAAATGGTGGGCCGTCGACTGGCGTGCTTCGTTGGTGGTCATGGCGTGTCGCCCATCGGTCCTATCGTGGCAGAGGCCATGGTCGTTGCGGCGGCCGGTGGGCCTCATACCAGTGGGAAAGTTGCAGCACACCCAGATCGTCGAAGCGCTGGCCGACGATTTGCAGGCCGATCGGCAGGCCGGCCTTGGTGTAGCCGCAGTTGATCGACGCGGCCGGATGCTCGGACATGTTCCACAGCACCGTGAAGCCGACATGCTCCAGCGGCCGCGATGAATCGTTGGTCGGACAGGGCAGCTCGGCGGGAAAGGCCGCAATCGGCGCCGTGGGCGACAGCACGTAGTCGAACGGCGCAAAGGTTGCCGCCGCCAGCTTGCGCATCTCCATGATGCGGTTGAAGCCGCGGATTACGTCGACGGATGACAGCTGCAATGCCTTGCGCGCCCAGCTGGCGATGAACGGCAGGATCTTCACCCGCGTCTCGGGCGGCAGCTGCACGATGTCGGCCCAAGCGCGCGTGCGCCAGAAATCGTCCAGCCCGTCGAAGATCTCGCGCGACAGGACCGGCTTCATCGGCGTCACCTTGGCGCCCGCCTTGGCGAACAGCTTCGCCGCCGCTTCGATGGCGGCCGTGACCTCGGCGTCGACCGGCAGGCCGTAGCCGGCGTCGAGCTGCAGGCCGATCTTCAGGCCCTTCATCGTACGTTCGAGCTTGCTCCACTTGATCTTCGCCGGCGGCAGGCTCATGTGGTCGCGCGCGTCGGGTTGCGCCAGCACGCTCATGAGCAGGGCCGCATCCTCGACCGTGCGCGTCATCGGGCCGGCGACACGTCCGACATAAGGCGGGTCGATCGGGATGCGGCCCAGCGACGGCTTCAGGCCGAAGAGCCCGCACCAGCTTGACGGCAGGCGAATCGAGCCGCCGATATCGGTCCCGATATGCAACGGCCCGTAACCGGCAGCCGCTGCGGCGCCGGCACCAGCGCTCGATCCGCCCGGGTTCTTCAACAAGTCCCACGGGTTGCGCGTCAGCGGATGAAAGCTCGACAGGCCCGACGACAGCATGCCGTAGTCGGGCATCGTGGTCTTGGCCAGGATGATGGCGCCGGCCTCGCGCACCCGCGCTGTCGGCGGGGCGTCGGCGGCGGCCGGCACCAGGGTCGTGGCCGCCGTACCCAGCGGGATCGGCACGCCCTTGCTGGCAATATTTTCCTTGATGGTGATGGGCACGCCATCGAGCGGCCCGGCCGGCTTGCCTTTTTTCCAACGCGCCGCCGATGCCTTCGCTGCCGCGCGGGCACTCTCGAAGTCAGGCGCATAGAGCGCCTTCAGCTTCGGCTCCCACGTGCCGATATGGGCGACCACGTCGTCGATGACATCGACGGGCGACAGTTTCTTCGACTTGTAGGCCTTGAGCAGTTCGCGGGCGGTGAGATCGTGCGGCGCGGGCATTTCTGGCTTTGTTGGTGTGTGGACGGGCGACTGTGGACCGCCCGCCGGATGCGGTCCAGCGCAATTACCCTCGCGGCATCAAGCGACGATAGGCCGGCTGCAGCAGGGTCGGCATCAGGTAGATCGGGAACTGGATGGCGGCAATGAACAGGAAATAGTCGGGATCGATGGTCGCCGGCAGCACGGCCAGCATCAGCGCCGCGTTGCGGCTGCCGGCACTGTATCCGGCCGTGCAGGCGCGTTGTGCGCCCAAAGGCCAGAACAGCAGGGTGGCGATCACGATATAGACGATCGTCGCGATGAAGCCCCACAGCACGAAGCTCCCGGCGCGCCACGGCTCGCTCTGCAGGCGCGCCAGCACGCCGTCCATGATCGGGATGGCAAAGAGCATCAGCACCACGACGGCGATGCCATCGACACGGGGCGACGCATGCGGTGTGCGCTCAATGACTGTCTTGCGCAGGACGAGGGCAAGGGCTGCGCCACCCATCACCAATCCGGCCAGCCGCAGGGCGAATTCCAGCACGCCGATCTTGAGGTCCAGCCCGAACAGCAGCAGGGCCAGCGGCGGCGCCGTGAGCGGCATGATCGCCGTGCCGACCACCGTGACGAACAGCGAGATCGCGCGGTCCAGGCCGAGGAAGCCGGCGACAGCCGGCATGGATGTCAGCGGCGGCAAGCAGGCCATCAGCGACAATGCCAGCCCCAGGCCGGGCGCGATCGGCAGGTACGACAAGACCGGCGTGATCAGGATGGGCATCAGCACCATGCCGACGGCCAGCATGGCGAGCGGCAGCCAGGGGCGGCGCAACACCGCGACGAAGGCCGGCCAGTCGGTGCGTGCCATGGCGATGCCCAGCAAGGCCACGACCAGGGGCGTAACCAGCGGCTTGAGCGCGGCGGCGAGATCCTGAAAGCCCAGCCCCAGCGCCAGCGACCACGGCAGGAACAGCGTGGCCCGGCGCGACAGCAGCAGCAGGCAGCGGTCAAGGAGGGCCAGCAACGCAATCACCGGTAAACGTTAGCATGTCTCGCGAGACACTTTCGCGTGAGATGGACGGCCCATCGCGGGCGCAACCCGGGGGGCACTGTACAGTGCGGCATGCTTGGCCACCGTGTGCTTCAGCTCGCCACGATCACCGCGCTCATCCTGGGCGTTGCGGCGCCTGCCCGCGCACAGGATGCGGCGCCCGATTGCGCCGTCCAGGTCGATGTCGAAATGATCGCCGCCAATGACGACCTGCCGGCCGGGCCGGTGCTGGCGGTGGCCGTAGCCTGCCGATCGTCGATGCCGGTGCAGTTCGTCGGCGACGGGGCTGGCGTCTCGGCGGGCGTGAAAAATGCGCGCGACGGTGCCGATCGCCCGATCACCCGCAGTGGCGGCGGTTGGCGCGTGGAGCCCGCGGCGGGCGTGGCGACGCTGCGCTACCGTCTGGATCTTGGTGCGCTCGCGCGCGCGATCAGCAGTGTGAGCGTTGCGGTCTCGCGCGGCGAAGGCGTCTTGGCGGTCGCCTCGACCTGGCTGGTCGAGCCACGGCTGCAGGGCGTGGCGGCGCCGTCGATCGACATCGCGGTGAAGACGCCGGCGGACACGGTCTTTTTTGCCGGCCTGCCGGAGCGTGGTGGCGTCTGGCGCTTGCGCGGCACGACCGTACGGTTTGTCGGGTACACGGTGTTTGGCCGCGTGCAGGCGGAGCGCCTGCCGGTGCGGCCGCCTGCCGGTGCTCCGACCGGCGAGCCGGCCCACATCGATCTCGCGATCTTCAATGGCGACTTCGACGTCGCACGCGACGATCTCGTCGAATGGGTGCGGCGCACGGTGCAGATGACGGCCAACTACTGGGAAGGCTTCACCAACCGCCACATGCTGGTGGCGCTGTTGCCCTCGCCGGGGCGGCGTGGGGTCGGCTACGGTCGAACGGTGCCCGGTGGCGGCTCGACCGTGATGGTGCAGGTCGGCGAGCGGTCGAACCGGGCCGACCTGCAGAATGACTGGGTGTTGCCGCACGAGTTCGTGCACACCGGCATGCCGTTCCTGAGCGGCAATGGCGCGTGGTTCATGGAAGGCGCCGCCACCTATGTCGAGCCCATCGTGCGCGCCCGCGCCGGCTGGAAGACCGAGGCCGAGGTGTGGCGCGAGTGGGTCGAGAACCTGCCGCGCGGTCTGTCGGCCCTGGACTCCGGCATGGGAGGCGGCAGCGCCTATTGGGGCGGCGCGCTGTTCTTCCTGTTGGCCGACATCGAAATTCGCCGCGCCACATCCGGTGCCAAGGGCATCGAGGACTGCTTCCGCGGCGCCCGGCGCGTGGGCGGCGTCATGGCGCCCACCGAACGCTGGACCGTTGGCGAATATGTCGAGCGCTGCGATAGGGCGCTTGGCGCGCCGCTGATGGCCGGCGTCGTGGCGCAGTATGTCGGTACCTCCCGCCGCATCGACCTGGACGGGTTATGGCGCGAGCTGGGCGTGCGCTTCGACGGCACGACGATCACGACCGACGACACGGCCCCCCTGGCCGCGATCCGCAAGGTGATCGTCAATGGTCCGCCGGGTCGGGCTTCGGAGAAGATTCCACCGCTGGCGAACTGACGGACATGGCCGTTGCGCACAACAGCGGCGCCGCCTAGCGTGCACCGATGCCGAGCATGATGCTGGAAGAGTTGACGTGGGTCGAGGCGCGGACGGCGATCGACTCGGGTATGCCCGTGGTGATTCCCATCGGCGCGGCGGCCAAGGAGCACGGCCCGCACCTGCCGCTGCGCACCGATGCGACCGTCGCGGCCGCTCTGGCGCGGCGCGTGGCCGAGCATCTGCCGATCCTTGTCGCACCCGTGGTGCCGTTCGGTTATTACCCGGCTTTCGTGCGCTTCGCCGGCAGCCAGAGCCTGTCGGCCGCGACGTTCGCCGCCGTCGTGCGTGAACTGTGCGAAGGCTTCGTGTCCCAGGGCGCGCGCCGAATCGCGCTGATCAATACCGGCCATTCGACGGAAGCGCCGATCAATACGCTGCTGAGCGAACTGCATCGAAGCGGCGTTGCCCGTATCGTTGCGGCGCATTTGCGCTTCCTTGGCCGTTCGGCCGACACCTGGCTGGATGACCCGCAGGGCGGTCACGCTGACGAACGTGAAACCTCGGTGATGTTGGCGCTCGACGGACGCGCCGTGCGCATGGACCGATTGCCGGACCGCGCCGCCAATCGCGACACTGCGCCGGACACCCTGCCACCGGGGATGGCGCGGCCCGTCATTCTGTCGTGGTCACGCGATGCCGGCAGCGCCGATGAGTTCAGCCCGACCGGCGCGTTTGGTGATGCGACGCGCGCCACGGCATACAAAGGCCAGAAGGTCCTGGAGGCCGTGATCGGCGACCTTGTCCATGGCCTGCAGCGGGCTTTTGCGGACGCGCCGGGCTTCGCCTCGGTCGATCAGCTCGCGGCGCGGTAGCGCTCGACCAGGGCCAGTGCTTCGAGGATCTTGCGCAGCGACAGGGGTTTCCAGAGGACCGACAGCACGCCTTCGGCGGTGGCGCGCTCGACATCGCCGTCGTCGGACTGGCCGGTCATCAACAGCGTCGTGGGGCGCGGCGGCCGGGCACGATTGCAGGCACGCAGCACATCCAATCCGCTGCCTTGCGGCATCTTCATATCGGTCAGCACGACGTCGAAAGGCGGCGCGCTTTCGAGGGTCCGCGACGCTTCCTCGACGCTGCCCGCCGCCACCGGTTCATGACCGCGCCGGCGCAGGAAGTCGCATACCTCGTCAACGATGCAAAACTCGTCGTCAACGATCAGAATCCGCATGGCGTCGCTCATGGTCCGCGGTCAGCCCGTATTGGATCGTTCCGGATTGGCCACGACTCGCTCGACAAAACTGGCGAGCATCTTGAGCGGCACCGGTTTGTGGATGACGGCGAACGCGCCTGAATGCTGGACGTTGGCGGCGCGGACCATGTCGCTGTCGCCGGACATCAGGATGATCTTCATCGGCGATCCCTGAGCGATCGCTTTTTGCGTCATCCAGATGCCGTTGATCTCCGGCATGGAGATATCGGAGATCACCACCCGCGGCATGCGCGTCTCGATGATTTGAAGCGCGCTGGCGGCGTCGTTAGCCTCCACGACTTCGAAGCCGCGCCGATGCAGGTACTCGGCGATCTCCAAGCATTGAGTAGGATCGTCGTCCACGACGAGGACGTCCGGCCTTGAAGTCATGTTAATATGGCTCCCAGCCACCTAAGAAATAACTGCATGGCGGCGAAAAAAATCAATGAATTCTACCTCGTATCTCTATAATATGAAGTCGTTTGTCAGATCAATTCGCTCCAATTCGGATTGGTCGGCAAGGGGGGAGATGTTTGCATTGTGGATGTTTATTATTTTAAGCTAAATTTTTCAGATATGGATGGCGTGTGTTGAAGACTTGGCCATCGTCCCTCGGTTTGTCCAGCACGACCGTTTGGTCCGTGAACTGCCTGATCGGCGCCGGGGTCAGCAACGCTGCCGGCGCCAGCCGCAGGCGGCGGGCGCGGGGTACCCCGGTCAGGCTGCCGGCAGAGCCGGCGGGAGGGTGAAGCATATGTCGATGGATACCGGCTTGGACGCGTTGCGCCGTCGGCTTCCTTCGCCGCGCAACATGCGCAATCTCGGTCGGGGCCTGTGCATTGGTTTCGCGGTCGTCTGCGGTGTTGCTGGATTGCTCGCGGCGTTGGGCCGTCTGCCGCTGATCCCGGACGAAGCGACCTCCACCTATGTGGCGGTACTGCTATCGCTCACGATCGCCTGCCTGTTGGTGATGCTGTGGTGGAGCGATCGCCAGGGTCACCGCATGACGGAGCGCGTGATCGAGATCGAAAAGGCCCGCCGGTGGTCCGATCGACGTCTGTCTGAGATCATTGAGGCGTCGTCGGAAGGTATTGTCGTCTACGACGCCAATGATCGCCTGGTGCTCTGCAACGCCAAATTCCGCGACACGCTCACCACCAACGGCGGCGCACTGCGCTACGGGGCGGTGTACGAAGACAATTTGCGCCAGAGCGTTCGCCTGGGGGTGTACACCGGCATCGACGATCCGGAAGCGTGGATCGCCGAGCGCAAGGCTGCGCTGCGGACGCCCGGCCCGCCGGAGACCGTCCGAATGGCGACGGGAAGCTGGATGCGCATCTCCAACCGGGTCCTGTCGGATGGCAGCGTCGTTGGCATGCGGACCGACGTCACCGATCTCAAGCGCCGGGAATTCGAACTGGCCAATCGCGAGTCGCGGCTCAGTCGCCTCTTCGGCACGCTCGCTGACGTCGTGCTCGAACTGGGGGCCAACGGCATCATCACGCACGCCAGCCCAGCGGCGCGCCAGGTGCTGGGCTTCGAGCCGGCCGACCTGGAGGGGATGCGGCTGGACGACTTGTTTCCGGCCGACAATCGCGAGCGTCTCTACGACTTGCGGCGGCGGCTGCATGAAGGCGCTGTGCAATCGGAAGCGGTGGTCATCTATTCCAAGCCGTCCGGCGAAACGATCCATGTCGAGGTCCGTCTGTGGCTCTCCGACAGGTCGACCGGCGAGCAGATCGTCACCGGAACCATTCGCGACGTCGATGATCGCGAGAAAGCCGCCGCGCTGGCCGGCCGCGAGGCCGCGCTGGTCGGCGCCATCGCCAATGCATCGGGCGCCTACATGATCGTGTTGGATCATGCCGGGCACTTCATCCGCGCCAACGCCGCATTCGGTGAGCTGGTCGGCTTGGATAACGCAGAGATGGGCGGCAAGCTGCTGTCATCCAGCCAGAAGACACGCGCCCTGTCGACCATCGTCGAGCCGGCAATCCGCGATGGCGGGGTCGACGATTTTCCGTTCGAGTTCGATGTCATCCTGCTCGATCGACGGGATACCAAGCATACCATCCGGTTTGCTGCCAGTGCCGTGCCGGACGGCGATGGTGCGCTGCGTTACGCGGTGCTGGTCGGGATCGACGATACGGCACGGCGCAATGCCGAGACTGCGTTGTTCGAGGCATCGAAGCTGTCGAAGTTGGGCGAGATGGCGGCGGCCATGGCGCACGAGCTCAACCAGCCTCTGGCCGTCATCCGTATGGCGGCCGAGAACGCGATCGACGAGCTCGATCTCGAACCGCTGGCGGATGCCAATATGGCGGACTTCCTGCGCTCCAAGCTGAGGCGCATTGCCGACCAGACGGATCGGGCCTCCAAGGTCATCAGCCAGCTGCGCGCGCATGCGCGCAAAGGCGACGACCATCCATCACCATTCGATGTGCCGGAGGCGGTGCAAAGCGCGCTGGACCTGGTGAGCGAGCAGCTCAAGCTCGACGGCGTGCAGATCGCTGTCGTCAGTGAACCGTGTCCGCCGGCGATCGGGCATCGCTCGCGCTTCGAGCAGGTGGTCATCAATCTCATGACCAATGCGCGCGACGCCATCAAGATGGTGCCGGCAGCCCATCGCGAGCACCGACCCGGTCGCATCGAAGTGCGCATCAGGCCCAGCGAGGACCGCAAACGGGTGCATATGTCGGTTCATGACGACGGGCCCGGCATTCCGGACTATGCCTTGGATCGGCTGTTCGAGCCGTTCTTCACCACCAAGCCCAAGGGCCAGGGCACCGGTTTGGGCTTGTCGATTTGCCACGGAATCGTATCGGAAATGTCCGGCAGTCTATCGGCGCGCAATCATGCCGATGGCGGTGCGGTTTTCGAGATCGACCTGCCGGCCTCGACGGCACGTTCCACCGTCGCCGAGCGTCAGATCGCGCCGGCGGCGTGAGTCTCTATTCTTTGCCTTCCGGTCTCTGAAGTTTCCAACACTGGATAAGCCCGACGTTGCGGCCATCGATCGGGTCGACCGGTTGGAAGCCCTTCCTGTTTTCGGCGCCGAGCGCCTGGTAGAAGCCGTTGCTGACCAGGACGTCGCTGGGACCCGCCGCCGCCATCAGGCGCGCTGTCACATTCAGGGCATCACCGATGAAGCCGTGATGCGCCGCCGAGAAGGCGCGCAGAGGCATGAGGCTGACGTCGCCCAGGGCGATCCCGATATGGACGCCACGCGACTTCTGGACTCGGTCGATCCGGCTCTGCCAATGCTCCGATACCGAACTGCCGATGTCGATCAGCCGGCAGGCACAGCGCAGCGCATCGTCGGCATAGCCCGACCGCCGATCGGGGAAGCCGAATAGTCCGATGGCTTCGTCGCCGACAAACTTGTCGAGCATGCCGCCGGTCTCGACGATGGCCTGGCGTGCCTGCGAATAGAAGGCGGTCAGCGATTGGCGCACCAGCGCTTCATCGCGCGTATCGCGGACGTAGCTGGAAAATGCACAGATGTCGGCCATGACGACGGCGACGTCGCGGTAGACACCGGCGCGCAGTACGCTTTGCGGACCCAGGCCGCGTTCGCGCCCCAGCCGGCGCAGGGTCCACGAGCTGAAATGCCACAGCAGCGTCGGCGCCAGGAAGTCATCGGCGCCGGCGAAGGCGGCACGCCATTCGGCACGAATGATGGAATCGCGGATGGCGCGTATATTGCCGCGGCTGAGCGTTTCGATGCGTAGGCCAAATGACTGCTCGATGCGGCGGCGGATCTCGCCGTCACCCCAAACGTCGATCGCAAGTGTTGGACACAGACGCTGACGCAGGGCCGCGTCGATGGCCGATCGCGCTGGGCCGTCGGCGTGATCGGTGACAACGACCAGCCGTCGACAGCGCCGATCGGGGTTCACGGCGTACTTGCGAGCCAGTCGTTCGACCGTCTCCTCGACGTCATAGCCCCATTTCACTTCGACGAAGTAGGGAGTCTGGCCGGCAGGTGTGACGCGGATATCGGCGAATGAACGAGGCGAATCCAATCGCACTTCGCGAATCGTCTCGACGCTTTCCGGTATCAAGCCATCCTGCTCGACATGGTGCGCCCGTACAAGCTCGCAGCAGATCTCTTCGAGGAACAGCCGCAGCTCGCCATCAGCGACGTCATCGGGTGCGGCTGACGGTTGACTTGGCGGTACATCACCCGCGTGTGCCACCTCCCGCTTGGCGGACATCCGGCCCCCCTCCATCGTCCGATCACGGACGATGGCACAGTTGTCGGGCCGCGAGTACTCCTAACCGCTGGCCCGCTTCAGAATCAGTGATCCTTCTTGCGCGGTCTTGTCTTGCGCGCCGGCCGATCGGGCTTGGCGGGCGTCGAGATGCCTCCCAGAGCTACCGCCGCATCGGTTTTGTCCGGCGCTTTGGTCGCCATGTCGCCCAACGACACCACGCCGACAAGTTGCTTGTCGTGATCGATGACCATCAGGTGGCGCACCTGGGCGGCACGCATGCGGTCCAATGCCTGTTCTACCGGATCATCCTCATAGACATAGAGCGGGTCCGCACTCATGCAATCCGCCACCACGTCCTCGCCCGGTGACGCGCCGACGGATACACCGCGCACGGTGATGTCGCGGTCCGTGACGACGCCGATCAGGCGCGCGCCGTCACACACCGGCAGAACGCCGACGTTCAGCTCTTCCATGCGCTGGGCTGCAAGCTGCAGGGAGGTGTCGGGCGCAATGGTTTCGACATCGCGCGTCATCACTTCGGCAAGTTTCATGGTCTGCTCCACAAAGTCGAACCGATCGGCAGGTGTCAGCCGAGCGATCGCGGTTGCACCGTTCGGAAGATTGGCAGGAATGCGGTGATGACCATGGCACCGCGGGTAAGGTCACCGAAAAGCCACTACATGGTGACGCGTAACCTGCAAGTTTGATCGCTGAAACCCGTATGCCCAGTCGGAGGTTGTAGGGCTGGGATATCGCACCGTTTGGGCAGGAACTGCGATTGCAGGAGCAAGGCTATGGTCAGGTTGGGCAGCGAAGATCGAATCGACGGCAAACTCACGCGTCGACTGGCGATGTCGCTCACCCTCATGTGGGCGATGATGACGACGGCATCGGCGCAGGGCCCGGTCTGGTCCGATATCGCCTGTGGCGAATCGCGCCTGATGATTGCCGAGGGCTTCCATTGCCGTGCCACCGAACCCTACACGCCAGGCGGTGGTTCGCACGCCACCTATCGATTCTACACGGCCGCAATGACGACAGCGGAGGCAACCACTTTTCTGTACCTGATGGAGGGTCTCGACGAGCAGTCGTGGATTCGCTTCAGCCTGACCCTGCCGGAGCAGCTGAGCCAATCCATTCCGCTGGCGCGCAGCGGGCGCGACTGGTCGGCGGTGCGCCTCAATACCGGCAGTGGCTACGCGCTGTTCACATCGGACGCTGGTGAGCGTTGCGTGGGTTTTCGAAAACCAGGGCCTGACCGTGGTGCAGGTCATGCCTGGGCGATTCTTGGCATTCGTTGTGCGCAAAAAGAGCAAGCGTTGAGTGACACCGACATCGTCGATGCCATCGAAGCGGCACGCACAAAGTAAACGCGCGCAGTAACACTCTGTCGCATTTTGGTACCGCGCGTCACTGTGACGTCTCCGTGATGCCCGGAACACGCCGCAATTGCCTCCCATTGAATCGTTGTCGGGACAAGCCATTGGCCTGTTCGGCGGTAACAACGGAGTAGGCGAATGAAAAGAGTTCTCGCGATCCCCCTGATCGTGGCAGCGGCAGCTGTCGCGCCGGCTTTTGCTCACGCCCAGAGCAACACGCCCGGTTTCTATGTCGGCCTCGAAGGCGGCGTGAACTGGCTGGATCTTCCGCGGATGTCGAGCGAGAAGCTGGGCTTCGGCCTCGGTGGCGTGGTGGGTTACGATTTTGTCGGACCGCGTCTTGAGCTCGAGGGCGTCTGGCGCAGCAACAAGGTCCGCGGCACCCGGATCGACCAGTTCGGCGGGTTCGTGAACGGCCTGTATGACTTCACGTTCGATAACTTCCCGCTGTCGCCCCACGTCGGCATCGGCGTCGGCGCCAATCACGTCGAGAGCCGCGGCCTGAAGTTCGCGATGCAGGGCATCGTCGGTGTGAAGTACCAGTTCGACAACGGTCTCTTCACCAGCCTCGACTACAAGGTGGTCGATACGTTCGTACCGGGTCGTGATATCTATGACCACAGCGCCATGCTGACGATCGGCTATAAGTTCGGTCAGCCGCCGCGCGCGGCTGAGCCGCCGCCGCCGGTTGCGACGACGCGTCAGAGCTATGTGGTGTTCTTCGACTTCGATCGCGCCAACCTCACGCAGCAGGCGATGCAGACCGTCCAGCAGGCGGCGGCAGCGGCCAAGAGCGGCAACAGGACAAGTGTCAGCGTCACCGGCCACGCCGATCGTTCGGGCAGCGACGCCTACAACATGGCCCTGTCGATGCGGCGTGCCAACGCAGTGAAGGACGCACTGGTGCGCGAGGGCATCCCGGCGTCCAGCATGCAGGTCGTGGCCCGTGGTGAGAGCGAGCCCCTGGTGCCGACCGCCGACGGCGTGCGCGAGCCGCAGAATCGTCGCGTCGAGATCGTGATCAACTAAGCTTCAGACGCACTGGAGTGAAAATGCGGCCGCTGCAAAGCGGCCGTTTTTTTCTGCCGACGCCTAAGAGCCGTTCATCGCTTGATGGAATCAGCCATTGCTGTCGTCCTGACGAAGCGAAGGACCTTGCGGTGGATCGTTCAAAGAGTGTCGGCACTCAATGAGATATCAGCGCCGCCCGTGTTGATGCCAACACCGCAAAATCCTTCGCATCGCTCAGGATGGCGGTGGCGGCTGACCCGACCCGCCGTTTTCCATCAAACGATGACAGCTCCAAGAGCGTGCGTTATCCATGGTCGACCGTGGCGATACAGCCGGTATCAATCCAGGCGCGCAGCAGGCCGGCGGCTCGCTGCGCTGCCCAGGTTGCCGTGTCGTCGTCGGCGGGCGGCGCGAAGGCCGTCAGTCCGTCGCACAGTTCCGGAAAAGCAGCGCCCGCTCGGGCGCAATCGAACATCCAGGCTTCGTCCGGGTCCATGGAACGAAACTGCGTCTCGGCATCGGGCGCGGTGCGCCAGATCAGCCAGTCGACGCCCGGCCAGAACGCGCTATCGAGCGCGCCGGGATGTGAGGCCGACGGTACATCGAGGTCGCCGGCCGCAACCTCGCTTCGACGCAGCCAGGCCTGCGGCGCCTGATACCGTAAGGTCGCGCGTCGCAACGACGGAACGAAGGCGAACCGCAAGGTACGCCACGCATCCGCCGGCAGCCGGACGACGTCGTCGAACGTCAAAGGGACCGCATCCTCGGCGTCGAATGCTTCACCCAACGCCCATTCGAAGCGCGCCATCTCGGCGGCCGCCAGCGTGGTGCTGAAGGGCGGCGTCGCAGCAAGGAAGTCGGCAAGATCACGGCCGAACCAGCGCACGGAAGGAAAGCGCGACGGACGGGCCGCAATGTAGGCGCGCGCCATCGTATCGAAATCGGCCGCGCCGGCCATGGCGTAAAGACCGGGATAGTCGGTTTGCAGGGCCTCGATCAGGCGCAGTGCATAGGCATCGCGATAGACATCGAGCAGGACGTCGCGCCCGGCCTTTCGAGTGTCGAGTACACGGGCGCGGATTGCGTCGGGCATGGCGATCGCATCGGGCGCGTTGTCGTACGTACGCAGGCCGCTCGGCATCACCGGCGCCTGTTGCATCCAGGCGCGGAACTCGGCCTGCAGGCGGGCGAGCGCGGTCATGCAGGCGCCCTGCGCTCGGCAAGCGCTCGCGCTGCGACGGCGCGCGCATGGTCGAGCTCGGCCAGCAGGTCGGCGTACGACGGAATATCGTCGTCACGCTCGATCATGGTGGGAACCATGCCGAAGCGTCGGATCGCGTCAGCGTAAAGTGCCCACACATCGTCGACGATGGGGTGGTCGTGCGTATCGATGATATGCGTGCCGCAATGGAGATGGCCGGCAAGGTGGATCTGCTTGACACGTGCCGCCGGGATCGCTGCGAGATAGGCGTGCGGATCGAACTCGTGATTGAAGGCGGAGACATGGATGTTGTTGACGTCGAGCAGGATGTCGCAATCGGCGCGTTCGGCGACGGCAACCAGAAAGTCCCACTCGCTGAGCTGCGATTCGGCGTATTGCACGTAGCTCGATACGTTCTCCAGCAGGATGCGACACCCCAGTACGTCCTGCACGCGCCGCACGCGCTGCACGACATGCGCCAGCGCTTCTTCGGTGTAGGGTAGCGGCAGCAGATCGTGCAGGTTCACGCCGGCATGACCGGTGAAGCACAGATGATCGGAGATCCAACGCGGCTCGACCCGCTGCGCCAGCGCCTTCAGGGATGAGAGATAGTCGATGTCCAAGGGGTCGACAGCACCGATGCTCAGCGATACGCCGTGCAGCACCATCGGGTAGTCGCGGCGCAGTCGGTCGAGCCAATGCAACGGCCTGCCGCCTGGTGCCATGTAGTTCTCGCTGAGCGCCTCGAACCAGTCCACGGAGCCCTGCGCGTCGGCGATCTCCTGGTAGTGCTGATGACGCAAGCCCAAGCCGAAGCCCAACGTATCCGCCGGACCGGCGGAATCGTCGATGGGTTCGATGCGAGTGTCGGGCATGGGCTGTCGTGGCGGCGCGCTGGCGTTAGTCTAGATCGGCCCGATGCGAACGGCCACTCTCGATGGTGCGTAGGCCTGAAGCAACCGGGCGCCGCGGTATTCCGGGGCGCCCGGCGAGATCCGGCATGCCGCTGGATCTACTGCAACGGTCGACCCTTAGATCACCTTGCCGCCCTTGCTGGTGCATTGGGCCGCGTCTTTGGCGTCGACCCATCCCTGGCCTTTGCAGGCGTTCATGCCCTTGCACGCAGACGAGGCGGTCTTGCAGGCCGATGTGCCCTTGCAAGAATTGATGCCGGCGCACTTCACGCCGCTTTGGGCCTGCGCCACGGAAGCGATCGAGCCGGCGGCAAACATGGCGGCTGCAGCCGCGGCAATCAGCGCGGTCCTTTTCGACATGCGTATACTCCCTCAATTGTTGCAACGCCGGTCGATGGATCCGCCCGACGCCCTGCCAGCATCGCGCGCCGGTGTGCTCACCAGGAAGTCACACGTTGGCGAGCATCTGCTCGCGCCAGATCACGTCAATGCGAGGCAAGGCATAGCCTGATCAAACGTTGTCGCGACTGCGGACGCCTGTCGGATCGAGGAAACCGACGACATCGAAGTCCTTGGTTTGGCGCGGCAGGATGATGGCGGCCTGGCCTTCGGCCAATTCGATGCCGGTGAGCGCCTTGAACGGCGGCGCGTGACCCACCAGCAGCGTGCACCGCCCGCCCGGTTCGTGGTTGGACAGCAGCACCCGTAGCCGCTCGACGGAAGCGGCCTGCGCATTAGGGCTTTGCGTAACATGGTAGAGCAGTTCGGGCAGAATCTGCGCCGGTCGATTGGTGACCAGTTGCGCCGTGTCGCGACAGCGACAAAACGGACTGCTCGACACCTGGCCGTAGCGAATGCCGAGCCCCTGCAGGATCTTGCCGATGGTGATCGCCTGCGTCTTGCCGGCAGGGGTCAGGTTGCGCTGCCACAGGCAATCCTTGATCTCGCCCACCGCCGGCTCGGGCTTGGTGTCGGTCTGGGCATGTCTCAGATAGATCACGTAGCCGCCGTGCCGCAGGTCGGCCGACAATTCGCGCGCCCAGGCGCGGTTGGCCACGAAGGGGACGGGCAGGAGCGTCAGGAACGTGCGGCGGTGCAGGGTCATGGCGAGCGTGTGAAGAGCCGCAGTGCGGCGAGGGAATGATCAATACGCCAAGCCGCACGCCGACGACAGCGGCTTGATGGACGCACAGCCGGACCGCTATAGGGATGCGCGCCGGCGCCCGCTTGATGGAACTGGTAGACATACGGGACTTAAAA
>Ga0187894_10001510_pt1 | contig 29782 bp, 36 predicted proteins | sample GBC1701081metaG_FD_136650 | JGI IMG/M metagenome (GOLD analysis project Ga0187894, IMG submission 136650) | White microbial mat communities from a lava cave in the Kipuka Kanohina Cave System on the Island of Hawaii, USA - GBC170108-1 metaG ...
GATCGAGGCGAGATACAACCGCCGCCGCCTGCACTCGACCCTCGACTATTGCAGTCCGGCGGAGTACGAAGAGAAGGCAGATCTCACATCAAACCCGTGTCCACCGAGTCGGGGTTAGTCCAGACGAATGGAAGCTGGTTCTCATGGCGGTACATGAGCGGTGTTGGGGAGTCGTCGGCGCAAGGCTATACGCCGCGGTGCTAATATGGGCTAGCGGGAGGTATGATGATCCTCGCCTCAGGCTCATGGTGCAGGAAGCCGCCGGGAAGTTGAAGATTGAGCGATTGATCTGGCTTCCCTAATTGCTTCGACATCGCACCAGGAAAGAGCGAATGCCTGTGACACAGACGATAGGGTGGAATCGAGCTCGGATCCTGGCAGTTCGCCGGCGGCTGATGCGGTGGGGAACAGCAAACTTCGGAGTGTACCCGTGGCGCATCGAGCGCGATCCGTGGCGCACGCTGTTCGCCGAGCTTCTTCTTTAGCGAACGCGAGCCAACCAAGTCGCAGTCATCTATCCCAGTCTCGTCGCGCGGTTCCCGACTGCAGCGAGTCTGGTATGCGGTGGGGCAGAAGCCGTCGCTGAAGCTACTCGGACACTCGGCCTTCACCAGAGGGCTAAGTATCTCTTGAGAACAGCCAGAGTCGTGGCAAATCAAGGTGGTCGGCCGCCGGAGCAATCTGAGAAACTCCGCGAGGTTCCCGGCGTAGGGATGTACACAGCCGCCGCGTGGTTGTCTCTGCACAGGGGCAAGAGAGTCACGGTCTTGGATTCGAATATCGTCCGTTGGCTAAGCCGGATGACTGGCCAGCGCTACAATCGTGACCCTCGGCACTTGGGGTGGGCGAAGGATGTCGCCGAAAGACTCACACCGCGTCGTGCCTTCAGGCAATTCAACTACGCCGCAATCGATTTCTCGATGCGAGTGTGCCGCCCGCGGGCGCCCCTATGTGACGAGTGTCCCGTCAGCAGATATTGCGACTACGGCATGGGCAGAGCTTCCGCTTCGAGGTCCCAACTGCGCGCGGTCTCGGCTCGCCTCGTCAAACTTGACTCCTGACAAGACAAGGATTCACGATTGAGCGCTGTGAAACACCCGTGCCAACCCGTCGGGAGTTGGAGGCCATGCGCCACGCGGCGATAGATCAAGTTACTCAAAGAGCCGAGAACGCGAAGTCAGATTCGGACTTCACGTACTTCTTCACGCTTCTCCTCCTAGGTGAAGCGTTGGCGAAGGCTGCCGTGCTGGGACTCGTCGCGGCGATTGGAGACGACAAGGATCGAAACCGCTATCGGCTCGAGCACCAGCTAGTCCACGCCGACGGAGTCGGCGATTGGGGCCGTGTGGTCGAGGACGCGCTAACAGGACAAGCAGCGCAGTTCTTGATTGCTGAGGCTAGAAACGAGCAGGCGGAGTTGACCAGACTGACTCGCAAGGGTGACTGGCAATACGACTCAGTTGCGGCGCTAAGGGCCACGCTCGAGCTGTTGGACATCGATGCTGAAGCCCTTCCGGTGAAGACCGACATGAGGCGGTGGTTTCGGCTCTTCGCAACGCTACGAAACAAAACCAGGGCGCATGGGGCAACTCAACCCGCACGCGCCAGCGTGGCTGCCAACGACTTGGCCAAGTCGATCCAACTCTTCTATGACAACTGCTCGCTCTTTTCGCGGCCTTGGGCGTACCTTCACCGGAACCTGTCGGGAAAGTACCGTGTCTCGCGGATCACGCAGGACGGCGGGGCATTCGACTTTCTGGCCAAGCAGTCTGATCACTCGTTCCCCAATGGTGTCCACATCTTCCTCGGTAAGCCTCGGCACATCCCGCTCTTTCAGACGGATCCGGAACTGCAGGACTTCTTCCTGCCAAACGGGGGCCTGACTAGTAAGCGCTATGAGCTCTTGTCCTACTATTCAGACAATAGACGCGACGGTGATCTTAGCTCCTATATAACTCCGCCAGGTACACTTCCACCCAGTGAGACTGAGGGACATGGGGAGCTAATCGCTCAGGACCAATGCCTCTCGAACGTGCCAGATCTCTCTACAGAGTACATCCCACGTCCGAGGCTCGAGGAAGAACTCAATCGCCTCCTCGTGGACGATAGAAGGCCAATCATCACACTCGTCGGGAGTGGAGGAATTGGCAAGACATCGCTCGCTCTTAGCGTCGTTAGGAGACTGTTTGGGAGCAACCGCTATGAAGCGATCATCTGGTTCAGTGCTCGAGATGTTGATCTTCAGCTTAGCGGTCCGAAGCAAGTTAGGCCGAGTGTGATCTCTCCTGACGACATCAGCAAGCTGTACGCGCGCTTGGTCTGCTCGGAAGCTGTCTTGGAGAGCAGAGACTTCAACCCACGGACGTTCTTCGAGCAGCAGCTCCAGCGTTGTGACTTGGGCTCAACGCTCTTCATCTTCGATAACTTCGAGACAACCCAAAGCCCGATCGAGACGTTCAACTGGATCGAGTCATTCATTCGACTACCCAACAAAGCGCTCATCACAACCCGCCTGCGGGAGTTCAAAGGAGACTACCCTGTTGAAGTTCAAGGCATGGAGGAGCCCGAAGCGCTTGCTCTAATCAACCAAACCGCAGCTCGGTTGGGTATCACCAAGTTGATTGACAAGGAGTATGTGGAGAAGTTGATTGCGGAGTCGTCTGGTCATCCTTATGTCATCAAGATCCTGCTCGGGGAGGTTGAGAAGCGCCGAAGGGCAGCGAACATTCCTCAGATCGTCGCAGGCAGTGAGGACATCTTGATCGCGCTCTTCGAGCGAACCTACGCCTCATTGTCTCCGTGTGCACAACGCGCCTTCTTGACGCTATCGGCTTGGAACTCTCATGTGCCTCGCTTGGCTCTCGAGGCAGTCCTGTTGCGTTCCACCCAAGAGCGAGATGAGGTCGAGAAGGGGATTGAGTCCTTACTCCAATTCTCGCTCGCAGAGCAACGAGATGCCCCAACGGACAAGCAACCATTCATGTCTCTTCCTCTTGTAGCAAGCGTGTTCGGGAGGAAGAAGTTGAATGTGAGTCCCTTCAAGGCCGGGATTCAGTCAGACGTTGAGTTGTTGCAGATGCTCGGCCCGAGTCGTCCTGGCGACATTCACCTCGGGCTGGCGTTGCGGCTTGAGCGTTTCATCGCCAACATCGCTCGACGCGTCGAGGCAGGCGAGTCATTCGAGGAATTCGAACCGATCCTCGAAATGATCTGTCGCAACTACAACCCCGGCTGGCTAATCCTGGCTAGATGGCACATGGAGACCCGTTCCTCAGAGGGTTACGAGAGCGCCAAGCGCGAATTGAGGCTCTTCCTCGAGAACGACCCCGATGCTACCGAGGCGCCCGAGGCTTGGTTGATGCTTGGACACGCCTGCTACCAAACGGGAGAGCTGCTAGGTGAGATACATGCCTTTGTCGAGCGCGCTCAACTGAGCTCGGTTCCGTTCAATGACCTTTCGAGTACGGCCAACCGCCTGAACCAACTGCTGCGGGAGCGCCCGGAAATCGGCAGGGAGGCGCGCCGGAGCCTGGCTCAACGGCTGATGGGGGCGCTAGACAGACGCCGTAGTCAAGCCGATGCTGATGACTTCTCTCGCATGGCTTGGGTTGCGATACATGCTGGACAAGAGTCAAAGGCTCTGACGTACGCGGAGGCCGGCTTGAAGCTTGATCCTTACAACATACACTGTCGTAAGGTTGCGGAAAGACTTCGCAGAGAGAGTTGAGTCGTCAGCTTGAGCGTGCGTAGTTAGTCGAGCCAAAGCTGCATGGGGGCTAGTCGGAGTATCGCGCCTGGCCTACGAACTTGCAGAACTGCTCCTTGGCGTCCTTGAGCCTCTGCTCGGCAGCTCCGACCTCTTCCGACGTCGCCTTACCGGCCTTTCTCTGCTCTAGGATCAAGGCATGCTCGGACTTTCTTAGAAGGGCCTGAGAGCGAAGAAACGCTCCTTCCACGACCCGAAGGTGGTTCGGATAGCCCACATAGAACAGCTCGTTTCGCACGACTTCTTGAGTCAGGTTGCTACTGCGTATCAGCTGAGGCAGGGCGACTTCGAAGTACTGAAAAGCGCCGAGGGCCTTGTCTACGCTGAAGTTCTGTTCGGGCATCATCGAAGATCCGTTTGCAGAGACTTCAGGTGTCTTCCCACAGAGAGGCTCAGCCCAGGCCATGCCGGGCATCAGAACTAGAAGAATCAGTAGTGTCGGCATTTGCTCCCCCTAGTTGTACTTCTCTACTGCCTTCCTGGCATGAGGCTCGAACTCGGCCTTCTGACTAGGTTCAGCATCGGCTAAACCTCCGGTGCCATTCAGCCTGTAGGTGTACCAGTACTCTTCGTTCAAATAGCTCCTGTTGGCAGCCCCGCCTCTATACTTTAGCTTCAAGAAGATAGCGAGACTACCTATCTGACAGTAGTTACTAGGAAGCGTTCCGGGAGTCTTGCAGCTCGCTTCGACAATTCCGAGGGCAACTTCTTTCTTGGCTCCCCCAGGAATAGGCTTTACGATCTTGAGATCCCCGCTCTCTACGGAAGCATACGACCCCAAGAGAGACATAGCCCACATGAACTCTACGTCGTATGCGGGTTGTGGACCTATGTTCTCGATGTTCACTTTGGGCGTGAAGCTGGTAATAGCCCCTTTCTCCTCAGTCGTTATGGTGCCCCTGGTCCCCAAGAGAACTGGCCTAGAGGGGTCGCTCTCGGGAGTCCGGATGTAGTTCGCTCCGATGTCGAGGCTTGCCCAACAGGCGGTCGCAAAGAGCATGAGCAATACGGCCCAGGCTTTCTTGACTCTGTACTGGTCCGGTATCAGCGACCAAGCGAGGAAGCACAGACCGACGCCGAAGAGGATGATGCTTACAAAGGTCGGGATGCCCCAATAGTGCTCTAGGAGCTGCTGACCGGCGAAGGTCACGATGCTGGTTACAAAGCTGTACCAGCGTGGAAAGGAAGGCTCAGGAGGCCGAACCCCCGTACGCAGGCGCTCGAACTGCTCCCCAGTGAGCGTGATCGTAACTGGCCCTGGGACACTCGGAAGATCGCTCATGGCTTCAGGCTAGCCGATGGGACGCCAGAAAGGACGAAGATCTCGTCGTTCGGCCGGACGGCTACTGAACCCGCCCCGAGAAGTTCTCTGGTCCTATACCAGGGCCCTGCTGGCAGCAGCGCGTTTGGCGTCTTCAGTCGTGTGCACGTAACGCTGGGTCGTCGCTAGGTTCTTGTGGCCGAGGATCTCCATGAGCGTGCGGAGGTCCGTTCCATTGAGGAGCATTTCCGACGCAGCGCTGTGTCTCACTCCATGAAGCAGAGTCCAGCGCTTGTAGAGCCCCGCCGCCGAGAAGGCTCTCCGAAGAGGCTTAGATACCTCGCTGAGCCTCCGTCGCGTGCTTCGTGCTGTGAAGAGCCAGTCTTCGTCAGAATTGAAGCGTTGTACTCGCCGATACTCGTTGAGCATCGACACGACGGGCGAGGGAACATAGACCCTTCGACGCTGATAGGTCTTGCTCTCCCATCCATCCTTTGGTCGCACAGTGATCGAGTCACCGTCAACGTCGCTCCACTTCAAGTGAAGAATCTCTTGACGTCGAAGTCCAGTCGAAGCGGCCAAAGCGATCAGTAGACGAATGCGCGGGTCGGCGGTTGACTGAAGAAGCTTGCGCACGTCCGAGCGAGACAAAAGGACAATCTCGCGTGGCGTCGCACGCAGCATCCGCACTTTGAAGGGCAGCTCGCGGATGATCTCCTCATCGACTGTGAGGTGTAGAGCGGCGCGAAGGATTCGGAGGTCAGCGTTGACTGAGTTTGCGCAAACTCTCTTCCGACGGACTGAAATGAACTCGGAGAGATCCTCCGGCGTGAGTTCTCGAACCGGGCGATCTCTGAAGTGCCGGAGAAGCGTCAAGCATGAGTATCTCGCGCACTGGACGCTCTTCGGCTTTGAGAACGTCTCCTGTCGTTTCAGGTAGCGTTCGCAGACTTCTCCGAATGTTGCTCCTGACTCAGTCGCAGAGACGCGCCGAAGACGTGCATGTGCCTCGAGCGCCTTGGCGTAGTCGTTTCCCACGCTTCGTAGTCGGAACGATCCATCGCTGCTCTTGAATTGGACGTAGTACGACTTGCCCCGTAACTGGAGGCCCTTCGGGAGTGGTCCCATCTCGTTGGTAGAGTTTGGTAGGACGCACTGGACGAGCGGATGTCGGCGGCTCGGGAAGTCCGCGAAAAGTCTCGCGAAATGGAGCCGACGGCCGGACTCGAACCGGCGACCTGCTGATTACGAATAGTCCGCGCTCGGTGACGCAAGACCGCGCTAACCAGCTCTCCTGTCTGTGGTTTTCCGCATGCTACCACGTCGCGCCGTGAGCTCGTGTACCAAGGATTTTGGTACACAGACGTGCCGAAGGGGGGCATTCTCGACCTGTCTCTCTACGACTTACTGCGTAGTGCAGGGAGCCGGCAACTCATGTGTCGTGGCCGAGATACTCGCCGCGAGCTATCTTCGGCCTTGAGGCCGGGCGTCGTTGCCTTCGGAGTAGTTTCTCTCTGGTATTGAAGAGTTACTTCCGGGTCTGAAGACTCCCAGCGAGTCTCTACCAGCGAGCAAGAAGAGTATTTTCTCTCTGTCGAGGAGGGAAGTGACTCCCGCGTAGCCGATAAGGCTGAGATGGACGATCAGGAGACGATCCGGGCCGAGATCAAATGCGCTGCGCTCCTCCTCCTCCTGGCGCTAAAGCGGGCGCTCGATCGAGATCTCATTCCGCATGACGAGCGGGTCCTTGAGGTCGTCGCCATGCTCGCGGACCAGGGTAGCGGTCTATTCGAGGCGCAGGTGACGAAGGAACCGAGGTCCGACTGAGTTCAGGGCACTCGACGGGCACTCTCTCCTCGCGGAGCCTCTCCCAGACCAAGGCACATCGAGGTCGATCTATCTCGATCCCGATCGCGTTGCGGCCCTCGAGGTGAGCGGCGATCAGAGTCGTTCCCGACCCGCAGCACGGGTCGAGGATCCAGTCCCCGGGACGCGTCAACATCCGGATGAAGGCCTGCGCTTCCTCGATGGGTTGCTCCCACTCGAACCACTTCTTCGACTTACCTCCTCCCTGGAGGATGTCGACAAACGGAAGCACGGTGGGGCGGTACGGCGGCCGGTAGAAAAGCGCGTAAGGCTTGCCACAGGTCCGAACGTGCTCCCTGGCTCGGAAGTAACTCCCCGAGTGGATCACCTTCCCTAGCCACTGGTAGCTAAGTCCACGACCGAGCAGCTGGAGTATCTCCGGCAGGTACTTCGCACCCGTGTAGGTCAGAAACGGCGCTCCGGGCTTGAGCACGCGACCCGCAACGAGGCTCACGTCTCCCCAGAGGGGGAGGCACGGTCGGATGTAGGGCAGGTCAGTGATCACCGCGTCGAAACGGGCGTCCGGGCAGATCTTCAGTAGTTCTCGGCAGTCTCCATTTAGCAGTCTGATTGTCATCTTCAGCTCCTTGATTGACGGCACGAAGGCACGTCCAAGGGGCTGACTTCTTCTTCTCTGAGAAACCTCTTCTCGGCTGACGGGAAGCTCTTCAGCTCGTCGTCCGCAAAGAGAAAATACTCTTCCGGCTCTCGGGAGATACTCGACGTTCAACTGTGTCGCTCCTGATCTCGTCTGATCCCTGCTGTCGCAATCAAGCACTCACCTCTGGCTGCCGATCGAGCGGTCAGGATGGAGGTGAGTCATGGCGGGGACGGAGCTATTCATGATCCCGCGAACCGTCGTAGTTGAGCACCATCCAGTTGAGAGGGCGCTCGTCGCGATCTGGGAGTCGCTGAGTACTCCGCAATTCCGGGAGGCGATTCAGCGCGGGATGCAGGAGTGTCAGAGGGTCGGAGCCAAGACCTGGATCGTGGATCTAACTCACAATCCGGGAATTCCGTTTCAGGACGAGCTGGCTTGGATTGACTCGGTGGGAGCGGATCTGGCTCGCTCTTCGGGCGTCGTCGCTCTGGTCAACGTCCACGGGACCAGCACGATGGCCACAATTGGAGCGCGGCGCTGGACCAAGAGTGCCGACAAGAACGGTCTCGCAACATATGACTGCCAGAGCTTGCAGGATGCTCTGACGATCGCGGCTGACGTCGGCGCTGGCCGAAAGCACTGACTATGCTTCGAGCAGCTCTGCTCGCTGGCGTTCTGTTGTTTGCATCCACGGCAAGAGCTGAGTGGCCCCCTGGCTCTGCGGACGAGATGGAGCAGAAGTACGAGTGTCAACAGCAAGGAGGATGCGGAGGGTCTTCCTCCGGTGGAAGTATCCTCGTCTGGCTCGTGACCATCGGGATCGGGATCTGGCTCACGAGTAGAGGGGAGAAGCAGCGGTGAGCTCGCTATCAGAATCCTCACCTGGCGCTCCAGGCTGCGCCGTGGCAAGACTTCGCGCGAGGGGCTTACCTAGGTCCCTCGGAGAACAATACCAGAGGCGACTCACTGCTCATCTTCCCCTATCAGTGAGTGGGCAGCAGGAAGTGAGTCGGCAGGAGGACGCGTTGAAATGACGTTGGTGGAAGCAAGAGCGCTCATTCAACTGAAGTAAAGCGAGGAACTCAACAAAGCCACGGGTCCTGAAAGGGCGACTCTTCACGCGAAGTCCAGGGCCAAAAGTACTAACGACGCGTATGCCCGTGCGCTTCGAGACCATCCCGTGGTGATGGCTGTGGCGCTCCATGAGTTCGTCGTGAAGAAGAGCGGCAGCAGCTAGGATCCCCGTCTTGCGATTTGGCACTCTCAAGTACGCGCCTCACTCCATCGTCCCCTATACTGACTCATCGTCCCCTATAGTCACTGACTCACTCCATCTTCCCCTGTAAATCTGCATTGGCACTCACTTTTCTGCTTGCTTTTTTCGAGTGATTGCCGTATAATTGTCTTGCTTCGAGAAGACGCTCCCCGCGCGGGTCGAGCGCACTGATTGCAGCCGTCTCTGGTCATACAGACCAGGACGCATCGTCCCCTTGTTCGTGTCCATATCCACGACCAAGCGGGACACGAGAGCACGAGGTGCCATCCTCGCTCGTAGAAACGGGTGACCCCCGTTAGAAAGGGCTGCGCTCCTCTGTTGATGCAGAGAGAGCGCATCAGCTATTCAGCGGGCAGCGAGAGCTGCTCGCAAACTCCCCGCTGACTTCCATAGATGGGAATACCCGATTGCCGGTGGGAACCGGCTGAAACACGGGGGAGCGCTTGTGGTCGCATCGTCAGTGAAGACCATTCCAGTTTGAGGAGCGCTGGACTTCCTTCTGTCTCTCCTCGATCCCGTGCAAAGACCGAGAGCGCGGGCTCAGCTCAAGAGACAGATACGACTGACTGGATTACCGGGAATAGACGGAGTGATCACCCCGAGTAGTCAGTCGCAACCCTAACGGGGAAGGGAAGATGGAGGAGCGTCAGCATGCCCGCAGCTCGCGAAAGCAGAGCTGTTGGCAAGTCAACGCAATCCACAGGTCTTCCCTGAACTGGAAAAGAGCAGGGAGACCGAAGGTCCCCCCGAGCTCTGCCCGACATCAAGCCCGCACTGAGCCCAGCTCATCGCGTGGAATAGGAGACGCCATGACCCCAACTATGCCCGAGCTCAACCAGGAGATCGTCCGAGTGAGCCAATCACTCCGCGATCTTCCCCCTCGCACCAAAGCCCATCCGCTCGACTGGTCTACCCAGGAGATAGAACTCACTCGACAGCTCTGCGCGTTGATCCATTACAAGCGGGATGCAGCTCGTCGCTTGGTCGGAGATCCGTCGGAGTGAAGATCCCCGCCTTCATCGAGCTATGTGCTCTGCACGCAGCGACGTGGAATTCCTCCCGCCAGGCTGCGCCAGTTGAGCCAGGTTCAGCGCAAGACACTCACCCTGATTCGGAAGACCGCCGCGGATACTTCCCGCACTACAACACCTGGAAGAACAAGAAGGACGATCTACCGCTAGGTGTCTACCGCTGGAAGGGATGCTCCGGCTACGTCGCGAAGTTTGGCACTCGCTACCTAGGGACGTTCTCGACGATCTCCGAGGCTGCCGAAGCCTACTGGCAAGCGCGACGAGAAGAGGAAGCTACACCAGCTGCGATACTCGGAGTCTCGCTCCCGTAGGAGTCTTTGCGGCGCTATGGGAACGCCGGGTCGAAGAGCCTGAAGTCGTCCAGGTAGATCTGCTCGCCGCCCACACGCCCCGCGCCTTCGTTGAGGTTCCATTGAATCCTGAACCTGCGGATCTCGGACAGGTTGATGGTGTTGTTGGCCTCGTCCCATCCGACCGTCGGATCGATCTCATACTCCTTCCAGACACCATGAGGAACCTCATTCGTGCCGAAGTACCAGATTCGGTTCGCGTTCGACACACTGCTTCCATGCGATGACAGAGTCACCCGGAAGCCATCGCTTGCTCCGAAGTGAGACGTATCTGGGACCAACATCCAGAACCGCAGCCGCTTGCCTGTCCAGTCCGACGCGGGAATCGTGTCATTGATAGCAGCATCAGCCGTGGGGCTCGTCGAGACCACCCGCAAGGATCCTGCCCCTTCGACTTTGATGAGCGGTTCGTCGAAACGTTGCGCCGACGTCGAAGTAAATACTGAAGCTTGACCATCCATCGAATACAAGACGGTGGTCACGTCGTGCGGAACACCCGGGCAGATGTCCGCCAGTGGTGACCCCAACGGGTCCGCCAGGTAGGCTCTCAGCTCCGAGACATCGGCTGCGGTACATGCTCCCGCAACGATGAAGTCGCAGCGATTCGCCGTATACGACACGGGTACTGTCGCGGCCGCGAGTTTTCGCCGGACGAAACTTGCATCGATGATGTTGACGGCAGCATCTCGGTTCAGGTCACCGCAGAACCCAAGAGCCGACTCAGGATCCCTCGGATCTGACCCTTGCGCGATCTCTACCTGATCGGAAACCCCGTCATCGTCAGTATCCGCGTCGGTTGGATCTGTTCCGTAGGTCGCCCACTCGAGCCAGTCCGAGAGCCCGTCGTTGTCGGAGTCTGAGTCAGAGTCTGAGGTTCCTGCAATCTGCTCTAGCCGGAGCGGCATTCCATCGCCGTCGGCATCGGTATCTCCAGGAAGGCCCGAGGTTGGATCGCAAGCGTCTCCGACGGTGTCGTCGTCTTCGTCGGCTTGATCTCCTACACCTGGAACGTTGACCTGGTCCGGTCCGTTCGGAACGGCTGGGCAGTTGTCGCAAACGTCACCCCACGTGTCGTCATCGCGGTCGAAGTTCGAAGCGTCACGTTCGTTTGGACAGGAATCGCACTGATCGGGCCAGCTATCGATGTCGTGGTCCAGCTGATAGTGATCCGGCGTCTCAAGAGAGTCCTGGACACCCTCGCACCTATCGCAGAGGTCGCCAAAATTGTCCTGATCTGCGTTGGCTTGGTCCGGATTGAATCCGTTGTTTGTGGGTCCCCAACAGTTGTCGTCACAGCCTGGGGGGCTCGGGCTCCCGAGCACACCGCAGATCTGTCCTCCATGCTCAACGTCGTTCTGGTCTCCATCGTCGCAGACCCCATCGCTGTCGGTGTCATCACCTCTGTCACTGCATCCATTCGTCAAGGGACCATCGCAGATTCCGAAATTGCAGGTCTGTCTCTGGTTCCCGACTGCAGGACCGCATGCTTGTCCATGGGGGCGTTCGGTCCCGTCGCTGGTGACACACTGTTGGGCGCACTCGCAGTCTTGCCCTGTTGGCGACGACCAGGCGTGCATCTGCACGCAGGTTGGGGCCGACATGTTCCCATTCCAGTTCCCTGGACCGAAGAGATCACCCGGAGGCGCACTCCCTATGAAGTAGGGGTTCATTGTGCGGTGAATGAGTGCCGTTCGAAGGTAGTCATTCGCGAGCGCTACTACATCCTCGGGAGGGAAGACAGCATTGTTCCGCGCGAGGAACATCGCGCCTCCGGCCTCGAGGACGATGCAGGCACTCGCGTTTGGAGTGCCGAGAGGACCTCCACAGACCGTGATTGCGTCGACGACGGTCACGGAGAAGTTCCCGTGCGCTTGGGTAGCCGCTTGCGCACACGACAAGAGGTTACCTTCCACGGCGTCACTAATGGTCGCGCACGAAGCAGGAATCAGAGACGGCAGGACTACGATGTCGACGGTTTGACAGCAGGTGGAATCAAAGAGCCCTGCTGCGTCGCCATCGCGGAGACACAAGCCAGCAACGTAGTTCTGAATGTTCGACTGAAGAAGCTCGCCCGGATAGTCCTCTATCAACGACCGGAGCTGGATCGAGAAGATGTTCGTGCGGTTGTTCGTACACAGCTGCGCGTGAGCACTCTCCCCAACCAAGAGAACTGCGATCGCAGCAAGACAGAGTCGAGCTATCACTGCTGGTCGCCCTGAGATCCGCGAAGTTCAGCTCGCCGCCTCTCTAACCGCGCGTCCAAATCTCCCGCAGGACAGTCCGGTAGCGTGCCCCACCGGACGAGAATGACGAACGGGAGCGCCTTCGGGTCCTGCGGCTGCTCGTTGAACCATGCCCAATACTCATCGCCGGGTAGATTCGGATGTTCGTTCAGGTACTGACTCACTGTCCTTCGTGAAATGCGAAACTGGCCAGGCCCGTAATAGCAGTTCGAGAGCTTATCGAGTCCGCGCCGCGCTCGACTGCGCATGATCGCCTCGATGATCTGTAGCTCCGAGACATCCGGATTGAATGAGAGGAGCATCACCGGGCCGCCCTCGATTCGCTTTGCCTCAAGCTCAGCAGAGCTGTAAGGGGATTGATCCGATCCCATCTCGCGTAGGCTCAGCGGTTGACTCGGCACTTGCCCTTGACGAATGAGCCGCTCGCGCTCTGCCAGTAGCTTCGCCGTCACGTCTCCCCTGGGGCAGACTACTCCCTTCGGTAGAGGGTACGTATATGGGGCGTAGATCATTAGCGGCCTGGGGCTCACACTGGGGTCTTCGGGCTCGTCCATGAGAGCCTGGAACTTCTCTGCCGGATCCATGTACCGGGTTTGGATGAGTATTTCATCGATGCGCTCATCAGAGACTCGGCGTTCTACGGGTCCGTAGTGACAGTCCTCTTTGTCGGCGCCTGTGTCCGCACGGAGTCGGATCGATGCGTCTACTCTGTCGATCTCAGAGAGACTCGGATCCCATGGCTTGCCGACGTGGTCTGGATCCGGCGTCAGCTCGCTTCGTCCCCCCGATGCAGCGCCAGGGATCGGAGATCCGACGGGGCCGCTCTGTTGAGCTTTCGCCGCCAGCGGCAGCACGAGGAGGACAACGCTCACGAGTCTCAGTACGGACATGAGAGCAGCTTTCGAGAGCCGCCTCTCCAAGTCAAGAGGACTTCTTGCGACTACGAAATCCACGGAACTACGGGATCTCGACGACGCGAGCGCTAGCCAAGGACTCCAGCTGAGGCCACTCCTCTCCATGGGGAGAACGTGAGGCAGGTGAACCAGCAGTACGGCGAGCAGTGGTGCGGGCCGCTGCATCTCTAGTGCTCCTTGTCCTTTCTCCTGGTCTCACTTTCGTGGCCTGTCCTGGAGCTGAGGCCTCCTGTCGACTCCGGGAATGGCAAGACCTACGCGCCTCCCCTCGAGCGGTCGACCTGCGAGTCACTAAGAACACCGAACCCTGTGGACTCTGCTCTTCTCGGGCATGGTGATCGTCCTATGCTCGCTTGCCCAGATCATCTTGAGATATACGTCGGCGTGGCTGTCATCCCCTTTTCCGTGATTGCCTCGGACTCTCCCTGCCCTCGTGCAGCCCAGCCAGAAGGAGTCATGGATCTCGGTTGGGGCACCGGTGGGCCTTCGAGCGTCACCCTCCTCACTCACATAGGTGAGGAGCACGCCTCCGCCCTGATTCGTTGGAACAAGAGTCACTCTGAGTGTCCCAAGTCGAGTATCGCCGAGCAGGCGCTCCTCCATGACCCCGAAATTGATGTTGACAGGTCGCCGAGTGGCTCGTTGCTGGATGCTGAAGGTCGGAACGTAGCGCTTCACATCTGCCCACCTTAGATCCCGTCGTGGTGGGCCAACCCAATTTGCGTCATAAGTGCCACCGGATTGAGGAACGAAGTCATAGTCTGAGATCCTGAACTGGGTCAGCTCGTTGAAGCAGCCAGGGTCACCTGTCGGAGCAGGCACGGGAATCGGGTTCTGGCTCGTCACCGCGTCGTAACGAAGAAAGGAAGTCATGATGTAGGGATCAGTCAGCAGCGCATCCTTCACCGAGGTGTCGACGGTAGAGGCGCCTTCCCGGCGAAGTGCCCCGGCCGATCCAGGAAACGCCTGCGGACGACCTACCCAGATGATGTCCGCCCAATCCAGATCCTCTGACGCTGGATAGAAGCTACTGTAGATGACTTGGCGCACGTCGGAAGAAAGTTCCGTGCAATTGAAGTCTCCCGCCAGTATCGGAGTTAGGTCACCGGGTTGTTGCCACGAGTGGATCGCGGCCATTAGCTCGACGAGTTCCTTGAAGACCCTGACCTGACCGTTCTTAGCGTTCGACATATGAACCGAATAGAACGGAACGATCATGCCGGAGGAGAGAACCGTGAATCGCGCACCCACAACGTGGCGCTTCATGCCTCCGACCTGTGTGACTTCGAATGTGAGCGCTCTAGGACTCCCTGCGACCATCTGGACGAGGGTTGATCCGACATAGCCGTTCATACCGTACTGACCGCTCGCGCTCGAGTTAGTCAGGCCTTGTCGGAAGCACTCGACCGGAAAGAGCAGCTGCCGGTTGTTCCCGCAAGGTAGAGGCTTAGGGGTCACCCGTATCCCGCGTAATTCTTGTCCGAACACCGACGGGAACGTGAAACGAGTCCCGTGGAGTTCTTGTAGACCAAGAAGTCCCCACGTCTGCGGTCCGACGCTTTGCTCGAATCTCCTCGCTAGCTCACGAAGCCGGGCGACACTGCTCTCGTCGTCGTCGCCTTGCCTCTCTTCAACGTTCAACGTTGAAACTGCGAGTAGCTGCGCGTTTTGACCCCCGGCCTGCCCCGTCGGGGTGACCTTGCAGCGCTGTTCTCCCGGACTGCATTCTGTTGCGGTTGGCGCGGAGTCTTCAGCAGTCGATGAAGTGACTATGTCACTCGCATCGCTCCGCTTGAGATTGTCCGCGTAGCTCGGGAGAGCCAACAGCGAACCGACGACGAAGACAGAAACCGCGAGCCGCAGACAAATTCCAAATGAGTCCCAGCTCGAACGAAGCCTACACCCCACGACGAGACAGAAATTGGCAAGAAGTCGGGATTCAGTGGAACTCGCGCGACCACCACCTGGGTCTATCTCGGCCTGCCCTGATGGTGTCTCGGAGGAACAGGCATTCCTCTCGGTGATCCAGCTTCTCCCACACCTCTGGGGGAAGACTCTCTGCAAGCCGCCGTCGTGAAATGTCAACGAACTCGAATAGCGTGCGGGGCTCCGAGGATCCACCTTTGCGGCTTCGGCGAGGACTCGTCCTCGCATCACCGCTTCGATCTGAGTGTTGTAGATACCCATGGCGCGAAAGGCGCCGTCTTGTTTCAGCCGCCGTCGCTTGTCTCGTGTCGGAGTGACCCGATAGTCGCCGCTCGTTCGGCCTGGCATGGTGTCTCTCCTTGGAGCCCCGAACCACCTGCCCGTCTCTATCTCGCTGTTGTCACAGCAAGTGTCCCATCCATTCTCGCCGTGATGTCCACGTTCCCATCCCAGCCGGTCGCGTAGATCGCTTTGGTCATCGTCTCCGTCTTGAAGTCCTTCACCGCAGTCGCAATGTGGACTCGCTTGGACGGACGAGTCAGCGACACAGCGTGCTCGAGCATGTCCACCGCGGTGTCTCGCGGATGCCCATACTGCCACGCGGTCCACTGCGTCTCGCGGTCGAACGGTCCCACAGAGATCAGCGCGACTTTCGGAGACATCGCTCCTAGGAAACTCGTCGTCGAGCCGTTGTACGAGCCGTGGTGCCCGACGTGGTAGACGTCGATGTTCAACCGCGGTGTCCCATCGTAGTAGTCGACGAGTGTCTCGATCGCCGGCTCTTCGAGATCGCCGCTGAACAAGAAGGAAGCGCTTCCGAAGTCAACTCGGATAACGAGTGAATGGTTGTTCTGGTTCGCGAACTCACCTTGCGGCCAACCTGGATTGGACGCGACGTGGCCAGAGAGAACGGTGATCTTCGGATCGACCTGGCCACAGTCCACAGGATCGATCGTGCCATCGGTAAGGCCCGACTTGTTGCCTCCGCCGACTACTTCCGAATCCTCGACGGATCGCTGGACAACAGTCCGCCCATCGTCGTTCGCGTGATCTCTCATCCACTTCGCGTTCGCTGAACCAGAGCCGTTATAAGTCCCGTTGTGGACGTAGCGCTCGACCTTGAACGTCTCGACCACCTTGCGAAGAGCGCGGTTGTGATCCACGTGCGTGTGAGTCGTGAACTCAACCGCGATGGTCTGGTTGAGATCGGTGCGCCGCCGAAAGAACGCCGATAGATAGTCGACTAGTGTCTGCGTCGTGTCGGAGTTCTCTCCGCCTGCATCGATCAAGACCGCCGCGCATGGAAACTCGAGCAGAGTTGAATCGCCTTGGAGAAGGTCGATGAAGTGCGCGGTCATTGTGCTCGCGCCAGCTCCGCCGGCAGCAGCGGGCTGTGTCGGCTGACTCGGCGGCCCGGCGACAAGATCAGTCCACGCCTTGCTGACGAAGCCCTCGACTCCCGATGTCAGCCGAACCTTGTAGTAACTCGGGACGTCGTCCAGAAACTCGGCAGTCTCACCAGGTGACAAGGATCCAATCCGATCCCCAGTCGAACTTGGCTCCGCGCGAACGATCACGCGGGTGACGACTCGATCCGAAGGGACAACTTGGTCAGCTCGCGCGAGTGACGAAACCGCGAGGAGCGCGAGCGCAGCACAAAGGAGGAATTGGCTCACCGGCAGACCTCGCTCGCGTTGCAAGCGCATCCTCTGCCCTTGTGACACGTGTAACTCGCGCTGATGCACGAGTTCCCGCACGCTTGCCCCTTCGTGCAGATCTTGCAGCACTGCTCACGAGGGATGCAGCTTCTTGCAGCCAGCGCCGACTCTTCAGCGGCCGGTGAAGCGACCTCGCTGCTCGTCCCCTTGGACTCGTCACCGGAGCTCGTAGAGGGGGAGACAAGGGAGAACGCGAACAAGAGGACGAGGACAGCGAGGGTAGAGCGCCAGTTCAACACGCGGGGAGCGACAACAGGTTGTCGCGCTCGGTGTCGTTCGGTTGCGTCCTGAGATACTCAAGATTGCCGCGACGAGCGACCTTCACCCAGACTCTACTCGAGTCGCTGGGGTCGATCACATAGAATCTGTCGATCGCTTCCTTGATGCGCCGAACCCCCTCGGCCCGAGTGATTCGTCCACCGAGATCGGAGAAGCGTCCGATGTGGGTGATGCACGTGCAGTCACTCTTCGGGCCTTCGGTGGTCACGCAAGTGACTTGCCGATCCGCCATGCTGTGGCTCCGCAAAATCGAGCCCCCACCGAATCGAAAGCGTACACCCAGCGAACAGAGACTAACTTGGGAAGAATTTGGGAATCAGCCAGCCGCTGAGACAGCCCGTCGTGATTCCACAGAGTCTTTCCGTCCGGGTAGCGGAAGGAGCTTCAAGCCATATCGAGCCCTCGATCCCCTCGGTCGTCGCCTGTCAACTCACTTGCGTTGACGTTCCAAGGGCACGGCGTACGCTTCCTGTGGAAATGTCGTGGCGCGAACGAACACTTGGAGAGCTCTGGACCGGGACTCGAGTCGCGTGGGAGCGGTTCTGGTCGGGAGTCGACTGGGCAAAGAAGTGGCGCGATCGCTTCGTCACCCTTGGGGTGATCGCTGGAGCAATGGGTCTCTACACGTGCCTACGCCTTGAGTACCCCGAAGCCTTCACCGCGACCGGACCGAGACGAGCACCGGAGATTGTGCGCGTGGAGCCGCCAGGAAGGACCCCTGAGTCACCCGAGCCGCTGCCGCCTGTCTCAGCTGCGCCGACCCCCACCCCGGAGACCCCGACCGAGGTCATCACGGATCCGAACGATCCGAGATACCTCGCTCCCCCGGTTCTGATCCAGATCCCCCAAGGTGCCCAGGCTCCGACGAAACAACCACAAGACCGGGGACGTGGGGTCTTGACGGGTGGGTCGTTCCGCTGACCCCAAAAAAGAACCCCGCCTGATTCTCGCGACCAAGCGGGGCTCCCCCGTGAGTTGAGTTTTTTGAACTGTCTTCTACTGCGATGGATCGAGCGGTTCTCGCCCCTTGCGGATGATCCCGCGACCTCGGGGAACGAACGTCCCGCGAGCGATCGCGTGACCCTTCGCGAGTGCGCCGAAGAGCGCACCCCCAAGGATCAATCCAGCCAGTATCATCATCACCGTATCCTGATTCAGCATGTCCAACCTCCGTAGTGGTGAGTGAGGGAAGGGAACCGGTCGGAGGGATGTTGAGTCCCTCCGACCCCGTTTCCGAGTTCAGCTCGCTTGCTTCGCAGCTTCCGCGAGCGCAGTCAGTGCCGCGGTCGCAACCGCGATTGCGCGATTCAGCTTGGTTCCGACTGACCGAGCCTTCGCGACCTTCCGAGGTGCGTCCGCGTAAGCGTCCTCGCTGCGCTTGTGGTCGTTCGCGTTGTACTTCGCGACGAGTCTCTCGAAGACATCGCAGCGACCTTCCGAGTAGAACCGAGCGAAGTAAGCTCGGAACGCTCCACCCGAGAACCAGGTCGGATGCTGTGAGTAGTGACTGCTCTCCCACTTCTTGAAGTGAGCGAAGTCCACGTCGTAGCCCTCTTCGCGCATCTGCTCGAAGAGGATCTCAGTGGACTGCCTGTTGATCCCGGTGAACGTCTTGGTCTTGTGGTCTGAGTACATGAGTCAGTTCCTTTCAGCGGGGAGACAGCAAGCCAGTCACGAACCCGAGCAGGGTCAGACCCAAGAGCAGGAGATCCGTCGCAGGCATCGCAGCAACCCCATTTCTCGCGCCGCTCCCCAGATCACCCGACCCGGTTCGCGTTGCGTTTTCATGCGGGGGAGGGGTTGCAGGCGGTATGCCCGCGCCGGACCAATTCCTGAGCAATCTGGCGGGGTTAGGGCCGCCGTATGCCGGCGCAAGCGCGCAAACTCCGGCACGCCACAAGTACGCAGTTCGAGCGCAGCTTACCGGCAATCTCAACCAAGCCGAGTAGTTGGGCTCCGCCGCTGCACTGCGAGCAGCTGCTCGCACCTCTGCGAGCTCGCGCTCGCACCGAGACTACGCGGGGTCAGCCCCGCAAAGGAGACCGAATGCCAAGATGCCTACACAGATCGTTGTAGAAGGAGACTCCCGAACCGAGCTCGCGAAGATCGAGACCAGCTCGATCGACGCGGTGATTACCGACCCGCCATACGCCGAGATCGATCGTCCCTACGGACGACTCACTGAGTCCGACTGGCACTCACTCATGGACGAGGTGATCCGCGAGGTTCGCCGGGTCCTGAGACCAACTGGATCAGCTGTCTTTGTCCTGCAGCCGAACTCCGAACACGTGGGATCGATGCGCCCCTGGCTCTGGGAGTTCATCGCCAAGTACTCCCGCGAGTGGAACCTCATTCAGGACGTGTACTGGTGGAACTTCGCCACCCCGCCAACAGTTCATTGCCAAGCCAAGAACGGGTTGATGCGACCGAGCGTGATACTGCGTCTGGCTTGGTTCCAGTGACTGCTACCGAGACCAGTCCGCGATCCTCTGGTCTGCGTCGAAGTCGATGCAGAACACCCAGAACTCGGAAGAGTGGGAACTTCGCTCGACCCCCAGCGGAATGAACACCCGCATGGGTCGGATCGCCCAATCAGTCCGCGACAAGCAAGGGAAGGTCACTCCCTACAACCTGCTCCCGATCTCCAACGTAGACCCCCGTGAGTCAGCCGGAGCTTGGGGCCACGGAGCCGGAACGCCGTACGCGCTGTGCGACTTCTGGACGAGATACATCGTCCCTCGGGACGGAGTAGCTCTGGACCCGTTTGCGGGGACTGGAACTACTGGACTCGCAGCCAAGTATCAGCGGAAGAGCTGGATCGGGATTGAAGCGATGCCCGAGTACGCGGAGATCGCCCGACTACGAGTAGAGAAGAGTTTTCACCGGCCGGTGAAAGTCGACGAACCGAACGACTACAACGTGCTGGAGTTCTGAGTCTTCGAGCCTGGCGGGTGTGCTCTCAGACTCAAAGCAACAGGGTTACGCGTTCACCTTTTGAAAGGGCCGATCGGCTCTCCAGTCCATCCACTGCGATAGCCAACGCTGGATGAACGACACGCGATAAACCTCATCGTTCAGACCTTCGGCGAGCGCCTGCTCGTTGTGGCACAAGATGTCAAGCACGCGGAGAGGTGGCTCCTCATCGGCTTCTATCTCCAAACGTTGTTCGCATAGCTGCGAGTAAGTTCCGTCATCGTAGGTACCTGCTCGCACAATCTCTCGCTCAAGCCGGATCCAGCGACGCTCGAAGTCGCGGTGTTCGCGCGCTCGAATCGCATGTCCCATGACGAGATCGAACGCCGAGATAATGGTGACCGTTGCTCCGAACCAAGGCGCGAGCCAAGTGTAGTCCGAGTTCGTTTGCAGAGATGCAAAGGTCGCGGAACCAAGGATCACGGTGAAGAAGACCGTGAAGCGATTCAGATTGTCGAAGTGTCGCCGACGTCGCGCGTGATAGCGCACTGACCGTCGGACGCCAAAGACCAAGCGGTCTCTCCGGGTCTCCAGATCGTTCACTTGGGTTTGCCCCCGCCCCCTTTGCTGCCAGGAGGTTGTACGGTATCGCGGATCCCCGGCTTGGGGACTCTCTCAATGGATCTTCCGGCGCTCGAATCCCGGCCCTTGCCACCGTGATCGCGCCGAGTCACTTCGCCAGAGCTTTTCTTCCGACCCGACTTCTTCCGGGTACCAGCCATCGGTAGCTACTCGTTCCCATCCTTCTTGGGGAGAGGAGGCGGGACCGTGTCGCGGATGACGGAAGTGTTCCCTGTTCCACCCTTGTCACGCTTCTCAAGCGGAGCAGGTTCCGGCCGACGAACCGGGCGCGCCGGTGCATCTCCCTTGCCTCGCTCCTGCCGACCTCCGTCGCCTCCAGACTTCTTTACCCCCATGACAACCTCCTGTATTGAGTTCACCCAAGATCGTAGCAGCATGAGCGCGCGATCGTGACTCAGAGAAGTCCACGTCGCCGATTTCACGCGAACTCTTGCCGCGTACACCACCGAGATACAATAGACACAAGAGGAGACTGGTGTATGGCCCAGAACGAGAAGACATCGAGGGAGCTTGCGAAGCTCGCTGCCAAAGTCCTCGCCGATGGTCGTAGCGGGAAGACCGCGAGAAGACTGGCGGGATCGGTACTGACTCAGACACCCGATCGGATCAAGAAGGCGGCTCGCGCGGAAGAGAAGAAGCGCCGCAGCTAGGGATCCTCGCTGGAAATGAGCCAGCCGTGGTTCGATTCGATTGTCGATCTCATCGTCGGGGTGTCGTGGCCGCTTGTGGTGGCATTCGTCGTCTTCCTGTTTCGCGATGTCATTCGTCGACGGCTCGAGGATCTGAAGAGGGTGGAAGGCGGTGGACTGAGTGCAGACTTCGAGGCCCGCATAGTCCGGGCTGAAGACGCTGCCGAGAGCGCACGCGAGGAGCGCTCTGACGCCGAAGTCGCGCCGGTAGTGCATCGCGAGAGCCTCATCGAGGATCTTCTCAAGGTCCATGGAAACAGCGCGTTCCTCGCCGCGTTTAGTGACCTCGAGGCCATACTCCGAGACGCGGCTGACGATGCGAACGTTCCGCTCCCTAGGCTCATTCCCCTGTCGGCAGTCATTCGCGAACTGCAGAAGCGGGAGATCTTGTACTCCGAGGGCGCAGATGCGATCTCGCAGCTAGCGACGATCCGGAACGACATCGCACACGCGGGGGCACCCAATCTCGGCTTCGACGAGGCAAGAAGACTCGTCGAGGCGACAGCGTTGATGAGCGGGATCGTCTCGGGAATCGTGCGAGGAAGGCGCGCCGTTCGCAGCCAATCTAGTGAGAACTGATCAGGGGTCCGGGGCGGACATTTCGCACTCAATCCTGATCGCGTTCCGCATCCCCCAAACGTCGGAGACCAAGAGCTGGTAGGTCTTGGCTGCCTGAAGGTCCATCTGCAAGGCCTGTCGATCGAACTTCCACCATAGAATAGAGTTCTGGTTCTCGAACACTTCAATGCGTCCGTCAGACGTACGCCCAGCAAACTGGTACGGGTCCAACAGCCCTTCGCGCGAGTCCTGGTGAATTCCAAGTGACTCGCCCACCGAAAAGGACAGTGGCTCACCGCGGTTTGGATTCACTGCAACAACGGTGATGAGCACAGTGGAGTGGAGGAAGCGCGGAAGGAGTAGGGGGCACAACGAAAGCGCGAAGACGAGCGAGCCGACGAGCCGCCAGCGCCAGCCGTACTCCCAGGACACGCCCAAGGTCATGATCCCGAAGTAGATCGGGACCAAGAGCAAGAACTCGGCGGGTATTCCGAGAACCCAGTCGATCACGGCGCCACATCGTAGTACATCGCTCGGAGAATCCACCGGCCGCTACAAAGCGACCAAGGAAGTGACCCAACCTGCCAAGACCACTAAGACCCGACCAACCCCGAGCTGATCAAGGCTCTCGATTCTATCGAGAGTTCCTCGACGAGTATCAAGACGAACCTGAAGCCCTGGACTGGATCACCGCGAACTCAGGGACGCTGGTCCACCAGTTTCATACACTCGAGGTGCTGACGGAGAGACAGCTACATCGAATCAGCGCAGCGGAAGTGGAGCTATTCGAGAGGGATCAGATCGGATTGCCGCCGAGATCATAGACTTCGCGGGGACGGATGATCGACAGGATCCCAGAATAGGGATCGAAGTCGCTGTCGTGGGTTACGAGGGGGATGCCCTCAAGAAACGCAATGCACGCGTACAGAAGATCGGCGCCTCTGAGTCGATCGAAGCGAGTGTAGAGCTCGGCATCCCATACCCTTCCAAGGAAGTCGGGAGAGATCTCATACAGCTCGGTGTTGTTCTCGAAGAGCGGAGCGTGCCGGTAGATGCTGCCTGTCTGCCCGCGCTCGCGGGCCCTCCGAGACTGAGTCGCCTGGAATTCGAAGAAGATGATTCCAGGGACTACCCAGACCGCCGCATCCTCGTCATAGAGGTTCCGAAAGAACGAGTAGCAGGGCTGATGCAGAGGATCATCGCTGTTCACGATTCCCACGAGAACGCTTGCGTCGAGCAGGTAGCGCTGCCTCATGGAGATCCAAGGTACCGAATCGGCCCTATGTAGAGGGACACAACGATCTCTCGGCTGGTCTGGTTCTCTCCGCGAGACGCAACAAGAACACACGCCGCCTAACTGACATTCGTCCCCTTGGATTGACACGAACCGGAGAGAGCCGACCTGCTTCAAGGAGATAGCTATGCCCGAACAGCTGATCACCCTGATCGAAACCCTCCAGCGACGGTTGTCTACGGGACTACAGAAGCGCGAAACCCGGATCCAAGACGCCCAGCGAGAACTCGACGAGCAGAAAGATCGTTATGAGAACCACTGGGGGACGAACTGATCCGCTCAACACCACCATTCGCCGACGACCTTGGCAGCCCCTACAAGGACTGCCGAGACCGAGACAAGAATCGGCACACGATGTTCTACCCAGGCCATCGGCCCAACTCCCCAGAATGGCTCAAGCCTGGAGGAGGGTTGGAAGCTTGGCTTCTCCGAGTACTCCGCCTGTTTCGCTGAGACTGACTGTTTGATTTCATCGGCGAAGCTGCTGTTACCGAAGGATTCTCTCGCCTGTCTCTGGTCCAAATCCAAGGCATCCATCAGTTCCCGGTGAGCGATCGAAAGACGCTGCCGCCAGTAGCGGAAATCCCTAGCAGCGAAGGCGAGAAACTCGGACAGGAAGTAGGAGGTGAATGCAACTCCGCCGCCTATCAGAACCAAACTCTTCGCTCCATCAAGCGTGAGCCCCAGCGCTTCGACCTTCGTCGGTCTCAGATCGAACAGCGACATCGCGAGCGTGATGACCGCCGAAAGCACGACTGCTCTACGCATCCGCTGCGACTCTTGGCGAAACGTAGGTGCCCACTTCATCTCAACGAAAGCCCTCTCTGCTTCAAGGGCTGCGTCGTGAGCGCTCTTCCAGAAGCCCATCACCCGGTCGAAACCAGCGACGATTTGGGGATCGGGTGGCTCGGAGGTCGACATCGTGGATACACACTATAGCTCGAGCACGAGGGCGATTCGGGTCCTTCCAGCGACTGAGCGCCGCAGGTGTGCGCGAAGCGCGACGTCTCTTCAGACAGTGGCTCTCGAAATCGTGCCTACAACAACACGAGTCATCTTCCCCTTGGAGGTCATCTTCCCCTTGTCTGTCATCGTCCATGATCAAGCCGTGCTCTCCGCGCTCCGGGATCTCCACCGGAATCGCTACCGGACCGTGACTGCGGACGCTCTCAATTCCACTGCCTTTGAGATCCGCGAAGCCGAAGGAGCCCAAGTGGCCAAGGTCTTCGAGTTCAAGAGCTCGAGCACCAAGAGCTTCCTCGCGTCCGAGAAGTCATTCCTCTTCAACAAGGCCACTGAGCGGAAGCTCTCTGTCCGCATCTTCCCCCGCGACAAGGCCAATTCACTGCTCTTGATCCACGAGGAGGGAGGTTCGGTCTCTGTCCCCGACGAGCGCACGCTCAAGCTGGGAACCAAGGTCGCTATCCCGGTCGGAGTACGCGTGAATGCGCGAGGTCGCGTCCCCAAGGGACAGACCCCGGGAGAGCTAGTCACCTCCAGGAAGGGCTTCGTGAATCGTCGCCAGACTGCTGTTCTCCAACCGCAAGCGCGCGGAGTGGTGGTGGCCTATGCGCTGATCGACGCATTTCGAGATCGTCCGCGCCTGAAGTTCACCACGACTGCCTTCGAAACCGCGAAGAAGCAGTTTCCGATCAAGGCTCAGCGAGCGCTGGATAAGTTCGCTCTGCGCTCCGGTCGCTAGCCGTGGAAGCGCTCAATCGCACCGATCTCGCTCGTCTGCTCGACGTCGCTCTCACCACGATCGACTCCTTTGTCGCTGCCGGAATGCCCGGTAGAAAAGGGGACGATGGAGGGTGGAGGTTTGACCTGAGCGAGTGTCTCCCCTGGTATCGCGAGTATCTGATGCGCTCTGCCAATCGCACTTCGAACTCCGACTACCAGCAAGCCAAGACTGCGAAGGAGTGTGCTCTCGCGGAGCTCGCGCAGATGAAGGTGGAGCAGCAGAAGGGAAGTCTCGTCGCGGTGGAGTGGGCTGCGAAGCAGGTGAGCGACGTTCTCTCCGAAGCGCGTGCAGCTCTTCTTGCTGTTCCGAATCTCGTTGCCTCGGATCTCTCGTCCATCTCCGACGCGGATGAGATCCGCCAGAAGCTCGAACTCGCCATCCACTCAGCGATGGAGCGAGTTCATTCCGCCGTCGATTCGCTGACGAGCAGCTGAGCGCTCAAGCCCGAGTCCTCGAGTTACTGCGCCGTACTGTTCGCGCGACGTTCAGCCCACCGCCCGACTTGAGTGTCTCTGCGTGGGCTGACCTCTACCGCGTAGTCTCCTCGTCCAGCTCTGCGATCCCTGGCCCTTGGAAGACAGAGGTCGCCGAGTACACGCGCGGAATCATGGATGCGATCTCCGATCGCGACACTCACCAGGTCGTGATCATGGCAGCCGCTCAGGTAGCCAAGACCGAGATCATCTTGAACGCGCTCGGGTACGTGATTCACCTTGATCCCGGCCCCACGCTCTTCATCGTCCCGAAGGACGCGAAAGCTCGGGAGTTCTCGACAGAGCGACTAGCTCCGATGCTCCGAGATACTCCCGCACTGCGAGACAAGATCGATCTGTCTCGCACCAGAGACTCTTCGAACACCATCCTCGAAAAGGACTTTCCCGGTGGGCACCTCTCCATGTGTGGAGCGAACGTGCCTTCCAACCTCGCCAGTCGCCCGATCAAGTATCTCTTCGCCGACGAGGCCGACCGACTAGATGAGTCCGCTGGGACCGAGGGTGACCCACTCGACCTTGCGATCGTCCGTACGAAGACGTTCACCAACCGCGGTCGGAAGATCGTCATCTGCTCGTCTCCGACGATCGCTGGACTATCTCGCGTAGAAGCTGCATTCGCTGAGTCAGATCAGCGCTACTTCCTCGTTCCCTGCCATGCGTGCGGTCACTTTCAAGAGCTGACCTGGTCGCAGGTTCGCTTCGAGAACCGCGATCCCAACACTGCGCTGTACGAGTGCGTAGCGTGTCAAGCTCGCTGGTCGGACACGGAGCGGAGGCAAGCTGTCCGTCTCGGACACTGGGAAGCTGCGGAGCCCTTCGACGGGATCGCTGGTTTCCACATCTCCGAGCTCTACTCCCCATTCACATCTCTTTCTGACGTCGTGAAGGCCTTCCTTGCTGCCAAGGACTCTCGATCTGCAGAGCGGATGAAGGTCTGGACGAACACCAGCCTTGGACAAGTCTGGGAAGACGACGGAACGACCCTCGACGAGTCAGAGCTCGCGACTCGAGTGGAGCCGTACGCAGCCGAAGTTCCGTTCCCGGTCTGCATTCTGACTGCGGGAGTCGACGTCCAGGACGACAGACTCGAGGTCGAGGTGATCGGGTGGAACCAGGACGAAGAGAGTTGGGGGATCGCCAAGGAGGTTCTCCTCGGAGACCCAGGTCAGTCAGAGGTTTGGAAGAAGCTCGATGCAACTCTCTTCCGCAAGTACCAACACGAGTCAGGGATCGAGATGCGGATCCAGAGCATCGCGGTCGATACCGGTGGTCACTTCACGCAAGCGACCTACACGTACTGCAAGCTCCGTCGCAAGAACGGAGTCCATGCGATCAAGGGTCGCGGAGGTTTCGGAGTTCCGTTCGTCGGAAACCCAAGCCGAAACAACCGAGCCAACGTCGCGCTCTTCTTGATCGGAGTGGATCCTGGCAAGGAGTCGATCGCCAACAAGCTCTCACTCGACTCACCAGGTCCTGGTTACTGCCACTTCCCGAATCGAGCTGGGTACAACGAAGAGTTCTTTCGGCAGCTCACTGCGGAGAGACTCGTCACCCGATACACGAGGGGAGTGCGTCGTCGAGAGTGGGTCAAGCTCGCTGGACGACGGAATGAAGCCTTCGACTGCCGAGTGTACGCGTACGCCGCGCTCTACATCCTGAACCCCGACCTCCCCGCGATCGCGGAGAACTTCCGCAAGCGCCTCGAACTCGAGGCTCAGCGCGTGGAAGCTCAGAGCGAAGCCTCGCTCGCGAGCCAAGAACCAGCGCAAGAGACTCCGATCAGTCCGCCGCCTGAGCCCATGAAGCGAATACGCGAGCTGCGCCGACGGCCTCGCCCGACTCGACCAGTGTCGATCCGAGACCGTATCCGCGGCTGGTAGGAGACCATGACCACCTCAAGACACTTTTCAGAGATGACTCATCTGTTCTCAGGTGACTCGATCTACTTCACCGAATCTCTCTCTCATTATGCGACCTGGTCGATCTCGTATCGCCTCGTCGGACCGCAGGCGATCTCGCTCGTCGCGACTGAGGAACCATCGGGAATCTTCACCGTCTCTGTCTCAAGCTCCATCAGCGCCGGCTATCTCCCCGGACTCTACAGCTGGTCTGCGATCGCCAGCCTCGGGACAGAGCGAGTGACCTTGGCGACTGGGAAACTCACCGTCCTTCCCAACCCTGCTGCCGCGGCCGCCGGCGACCAACGCTCCCATGCGCGCAAGGTCCTAGAAGCTATCGAAGCCGTGCTCGAGCGACGCGCCACCGAGGACCACTTGTCGTACACGATCGCTGGTCGCTCGTTGAGCAAGATCCCTCACGCCGAGCTCTTCGATCTACGCCAGAAGTACCGCGCCCTGGTGATCGCTGAGGAACGAGCCGAACGACTGGCTCAGGGAAGAAGCAGCAGCGCGACGATCAAGGTTCGTTTGTAGAGCGAATCGAGACACTAGAGAAGGAGACGACTCAGCCGAATGAAACTCCCCTGGCCGTTCAGTAAGTCCCGTCCAACGATAGCCGCGACGGTTGTCCCGCAGTCGAAACGACCTCGCCGAATCCGACACGGATTCGATGGAGCCACCACAGGGACTCTCTACTCCCGCTGGCTCACCCTGGATCAGAAGCTCGATCTCGAGCTCCGGTCATCGCTTCCCGCCTTGCGCGCGCGAGCTCGCGACCTGATGAAAAACGACGACTACTGCCGCCGCTACATGAACCTACTGCTGCAGAACGTCGTAGGCCTCGGAGTTCAGCTCCAAGCTCGGATCTCTGACTCGAACGGAAAGCTCGACACAGCCAACAACCGGATGATCGAAGACGCTTGGTGGAAGTTCACTCGGAAGGGAAGAACCTCGGCCGATGGAAAGCTCTCCTTCCACGATGTCGAGAGACTCGTCCTGAAGGGAGCTGGGACCGACGGAGAGATCTTCATCCGCAAGCACGTGGTCAACTCCGAGTTTCGGCTGGAAGTGATTCCTGCCGACGCGGTCGACGTGAGGTACGAAGCGGACCTCGGCAAAGGGCGACGGGTAGTCATGGGAGTCGAACTCGATGACTTCAACCGCCCGCTCGCCTATCACGTCGTGACTCGACCCCAGTCATCTGGGGAACAGCGAGTTCGCATCCCAGCGAACGAAGTGATTCATGTTGTGGATCCTGAGTTTGCTGATCAGACCAGAGGCTTCCCGTGGATCGTCTCCGGTATGCGCACGCTGCACGTGCTCAAGCTCTACCGAGAAGCTGAACTCATCGCAGCCGACGTAGCCGCAGGGAAGATGGGCTTCTTTACCTCGAGGACCGGTGAGGAGTTTTCCGCCATCGCGGTCGATCGCGAAGAAGAAGACGGACCACTGATCACGAACGCAGACCCAGGCACCTTCCACGAGCTTCCCGAGGGAATGCAGTTCTCCACCTTCGATCCCCAGCATCCCAACTCCTCCTACGCGCCCTTCGTGCAAGAGGTCCTACGCGGAATCGCGTCGGGCTTCGGTATCTCGTACGCGGCGCTCGCCAACGATCCCACCGCGATGAGTTGGTCCGCTCTACGCCACGTAGAACTGCAGGACCGAGACTTCTATCGCACGAAGCAAGCCTGGCTGATCGAGTCACTCCATGTTCCAGTGTTCGAGGCCTGGCTTGAACACGCAATGCTATCCGGAGCTCTCGACGGGAAGACGATTCCCCCGAGCGCCTTCGACAAGTTGAACAACGTCCAGTTCATGCCCCGCTCTTGGGCTTGGGTCGATCCACTCAAAGACATCGAAGCCAACCGCGAGATGGTGCGCATGAACGTCAAGAGCCTCACTGCGGTAGCAGCAGAGCAAGGCTCGGACCTGGAAGAAGTGATCAAGCAGCGCGTGAAAGAACGAGCTCTGCTTGACGCAGCCGGCCTTCCCGACGGGCTCGACTCTCGAGTCAGTCCGGCGCAGGCCGACGACGAAGGAGGTCAACCTGTGAATGGGAGACCAACAGAAAAGTAAGGAACGAGTCGTTGATTCGAAGTTCCTGTTCAGGACTCTTGCCCTGGACGCGAGCTCGATCAACGCTGAGTCTCGAACGGTTGAGATTCTCTGTACGAACGAGTCAGTAGTCGAAGACTGGACTAACCCCGACTCGGTGGACACGGGTTTGATGTGAGATCTGCCTTCTCTTCGTACTCCGCCGGACTGCAATAGTCGAGGGTCGAGTGCAGGCGGCGGCGGTTGTATCTCGCCTCGATC